>Ga0255338_1000396_pt1 | contig 151467 bp, 154 predicted proteins | sample MeOH1_35cm_T4_19_FD_203715 | JGI IMG/M metagenome (GOLD analysis project Ga0255338, IMG submission 203715) | Sandy soil microbial communities from University of British Columbia, Vancouver, Canada - MeOH1_35cm_T4_195 | ecosystem: Engineered > Artificial ecosystem > Sand microcosm >...
GAAACCGCCGAGAAACGCGGCATGTTCACGACCGGCTATCACGCCAATCAGGCGGCGCTTGCACCCAAGGGCTATCTCACCGGCGCCGAATGGAACTGGGAAGTGCTCTATCCGTCCTTCGTGGCAGATGTGCTGGCGGGCAAGACCATCCCGCATCTCGTGCGCGGCGGCCTGAAGGAGAAGATCGTCAAGACCTCGCCCTATGGCGCGATGGTGGGCGCCGCCGCGCGCAAGCAGGCTGATGCCGTGAAAGCCCAGTTGGAGGCCGGAACATTCGTCATCTTCAAGGGCCCGATCAAGGACAACAAGGGCAACACTGTGATTGCCGCAGGCGTGTCGCAGGGACAGACCGATATCGCGCTGGAATCGATGAGCTATCTCGTCGAAGGCGTCATCGGTTCGACCTCGTGAGTCCTGCCTGAAGCTGTATTTGACGCCGGACGGGACCGAATATGAACAGTGATCTGGTATTGCGTTTTGGAGCCGGGACGAAAATCTTCGCCGTCTCTCTTTTCGCCATCGTGCTCAGCCTGATTGTCTTCGGCATCTTCGTCGCCGTGTCCGGCGTCAATCCTCTCGATGTCTACGATCTGATGTATATGGGGGCTTTCGGCTCCTGGTTCTCGTGGCAGAATACGCTGCTGCGATCTGCGCCATTACTGTTGACGGCCTTGTGCACCGCGCTTCCAGCGCAGATGGGCATGGTCATCATCGGGGGCGAGGGGGCATTTGTGCTGGGTGGTCTTGCCGCTGCCGCAGCTGGCCTCCTCCTTTCCGACATGAACGCACCTGCGCTGATCGTGCAGGGCGTCATGGTAATCGCGGGGATGTGCGCCGGTGGCGCGATCATCGCAAGCGCGGGCGCGCTCAGGCATTGGCGCGGCGTCAACGAAACCATATCGAGCCTGCTGCTGTCCTATATTTGTATCGCCGTCCTCAACCAGATGGTCGAGGGACCGATGCGCGATCCGACGAGCCTCAACAAGCCATCGACGCGCGCGCTTCCGGACTGGGCCATGCTCGGCAACATCCCCGGTATGGACATCCATGTGGGCCTTATCTTCGGCCTGCTCTTCTGCATCGTCGCCTATGTGCTCATGTTTCACACGACCTTCGGATTCGCCGCCCGCATGGTCGGCGGCAATGTCAGGGCGGCGCGCATGGCGGGCCTACCGGTCGGACGGCTTGTCCTTGTCGTAACTTTCCTTGGCGGCGCGGCGGCCGGGCTCGGTGGCATGATAGAAGTTGCCGCCGTTCAGGGGCGCGCCAATGCGACCATCGCCTCGGGCTATGGGCTGACTGGCATTCTCGTCGCTTTCCTCGCCCGGCAAAATCCGCTGATTGTCATTCCGGTCGCCATTCTCCTTGGCGGCATCGACGCGAGCGGCGGCTTGCTGCAACGCAGACTCGACATGCCCGATGCGAGCGTGGTCGTTTTGCAGGGCATCATCTTCGTCATTCTGCTCGCGAGCGAGAGCGTGCAGGGGCGTCTCAATATTATGGGCTGGCTCCCGCGCATCAAGCCGCGAACGAGCGCGGTCGCCGCAGCCAATGGAGCCGACTGATGGATGAAACCTCTATCGGCTGGTGGGGCGTTCCGCTCGCCATTTTCGCCGGGGCGATCCGCATATCGACGCCATTCCTGTTCGTCAGCCTCGGTGAAATGGTGACGGAAAAAAGCGGCCGCATCAATCTTGGTCTCGAGGGTACGCTGATCATGGGCGCGATGAGCGGCTATGGTATCGCCTATTTCACGGGCTCGCCCTGGCTCGGTGTGCTGGTTGCGGGGTTGGTTGGTATCGCCTTCGGTATACTCCACGCAGGCATTTGCAGCCTGCCCAAGGTCAATGACATCGCTGTGGGCATCGCGCTGATGCTTTTCGGAACGGGCCTTGCCTTTTATCTGGGAAAGCCGCTGGTACAGCCGCAGGCGCCGAATCTGCCTTCGATCAATTTCGGCTGGTGGAGCGACCTGCCGCAGGTGCAGTCGGCGCTGAAGATCAATGCTCTCTTCATCATTGGCGTCGTGCTCGCGCCGGTGTTCCTCTGGGCGCTGGGAAATACACGCTGGGGCCTTATCCTGCGGATCGTCGGCGATAGTTCGGATGCGGCGCGTGCCATGGGTTACTCGCCACTCGCCGTTCGTCTCGCGGCAACGGCCTTTGGTGGCTTCATGGCGGGTGTCGGCGGTTCCTTCCTCTCGCTTTACTATCCCGGAAGCTGGAACGAGGGACTTTCGAGCGGCCAGGGTATCACGGCCGTAGCGCTGGTCATCTTCGCGCGCTGGAACCCGATGAATTGCCTTTGGGCGTCGCTTCTCTTCGGCGGCGCAAGTGCGCTGGGACCGGCGCTGCAATCGGTCGGCGTGACACAAGGCTATTACCTCTTCAACGCTGCACCCTATGTGCTCACCTTGCTCATTCTCGTTCTCTCGTCGTCGTCGCACAGGCACATTGCGGGCGCTCCCGGTGAACTCAGCGTAACGCGGTAGGAGGATTCCATGACGAGTGCGCTGGTTCATGAGCCCGTTCCGCCACAAAAAGCGGTGAAGCTGGAAGTCGTCGACATGGGCAAGAGCTTTGGGGGCATCGCCGCTCTTGCCAGCGTTTCTTTGCGGGTCGAGGCTGGTTCCGTTCATGCGCTGCTCGGCGAGAACGGCGCGGGCAAGTCTACCCTCGTCAAATGCATCATGGGCTTCTACACGCCGGATACGGGCGCGGTGATGGTCAATGACAAGGAGGTCGAAACGGACAATCCGCGCCAGGCTCACATGCTCGGCATCGGCATGGTCTATCAGCACTTCACGCTGGTTCCTTCAATGACGGTTCTCGAGAATCTCGTCATGGGGCGCTCGCATGTGCCCGCCTTCATTGATTGGAAGAAGGAGCGTGCGGAGCTTTCCGCTTTCGTCGACAGCATGCCCTTCTCGGTGCCGCTGGACCTGCCTGTGGCAAGCCTTGCTGCGGGAGAAAAACAGAAGGCTGAAATTCTCAAGCAGCTCTATCTTAATGCGCGGTTTCTCATTCTTGACGAGCCGACTTCCGTGCTCACGCCGCAGGAGGCCGACGAGATTCTGGGGTTGGTCCGCGACATGGCCCACGCGGGCGAAATCACCGTGCTCATCATCACGCATAAGTTCCGCGAGGTTCTCGCCTATGCCGATGAGGTTTCGGTACTGCGCCGCGGACGCTATGTCGGCGGCGGAAAGGTGGCCGACCTCACCGTCGATGCGATGGCGAAGATGATGATTGGCGAGCGGGACATCGCGCCCGCGGCTACGCGGACGGAACGGGCGCCGGGCGCGATATGCCTGCAGGTGCGGGGACTGACTGCGGATGACGAGAATGGCGACGCTGCTGTCAATGGCGTCGATCTCGATGTCGCGGCAGGTGAGATCGTCGGCATAGCTGGCGTCTCAGGCAATGGGCAGAGTGAGCTTGTGGAGGTTCTGGCGGGGCAAAGGCCGCCGACGGGTGGCGCGATCACGGTGCAGGGCGACGCCTATCATGCGACGCGCGCGGAGATGTTGCGCCACAAGCTTGCGCTTCTTCCCGAAGAGCCGCTGCACAATGCCTGTGTCGGGCGGATGAGCGTTGCCGAGAACATGGCGTTTCGAAACTTCGATCAGCCGCCATTCTCCAAGGGCGTGTGGCTGAGCAAGTCGCGCATGCGGGCAGAGGCGCGAGGTCTTATCGAGCGCTATCGTGTGAAAACCTCGTCGCCGGATGCGCCTATCGCCACGCTTTCCGGTGGCAACGTGCAGCGCGCCGTACTTGCGCGAGAACTCGGCGGCCAGGTCGATGTGCTCGTCGCGGCCAATCCGGTGTTTGGACTTGATTTCGCAGCCGTTGCCGATATTCATGGACAGATCGTGGAGGCGAGGAATCGAGGTGCTGCGGTGCTTCTCGTCAGCGAGGATCTCGACGAATTGCTGGAGCTTTCCGATCGTATTCTTGTCATGTTCGATGGAAAGATCGTTTATGAGACGCCGATCGAACATGCGGACCGCACGAATATAGGACGTAGCATGGCTGGCCATTAGGCTTGCACTGCGGAAGTATCATGCTTACCAAAAAGGCCAATCGCGCGGCGGAAACGGTTTACCTACAGATCAAGGCCGACATTTTCGACTTTCGGCTTTTACCCGGAGACCGCTTTACCGAAACGGAGTTGGCCGCGCGCTATGGCGTGTCGCGAACGCCGGTGCGCGATGCGCTCTACCGCCTGAGGCATGAGGGCTATGTCGAAGTCGAGTTCCGCAGCGGATGGCATATCCGACCTTTCGACTTCGTGCGTTTCGATGAACTCTATGATTTGCGCATCATCATCGAATGCGCCGCCGTTGAGCGCATATGCCAATCGGACGAGCCTGCCATTCTCAAGGAACTCAGGGAGACATGGCTTGTGCCTGCGGCCGAGCGGGAACATGACGCGCGCAAGGTCGCTGCGCTCGATGAGTCGTTTCATTCCACGCTGGTGCAGGCGGCTGGAAACGCCGAGATGGCGCGTATTCATGGCGACATCACCGAGAAGATCCGCATCATACGGCGCCTTGATTTTCTCAATGCGCGGCGTGTCGACGTGACCTATGAGGAACACGCCAAGGTGTTGAGATTGATCGCGCGACGCAATGTGACGGAGGCGCAGATCCTTCTGCGCGCGCATATCACCGAGAGCCGGATGGAAGTGCGCAAGATCACGCTGCACATGCTGCATGAAGCCCGCGCCCAGGCTGGGCGCGGGGCCGGGGGCGTCAAGCTTAAGGCAGCACCGCAATGAGGTCATCGGCGGTCGAGACCGAGCCGAACACGCCACCCTGCATCTTCACCATCTTGATCGCGTGTTCGTGGTTCGAGCGGTCGGTCGCGCCGCAGCAATCTTCAAGGATAAGGCATTCGAACCCGCGATCGTTCGCTTCGCGCATGGTCGTATGGACGCAGACATCGGTGGTGATGCCGGTCAGCACGATGTTCGCGATGCCGCGAATGCGCAGGATGAGCTCGAGGTCCGTGGCGCAGAAGGAGCCCTTGCCGGGCTTGTCAATGATCGGCTCTCCCGGCAGCGGCGCGAGTTCGGAGATGATCTCCCAACCAGGCTCTCCGCGTACCAATATGCGCCCACAAGGGCCGGCGTCGCCAATGCCGGCGCCGATCTGACGCGAGCGCCATTGCTTGTTGGCCGGGAGGTCGGAGAGATCCGGTTTGTGCCCCTCGCGCGTATGGATAATGTGGTAGCCCTTTGCCCGCATGGCGGCGAGGACGCGGGAGATCGGTTCGATCGGTGCGCGGGTGAGGCTCAGGTCGTACCCCATTTTGTCGACATAGCCGCCTTCACCGCAGAAGTCGGTCTGCATGTCGATGATGATGAGTGCCGTATTTTGAGGCGTCAGATTGCCGTCAAATGGCCAAGGATAAGGATCGGCTTTTGCAAAAGTCTTAGGCACGTGGAACCTCCGGCGTTGTTGCACCAATCTTGTATGCAAGATTGGTGCAAAGCCGGCGCGCGGTCAGGCCTTCCAGGCGGCGAGAAGATCGGCGCTGTCCATCACCAGGCCGAGATGGAGCGAGATGATCTTGAGCGCCGCGTCCTCCATCTCGTCATTGGTGCCGCGAACGAGATCGCGCAGCACGATGACGCGATAATTATGATTGCTCGCGTCGAAGGAGGAATTGAGCACGCAGCAATCGGTGAAGCCGCCATCGAAGATCACGGTTTCGATACGCATGTTACGCAACAGAAAATCGAGATCGGTGGGATAGAAAGCCGAGAGGCGCTTTTTCGTTTCGACAATGAGATCGCGCTCCGCGACTTCGGTGACGAAGTTCGTCCAGCGTGTTCCCTCGATCGCATGCTCGTCGGCATTTGGGATGTCTCCCACATAGAGCGGGAAGGTGCGTCTCCACGCCGAGGGAATGCCCTTGAGGTCGTCCGCGCCACCTTTGCGGAGCACGCTGCGCACGTGAATGACGGGGACACCGAGTGCGCGGGCGGCACGATGAAATTCGTTGAGGGGCTCCACGATCTCGCGCGCGCGGGGTGCAGGGCAGGGACAATCGGGCGTATCGGCCAGATGGCCTTCATGCATGTCGATCGATATGACGGCCGTATTTTTCAGGCTGACATAGTCCTTGAAGCCCTCGGGTAACTCGCGCTTCGCGCCATAGACATAGGCCTGCATATCGACTTCCCTCAATGTATATCAACGCCGCTCTTCGCGCACATGCGGTTGGCCGAGGGCGCCTGGCTCATCCGTCGCGCCGCCGCGCTTCGACCAGGCAACCCAGATCATGACGCCGAGCGTCACGACATAGGGAAGCATGAGCATGAAGTATTGGGGCACCTTGATGCCTGCTGCCGCGATACGCGGCATGGCGCTTTCGATGGCGCCAAAGAGAAGCGCGCCGAGCAGCGCGCGCCAGGGCCGCCAGCGGGCGAAGATGACGAGGGCGAGCGCGATCCAGCCGCGACCCGCTGTAACGTTATCGACCCATATCTTCGTGCTGGCGACCGAGATATAGGCGCCTGCGAGGCCGACCAACGCAGAGCCCGCCATCACCGTCAGGAAGCGATAGGCCGTGACGTTGATTCCGGCGGCGTCGGAGGCTTCCGGGCTTTCGCCGACCGCGCGCAGGCGCAGGCCCACCATGCTGCGCGTCAGCATCCGGTTGACGAGGTAGAAGATCGGGACGATCAGGAAAACGATCATGTCCTGGCTGAAGAATATGTGACCGACGACCGGAATTTCCGAGAGCGGCCAGATGTCGATCCGCCCGATGCCCGTGATGGGCTGGTTCTTCCATTCGAAGAGGTTGCCGAGAAGCGCCGTCAGCCCCTGACAAAAGAAGACCATGGCGAGGCCCGCGATCACCTGATTGACACGCAGGAGAACGGTCATTGTCGCAAAGAGCATGGAGACGAGCGCGGCCATGATCATCGCGATGATGATCGCGACGGGCGGATAACCGCCCATGATCAGCGTGGCGCCGATGCCCGAAAGGGCGCCGACCAGCATGATGCCTTCGGCCGTGAGGTTGAGGACGCCCGCGCGCTCGCAAAGAATGAGCCCGAGCGCAGCCAGCGCATAGGGTGCCGCATAGCCCGGCGTATTCGCAATCCAGTTGATGAAGAGTTCGTACACCTCAAGCCCTCAGCGAACGATGTGGATGCGATGGCGGATCAGGAATTCCGACGCGGCGACGCATATGACGACGATCGCCTGGACGAGCTGAACCATGGCGAAGGGGATTTGGTAGAACACCTGAAGGCTCTGACCGGAGATGAAGAGCATGGAAACCAGCATCGCCACGATCACGGCGACGATGGGATTGTTGCGCGACAGAAAGGCGATGAGAATGCCGGAGAAGAGATAGCCGTCGGAGAAATTCTGGATCAGGCGGCCTTCCTGCCCGGAGGCGACGACGAAGCCGGCAATGCCTGCGAGCGCGCCGGACAGAAGCACGGAAATCAGCGTGATACGAGCGACCGGAATGCCGACCGCGCCCGCGACCTTGTCGCTCGCCTGTACGAATTTCATGTAGAAGCCGAAGCGGGTGAAGCTGACGAGCCACCAGATGACAAGCGCCACGATGAGGGCGAGTGGCAATGCGCCGCTGAAGCCGAAGACATCCGGCAGGCGCTCGAAGTCCGCATATTTCGGCGAATGGGGAAAGCCGTCCGTCGCGTCGCGCCACGGACCGTAGAGCAGGTGATAGAGAAAATTCAGCGCAACATAGTTCATGAGCAGCGTCGATATGATCTCGTTGACTGCAAGCTTGAGCTTGAGCTGTCCGGCAATCGCCACCCAGGCCATCGCGCAGGCCGCTGCCGCAAAGATCATGATCGGCAGCCGAAATGCTTCCGGTCCGATGTGGTGGATTGAAATGAATGTCGCGCCGATGCCGCCCCAGATCATCTGGCCTTCGAGTCCGAGATTCCAGAAGCGCGCGCGGAAAGCGACGGAAGCGCTGAGCCCAACAAGGATGAAGGGCGCTCCCTGAAAAAGCACGGAGCGTAGATTGTCGCTGTCGGTGAGCGTCTCGACCAGGAACTGGTCGACCAGATCGCCAGCGGGAACGCCAGCCCAGATGAGGATGATGGCCGAAATGCCGATGCCGAGCGCGATGAAGCCCGCAAGATAGGCCGCCTGCCACCATGACGAGATGTCGCGCCGGACTTCCAGATTGAAGCGAATTCCGCGCAGGCGGCGCTTTGGCGCTGAGGGAACGGGAATCGTTGAAATTGCGTCCTCAGACATGGCCCACCATGGCGCGTCCTACTTGTTGCCGGTCGGCCGGCGCGTCGAACTCGGCGACGAGGCGGCCATGTGTCATAACGCCGATCCGGTCGGAAAGGGCGAGCACCTCGTCGAGGTCTTCGCTGATCAGGATCACCGCGGCGCCGCTTTCGCGCGCCGACATCAGGCGCGAATGGACAGCAGCGGTCGCCCGCGCGTCGAGGCCGCGGCTCGGACTATGTGCCACGATGACATTGGGCGAGCGGCTGAACTCGCGCGCGATGACGAGCTTCTGCGCATTGCCGCCGGACAGCAGCGCTGCCTTTTGCGACAGGGTGCGCACGCCCTGCACGTCGAATGCGGCAATCGCTGCTTCCGCATCTCTTTTCATCGCGCTTTGGCGAAGGCGCGACCAGGAGCCATAGCGGCCGCTGCCGACGCCGCCAACGGCGAAGTTTTCGGTGATCGAAAGGCTGCCTGCAAGAGCGTAGCTGTAACGATCGGCGGGGATGAAAGCCGCGCCGAGCGCCCGCATTCTGGCCGGGCTCGCGGCGGAGACGGCTTCGCCCGCATCCTCGATCTGGATCAGACCGCTTTCGGGCGTACGCACGCCCATCAGTGCTTCTGCAAGTTCGCTTTGTCCGTTCCCGCTGACGCCGGCGATGCCGTAGATCTCGCCTGCGCGGACATGGAAGCTCGCATCTTCGAGCGCGACATGGCCGTCGGCGCGTGTGCAGCGCAGATTGATGACTTCGATGCGGCGGCGGCCGAATTGGCCGGGCGTGCGGGCGGGGAGGGGAAGATTGGCGCCGACCGTCAATTCCGTCAGCTCGTCCGTGGTTTTGGTTGAGGGATCGATCGTTGCGACCGTTTTCCCGCCGCGCATCACGGTGACGCGATCTGCAAACTTCTTCACATCTGCGAGCTTGTGAGTGACGAGGATGATTGCCGCTCCCTCAGCGGCGATGCCGCGCACCGTGGTCAGCAATGTCTCAGCTTCCTGATCGGTCAGAACGGCGGTCGGCTCGTCGAGAATGAGAATGCGCGCACCGCCGACGAGTACTTTCAGGATTTCGGTGCGCTGCTGCTCGGCAACCGAAAGCTCGCCAACGCGACGTGTGGGGTCGATGTTGAAGCCGAGCGCGTCAGAGCGCTTGCGGATTTCATCGGAGATTTCGCGAATGCCCTTGCCGAAGTTCCGGCGCGGATTTGCCAGAAGGATGTTTTCCGCAACGGTGAAAGGCTTCACCAGCTTGAAATGCTGATGGACCATGCCGATCCCGCGCGCACTCGCCTCGCTGGGGCCTGAGAGCGAGACTTCCGCCCCGTAGAGCAGCATCTGCCCGGCATCGGGCGTGTAGAGTCCGCAGGCCACATTCATCAGCGAGGATTTGCCGGCGCCGTTTTCGCCGAGCAGCGCATGGACTTCGCCCGAATAGGCCGAGAACCGCGCGTCGTCCAGCGCGACAAAACTGTCGAAGGTCTTGCGGATATCGACAAGGTCGAGCGCTGGCGTCATGGGAAAACCCTGGATGCAAGGTCAGGGACGCGAAACCGGTGGCTCCGCGTCCCTGTCCGTGTCACTTACTTCTGCGTGATGACGCCCGGCACGTACCAGTCCATCTTCCAGAGACCGGCATCGTCGAGCACCTTGCCCGCAGGCACCTGCTCCTTGCCGTTCACATCGGTCATCGGACCGGCATAGATTTCCTTGCCGTCGATGAGCGCCTGACGTTCGGCCATGACTTTCTTCACGACGTCGGCCGGAACGAGCTTCTTGTTCAGGATGATGTCGGTCGGACCTTCCTTGATGGTCGGGAATGCGCCATAGGGATTGGGCTTCCAACCACCGGCGATGATCTTTTTGAGTTCCGGCGTCAGATAACGATCCCAGTACCAGACCGATGAGCAGAGCGTTGCCTTGGGAGCGAATTCGCCGAGATCGCGGTGATGGCCCGTGCCGAAAACGCCGCGCTCCTGCGCGACGATCTGCGGGGTGGGAGTGTCGACATGCTGGCCGATGACGTCGGCGCCGCCGTCGATGAGCGCTTCGGCGGCCGCGCGTTCCTTGACCGGATCGGCCCAGGTGCCGATGAAGATGGCCGTCGTTGTCGCTTTCGGATTGGAGAGCTTGGCGCCCAGTTCGAAGCCGTTCACGGTCCAGTTCACAACGCCATAGGGGTTGGCGCCGACGAAGCCGAGCTTGCCGGACTTCGACATCGCGCCTGCGACCATGCCGCAGAGATACTGGCTCTCATAGGTTCGGCCATAGAAGGCCTGAAGGTTCGGACCGTTGGTCGTGCCGGAGCCATTCAGGAAGGCGACGTCGGGATATTTCTTCGATAGTTCAAGGAAGGTATCGGAGTAGCCGAAGGCCGTTCCGATGATGATGTTGTAACCCTTCTTGATGAACTTCTCGACGGGCGGCGTGATCTTCGCCGCGTTTTCTTCGACGTTCTCGACATAGGCGATCTTCACGCCCAGGTCTTTTTCCATGCGCTCGCGCGCCTCTTCGAAGGCCTGTGTCCAGCCGCCGTCATTCTTCGCGCCATACATGATCATGGCGATCTTCGGCTTGCCCTTCAGCGAAAAGCCGGCATCGTCCGCAAAGGCGGAGCCGCTCATCATTCCGACCGCAACGGTTGCCACCGTCGCGATCTTCAGCCACCAGTTTGATCTCATCGAATAGCCCTCTTTCTATGGGAACGACATCAGGTCTCTTAGCGGCTACGCCCCCCATTGTCGGACCCAGGCGTAGGTTTCGAAAATCTTCGAGAGCGTTATTCCAGCATCTTGTTGATGCGGAACACGTTGCCTTCCGGATCAAGCAGAACGGCCTGATACCAGTTGTAGTAAGTCTTGTAGGGTTCCTTGATCAGCGTCGCGCCTCTGGATAGAGCGACCGGAACCATGCGGTCGACTTCTTCCGGCGTATCGACGTCGATATTGAGGAGGAACTTGATACCTCTCGTATCCGCATAGTCGCTGAGCTTCAGAAGCTCATAGGCGTCCAGCGCGTTGAAGCCGATGGCGCTCTTGCCGGTGGCGACGCCACGGAAGATTGGCGAGCGAATGGCCTCGATCTCGGTGAAGCCGAAGACATCCATGTAGAAGCTCGAAAGGGCGACGATGTCTTTCGCGAAAATATTGACGTAGGAAAGCTCGGCCATCACGCGGCCTCGACGGAGGTTTGTTTGACGAACTTGCTCTTCAGGTGATCGCCCGAGCGGATCGGCGCATATTTGATCGGGCGACTGTCGTCGTGGCAGCTGTCGAGACAGGTCACCATCGCGTCATAGTTCGGCTGATGGAAGAAGACGAGCGAGATGCGGCGGCTGCCGAGCGCCTTGTCGCACGGCGGATTGACGACCCGGTGCATGGTGGATTTCCAGGTGTCGTTGGTCCACTGCATCATCAGGTCGCCGATATTGACGACGAAAGCGCCGGGAACGGGCCGCGCAGGCACCCATTCTCCATCGTCGTTGAGAACTTCGAGCCCACCGGGCGCTTCTTCCTGCCGGACGATGGTGAGGCTGCCATAGTCGGAATGTGCGCCGGCGCGCATCTGGCCGGGCTCCGGGGGTGTTTCCTGATCGGGATAATTCAGCGCGCGCAACATGCTGATGTGCTTGTCGATCTTGTCCTCGAAAAAATTCTCGGGCAGGTCTAGCGCCATGGCGAACATGGCCATGAGCTGTGCCGAAAGCTTCTCCATGGCATGGAAATATTCGGTCCAGACCGGCTTCAGCAGAGAGGGCGAGGCGGGCCAGACATTCGGTGCGAAATGGGGACCGGCTTCGGCGCCGGTGTAATAGGGATCACCGGCGGGCACGTCGGTCGGCCCGATGGAAAAGGATTCCTTGAGGTCGGGCGGCGTCTTGTCGTCGAGGCTGTAGGCGAGACCTTCTCCCATCAGCGGGCTGTAGCCGCGAACCTGATCTGGGCTCGGCCGTTCGACCTTCATCTTCTCCTCCTCGGGAAGATCGAAGAAAGCTTTGGCCGTGTCGTAGGTCTGCTGGATGAGGGTTTCAGGAACCCCATGTCCCGTAATCACGAGGAAGCCGATATCGCGGCAGGCGCGGCCGATTTCGGCTGCGACCTTCATCTTGCCCTCCGGCGTACCCTTGAGGAAAGGCGAAATGTCGATTACAGGCACCGCTTTGAGTGTCATCGCGCTCATCCGTCTTTGTTCGTTGCGTGGTCGTGGAATTCGTCAGAATCCTGACCAATTGGTCAGGTACATTCTTCAAGTCCCGTGCCATTTCCGGGAGGCTGGGGGAGGGCCGTTTTTCGGCTATGTCCGTAAGGATTCGACGGATTATTGAGCAGCACATGCATACAAATGCAGCGGAGTGCTTTTTGATGGCCGGGCATGAAAAAACGGCGGGGTTTCCCCCGCCGCTCATGGGTCGTCGAAGGCTGTCTGCCCTCTATTTCATCGCCGCCTCGTAGATCGCGTGCGTATAGGCGCCTTCGGGCTTCTTGGTGATGACCGGATCGGACTTGGTCGAGAGCAGGATCGAGACTGTGCGCTCGTAATCCGCAGGTTCCAGATAGCCGAGCTTTGTTTCGCCCAGGAGCTTCGCCACTTCGGCCATCATGCGCTTCTGGTGCTTTTCGGTCTGGGCGCCCGTCGTGTCGTTATCGAGCACGATCATCGCCGCCTCGTCCGGATGCGCCTTGGCCCATTCCCAGCCCTTGATGGAGGCTTTTACGAAGCGGGCGAGCTTGTCGGCATAGGCCTTGTCGGCGAGCTTCTTGCCATCGGCATAGAGGCCATCCTCGAGCATGCCGACATCCTGATCCGAGTATTTGAAGACAATGAGATCGGAGGGTTTGAAACCTGCGTCGATCACCTGCCAATACTCGTTATAGGTCATGGTCGAAATGCAGTCGGCCTGCTTCTGGATGATCGGATCGACGTTGAAGCCCTGCTTCAGCACCTTCACGCCCTTGGCGCTGCCATCGGTCGGGAGGCCGAGCTTCGCCATCCAGGCGAGGAATGGATATTCATTGCCAAAGAACCAGACGCCGAGGGTGTGACCTGGAAAGTCCTTGGGAGACTTGATCCCGCTCGACGCCGCGCAGGTCAGTTCCATGCCGGATTTCTGGAAGGTCTGCGAAATGTTGACCAGCGGCACGCCCTTTTCGCGGGCCGCAAGCGCGGCGGGCATCCAGTCGACGATGACGTCGGCGCCACCTGCGGCGATCACCTGTTCGGGTGCAATGTCGGGGCCGCCCGGCTTGATTGTGGCGTCGAGATCAGCGTCCTTGTAGAAGCCTTTGTCCTTGGCGACGTAATAGCCGGCGAACTGCGCCTGCGTCACCCATTTGAGTTGCAAGGTTACGGCGTCGGCGGCCTGCGCGCCGGTCGCGCCGAGCGACCCCAGAAGCGCCGCCCCTAGCACCGCTCCGTAGATTGCCTTCAACTTCATGCAATTACTCCTCTGTGTTGCCCCTGGGGGAAAATCACGGCTTGCGAAACGACGCGTGCCAGAATGTGAAGCGCCGCTCCGCGAGGACGATGAGGCCGTAGCTCGCGGAACCGGCGACGGCGGCCACGGCGATCGTCGCCCAGACCATCGAGATATTCATGCGGCCGACCTCGGTCGAAATGCGAAAACCCATGCCCACGATCGGCGTACCGAAAAACTCTGCAACGATCGCGCCAATCAGCGCCAAGGTGGAGTTGACCTTCAGCGCGTTGAAGACGAAGGGCAGCGCAGCGGGAATCCTGGCCATGGAAAGCGTCTGGCCATAGCTTGCGGCGTAGGTGGCCATCAGGTCGCGCTCCATGCGTCCGAGTGCGTCGAGCCCGGCGATGGTGTTCACCAGCATCGGGAAGAAGGTCATGACGACGACGACGGCCGCCTTGGATTGCCAGTCGAAGCCGAACCACATGACCATGATCGGCGCAACGGCGACGATGGGCAGTGTGCTGACGAGATTGCCGAGAGGGAGAAGGCCGCGCTGCAGGAAGGGCACGCGGTCGACGAGCAGGCCGGTGACGAAGCCAGCGCTGCTGCCGATCAAAAAACCGGGAATGACGGCTTTGATGAATGTCTGCACGAAATCGGCGGCGAGCGTGTCACGTGCACCCGTTATGGCGAACCAGATCACGCTGGGCGCAGGCAACAGAACGCCCGGCACCTCGAAGCCCATGACGAGCATTTGCCAGACATAGAGGAGCCAGAAGCCGAAAATGAGCGGCGCCGCGATGAGCGTCGCAATGCCGGGATGCTCAATGTCCAGCATGGCCGCACGTTCGAGCAGCCGCCAAACGACGAAGAAGAGCGAGGCAAGACCGGTCCAGAGCGCCAGCGCTTCGCCACCGCTCGCGCCTGCCTCGACGAGCTTCAGGAGCGAGAAACCGCCGGCGAGTGTGGCGATGCCAAGCAACCCGAAGGCGCGGGCAGTCGGTAGAGGACGAAGCATCTGGAATATCGATGCCGCTACCATCGCGAGCCAGAGCGCGAGAGACAAGGGTGCTGCTGTCCATGATGTGGCGCCGAGCGGAAGCGGCAAGGCGAGGCCGCCAAGCGCGACGGCGATGAGGAGAGCGGGATCGCGCTTCATGTCCTGCCTCCGAAGCGGCGCGAAAGCCAGCCTTCGCCCATGCCGATGAGACCGACAGAGGCGCCCGAAAGGATGGAAGCAGCGACGAGAGCCGACCAGATCTGCACCGTCTGACCGTAGTAGGAGCCTGCGAGAAGGCGTGCGCCGAGGCCCGCCTGCGCGCCTGTCGGCAACTCGCCGACGATGGCGCCGACAATGGCGAGGGCTATGGCCACCTTCATGCTGGGAAAGAGGAAGGAGAGCGAGGCGGGAAAGCGCAGATGGCGCAGCGTCTGAGCTTCGCTGGCGCTATAGGTGCGCATCAGGTCGAGCTGGATGGGCTCCGGCGAGGAAAGTCCTTTCACCATGCCGATGGTGACAGGAAAGAAGCAGAGATAGGTGGAGATCAACGCCTTGGGTAAAAGGCCGACAAATCCGATGGAGCCCAGCACGACGATGATCATGGGCGCGATGGCGAGCGTCGGTACTGTCTGCGATGCGATGACCCAGGGGAGCAATGCGCGTTCAAGACTCCTCACGTGAACGATGGCAATGGCGAGCGCAATGCCGAGCAGATTGCCGAAGGCGAAGCCGATAAGGGCCGCCGAGAAAGTGACCCAGGCGTGATAGAGGAGATTGCGCTTCGAGGTCAGCCTGACGTCAAAGATCGACTTCTGGAGTTCCGCCGCTACCTGGTGGGGCGCAGGCAGAACCGGGCGCTCCATCGACATGGTGCCGGAAATGAGTTCTCCGGTCGTCCAGCTGTTCTTACCGTCGCGCTGATATTGATCGGTAACGACGGCTGCGTTGAGGAAGACGGTGCCCGCATACCAGACGGCAAGCGCGAGCAGAAGAATGGTCGCGACGGGAAGCGCGGTCCCTTGCGCCGCGCGACGGATGAAGCCACCCGAAGAGGCGAGAGGGGTGCTAGTGGTCGTCATAGGAATGCCCAGCCTTCAGGCCTTCGCGAACTCTATGGGCGATTTGCGCAAATTCGGTCGTCTCGCGAATGTCCAGCGTCCGTTCCCTCGGCAAGGGCGACTCGATGATGTCGATGATCCGGCCGGGGCGCGGAGACATCACAACGATCCTGGTCGAGAGAAAGACGGCTTCGGGGATCGAATGCGTGACGAAGACGAGCGTCTTTTCCGTGCGTCGCCAGAGGTCGAGCAATTGCTCGTTCAGATGGTCGCGAATGATCTCGTCCAGCGCGCCGAAGGGCTCGTCCATCAACAGCAACTCTGGATCGAAGGAAAGGGCGCGGGCAATCGAAACGCGTTGCTGCATTCCGCCCGAAAGTTGCCATGGAAACTTGCGCGCGAAACCTGACAGATTGACGAGGTCCAGCACACGCTTTGCGCGGGCCTTCTGCTCGGCCCTGGTGAGCCCCATGATTTCAAGCGGCAGCGTTACGTTGCGCTCCACCGATCGCCACGGGAAGAGGGCGGGCGCCTGAAATACATAGCCATAGGCGCGATCGAGACGTGCGGCCTGCGGGCTGGTGCCGTTCACTTCAATCGCGCCGCTGGTTGCCTGCTGAAGATCGGCGATGACACGCAGAAGGGTCGTCTTGCCGCAGCCGGACGGGCCGATGAAGGAGACGAATTCACCCTTCGCAATTGTGAGGTCCACATGCGACAGCGCGTGGACCGGGGCGTCCGCTGTCTGGAAGATGAGGCTTAGATCCCTTACCTCAACCGCAGGAACGCCACCGGACCTGGGCGAGACGGCGTCTTCCTGGCGCTCTGTCGTCATGGTGTCCCTGTCTCCTAGGCGGCGCGTTCCACCATTGCGCGCATCAGCACGTTGCAGCCCGCGGCCAGGTCTTCCGGCAGCGCTGACTCGATCTCATTGTGGCTGATACCCTCAGCACAGGGAACGAAGATCATGCCGACCGGCGCGACACGGGCGATATAGCCCGCGTCATGGCCTGCGCCAGAAACGATATCGCGATTGGGAAGGCCCGCTTCGTCGGCAGCCTTGCGGACCGCATCGATGCAGGCAGGATCGTAATGGATCGCCGGCGAGTTCCAGATTTCCTGAAGGTCGCATTCGACGCCGAGACTGCCGCAGATATCGGCGGCGCCCGTATCGAGTGCAGCCTTCATCTTGTCGAGTTCTTCGTCATAGGGATGACGCAGATCGACGGTGAAGAAGACCTTGCCGGGAATGACATTGCGCGAATTGGGATGCACGGTCATCAGGCCCACCGTGCCGACGCCGGGCAGGTGGTCGAGGGCGATCCTGTTGACGAGATCGACCATGCGGGCAGCAGCGAGCATCGCATCCTTGCGACGGTTCATCGGCGTGGTGCCGGCGTGACAGTCCTGGCCCGTCAGCGTCACCTCGAACCATTTGATGCCTTGGATGCCTTGCACGACGCCGATGGTCTTCTGCTCGGCTTCGAGGATCGGGCCTTGTTCGATATGGGCCTCGAAGAAAGCCTTGAAGGGGCGGCCGCCCACAGGCGCATCGCCGAAATAGCCGATGCGCTTCAATTCATCGCCGATGGTATTGCCGTCGAGATCGGCGCGGCTGTGTCCATATTCTTCCGTGAAGACGCCGCCGAAGACGCCAGAGGCTATCATGGCGGGGGCAAAGCGCGAGCCCTCTTCATTCGTCCAGACCGAAACCTCGATCGGCGCTTCCGTCTCGAACTTGTAGTCGTTCAATGTGCGAATGACCTCGAGCCCGGCGAGCACGCCGAAAACGCCGTCGAACTTGCCGCCGGTGGGCTGAGTGTCGAGGTGGCTGCCGGTAACGACCGGCGGCAGGTCATTGTTCCGGCCGGGCCGGCGCGCGAAGATATTGCCCATGCGATCGACGGTGATCGTGCAGCCCGCATCCTTGCACCATTGCACGAAGAGATCTCGGCCCTGCTTGTCGAGATCGGTGAGGGCGAGGCGGGCGCAGCCACCTTTTTCCGTCGCACCGATTTTCGCCATCTCCATCAGGCTGTCCCAGAGACGATCCTGATTGATCTGCAGGTTCTGGATTGTCTTCGTGCTCATGGTGTCGTCCTTCGTTTACTCGGCTGCCTGCTTCCGCATCGGATTGTTCGGATGCTGGGTCCAGTTGAGGTAGGGCAGGCCGTTGTCGACAGGGTTCATGGTGATGCAGCTTTCGACCGGGCAGACATGTGCGCAGAGATTGCAGCCCACGCATTCTTCCTCGATCACCTGATATTTGCGAGCGCCATCCTCAAGTAGCGAAGCGATAGATTGGTGCGATGTGTCCTCGCAGGCAATGTGGCAAAGGCCGCATTTGATGCAGAGGTCCTGATTGATGTTCGCTATGGTCTTGAAGTTGAGGTTGAGATACTGCCAGTCGGTGACGTTCGGCACGGCGATGCCGCGGAAGTCCTCGATGGTGGCGTAGCCCTTCGCGTCCATCCAGCGCTTCAGCCCGTCGATCATGTCGTCGACGATGTTGAAGCCGTAATGCATGGCCGCAGTGCAGACCTGCATCGTGCCGCATCCGAGCGCGCCGAACTCGGCAGCGTCGCGCCACGTTTCGATGCCGCCGATGCCGGAGATCGGAATGCCCGCGCATTCGGGATCGCGCGAAATTTCAGCGACCATGTGCATGGCGATTGGTTTCACGGCCGGACCGCAATAGCCACCATGCGTGCCCTTGCCATCAACCACCGGCGTCGGCGCCATGGCGTCGAGATCGATGGACATGATCGAGTTGATCGTGTTGATGAGGCTGACTGCATCCGCACCGCCACGAACGGCCGCTCGCGCCGAATTGAGAATGTTGGTGACATTCGGCGTCAGCTTCACGATCACCGGCATGCGGCTATATTGCTTGCACCAGCGCGTGACCATCTCGACATATTCAGGCACCTGGCCGACGGCTGCGCCCATGCCGCGTTCCGACATGCCGTGCGGGCAGCCGAAATTGAGTTCGATGCCGTCCGCGCCGGTGTCCTCGACGCGAGCGAGGATTGATTTCCAGCTTTCCTCGGTGCAGGGCACCATCAGGGAGACGACGAGCGCACGGTCGGGCCAGTCGCGTTTGACCTCCTTGATTTCCCGCAGATTGACGTCAAGCGGACGGTCGGTGATGAGCTCGATATTGTTGAACCCCGCGACGCGATTGCCCTTGTAGGAATAGGCGCCATAGCGAGACGAGACGTTGACGACGTGCGGATCTTCTCCGAGCGTCTTCCAAACGACGCCGCCCCAGCCCGCCTTATAGGCGCGTACGACGTTGTAGGCCTTGTCGGTCGGTGGCGCGGAGGCGAGCCAGAACGGGTTCGGCGATTTGATGCCTGCGAAAACGCTGGAAATGTCGGCCATCTGTTTCACTTCCTCAATGCGCGGTCGATCGAATGAGCGGCAAGCTTGCCCGCCTGCACCGACTCGACCGTCAGATCCAGTCCACCAGCGACGCAATCTCCACCCGCCCATACGCCTTCGATCGAGGTGCGGCCTTCGTCATCCGCTTTGATGCGTCTCTGGCTAAGCTCGAGAAGGCTCTGCGACCCATCCTTGACCGGATCGGCCACGAAGCTCTGACCGATAGCCTTGAAAACCATGTCGGCTTCGATGGTGAATTCGTGCCCCGTGCCCACGAGCTTGCCGCTCTTGTCCAGCTCCGTGCGCTCAAAGACCGCCTTGGTCACATGGCCGTTGACGCCTTCGATGCGCAGTGGACGAGACCAATATTTGATGGTGACGCCATTCGTCTGGGCGAATTCCTGTTCGTGATCCGTAGCGCTCATGGCTTCCGCGCCGCGGCGATAGACAAGCGTCACATCCTCCGCGCCGAGGCGCTTTGCCTGAACGGCAATGTCGATGGCGGTGTTGCCGCCGCCGATGACGACGATGCGCCGACCGATAGGCAGGGCGCCCAAATCAGCCGCCTGGCGAATGGAGGCGATGTAATCCACCGCGTTATAGACGCCTTCAAGCGCCTCGCCTTCGCAGTCCAGCGCCTTGACGGCGCCGAGGCCGAGACCGAGGAAGACGGCATCATATTCGGAACGCAAGGCGACCAGCGTAACATCGCGGCCAAGCGCATTACCAAGCTTCACCTCAATGCCGCCGATTTCCAGGCTGAACGCGACCTCGCGGGCGGCAAAGTCGTTGGCGAGCTTGTATTCGGCGACACCATATTCGTTGAGACCGCCAAGCTTCTCTCGTGCCTCGAAGATCGTGACGTCATGGCCGAGCATGGCGAGGCGATGCGCGCAGGCGAGACCCGCCGGGCCGCCGCCGACGACGGCGACGCGCTTGCCGGTCGCTGCCGCGCGGGCAAAGGGATGCGGCATGCCCTCAAGGCCATTGTCCATCGCGTAGCGCTGCAGGCTGCCGATGGTGATCGGGTTTTCGCCTTCCGCTTTGCGGACGCAAGCCTGCTCACAAAGGATTTCCGTTGGGCAATCGCGCGCGCAGGAACCGCCAAGGACGTTCTGCTCCAGAATGCGGACCGCCGCCCCCGTCAGGTTGCCCGTCGCGATCTTCTTGATGAAGCCCGGAATGTCGATACCCGTGGGACAGGCATTCATGCATGGGGCGTCGTAGCAGAAGTAGCAGCGATTTGCCTCGACATGTGCGGTCTGCGGATTGAGCGGCGGCACCGCGTCGTCGAAGTTGATCGCATACTCGCTGAGATCGAGGCGTCCGGCCGAAATGTCGGGACTGTCTTCTGTGAGATTCGAGGTTCCCATCGCGTGCTCCGCTCATTGCATCCGGAAACCCCTTCGCAAGAACGGTGCCGTTTCAGCGCATGCGGATTGTCTTCAACAAAAACGTGGGTTTAGAGTAGAAAAAACCTGACCTTTTGGTCAAAATAAATTCAGGGGCTTGCCGTTGCGGCCAGCCTCGCGTTACTCATGTGAAGCGGAAAGTCTGCCCGTCCGCTATGCAACTGCTCAAAGCGTCGTCACTGAATCTGCTCAACCGGGAGATGAGATGCCGAAACGGAAGACAGAGAAGCCCGCTGCTGCGAGTGGCAGGTCCGTGTCCGGAAGGACCGGAAAAGCAGTGAGCAAGGCCGGCGTCGCGCCTGCGGACAACGGAAATGCGGGCGTGATCCGGCAGCGTAATGTCGCAAAGATATTGAAGGCGGCCGAGGCCGTGTTTTCAAAAGACGGTTTCAGCGGCGCGAGCACGGCGGAAATCGCCCGTCGGGCGGGCGTGCCCAAGGCCAATCTGCATTACTATTTCCGAACCAAGCAGGATCTCTATTCGGCCGTGCTGGTCGAGATCGTGGAGTCCTGGCTCGACGCGCTGGAGGAAATCGAGGAAGACAGCGATCCGGCGACGGCGCTGGCCCAATACATAGCCAGGAAGATGGAGGCGGCGCAGAGTTCGGCACAGCCTTCGCGTCTCTGGGCGATCGAGATCATCGGCGGCGGACGGCATGTGCAGCCCTTCCTCAAGGGACGGCTGCGCAAGCTGGTCGAGGAGAAGGGTGCAATCGTTCAGCGATGGATCGATCAGGGCAAGATCGGCGACATCGATCCCAGGCATCTCTTCTTCATGATCTGGGCGATGACGCAAACCTATGCCGATTTCGCCGCGCAGATGACCGCCGTGCTCGGCAAGCGTATCCTCGACGATGAGACGTTTGCGGATGCGACGCAAACGGCGACGCGGCTTATCCTGCGGGGACTGGGGCTGAAATCGCCCATCTGACGATCTGCATTCCAGACGAACAATGCGCCGAAAAAAACGGCAGGGCGAAAACATTTCCCACCGGGAACCCGCCGGTTGCCGCGTCTTCGCCGATGGCACGTCTCATGCTTCTTGACCGAATGGTCAGGTAGGGCCTAGGCAGGAAAAGCAGAGCTAGTCGGCAGAAGGAGGCTCGGATGGGAATCCTCGTTCGCGGTGGAACGGTGGTCAATGCGGATATCAGCCGGCGGGCCGATGTCTATATCGAAGACGGATTGATCAAGGCGGTCGGGCTCGATCTCGAGGCGCCCGCCGGCGCGGAGATCGTCGACGCCGGCGGCGCGCTGGTCATGCCCGGCGGCATCGATCCGCATACCCATATGGAACTGCCCTTCATGGGCACGGTTGCGTCTGAAGATTTCTTCTCGGGCACGACGGCGGGGGCGGTCGGTGGCACGACGACGATCATCGACTTTGCCATTCCCGATCCGCAGGAAAACCTGATCGCCGCTTACAAGCGTTGTCGAAGCTGGGCCGAGAAGGCGGCAACCGACTACAGCTTTCATGTCGCGATCACCTGGTGGGACGAAACGGTTCACGCCGACATGGCCACGTTGGTGAGGGAGCATGGGGTCAACAGCTTCAAGCACTTCATGGCCTACAAGAATGCGATCATGGCCGATGACGAAATTCTGGTGAACAGTTTCACACGGGCGCGTGAACTCGGCGCGCTTTGCTCCGTGCATGCGGAGAACGGTGAACTCGTCTTCCACCTGCAGCGCGAGATTCTGGCAAAGGGCATCACAGGGCCGGAGGGGCATCCGATGTCGCGCCCGCCTGAGGTCGAAGGCGAGGCCGCGAACCGCGCCATCCGCGTCGCGCAGGTTCTCAACGTGCCCCTTTATGTCGTCCACAATTCTTGCCGCGAGGCCGTCGAGGCGATCGCGCGGGCGAGGGGCGAGGGGCAGCGCGTCTTCGGCGAGGTTCTGGCCGGTCATTTGCTGGTCGACAGTTCGGTCTATGAGCACCCCGATTTCGACGTCGCGGCGGCGCATGTCATGAGCCCGCCCTTCAGGCCGAAGGAACATCAGGAATACCTTTGGCGCGCCTTGCAGGCGGGGCATCTGCAGACGACGGCAACAGATCATTGTTGCTTCTGTGCGCCGCAAAAGGCCGCGGGCCGCAACGATTTCACCAGGATTCCAAACGGGACTGGCGGCGTCGAAGACCGCATGCATGTGTTGTGGCACCGCGGCGTCAACACCGGACGCCTGACGCCCAACGAATTTGTGGCGGTCACTTCGGCCAATGCGGCGAAGATATTCAACATCTATCCTCGCAAGGGTGTGATTGCGCCGGGCGCCGATGCCGATCTCGTCGTGTGGGACACGAAGAGGACGCGCACGATTTCCGCCAAGACCCACCATCAGAATGTCGACTACAACATTTTCGAAGGGATGGAGGTCGAGGGCATCAACACCGTCACCATCGCCAATGGCAAGGTTGTCTACAAGGATGGCGACGTCCGCACCGTGAGGGGGGCTGGGCGCAATATCGCGCGCCCGGCCTTTGCCACATATTACGGCGCAATGGAACGGCAGGCCGCGCTTCATGCACCGAAGGCGGTTCAACGCGGCGAAGCTGCCGAATAGCGGGGGCGCTTCTCCTGGCGGCAGCCCTTCTCTGCGAGCGTGCGGCCAGCCTTATTACCGCGCTTGTCGAAAAGGGCGATCCCGGGATTTAACAAGCGCTGGTGTCTTGATTGCTCACCGCGCGCGGATCAAAATCCTTATCAGACTCAGGAGAGGGCCCATGCCACCGAAAGATGTTTTTCTCGCCGAAGCGCTGGCCGAAGCCACCAAGGGGCGCGATGAGGGCGGAATTCCAATCGGCTCAGTGCTTGTGCGCGACGGCGTCATCATCGGGCGGGGCCATAACCGGCGCGTGCAGGATGGCAGCGTGATCCATCATGCCGAGATGAACTGCCTCGAAAATGCCGGGCGTCTCGCGCCAAGCGTCTATCGCGAGGCGACGCTCTACACGACGCTTTCTCCTTGCTCGATGTGCGCAGGCGCGGCGGCGCTCTTCGGCGTCAAAAAGGTCGTGATAGGCGAGAACAAGACCTTCGAGATGAGCGAGGATTTCCTGCGCAGCAAGGGCATCGAGGTCGAAGTGGCTGACGATGCGGAGTGCTACAAGATCCTTCAGGACTTCATCAAGGATCATCCGGAAGTCTGGGACGAGGATATCGGCGGCCATTGATCGACTGACGCATAGGTCAGGCGACCAGCCGGAATGCCCGTGAGAAGCGGTCCGCCAGCTTGCATGTCTGGTGATCGACTTCGTTCGTGTCGGCGAGTTCGAGATTGAAGAAGCTTGTTTCTGTGTCGTCGAAATAGGGGCCCGCGTGCCATGTTCCGCGATAGAGCATCACGCCGACATTGCCGGGAATGTTGAAGGCCATGATCTCGTCGAGATGTGGTTCGGCACCTGGATTGTCGATGTCGTAAGGCGGTGCGACGACGAGTTGCCATTCCTTGCCGTCGACCGATGCCAGAACCTGCGTGGTCTGGCGGTGGCGTGTCAGGTGGCGGGCGATGCGTTCGCGAAACTCAAGGCGCATGATGTAGAAGCGCGGCGTTCCCCGCGAGAGGTCGAGCTGCGCATCCTGAGGGCCGAATGGCGCGCCATCCTCCGTCGCCTCGACGAGCGTGCCATAAGGGCGGAAATTCTCCGCCGTGATGGGCGTGAGTTGGAGATCCTCGATCACCAGCGGCGCGTCGTTTGTTTTCATTGTCATGGCTGGGCCTCTTTATTCCGCCGCTGCAGCCTTTGCCTGCAGATCGGGCGGTATGACGAGATCTATATCCTTATAGGCGAGGAGGTCCGAGATCACATGTGCTTCCTGCTCGAGGAAGAGACGGCGAACCAGCCCGCGAATAAGCCGCGGTAGCGCGTATTTATGGCCGCTGATGGAGGTCGAGTGTGGGCCCATGCTGACCGCGCCGGAGAAATTGAAAGCATGGATGCGTTCGACCCAGGACGCCGTTCCCACCTCGCGCTGCTGATACTCGTAGGTAAGGCCGAGATAGGGAAATTCGCCGAGCAGTGGATGCTCCGCGCCCGCGGGCGGCGTGTAGCGATCTTTCCAGCGGGCGACGAAGGGGGCGAGCGCGGTGAGTTCCGGGCGAGATGAATAGTCGACCGTGTAGCCTGTGGCTGCGATCAGATAGTCGAAGACATGTTCGCCGCGCGGCGTCATTACCTTGACGGCTTCGCCCTCCTGCCGGACGTCGAGCCACGGGCTTGCCGCATGCATGCGGAAGCCGGGTAGGGCGGTTGCGGCGAAAAAGCCGGAATGCGCGGGCGGCTGGTCGACCTCGCGGAAATACCGCGCAATGCTCCAGCGCGTCGCATCGGAGAGTTCAGGAAAGGTCGCAAGAAAGCCTGCCGTTTCGAGGTGGCGATGCGGATTGACGGTTGGCAGCACCGGGCGGCGAAAGCAGATATCGGCGGAAGCCGCGCCGGCATTGAGCACTGCGGCCGCCGTATCGAAGGCGGAGGCCGCATGGCCGAGAATGCCGACGCGCTTGCCTGCGAGCCTCGCGAAGTCGATTGCGACGTTGGAGTGAGAGTAGAGCGTGGTGGGCAGGTTCCGGCTGATCACTTCCGGTACGCTCCAGCGGCCTGCGCCGTCAAAGCCCGTTGCCAGCACGACGAGCCGTGCTGGATGGATTTCGGTTTGCCCGTTCCGTCGTGTCGTGACGATGATGTGGTCGCCTTCCGGTTCCACCGCCTCTACCTCCATGTCGTTGACGACGGGAAGGTTCAACGTCTTGCGATACCAGCGCAGATAGTCCATCCAGGCGAGGCGCGGTACGCGGTCGAGCGCGTCCCATGCCTCGCGTCCATATCGCGCCATATACCAGCGCTGGAGCGAAAGGCTTGGTTGCCCCATCTCCATGCCGCATAGCGCCTTGGGCGTGCGCAGATGAGACATGCGTGCAAAATTCTCCCAGACGCCTTCATAGCCCTCGGGGCTGCGATCCAGAACGAGGATATTGTCGACGCCCTGACGCATGAGCGAATGCGCGATGAGGAAGCCAGATTGGCCGCCACCCACGATGACAACATCATGGAGCCGTCGCCCTTTTGCATTGTAATGAGGCTGCGTCCAGCGGCGCTCGGGATAGGACAGAAGAGCCAGCTCCTCACGGGCTAGCTCTGCGAGGGCCGTTTCGCCAAGAGGTACTTCGATGAGAGACATTGTGATCCCGGATGCTCGCGCGTGGAAAGTGCCGTCAATGCGTTAGTCTCTTCACTTCGGATGTTCGAGAAAAGAAACGTGTTTCGAACAATGCGCTGCCAAAACGGCAACGCACGATCTCAGAGGGTTTTCAGAAAGGCCTTGGCGGCTTCTCCATGTTCGTGACGAAGCAGTGCAAGATCGAGACCGACCGGAACGCCATCCGTCACACGCCACTTGCCGCCGATCATCACCCGGTCCGCGCGATGCGCGCCGCAGAGAACGAGGGCGGCAATGGGATCGCCCGCACCTGAGAAGCGCAATTCATCGAGCGTGAAAAGCGCAAGGTCCGCCTGCCGCCCGACTTCAATCTTGCCGATATCGCTGCGACCGAGACAAGCCGCCGATCCTTCGGTTGCCCAGCGGAGCGCGTCGTGATGTGTAACGGCCGCGGCGCCATAGGCGAGGCGTCCCAGCATCAGAGCGTGACGCACGGCTTCCATGAGGTTGGAGCTGTCGTTCGATGCGGAGCCGTCGACGCCCAGGCCGACGATTGCGCCCGCCGCTTCGAGGTCTTTCGTGCGGCAGGTGCCAGAGGCGAGAACCATGTTCGAGGTCGGGCAATGGCAGACTCCCACCTTGTGCTTACCGAGGCGGCACACCTCCTCGTCGGTGAAGTGAATGCCATGCGCGAGCCAGACGCGTGGGTTGAGCCAGCCCACTTCCTCAAGGTAATCAAGCGGCCGCAGGCCGAATTGCGAAATGCAGAATTCGTCTTCGTCATGCGTCTCGCCGAGATGCGTATGGAGGCGGCAATCGTGCTTCTCGGCGAGTGCCGCAGAGTCGATCATGAGTTGCCGGGTGACGTTGAAAGGCGCACAGGGCGCAAGCGCCACCTGAAGATATGAGCCTTCCGAACGGTCGTGATATCTGCCGAGGACGCGCTCGCAATCGGCAAGGACGGTATCGTAATCCTGCATCAGCCGCTCGTCGGCGATGCCGCCATTCTTGGTGCCGAAATTGATGGCGCCGCGCGTCAGCGTCATGCGCATGCCGAGCGCCGACGCTTCCACAGCCTCAATGTCCACGGCATCCGGCATGTCACCCGGAAAGACGAATAGATGATCGGAAGCTGTGGTGCATCCCGACATCAGCAATTCTGTCAGCGCAACGCGCGTCGCGAGGCGGAAACTGTCGCGGTTCAGATGGTCGCCCCAGATCGGATAGAGCGATTTCAGCCAGGGAAAGAGTTCCTTGTTGATCGCCTGCGGATGGGCGCGGGTGAGCGTCTGGAAGAAGTGATGATGCGTGTTGATGAGGCCCGGCAGCACGACATGCCGCCCCGCGTCGAACGTCTCGTCGCAGGGCACGGAGGGTCCGCCGCTGCCGACGAGCTCGACAATGCGGCCATCCTCGATGACGATGCCGCGCTCGGCACCCTCGGCAAGAATGGCAATGGGATCACGCAACCAGGTTCTCATTTCGTCGCCTTACGCTTTTGAGTAGCCGAGCACGGCCTTCACTTCGAGGAATTCGGTCATGCCGAATGTGCCGAGTTCGCGCCCATTGCCGGACTGCTTGTAGCCGCCGAAGGGAGCGTTGAAATCGAAGGGCGGATTGTTGATGAAGATGCGGCCCGCGCGGATGCGGGATGCGACACGGCGGGCGCGTTCTTCATCCTGCGAATAGACGTAACCCGCCAGCCCATAGACCGTGTCGTTGGCGAGACGGATCGCCTCGTCCTCGTCGTCATAGGTCAGGATCGAAAGAACGGGGCCGAATATCTCGTTCCGCGCAATGGTCATGTCCGGCGAGACATTGGCGAAGATGGTCGGGCGGACGAAATAGCCGCGATTGAGGTCTTGCGGCCTGCCGGTGCCGCCTGCAATGAGCGTTGCGCCTTCGGCAATTCCGGCTTCGATCATCGAGCCGACCTTGGCGAATTGCGCGGCGCCTGCAACCGGACCCATGGTCGTTTGTGGCAAGGCTGGATCGCCTACGACAACGGACGCGGCAATGGCCTTTGCGCGATCGACGACTTCATCGAGTTGGGAGCGATGGACGAACATGCGCGTCGGCGCGATGCAGGATTGGCCCGAATTGATGAAGCAGCGATTGACGCCATCGGTGACAGCGAGGTCGAGATCGGCGTCGGGCAGGATGATGTTGGCAGACTTGCCGCCAAGCTCCTGATGGACGCGCTTCACCGTTTTCGCGGCGGCTTCTGCGACGAGGATGCCCGCGCGGGTTGAACCGGTGAAGGAAACCATGTCGATATCGGGATGTGCGGCGATCGCCGCTCCGACTTCGGGGCCTGTGCCATTGACGAGATTGAAGACGCCTTTCGGCACGCCCGCTTCATGCAGGACTTCGGCGAGGATAAGGGCGCTCAACGGCGAAAGCTCGCTCGGCTTGAGCACCACGGTACAACCCGCTGCAAGAGCGGGTGCGAGCTTTGTCACAATCTGGTTGAGCGGCCAGTTCCAGGGCGTGATGAGGCCGCAGACGCCGATCGGCTCATGCGCGATCAGCGTCGTGCCCTTCAGCGTCTCGAAATCGAAATCGCGCAAGGTCGCTGCGGCATCCTCGAAATAGATGATGCTCGATCCGGTCTGAATGTCCCATGCGAGCCTCGCGGGCGCGCCCATTTCCGCGGTGATGGCACGGGCGAGGTCTTCGCGCCGCGCCTTGAAACATTCGACGATGCGACTAAAGAGGACGAGCCGCGCCTCGCGGCTCGTCGCGGCAAAAGCAGGAAAAGCAGCACGAGCGGCAGCGACTGCACGGTCGACATCGGCGGCGCAGCCATGGCCGATCTGCGCGATGGGTGCCTCGGTTGCCGGGTTGATGACGTCGGCAAGACGGAGCGTTGCGGATTCGACCCAGTTGCCATCGATATAGAAAAGGCGGGGATCGGGCATTCTCATATCACGTCATATTTTGCGGCGGTGGCGTCGAGCGCCTCGCGGGCGATTTCGAACATGGTGTCCACTTCGGATTTGCTGATAACCAGCGGCGGCATCAGACTCATCGTGTCGCCATTGGCGCGGAAAGCGAGGCCGCGCTTCAGCGCCTCGGCGCTGCATGCGTCACCGATATGCGCCTCATAGGGGAAGGCTTCACGCGTCGCCTTGTTCTGCACAATCTCAAGTCCGCCCATCAGGCCGACCGAACGCACATCGCCGACGAGCGGATGGTCCGCGAATGTTTCGAGCTTCGCGCGGAAATAGGGCGCGATCTCCTTGCCCGCCGTCTCGACGATTTTCTCTTCCTCAAGGATACGGATGTTTTCAAGCGCGACGGCGCAGCAGGCCGGATGGCCCGAATAAGTGAAGCCATGCGCCCATTCGCCGCCCTTTTCGATCAACATGTCGGCCACGCGGTCGGACATGGCGCAGGCGGAAAGCGGCAGGTAGCCGGATGTGATGCCCTTGCCGAGCTGCATGAGGTCCGGCGTAATGCCGTAGTGATAAGCACCGAACCATTGACCGGTGCGACCGAAGCCGCAGACGACTTCATCGGCGACGAGAAGAACGTCGTACTTCTTGCAGATGCGTTGAATTTCGGGCCAGTAGGTCATGGGTGGGCAGATTGCGCCGCCTGCGCTTTGCGCGGGTTCGGCGAAGAAGGCGGCCACCTTGTCGGCGCCGACCTCCAGAATCTTTTCCTCAAGCCAGCCCGCCGCGACGATGCCGAATTCATCGGCGCTCATCTCCGGTCCATGACGATATTGATAGGGCGTCTTGATATGGACGATGCCGGGCAGGGGAATGTCGCCGCCCGCCGTGTACATGGGTGGAATGCCCGAAAGGCTCGCCGCCATATGCGTACTGCCGTGATAGGCGAGTTCGCGGGCGATGACGATGCGGCGTTGCGGCTGACCTGCGAGATCCCAATAGCGGCGTATGGCGCGCATGGCCGTTTCGTTTGCTTCCGAGCCCGAGGACTGGAAGAAGACGTGGTTGAGACCTTCCGGCAGCATGCTCGCGAGCTTCTCGGCGAGCGTGATGGCGGCGCGATGCGTCGTCTTGAAGAAGGACTGGCAGAAGGAGAGTTCGAGCATCTGCTCGGCAGCCGCGTTCACCAGCTCCTTGCGCCCATAGCCGATATTGACGCAACCGAGGCCGGAAAGCCCGTCGATGATACGCTTGCCGTCGGTATCCCAGACGTAAATGCCTTCGCCGCGCGTGGCGACGCGAGATCCTGTCTGGCGCAGGCCTGCGTGATCGGTGAAGGGATGGAGATAATGCGCCCTGTCGAGCACCTGCCACGCCGGCGTTTCCATGCTTTTATAGGTCAAGATGTCACTCGCATTCCGGGCGGCGAAACTGCCGCATCGGCCATCATTGAGCCTTCATCCCCGGGGAGACGCCAGCTTGCCGCCTGGTCTGGCGCGGCGCGAAAACATGACTGCCCGTGCGCCATTCAGTGCGCCAGGCTGTTGCGGTAGTCTCGGGGCGAGATTCCATATTGCCGCCGGAAGCTCCGGCTGAAATGCGAGAAGTCCTTGAAGCCGCAACTGAGCGCGATGGTGTTGATCGGCCGGCCGCGCTTCAGCGGATCGGCGAGGTCTCGCCTGATGCGGTCGAGGCGATGCGCCTGAATCCAGCGCGCGACCTGCAGCTCCTCTGCCTCGAAGAGTTCGTAGAGATGGCGGAGCGAAATCTGGTGCGCCTCCGCGATGGCGCGGGGCATGAGGTCGGGCTGGTCCAGCCTGTCCAGGATGTAGGCCTTTATCCGGTCGAGCTGGGAAATGCGGTTGACGGTGACGGCAGGTTCCGCCGTCGCTCCCAGCAAGGCCGTGGCCAAAAGGTCAAGCGTGTGTTCCTCGAGACGCGAGGCGATATATCCGGGAATGCCCTCCGGCGCGTCGCAGAGCGCGGCGGAAAAATCGTAGAAGAAGCGTCCGGGGATGCCGTCCGCCGGGATATGCCGCGCGATGAGCGCGCCGATATTCGGCACGCGGTCGCGCAGCGCCTCGCGCGGAATCTTCAGCGAGAGTTGCCGATAGGGCCCCTCGAAGCGCATCTGGTATGGCCGTCGGCTATCGTAGAGAATGAGGGAGCGCGGACCCGCCGCGACCTCTCGTCCGTCCTGGGTGAAGGCGCTTGTCCCGTCGATCTGGACATTGATCTCGTACCAGCGATCATCGTCACGGGTGATTTCGCGTTCGCCTCGCGTCACATCGAGGCTCGTCGAGACGATATTGGCGAGCGTTACCTCACCGAATGTGAGCCATGAGACGCGGCCGTAAAAGCCTTCATGACTCGACCGGCTGAGGCGTGTGGGCGGAAAGAGCCGGTTGGTCGCTTCGTGCCAATAGTCCAGGCGGTCGCGCGGAGGAACGGCTTCGGTGCAGAGGTTCTGCCAGCTACCTGTCGATTGCATCATGCCGCTCTCTCCGCTCCGCCATCGTCAGGTCGAAAGAATATCTGCACCGTCGAAAATGCTCTCGGGCGTGAAGGGGGTGGTGATGAGGCCATCCTCCAGCATGTAGCGGATAAAAACGTCGAGCATCGCCCGGTTCTTTGCAAAACCGACAGGCCAATAGTCCTTGCCGAGCTTCTCCTCGGCGCCGAGCAGGGCTTCGAGCTGCCAGGGCAACATGGTGGAAAGCGCCGCCGAGTCGAAGAGCTTCGAGCGGGCAACTTCCTGCGCGGCGGCGAAAGCATTGAAGAGCTTGCGCGGTAGCGTCGGATCGGCCTCGACCAGCGGACGCTTGATCGCGAGAATATGCATCGGCGGGAAGATGCCGGTCTTCTCGAAATAGGCGAGTTCGGTTTCCATAGGGCTCTCGAACAGCCGCCCGACATTTGTCGATGGCCATGTGCTGGGCGCGCGGGCGGTATAAAGCGCGTCTATCTCGCCACTTTCGAGAAGCGCCGCGAGGCTCGCATCGGTGCGGTGCTCGATCAGGAACTGATCCGGATAGAATTGCGGATGTTCGTCGCCCGAGCGTGGCGCTTCGAGACCGCCGCTCACATAAATAGGAGCGGTGCGCGGCAGGCCGAAATGCTCTTCGAAAATGCCGCGCAGCCAGACCGCTGCCGCCATGTCGAAAACCATCATGCCGATGCGCTTGCCTGCAAGATCGGCAGGCGTCTTGATGCCTTTCGTCTTGTTGATGAAGACGCAGGAGAGGCGGAAATGCCGCGAGGGAAAGAGCGGCACGGCAACATAGGGGCGTTCCGGCGTTTCCAGCGTGCGGAGATAAGTCGCGATGGGGAACTCGCAGGCGTCGAAAGTGTGATCTTTCAGCTGCTTGTTAAAGAGCGCCTGAACGCCCATCAGCGAGATTTCCGCATCGATGCCATCGAGCGAGACTTCGCCATTCGCCAGCGGCCTCGTCCTGTCGCTGTCGCTAACGCCGATTTTCAGTTTCATTGGTGTCATTTTCTTCGCCTCTCCCCGCTCAAACCGTCGGGCGCAGACGCGCCATCAAGTCGTCGAGAAGCTCGGGCAGGGCGAGCGGCGTCGCATTGGCGCCGCCGCGTGCATAGACGCCATAGGCATGGGTAAGGTCGGTGCCGAGGCGCTCTGCGAGGCGTACCACGGCTTCCTTGCATTGCTCGGGCGTGGGAAGGCAGGTGATCTTCTTGCCGTCGGGCAGATGGTCGTTCGCGCCGATGAGTTCGAGGCGCGTTGTGCCGACTTTGCGCGAGGCGGCGACATTGTTGGCGGAGCGCTCGTCGCGACCAATGACGAAGCTGCGATGAGTGAGGCCCGGTGCAACCCAGGAAACAATGTCGTCATAGTTGTGACCAATACGCGCGACGACGGCGGCGACCGCCTCCGCCATGGCGTTGTGCATCACCACATAGGCGCGGCGCTCCTCGTCGCCCCATTTCCAGCGGTTCGCGGAAATGGCGGTCGCTGTCGAATCCGCACGCCATGGCGAGACGGCATTGCCGCGTTTTTCGAAAAGCCCCGGATCGTCATAGGCTGTCGCCGGCGATGGCAGGCCGCGGTATTCGGCGATGTGTTCGTATGGCACGACGCCCATCGGTTCGGAAATCACCATGCGGTGGATGAGCAAACCATCATCGTCGATGAGCGGCGAGATGTTCAGCACTTCCTGCGAAAATGAGGGCTCGAGGCGAGCCTGAAGCTCCTGCGGCAGATATTGGCGCGACGTCGGCCGGAATCCGGAGTCGATCAGGCGCTGGTTGATGGCCTTGTGCTCCGAGGAGAAGGGGTAGGGCTTGGTCTTGGTGCAGGGCATGAAGAGCAGCACGCGACGCTTCGCCTTGGGCAGCTTCGGTTCGTACTCGTTCCGCACGAAGTCGAGCCATGCCGCAATGCGCGGATGCGAGAGCGAGTCGACATTGTCCTGCGGGCTGTAGAGGCAAAGCGTCGGATCGAGCTGGAAGGGGCTTTCAATCTTCTGCGAGGATTCGAGGAAGCGCTGGTCGCGGTCGATGATGGTAACCATGGATACTCTCGGAACGATTGAGCTTCGGAGCGTGGCGCCCGAAGCGCATTCAGGAAAACGATGTCGCGGCAATGTTGCCGATGCCGTCGCCTATGCGTCAGGGACAGATTTGACGCTTTGGCACGAGGCGGTTTCAGTTCTCCATTTTCATCGCGACGCTTGCTTCACTGGACATCGGCGAGTTTCCCAAACGCTTACTCATCTGCCCCAGGGACCAGCCGGAATCCGACGCATTTACAGCGCATGTGTCGCGCGTTGATGGAGGTCGGCCCGATCCGGTTTTCCGGTCACTCGGAGCAAGGAACTACCTAGCAATGCTCGTACCAGTTGGGCGGTGGCACGATCCCGAGGCGTTGCAAAATCCGTGGTGAAAATCTAGGCAATCGCCGCATGGTTTTGGGGCAAATCGTTCTCTGTGGGGCGTATTTTGCGTTCGGCTTGGGCGAGAAAGGTTTCGAAGGAGCGCCGGATAAGCGCAGGGTCGATCTCGCGCGCGATGACGACGATCTCGGTGCCCGCATTGGCCACTGACTGAGCCATATGTTCCGGCATGTGGACGATGTGGCGCACCGACTGGATGATGACAGGCCCGTTCTGCTCTTCGCCCGCAATAGTCATTGTTCCCTTCATCCGAAGGATGTTGGGTCCATGCCGGTGCAGCAATAGCGACAGCCAGCTTGCAAAGACGGCCCAGTCGACAGATGCAGGCCAGCGAAGAACGGTCGCGGCAATGCCGTGACGATGAGCGTGGGCTGGCGGCGCGATTGGCGATCTCGCCTCGTTCGTTTCCAGCGCGTGACGATCGAAGGGGTCGAGGCCGCTATGCGGGTCGCATTCTCGTAATATGGCAATCGGGTTGATCGTACACATCATGGCGCGGGCCACTTCGATCGCGCTCTCGTCCACCATGTCGGATTTGGTGAAGAGAACGACGTCCGCCGCGACGATCTGTGCGACGGCCTCGGGCTGCTCGGCCAATGTCGCAGGCGCATGGCAGAGATCGACCAGCGTGACGACGCGGCCGAGCCGGAGGCGCGGGCGAAGCATTGGATCGGTGACGAGAGTGGCGAGGAGCGAGGCTGGATCGGCAATGCCCGATGTCTCGATCAGAATGCGCGTGAAATGTGGCACCTTGCCGCTCGCGCGATTTTCAAGAAGTTGCAGGAGAGATGCGCGAAGGTCGCCATCGGTCGCGCAGCAGAGGCAACCATCTGCGAAGGTTCCGGCCTTGAGGCCCGACAATCCCATCAGGTTCTGATCGACGGGAATATCCGCATATTCATTGACCAGCACCGCCACGCCGGAAAGCGCGCCTGCTTCAGCGAGCCGTCGCACAAGCGATGTTTTGCCTGCACCGAGAAAACCCGTCAGGACGTCCACGATGATGGAGGACGGGTTGGTCATTCGTCCGCCCGTCTTCGCAGGCACTCGAGAAATGCCTCGTCGAGCGGATCCGGCATGGTGCGACCCAGCCTGTCGACCGCGCGCCAGATGCCGGCGAGATCGGTCGCCAGCTCGCGCTTGCCGGTCGGTCCGGTCAGTTGAAAGCGGTCGCGCCATGCCGTTAGGCGCACGCCGGAAGGCGCGGCAAGTTCGCCTGCTGTATTCGCTATGCGAATGCGCACGGCGCCTTGTCGCGACGCCGTCAATGGCCCCGCGCTCCAATGCCTGTGTTCGCCGAACGATCCGCAGAAGCCGCACATGTCCGTCAGGGCCTCGGGCCTTGCGTGCCGCGCGGATAACGCTCGATGAAGTCTCGGGCAATCTCCTCGAAGGTCACGAAGCGCACGCCGGGATGGCTCGCCATATGGCTGAAGAAGCGCTCATGCATCGAGAGCACCTGCGGGCGGCCGGACACGTCCGGATGGATCGTGATGGTGAAGGCCGCATAATCATATTCGCGATAGACCCAGTCGAACTGGTCGCGCCAGAGTTCTTCGATGTCGCGCGGATTGACGAAGCCGTGGCTATTGGGCGATGCCTTCATGAACATCATGGGCGGCAGATCGTCGATGTACCAGGAGGCGGGAATCTCGACGAGGTCCGTTTCCGTTCCGCGATTCATCGGCTTCATCCAGGTTTCGGCGGGTTTGCCGTAGTCGATCTTCGACCAGCTCTCGCCTTTCCGCGCGTAGTAAGGGAAGAAATCGTTATGCATCAGGCTGTGGTCGTACAGGATGCCGCGCTGGAGCAGCAGGTCGATCGTGCCCGCGCTGAATTCCCACCAGGGCGCGACGTAGCCGACGGGCGGGCGACCCTGCAATTTCGTGATGAGTTCGATGGATTTGTCGATGACGGCCGCCTCCTGATCCGGCGTCATCATCAGCGGGTTCTCATGCGAATAGCCGTGCATGCCGATCTCGTGACCGGCAGCGGCGACCGCTTTCATTTCGTCGGGGAATGTTTCGATGGAATGGCCGGGCGCAAACCATGTGGTCTCGATACCGAAGCGCTCGAACATGCGTAGAAGCCGGGGAATGCCGATCTCGCCTGCAAAGACACCGCGCGAGATGTCGCAAGGGCTGTCCTCGCCGCCATAGGAGCCAAGCCAGCCTGCGACCGCATCGACGTCGATGCCATAGGCAACCAGTATTTCCTTCGTCATCAGGGTCTCTCCTCGATGCATGAATTGGCGATGGAATGAACGATGGTGGCGATGTCGCTGGTAGTGGGTTGGCCGAGGATCAGCGATAGCAGCAGCCGCGCTTTGGGGCCTGTGAGGTCGCCGGCAAAAATGGCGCCTGCCTTTTGGAGATCGGCGCCGCCACCCTGACCGTAGATCGGCTCGACCCGGCCCTCCGGCGAACGCGAGGTGACGAGGACGGGAACGCCACGTGCATGGAGTTGCGCTACAAGCGCCACGATGTTCGGTGTAGCATTTCCGCGCCCGGTTGCCGCAAGCACCAGCCCTCGCGCACCCCCTTCGGCGCAGAGCTTCAGAACTCTGTCGTCGCCGCCGAGTGTCAGCGTGACGAGATCGACGGGCGTCGCGAGGCTTGCTTCGGCGAAACGCGTGAAGCCCGCAGGCCTTCGCGTGATGCGCACCACGCCGCGGTCCACGATGCCTATGGGCCCATTCGTCGCGGCGAAGGCGTGCCGGCGCGAGCTGTGCCTTTTGGTGGCATCGCGGGCGGACAGTATATCGCCGTCGAAGACGACCAACACGCCGAGCCCCGACGCTGCGCGCGTTCCTGCGACGCGGATCGCATCGCCAAGATTGCGCGGTCCGTCGCGGTCGGGCTCATCGGCGGAGGCTTGCGCGCCGGTGAAGACGACCGGCTTTCCCGGCTCGAGCAAAAGGTCGGCCAGAAAGGCGGTCTCTTCGAGCGTATCTGTTCCATGCGTAACGACGACGCCCGCGATGTCGGCGCGGCACCGCGCCTCGGCTATGGCTTTGACGATGGCGAGAGCGTCATCGAAGGATAGCGCATAGCTGTTGCGGGCTAGGATGCTGCGGCCTTCGACCGGCGGCAGGTCGCCAGCCGGCAATCCGGCGAGAAGGGCGTTTGCATCGAGCGTTGCGCGAACGGCGCGGCTCGCACGATCATAGGTCGACGCAATCGTGCCGCCGGTGGTGAGCACCGCGATTTTTCCGGTAAAGGCAGCGGCGACGTCCATGTGTCAGTTTCCGGCGAGAATCCGGCCCCAGCCGGGAATACGGAGGTCCAAGCCCGTCATCAGGCAGGCTTCACGGAAGGTGATCGCAATGGAGTCGACGATCGGAATGCCGAGTTCGGCTTCCATTTCTTCAACAAGCTCGGTCGCGTTGAAATTCGTGCAGACGACGGCGATGCAATCGGGCTTGCTCTTCGCCGCAGCGCGCAGCAGCTTGCGGATCGGATCCGGTCCGGTCGCACCGATCTCGACATTCTCCCGTGCGCCGAGGCTGGCGGCGCCTACGACTTCGAAGCCCTGACGCGCATATTCGACGCCGATCTGATACGTGATGTCGGGCGTGTAGGGAACGGCAAGCGCGATGCGGCGCCATTTGTTCTCGTGGAAGGTCTTGTAGAAGGCGATGGTCGTTGAGGAAGCGGCAATTCCGGTCTCTCTCGTAATCGCCTCACAGAGAGCGATGTCGTTTTCGAGTCCGCGCCAGCTTGCCGAGGTTCCGTTCCAGAGGATCGCATCAAGCGGCGCATCGGCGAGAAGACGCGCGGCGGCCAGCATCGGCTCCAGCTGGAATTGCGCTTCGGACGATCCGCTCAGGGCGAGATGCGTCACCGTCATGCGGGAGAAGTGATGCGTCATGCGGTGCTTCAACGGCTCGTTCATCGCATAGGTGAGTGGTTCGAGCGCCGTATTGGAAGATGGCGTGATATGGCCGATGCGGATGGTCTTTCTCATTATGCGGCGCCTGAGACATTGGTATCGGGAAGGCCGGGCAAGAAACGGCCCTGAAAGAAGACGAGCGGCGTGCCGTCGCGCGACCTGAGGCCCACGACTTCGCCCACGAAGATGCGGTGATCGCCTGCGTCATAGATATGGCGCGTCCGGCATTCGAGATGGGCAAGCGCGTCTGCGATAAGCGGCAAGCCGAGAGCCGAGGGGGCGAGTTCGTGCCCGTCGAAAATGTCTTCGGCGCCTTTTGCGAAGTGCTGCGCCAACGCCATTTGTCCGGCGGAGAGAATATTGATGGCGAAGCTGCCAGCCTTCTCAAAGATCGGGCGCGAGCGCGATGTGTCGCGGAGGCTCCAGAGAACGAGCGGCGGCTCGAGAGAAGCGGATGCGAAGGAATTGATTGTCATGCCGACCTGCATATCGCCATGACGGGCGGTAACCACGGCAACGCCAGTGGTGAAGAGGGAGCAGGCCTTGCGGAAGTCCTGAGCGCCGATGGTGGAGGACATGACGGTCATTTCTTTTTCTCACGCGGATTTACGAAACGCTCGATATCGAATGGTTCTTCGGAGGCCTTCAGGGCGAAGGCGACGACATGCGGCTCCAGCCGCGCCGCGAGAGGCCGCGCATCGGCGAGCTTCGCGGAAAGTCTGAATACGGTGTCTTGCACGCGCTCGCGCAAGTTCGATGTGTCGATGGCGGTGAAGCGTCCGTTGGAGACAACCATTCGTCCATTCGCCATGACATCGCGGACAGAGGCGGAGTCTGCCGCCGTGACGATCTGGTTGAGCGGATCGGTCAGAGGGATAAAATCGAGGTGGTCTAGGTCGAAGAAGGCGAGATCGGCAGCGTAGCCGACAGCGATGCGGCCGGTATTCGCGAAGCCGGTTATGTTCGCGCTGCCCTGCGTCGCGAGCTTTATCGTCTCGATGGCGCTGAGCCAATTCTCGCGCGGGCCTGAAAATCCGCGAGAGGCGTAGGAAGCGAGCCGCATGGCCTGGAGCATGCTGAGTGCGTCGGAAGAATTGGCGCCGTCGGTCGCAAGCCCCACATTGATGCCGCGTTCAAGCATGGAGCGCACATGCGCCATGCCGGACCCGAGGCGGAAATTGCTCGCCGGGATATGCGCGATGGAACATTGATGTTCGGCCAGGAGATCGAGGTCCTGCCCGTCGAGCCAGACGCCGTGGGCCGCGACAAAGCCGGGGCGCAAGACGCCGCGATCGGCGAGGTAGCGCACTGGTGAGACGCCCCAGAGCTGCCGCGCGGTGACGGCCTGAAGCCGCGACTCCGCGATATGCATGTGAATGCGGAGCCCGTGGCGTTCCGCCAGCGCGACGCAACGTGCGAGGAATCCTTCGGAGCAGTGATGCGGGATTGTTGGCGCGATCGCCAGTTCTATGCCGTCAGGCAATTCGTCGCGCGCGGCGATGATCTCTTCGATGGCGGCAAAGGTTGCGTCCGCGCTGCCAAGATCGAACTGGCTCACGGTCTTGCGGAGGTCTTCGGGCAATGAATCGAGAAGACCGGGAATGGCAGTGAAGAGCGTCTTGTCGGCGATCATGGGCGCAAGCACAGCCTTCATGCCTGCATCGGCATAGGCCCGTGCGGCTGCGGCAAAGCCCGCTTTGGTCGGCAGCGGAAATTCATAGACGAGATCGAAGCAGGAGGTGCAGCCCTTGCTGAGCATGTCGAGCGCGCCGAGAAGGGCGGAGAGATAAATCGTCTCGGTATCGCGCGCGCCTGCGAGCCAGGGCCCGTTGGTGAGTGAGGATTCGAGCGTCCAGCGGTCGGCAACGCCTTTGACGAGATTGGAATGCCCATGCGTATGCGCGTTGACGAAACCCGGAAGGATCAGGCGGTTCGATGCGTCATGGACGGCGTCGGCCGAGAGGATTGCCCCCGGACGTTCGATGGCGGCGATGCGGCCGTCGGCAATCAGGAGATCACGCGGCTCGACTGTGCCGGTCGCCGGATCGGCAACGATACCGCCACGGATGAGAAGCTCGGAGGCGCTCATGGTGTGGTCACCGGCGGATGTTCGGTGACCCAGTGCTGCGCGACCTCCGAGCGCCCGGCGAACCACACATCGTCACGGTTCGCCACGAGATCAAGAAAACGGCTGATGCCTTCGAAACGCGCGGGCTGGCCGGAAATGCGGGCGTGAAGGCTCACCGTCATCATGCGCGGACTGCTTGCACTTTCGGCATGAAGTACGCGGAAGGCGCTGGCAAGATGTTCGTAGAAGTCCGATGCCGTCGCGAGTTTTGCGGTTGCCAGGCGATTGTCGTTATTCGTGAATGTGTGCGGCACAACGAGATGCGGCTTGCCCGCGACATTGACCCAATAGGGCAGGTCGTCGGCATAGGAGTCTGCGTCATAAAGAAAGCCCCCGTGCTCGACGAGAAGCGACCGCGTGCGTGCGCTGGGCGAATAGCGGCTCTGCCAGCCGAGCGGCGCGCGGCCGAGCGTTTGTTGCAGACTCTTCACCGCCATGGTGATTGCGTCGCGTTCCTCGTCCTCGCTCATGTTGAACTGACGCAGGAAACGGTCGCCATGGCAGCAGAGGTCGAACTTGCCTTCTCGGATTGCGCCTGCGATTTCAGAATTGCGCACCAGGGCTTGCGCACAGGCATTGATGGTGAGCGGGAGCCCGCGTTCGACGAAAAGGTCATGGAGACGCCAGAAGCCGACGCGGGAGCCATATTCGAACAACGTCTCGGCAACGAAGTCACGCTTGCCTGCGGGAACCTCGCCAAAAATGCCGTCCGTCAGGGCGATTTCCGTCGCGGCGTCGCCGTCGGGCAGGGAGGGCTCGGCACCTTCCTCAACATTGAGGACAATGACGAGCGCGAGCCGTGCGCCGCCGGGCCAGCGGGCATCGGGTCGATTGCGGCCATATCCGACAAAGTCGCGCTGTCCGTCGGGCAAAATCTTCATGCGATGTCGTCCAGCGTTCCAAGGCTTTCGGCGAATGCGAGAAGGCGCTCTTCGCCGCGTGGGCCAGCGATCAGGGAAAGCCCGACCGGGCAATTTTCGAAGGTCGTCACGGGGATGTTGATCTGGGGTAGGCGCGTCAGGCTTGCGATGCAGGTGAGCGCCAGTGTTTTTTCGCGAAACTCGACCTGCGCGGAAACGGGGGCGTCGCGCAGCGGCGGAAGATCATGCGCGGTCGGAATGACGATAAATCCGTCATCGCCGAGCATGTCGATGAGCCGCGCGGTCAACGCCTCGCGCTTCAGCACGGCGGAGGCAACCGCTTCAGGCTTTATGGTCGATGAAAGCGCGATGCGTTCGGCAACCGCCTGGCTGAGGTTGCGTCCCGGCATCGTGCCCCACTGGCCGAGCGTCGACCAGAGATCGTGCAGTTGAAGCGGGCGGAACGTATCGAGCCAATGATCGATGCCTTCCTCGAAGAGCGTGATCTCGCTCATTGCGCCGAGCGCCTTCGCAATGGGCAGAAGCGCCGTGCCGATACCGTGCACGGGAATGTCGAATGCATCGCGAGCCAACAGCAGGCGCGGAGCCGAATACTTGTGCACCGGACCAAGATAGACCTCGCTCACGCGGCGGAGCATGGCAGCGTCGCGGGCGAGCCAGCCCACCGTGTCGAAACTCGGGGCCATGGCCATGACGCCTGCGACCGAAACGCGGCCAAAGGTCGTGCGAAGACCATAAAGGCCGCAGAAGCTTGCCGGCACGCGGATCGAGCCGCCCGTGTCGGTGCCGAGTGCGAAGTCGCAAAGACCAGCGGCGACCGCCGATGCGGAACCGCTGGACGAGCCGCCGGGCGCGCGGTTGGGCGCCTTGGGATTGATCGGCGTCCCGAAATGCGGGTTCATGCCGAACATGCCGCAAGCGACTTCGTCCGTATGCGTCTTGCCGATGAGGCGGGCGCCTGCGGCGAGCGCCACGACGACGGCAGGCGCCGTCGCGACAGCGGGCGCATTGTCGTGCAACCTGTCGGGATTGCCGCAGGCGGTTTTATAGCCTGCGACGTCGAAGAGGTCCTTCACCGCGAAGTCGAGACCGGCGAGGGGGCCGGTCTCCGAGATCTGAAGCGATGCCGGTCCATGCTCGACAAAGGCGAGCCGCCGGATCTCATCCGGCGAGACTGTTACCGATCCGTGCATCGACGCTTACTCCGCTGCGGAGCGCGAAGATCCAGCGGAAGGCAGGTCGTAGGAATTCATGAAATCGTCCACGAATCCCTTGACGCCATCCCAGTCGAAGAAGCGGAAAGAGTTTCCGCGCGTTACGAAAGTCGGGCCCGAATAGAACATCTCGTATTGCAGATGACGCGAGCCGAATTCCGAGCCGATCGCGTCCCATGCGAGCTTCATCAGCTTCACGCGGCCTTCCGACGTGGTGCTGACGGAGCGTTGCGTCTTCTGGATGATGGCGTTGGTTTCCGGTGTGCCGAAATCGGCATAGGAGGAGGGCACCATGATGAGGCCGCCGCCCGCCAGCGTGCGGATTGCCTCCACCACTTCGGGATAGGTGTTCTGGGCGATCACCTGCGCCGTGCAGAGAATGCTGCGGTTCGGCACGTAATAGCCGTGATAGTTCTCGCCCGAGGCTTCCATCGCGATGACGAGGGCCTCGATATTGTTGACCTTGGCGGCCAGCAAGCCGAGCGTCTCGCGCACCTGCGGATAATTGATGATGTTGTTGATTTCCGCGATCTTGCGGGCGAGGCCCAACAGGAACTGCAGCTTCACCATCAGGCGGATCATGCACTGATAGTTCTGGAAGACATGCGTGCGCGTGTCGTGCCACTGCGCCTGCGCCATCTTCAGGTCCTTGTAGACGAAGACGCGGTCCCACGGAATCTTCACATCGTCGAAATAGATGACGGCGTCGTTCTCGTCGAACTGGGCGGAGAGCGGGTAGTCGAAGGTCGATGTCGCGTTCTGCTCATAGCTGCGGCGTGACATCAGCGTCAGGCCTTTGGCGCCGATGGGAACGGCCGCCGTGAAGGCATAGGGTTCGTCGCCTGCCTGCAGGGCCTGGAAGCCGGAGACCAGAACTTCGTTCGCCATGATGCCGCTGGTCGCGAGCATCTTCGCGCCGCGAATGGTGATGCCGGTCGAGTCCTCGTCTACCACGGACGCGACGAGGTGGGGGTCCGGCTGGCCGCTGGCGGACTTTGCCTTGTCGGATTGCGGGTTGATGATGACGTAGGAGAGGTAGAGATCATTGTCGCGGGCATATTCGTAATAGCCCTCGACGGCGCGGGCGCGCGACGGGTTGTTCTCGTGGAAGACGTGCAGGCCCATGCGGAAGCCGGCCATGGTCGAGGCGACGTGATCGGGCGAGCGGCCGACCATGCCGCAGGTCATACGCGACCATTTGACGAGCGCCTCGCGCCGTTCGACGAGTTCGCGATGGTTGCGCGGCAACTGCCAGGCGCGGCTCACCTGATCGCCGGTCTTGGGCGAGGTGAAGGTCATCGCGTCGATATTCTGGGGCGCGGCCTGGAAATCGTAGAAATTGCCTGCGGTTGCGACCGCATTGGCGAAGGCGGGGTCCGTGGTCACATCCGCGACGCGCCGCCCATCGATGAAGATGGTCCGTCCGTCCTTGAGGCTGTCAATGTGGCGCTTGCTGTCTTTTACCATGGCGGGTCCGCTTTCTGAGCTGGAGACCGACGCCAGGCTTCATGCCCTTTGCAAATCGGAAGAGAGGCCGTTTGAAAGAAAAAGGGTATGTCCGAATAACTCGGAATGACGCATCTCCCATTTTCGGGTCCGATGCTGCATTGCAACAACACTAGCGGCGGCCGCAGGCGGGCGTCAAGAGGTCAGTTCGGATTTTGCGCCGGACTTGAAAATATATCAACTAACGCTAATATAAGTCCCATCAGAGGCACGCCGTCGGCGGGCAATAGCGGATTTTTTGGGCATGGCCATGGCGGCGGATATCAGGGATCTGGAGGCAAGCGCGGCGGAGGCGACCAAGCTTCTCGGCGCGCTGGCCAATGAAAGACGTCTGCTGATCCTTTGCCAGATCTCCGACAGGGAAATTTCCGTCGGCGAACTCCAGGAACTTGTCGGCATCAGCCAGTCGGCACTCTCCCAGCATCTCGCCTTGTTGCGCGAGCTGGGGCTGGTCGCCACCCGGCGCGAGGCCCAGACGATCTATTACAAGCTCGCGAGTCCGGCGGCTCAGCGTGTCATTGAAACGCTGGCCGACATCTACTGTCCGCCCGCGAAGTCCAGAAGTGCAAAGAGGAAAGTCTGATGTCGCTGAAACCGGTCGATGCGGCCACCGTGAAATCGTGGCTCGACGCGGGCGATGCCGTGCTCGTCGATATTCGCGAGCGCAATGAACATGCCGCCGAGCATATTGCTGGCGCCCATCTCGTGCCTCTGTCGGAACTCGGCCAGCACGATCTGAAGTCGCTGGGCAAGCGGCGGGTCGTGTTTCACTGCAAGGGCGGCATGCGCACCACCACGAATGCCGGGAAGCTCGCCGCGGCCTGCGAGGGCGAGCTCTTCGAACTCACCGGCGGTATCGAAGGCTGGAAGAAGGCCGGCCTGCCGGTCGAACACGGCTGACGCTCCGCCCAGCTGCCTGGCTTAAAGCTTCTTCAGAACGTCCGCGACCTGCGTGATTACGTCCGGCTCCATATGCGCGAATAGCGGCATGCGGAGCAGGCCGTCGCCTGCGTGTTCGGCAACCTTCATGTCGCTGCCGGCGCGGCCGAAGCGCTTGCCCGCAGGCGAGTTGTGCAGCGGTGCGAAATGTGCGGAAGCCGTCAGCCCTTCGGCGACCAGAAGGTCACGTGCCTTTGCCCGAAGCTCGCCCGTTTCAAAAACCAGCCAGTAGATATGGCCGTTGTGACGGCACGCGTTGGGCACGACGGCGCGTCTGGCAAGTCCGCGCTCTTCGAGCGGCGCCAGAGCGGCGTGGTACGCCTCCCATAGCGCGACGCGGCGGTCGTTGATGGCATCGGCTTGTTCGAGCTGGGCGAGGAGCAGCGCCGCGACGATCTCGCTCGGCAGGAACGATGAGCCGAGGTCGACCCATGTATATTTGTCGATCTCGCCACGGAAGAACTGGGCGCGGTTCGTGCCCTTTTCGCGCACGATCTCGGCGCGCAGCCGATAGGCCGGATCGTTGACGAGAAGCGCGCCGCCTTCGCCTGCGATGACATTCTTGCTCGCATGGAAGCTCAGCGCGGATAGTGCGCCCAGAGTTCCGAGCGGTTTTCCCTTGTAGGTCGCACCGTAGCCCTGCGCGGCGTCCTCGACGACGATGAGGTTGTGCTTCTTCGCGATGGAGAGGATCGTGTCCATTTCGCAGGAAATGCCTGCATAATGCACCGGCATGATGGCGCGGGTTCTCGGCGTGATGGCCGCCTCGATGAGCGTCTCGTCGAGATTGAGTGTATCGGCACGAATATCGACGAAGACCGGAACGCCACCACGAAGCGCGATGGCATTGGCCGAACTCACGAATGTATAGGTCGGGATGATGACCTCGTCGCCCGGCTCGATTTCGAGCAACAGGCCGATCATATCGAGAGCGCCCGTGCCCGAATGCGTGAGAAGCGCCTTATGAGTGCCCGTCTTTTCCTCGATCAGCGCATGGCAGGCCTTGGTGAACCTGCCGTCGCCCGCGAGTTGCTTTGCCGAGAGAACCTCGTCCAGATATTGTCTCTCGCGGCCGGCAAGGGTCGGCTCGTAATAGGGAACGGTCATTTGTGTCTGCCAAGGCGGGAATGGGCCGGGCGGGCGGCGGGAACAAGCGTCCCTGCCCGAGTCGGCGCTCATTCAACAGGCCCGATGATGCTTATGCAAGGGGTGCCCTAGGGCCTTCCCCAAGCTCCGGATTTGAGCAGCGACAGCGCCTCGGCGAGGTCGGCGGCGGCGTGAACCGTGAAACCGGGCCGCGCGAGTTTAAGCGCGGCGGCGCGTTCCTTCTCTCCATGTCCGGTCAGGACATGGATGGCTTCGGCGAGACCCGCATTGCGGGCCGCTTCGACGTCGCTCGCCTTGTCGCCGATCATGATGCTCGCCTCAAGGTCGCGCCCCAGCTTCTCGGCGGCGAGCTCAAGCATGGCCGGACCGGGTTTGCGCCAGCGCGCATGCTCTTCGGCAAAGCCCTCGGTGTGGTCTTCATGGAAGGCGCAGGCGACGACGATGTCGAGCGCCACGCCGCGCTCCGCGAGTTGCCGCGCGACTTCCGCCTCGACCGCCTCATATTCGGCCCAGCCGAAGCGCCCCCGCGCGATGCCCGATTGATTGGTGATGGCGGCGACCGCGATGCCCCGACCATGCGCCCAGGCGATCAGTTCCACGATACCCGTTTCCAGCGCCACGTCTTCGGGCCGGGAGAGATAGTTCACCTCCCGCACGATGACGCCGTCGCGGTCGAGAAAGAGGGCGGGGCCGCCATGCCGCGCGGGTGCTAAATCGGAAATCCAGATGCCGTTCTGAAGAAGCATCAGCCTGCGCGCTCGACCATTGTTTCACCTCACTGTGAATAGTCATTAGATCACGAGGCACGGGTTTCATGAAACAGCGGGAGGCCTATTCATGAATTTGATGAAGGCTTCCGGCGTCCCTGCGGCCATTGTCATCATTTCGAGGGCATTTCCATTGATCTGTCCTCGCGTTGTCACAATCGACACAAGAAGTTCATCAGCACTTCACGCAAGCCCTGTAGCTGCTGAAAGGCCGGCGCGGGATTTTCGGACATTCGATTCGCCGGTCTATAGCGCGAAAGCGAGGGACGACGTGACCGATCAGGCCGCTGCCATTGCCGAACCTCTGGTGGAAGAAGGCGCTCTTCTGCGCCCTAAGGAACGCTTGAACCGCGCCGTGCATCGGCACAGGGCGGCCTCGAAAGAGGGCGTTCTGGAGCGGCTTTTCACGCTGCTTTTCACCGGCCTTGTCTATCCGCAGATCTGGGAAGACCCGCTGATCGATCTCGAGGCGATGGAACTTCGCCCGGAGCATCATGTGGTGGCGATCGCGTCGGGCGGCTGCAACGTCATGTCTTATCTCGCGGCGGGTCCCGCACGCATCACGGCGGTAGACCTCAATCCCGCGCATGTGGCGCTGGGGCGCCTGAAGCTTGCCGCCGCCGCGCATATGCCGAGCTATGAGCATTTCTTCCGCTTCTTCGGTGAGGCGAACAGCCCGGCCAACCTCGAAGCCTATCGGCGCTTTCTGCGCGACCGTCTCGACGACGACACATTCAACTATTGGGAACGCCGGTCGATCTCGGGCCGCAAGCGTATCACGCTCTTCACGCGCAATTTCTATCGCTACGGGCTGCTCGGCTATTTCATCGGCTGGGCGCATCTCGCGGCGAGGCTCTATGGCGTTGATTTCCGCCCGCTGCTTGATGCGGGTTCGCTTGCCGGTCAGCGCGTCTTTTTCGACACGAAGCTCGCGCCTCTCTTCGACAAGAAATTCGTGCGCCGCATCACTGACAATCCGGCTTCGCTCTATGGTCTCGGCATTCCGCCGTCGCAATATGAGAAGCTGGCCGGTGGACGGCCCATGCATGAGGTGCTGCGCGAGCGCCTGGAGCGGCTCGCCTGCGGCTTTCCCATCGCCGACAATTATTTCGCCTGGCAGGCATTCGCCCGCCACTATGCGCCGGGCGAGCACCCGTCGCTGCCGCCCTATCTGCAGCGCGATAATTTCGCGGCATTGCAGGCGGGTGCGGGGCGCGTTGAAGTGATGAACCGCAACTTCACCGAATTCCTACGCAGCGAACCGGACGCCAGCGCCGACCGTTACGTTCTGCTCGATGCGCAGGACTGGATGACGGACGAACAACTGAATGACATCTGGCGCGAAATGACGCGCACCGCGCGTCCCGGCGCGCGCGTTATTTTTCGCACCGCCGCCGAACCGAGCCTTCTGCCCGGTCGCGTTGTGCCGGAGATCCTCGACCGCTGGCATTACGAGGCGGAGCGTTCGCTCGACTGGACCCAGCGAGATCGCTCGTCGATCTATGGCGGCTTCCATCTCTATACGTTCAAAGGCTGAGGACGCCATGTCGATTGCCGACGCTGGACATTCGCATCTGATGGACCGGGTCTACCGGAATCAGAGGCACATCTACGACCTTACCCGTCGTTATTACCTCCTTGGCCGGGACCGGCTCATCGCCGGTCTCGCTGCGCGGCCGGGGATGCGCGTCCTCGAAGTCGGCTGCGGCACGGGCCGTAACATCATCGCGGCGCTCCGCCGTTTTCCGCATGCCGAGTTCTACGGCATGGACATATCGTCGGAGATGCTTGCGACGGCGCGCGCTGCTGCATGCAAGGCGCGGCTCGAACAGCGCGTGAGCTTTGCGCAGGGCGACGCGACCGATTTCGATCCGGCGCGCGCTTTCGGCATTCCGCAATTCGAGCGCGTCTTCATGTCCTACACCGTGTCGATGATCCCGGAATGGCGCAAGGCAATCGAGCAGGCCATGCGTAATGTCGCGCCGGGCGGCAGCCTTCATATCGTCGATTTCGGCCAGCAGGAGGGGCTTCCGCGCTTTTTCCGGGCGCTGCTTTTCGCCTGGCTCAGCTGGTTCCATGTCAGTCCGCGCGCCGACCTGCGCGACGCGCTGAGCGAGATCGCCGCGGTGCATGGTGCATCGCTCGATTTCCAGCCGCTCCATCGCGGCTACAGCTGGCTGGCTGTGCTGAAACGTCCCGCCTGATTTTTGCCCTGTTGATCTGCTTCAATGTAAACTGATGTCGGTTGGTCCATTCTTCGACCGATCGCGAATGTGTATCGGTCGAATGAAGCAGGGTGTCGCCAGTGCTGCGTTGGTATTCCATCTCCCGGCTATCCGGTCTGGCTTTTCTGACGATTGCGGGGCTTTTTCTGACGGGCGGCAACGCTCGGGCGGATGGCTGCACCGCTTCGCCTGGCAGCGTTGCCTCGTTGCGCACCGATATAAAGCAGGACGATCTGCAGCGACTTTATACAGGTGCGCAGGGGCCTTGCCTCTGGTCCAGCCAGAATGCGGCGGCGCTCATCGCCATACTGGGCAAGGTGGGCGATCAGGGGCTCGACCCGGCGCTTTTCCATCTCGATGATATTGCGCGGCTTCATGGTTCCCCAACCGACATAGCGCTGCGCGACCTGCTTCTCTCCGATGACGCGCTTCGCTATGCGCGGATCATGACGCGGGGGCAGGTCGATCCCTCGACCGTCGATGACGATATCGACTTCGATATATATCCGGGCGATGTGCTGCCGGGCCTGAAGTCCGCCCTTTCGCAAGGCGACGTTTCGGATTGGCTCGCAGGCCTGCCGCCGCATCAACCGGAATACAAGGCACTCATCGGGCTCCTGGCGCATTATCGGTCGGTCGCGGCGCAAGGCGGGTGGCCCACGATCGCATTGCAGGATCCCTCGCTGAAGCCGGGCAAGTCGAGCCCGGCCGTCGCCGTCTTGCGGCGGCGTCTTGCGGCGGAAGGCTATCTCGCCAATGCCGAGGGCGGCGAGGTTCTCACGGGCGACGTACTTGCAGCGCTGAAAAACTTTCAGGTGCGCCACGGGCTCGATAATGACGGCGCGCTGGGCAAGAAAACCGTCGCAGCGCTCAATGTGAGCGCAAGTGCCCGTGCCGAGCAGATCGCGCTCAATCTCGAACGCTGGCGGCAGCTTTCGGGCGGCATTCCCAAGACGCGCATCGAGGTCAACACGGCGGCGGCCGCCGCCGCGCTCATCGTCGATGAAAAGCCGGTGCTCCGTATGCGCACGGTTGTCGGTGCGAAGAAAACGCCGACCCCTATCGTGCGCAGCGACATTCGCGCGGTGGTGGTCAATCCGCCGTGGGTGGTGCCGGTCTCGATCGTGCGCAAGGAAATCATGCCGGCGCTTAGGCGCAATCCGGACTACCTCGAGGCCCACAACATGGAGTGGAAGAACGGCCAGATCGTGCAGGCGCCTGGGCCGAAAAATTCGCTTGGCCGCATCAAATTTGAGCTGCACAGCGCCTTCGACGTCTATCTGCATGACACGCCGGCGCGCAGCCTCTTCAATAAGGCCGACCGTGATGCGCGCGCCCGCAGCCATGGCTGTGTCCGTCTCGAAAAGCCGCTCGACCTTGCCACGAAGCTTCTCCAGGACAATGCGAACTGGCCGCGTGAGCGCATCGAAGCGGCAATCGATGAGGGCGCGACTCAACGTGTGCAGATGGCGACCGACATTCCGGTGGTGATTGCCTACTGGACGGCATTTGCCGATGAGGACGGCGCGGCGGAGTTCCGCGAGGATATTTATGGCCGCGACCAGCGGTTGGCGGCGGCGCTGCCGCATGGCGGAGAAGAAGCGGTGCCTACGCCCAGCATCGGACCGGTCAGCATGGCGCCTGTGAGCGGGGCCAAGGTGGGGGCCTGCATGGCCTGAGGCCGGTATGCAGTTGCGTCTCATGATCGCATGGGTGCGATGTCATTTGACGTTGAATGCCATATTTCCTATACGGGTTTAGCAGGGGCGTTCAAACTTCGAGAGGTAGCGTGGCATTGAATTTCACACGCAGAGGTTTCTTCGGTCTGGGCGCTGGTGCAGCGACCTTGGCGCTCACGAAACCGGCTCTGGCCGCAGGCCCCTCACGCAGGGCCCTGAAATTCCATAATACGCATACGGGCGAAGTCTTTGCCGAGACATATTGGGCGGATGGCGCCTACGTACCTGAAGCGCTTGCGGGCATAAAGAAGGTACTGCGCGACCATCGCAACGGCGCGGAACACGACATCGACACGCACCTGCTCGATCTTCTGGTCGTGCTGCGCGGCAAGCTCGACACCAACTCACATTTCGAAGTCATCTCCGGCTATCGCTCGCCTGAGAGCAACGCGAAGATGCACAAGGCGAGCGGCGGCGTTGCCAAGCACAGCCTTCATATGCAGGGACAGGCGATCGACATTCGCGTACCGGGCCGCGATCTCGCGGTGGTGCAGAAGGCGGCGCTGGTGCTCAAGGGCGGTGGCGTGGGTTACTATCCGGCATCCGATTTCGTGCATGTCGATTGCGGTCGCGTACGTCACTGGCAGCAGGGCCGCGACGCCTGATCACCAGCGCGGGGCGTCGGTACCAAGCGGCACCGCGGGGAGTGCCCAATGTGCCGGCGTTTCCGAAAACTGCGCGGCATGGCGCACAGCCCTGAAGGCGCCGAAGGGCGAGGCGCTGTCTTCCAGGAGATCCTGAACGTCTTCAAGCTTTGGGTCGTGAGCCGCGAGGCCGTTTTCGACGCGGCCAAGGCCTGCGATCCAGCGCCCCGTCTGCGCGAGCGAAACGCGAACGAGCCAGCTTCCACCTTCGCGCGATTGCCTTAGACGCGCCATCATCGCGCCGAAGGCCATGAGATATCCGCTGGCGTGGTCCAGCGCTTGTGCGGGCCATTCGCGCGGGCCCTCGATGCCGGCCGCGCGGCCCTCTTCATAATTGAAGCCTGTTGCCGTTTGCACCAGAGAGTCGAAGCCACGCCTCGCCGCCCATGGGCCGGTGTGGCCATAGGCCGAGAGCGTCACATAGACGATCCCGGGTCGGATCGCGGCCAGTTCTTCCGGCGAGAATCCGTATCGTGCAAGAGCTTGCGGCCGGTAGGCTTGCGAGAAGATGTCGGCATTTGTGACGAGCGTTCGAAGCGCAGCGCGCCCTTCCGCCGTTTCGAGGTCGGCGAAGGCAGAGCGCTTCCCACGGCCTGTGTCCTTCACCAGCCAGTCGACAAAGGGCAGTTTGGGCGAAGAGATGAGCATCACGTCCGCGCCGTGCGCGGCGAGCGTGCGCCCGCCCACGGGACCTGCGACGATGCGTGTGAGGTCGAGAACGCGTATGCCGGAAAGCGGTCTCGATCCTGGCGGCAAGGGGCGTGGATCGGCGTCGCCGATCTTCTCGATCTCGATGACAGGGAGCGACGCTAAAGCGGAGGATTGCGGATGACGCGCCCATTCTTCCGGTGAGCGCATCATCGAAACGACGCAGCCGCTTTCGTTTGCCTGCGTTTCGAAATTCTCGGCGGCCCAGCCATCCAGAGACTTCTGCACATCGTCGCGCGTGTTGGCGCAGGAAAGGAGCCTCAGAATATTGTCTCGATGATGCGGAAAATTCGTATGTAGCCGGACGAACCTTCCATCTCCCGCCTTGTAGATGCCAGCAATCGGGCCCCAGAGGCTCTCGGGCGCTTGGCCGTCAATCCGAAGATAACGTTCCGAACGGAATTCGATGGCTGCATGGCGCATGTCGACGGATACGTTCTGCGCGCGGCCCGTGCGAGCTTTCCAAATCTCCGTTACTGCGAGGCCAGCTGCAGCAATTGATGCCTGCGCCGCAGTGCCGAGCGCGAAGGAGGAGGGAAGCGCAGGCTCTGCGCCGGAAAAGGCGACGAGTGAAAGCGCCTCTGCATCGCCCCCTGCTGCCATCCAGAGTTCCGTTAGAGCCTGCGTTGCCGATTTCATAACTTTCACTCCATATCTGTCGGGGAAAGTTGGCGCTGCCATGAACGACCGTCAATCTTGATTGCGCCAGTCAATGTTCGTCCCCGGCTACAAGGCCGTCGCCACGCTCTACAACGCGTTGATGACGGGGCTTGTGCTGACGCTCGTATCGCGCAAAGGAGAGGGCGTGCTTGCGGTTCACAATCACCACCTGCGGCTCGATGCCGAATATGACGGCGACGGAATTGTCTGGCGAATTACCGTCTGATAGACCGAGCCATCAGGCCTTGGTGGAGGCGGCGCGCCGCGCGGCGTCGGGATTTGGCAGGAAGCCCGCGATGAGTCCCAGTGCCGGAAGGAAGGCGCAGAGCTGATAGACGAAGTCGATGCTCGTCATGTCGGCAAGCTCGCCGAGCACGGCGGCGCCGATGCCCCCCATGCCGAAAGCGAAACCGAAGAACAGCCCTGATACGGTGCCGACGCGGCCCGGCATCAGTTCCTGCGCATAGACGATGATCGCCGGAAAAGCGGAAGCGAGGATCACGCCGATAGGCACGCTGAGGAGCGCCGTCCAGAAGAGATTGGCATGCGGCAGGATCAACGTGAAAGGCAGCACGCCGAGGATCGAGGCCCAGATCACGTATTTGCGGCCGAAGCGGTCGCCGAGCGGTCCGCCGATGATCGTACCTGCCGCCACCGCGCCAAGAAAGACGAAGAGCAGGACCTGTGCGCTCTCGACCGAGATGTGGAATTTCTCGATCAGGTAGAATGTGTAGTAGCTGGTGAAGCCGGCGAGATAGAAATATTTCGAGAATATCAGCGCCAGCAATATGCCGATGGCAATTCGCATGCGGCGCGGCGTGATCGCTGCGCCATGCGCGGTGGCTTGCGCGCGGGTCTTGGGGGCGGGGGCCGCATTCCGCTTGTACCAGACGCCGATATTCCAGAGCAGCGCGATGCCGATCATCGCCGCGATGGAGAACCATGCGACGCTCGCCTGACCCTTCTGAATGACGATGAAGGCGGCGAGCAGAGGACCGATGGCCGAGCCTGCGTTCCCGCCGACCTGGAAAAGCGATTGCGCGAGTCCATGCCGTCCGCCCGACGCCATGCGCGCAACGCGGGAGGATTCCGGATGGAAGATAGATGAGCCCGTGCCGACCAGGGCGGCCGCGACAAGCAGGATGAGGAAGGAGCTTGCAACCGAGAGAAGCAGAAGGCCTGCGAGCGTGAAGCCCATGCCGATGGCGAGCGACCAGGGGCTCGATCTCTTGTCGGTATAGAGGCCGACGACCGGCTGCAACAGCGATGCGGTCATCTGATAGGTGAGGGTGATGAGGCCCACCTGCCCGAAGTCGAGGCCGTAATTCTCCTTCAACATCGGATAGATCGCCGGCAACAGCGACTGCAGCATGTCGTTGATGAGATGACAGAGGCTGATCGCGGCAAGCACGACGAAGGCAGTGTCCTTCACGGCGGGGCTGGGAGCCTTCGCAACGCTGTCACTCACGATCGTCTCCCATGTGCGTGAAGGCGGACCGGGCCAGACGGCACCGGTCCGCGCCATCGATCAACTGAAAGCCTGTATCCCCGTGATCTCGCGGCCGAGGATCAGCGCATGGACATCATGCGTGCCTTCATAAGTATTCACCGCCTCGAGATTCATCGCGTGACGGATGACGTGATATTCGTCCGACACGCCGTTGCCACCATGCATGTCGCGGGCCATGCGAGCGATGTCGAGTGCCTTGCCGCAATTGTTGCGCTTCATCAGCGAGATCGCGGCGGGCGCCGCCTTGCCTGCGTCGAAGAGACGGCCGAGCTGGAGGCAACCCTGAAGTCCGAGCGTGATCTCGGTCTGCATGTCGGCGAGCTTCTTCTGGATGAGCTGGTTCGCGGCGAGCGGGCGTCCGAACTGTTTGCGGTCGAGCGTGTATTGCCGCGCCGCATGCCAGCAGAATTCAGCGGCGCCCATGGCGCCCCAGGCAATGCCGTAGCGGGCGCGGTTGAGGCAGCCGAAGGGGCCGGCGAGGCCGCGTACATTCGGCAGCAGGTTTTCGTCGGGCACGAAAACATCCTGCAGCGAGATTTCACCCGTGATGGAGGCGCGGAGCGAGAACTTGCCTTCGATCTTCGGCGTGGTGAAACCCTTGAAGGCGCGTTCGACGACGAAGCCGCGGATCACGTCGTTATCCGTCTTCGCCCAGACGACGGCGAGGTCGGCGATGGGCGCATTGGTGATCCACATCTTCGCGCCGTTGAGGATGTAGCCGCCATCGACCTTCTTCGCGCGGGTCTTCATCGACCCCGGATCGGAACCGTGATCGGGCTCGGTCAGGCCGAAGCAGCCGACCCATTCGCCGGTGGCGAGCTTTGGCAGATATTTCTCGCGCTGGGCTTCCGAGCCATAGGCATATATCGGGTGCATGACGAGCGAGGACTGGACGCTCATCGCCGAGCGGTAGCCGCTGTCCACGCGCTCGACTTCGCGCGCGGCGAGGCCGTAGCAGACATAGGAGAGGCCGGCGCAACCATATTTCTCTGGCAGCGTGGGCCCAAGAAGGCCCTGAGCCCCCATCTCGTTCATGATCTCGCGATGGAAGATCTCGTGGCGGTTCGCCTCTTTCACGCGGGTGAAGAGCTTTTCCTGCGCATAGGCCCGCGCGCTGTCGCGGACAAGGCGCTCTTCCTCGGTGAGCTGCTCGTCCAGAAGGAGCGGGTCCTCCCAGTTGAAGGGCGGAAGCGGCGGATTGGCCTTCACGGCTTCTGACATCGGCTTGACCTCGCGGAAATAAGCATTTGGCGGGTCGTATAGCAGGGCGAAAGGGGATGCGCGACCCCCCTTCCGCGCAAGGCGTCAGCGATTTTCGGAGGCGATATAGGCGCCGAGATGCTCCGCCAGATGGTCGAACATCAGCCGCATGCGGCGGCTGGTCTTCAGGTCCTCATGCATGGCGACCCAGACGTCCAGCTGGAAGCCGATGAGGCCGGGGAGGATGGGGACGAGCCCATCGCGTTTGGCCAGCGCGATCTGGCAGAAGCCAAGGCCGAAACCCGCCCGCTGGGCTGCATATTGAGCGACGTCGCTGTCGCAGCGAAAGGCGAAGAGGTCGCGGGAAATCGGCATGCCGAGGCCTTCCAGCCGCCGCACGGACGGCTCACGGTCGAAGCCGATGATCGGGTGGGAAGTGATCTCCCCGACGCTCCTGGGTGCCCCGTGCTTTTCGATGTAGCTCGGATGGGCATGGAGCCCGAGATGGATGGTGCCGATCTTCTTTGCCACGAGGGCGGCCTGTGTGGGCCTGACCATGCGGATGGCGATGTCGGCGTCGCGCCGCAGCAGGTCCTCGGTGCGGTTCGACAACAACAACTCGACCGCGATGCGCGGATGCTGCTCGTGGAAGGCGGCGAGGATCGGCGGCAGAACTTCGGTGCCGATGATCTCGCTCGCAGTGATGCGGACCGTGCCCCGGTCTTCCTCGGCCTCGCCGGAGGCTGCTCTTTGCAGCGCCTCGGCGGCGGCGGCCATGGCCTCCGCATGGGGGACGAGCGCCAGCGCCCCTTCTGTGGCGTTAAGGCCCGTCTGGGAGCGCGTGAAGAGGGCGATACCCAGCGACTGTTCCAGCGCGTCGATATGGCGGCCGACGGTTGGCTGGGTGATGGCGAGCGCCCTTGCGGCGCCGGAGAGGCTGCCCTCCCGGACCACGGCGAGAAAAGAGCGGTAAAGCTCCCAGCCTGGCTGTGTGTTGGTCATGCAAAAACGTATATCAATCCGCCGGTAATAGGCAATTCATATTCGTATTTGAATGGATCATGTTTCAGGGGTCAACAGGAACTCACGAGGACGGAACATGACCCGCACAGCTCTCATCATCGGCGCCACAGGCGGCATCGGCAGCGAGATGGCCTTGGCGCTCAAGGCACGTGGCTGGACCGTCCGCGCGCTCAATCGCAATCCGGAAAAGGCCGCGCGGGACTTTGCGCGGCTTGGGAGCCTCGAATGGGTCAAGGGTGACGCGATGATGGCGTCGGACGTCATCGCCGCATCGGAAGGCGTGAGCCTGGTCGTTCATGCTGCGAACCCGCCCGGCTACAAGAACTGGAAGGGCACGGCGCTGCCCATGCTCGAAAGCTCGATTGCGGCCGCAAAGGCCGCGGGCGCACGGATCGTCTTTCCGGGTACGGTCTATAATTTCGGGCCGGATGCCTTTCCGCTCCTCAGCGAGACCTCGCCGCAAAACCCGAAAACGCGCAAGGGTGCGATCCGCGTCGCGATGGAAATGCGGCTGCGCCGGGCCTCGAAAGAAGGCGTGCCTGTGCTGATCGTCCGCGCGGGCGATTTCTTCGGGCCGCATGCCGGCAACAACTGGTTCGGTCAGGGGCTGGTGAAGATTGGAAAGCCCCTGCGCTCAGTCACATATCCGGGCAAGCGTGACATTGGCCATGCATGGGCCTATCTGCCCGATCTGGCGGAGACGATCGTCCGTCTCGTCGAGCGGGAAAAGGATCTCGCCGATTTCGACGTCTTTCACTTCGGTGGCCACTGGTTCGAGAAGGGTGTCGAGATTGCGGATGCGACGCGCAAGGCAGCGGGTGTCCCCGATGCGCCGATCCGCCGCTTTCCCTGGTTCGCCGTCTATCTCGCTTCGCCTTTCGTCGAGACGTTCCGCGAGATGATCGAGATGCGTTACCTCTGGAAACGCCCGGTCCGTCTCGACAACAGAAAGCTCGTCGCCTTTCTCGGCGAGGAACCGCATACGCCGACCGATGTCGCGCTGCGCGTCGCGCTCAAAGGTCTCGGTTGCCTCGACACGACATTGTTCAAGCCCGGCGCGATCGGCGCCGAAAGGAGAGTGTGATGTGCATGCCTGAAGAAATCAGGGCGCGGGCCCAGCGGATCGTGCTGTCGCTTGGTGGCGCCCTCGCCGGGACGCTTGTGTGGGTACTCTCGGCGTTTGTGCTGGGACACTGAAAAACGTTGGCACCCCGGGGTGAACCCGGGGTGCCAATATGCGTTGGCGGAAAGTGCCTACTCCGCAGCCGCCTGCAGGCCGGCGAGCGCTTCGCGCGGCATGCGCTCGGCGAATTCGCGGCAAGCCTGAAGATATTCGGCCTTGAGGCGGGCGATGAGCTCGCCTACGGGCGGCGCGTCCTTGATCTGGCCGATGCCCTGACCCGAACCCCAGATATCCTTCCAGGCCTTGGCCTTGGTGTTGCCGCCGGAGCCGAAATTCATCTTCGACTTATCGGCTTCGGGCAGATTGTATGGATCGAGACCGGCAGCGGCGATGGACGGCGCAAGGTAATTGCCGTGAACGCCGGTGAAGAGGTTCGAATAGACGATATCCCCGGCGGCGTAGTCGATCAGCGCCTGCTTGTAGGCTGCTTCGGCATTGGCCTCGGCCGTGGCGACGAAGCGCGTGCCTATATAGGCGAGGTCCGCGCCCATCGCGAGCGCGCCCGCGATTCCGTAGCCGTCTGCGATCGACCCGGAGAGCAGAACAGTGCCCTTGAACCACTGCTTCACTTCGCGCACCAGCGCGAAGGGCGAATGTGTGCCAGCGTGTCCGCCCGCGCCCGCGCAGACGAGGATAAGGCCGTCGACGCCCTGTTCCGCCGCCTTCTTCGCGTGCTTCACGTTGATGACGTCATGAAAGACGACGCCGCCATAGGAATGCGCCGCGTCGACAACTTCCGCAGGCGGACGAAGGCTGGTGATGATGACCGGCACTTCGAGCTTCGTGCAGACCTCGATGTCATGGGAGAGGCGATCGTTCGACGAGTGGCAGATCTGGTTGACGGCGAAGGGCGCGACCTTCTTGTCGGGGTTCTTCGCCTGATATTCGGCGAGCTCGTCCTTGATCCGCTTGATCCACTCTTCCAGCACATGCGCGGGCCGCGCATTGAGCGCCGGGAATGAGCCGACGATGCCGGCCTTGCACTGTTCGATGACGAGTTCGGGCCCCGAGACGATGAAGAGCGGCGAACCGACAACGGGCAGTTCAAGCCGGTTCTTGAGGTTGTTAGTCAAAGCCATGAGCGTTTCCTGACCGGGTGTTGTGAAGCGTTGACGAAACTATGGTCCGGCGGCGGGGCCTTGTCTGCGCACAAATCCACACAGGCCTGTGCGCAGATGATCAGCGCCCCGCGAGGCGAGCGCGATCGGCCTTTGCCCTTGCGGCAATGAAGTCCATTGCGGCGCGGACCGGCGGCGTGTCCTTGAGATCGGGATGCGTCAGCAGCCAGATATCCGTGGCGCTGTAGAGCTTTTCGGGCGAGATGCGCAGGAGTTGCGGATAGGCGTCGCCGGTGAGGCAGGTCAGCGCCGAAATGCCGACGCCCGCGAGGACCGCATAGGCCGTGTCGATCTGCGAGGAGAAGCGCAGATGCGTGGCCGCGTTGCGTGTGACATGCGCGCTCCAACGGGCGAGTTCCTGATTGGCGCTCGATCCCGCAAAACCGAGAATCGAATGCTCCGCCCATTCCTCGCGCTTCGTCGGCAGGCCGTGTTCCGCGGCGTAACTCTTCGATGCATAGAAGGCGACGCCGAGGCGGCCGATCTTGCGGCCGACGAGGTTTTCTTCGCCGGGCCCATAAAGCCGAATGACGATATCGGCTTCGCGGCGACGGACGCTGGCAGGCCAGGACTCGGTGACGAAGTCGAGTTCGATGCCGGGATATTGCTCATGGAAGCCCGGCAGATGGGGCATGAGCCAATGGGCGGTGATGCCCGGCGCCGTGGACACGCGAACGGTGCCGCGCGGCTCGCCGTCATCGGCGGTGGCGGCGCGGATCGCGCGCTCGGCAGCCATGGCCATGGGCTCGACCTCGGCCTTGAGGCGCTCGCCCGCGGCGGTGAGCGCGTATCCGGCAGGCTCGCGAATGAAGAGTTTCGTGCCGAGCGCCTTTTCAAGCGCCGCGACGTGGCGGCCAACTGTTGCGTGGCTCAAGCTCAGTCTGCGGCCCGCCGCCGAAAGGCTCTGGGCTTCAGCGACCGCAAGAAATATGCGGTAAGCGTCCCAGCCCGCGCCCGGCGTTTCATCGCTGTTCATTGCCGAACACCCCTATGCCAATTTCTGCCGAAAGATGCGCCCTGCGTCCGGCGATTTCAAGTCGAAGCAGCGCGACGCAGGGGAAGCGCGGGCTTCGCCGTGCTGCAAGCAAGAGGCTGCAAAGCCAGTGCGCCTTCTGCTAGAAAGGTGGGATCAAGGCATCAGGCCGAATGGCCGATACAGGGAGAGAAATCCGTGCTGAAAACCAGATTTACGGAAATGTTCGGGGTCGAGCACCCCATCGTTCAGGGCGGCATGCAGTGGGTTGGCCGCGCGACGCTCGTGTCGGCGGTCGCCAATGCGGGCGCGCTCGGTTTCATTACCGCGCTGACGCAGCCGACACCGGAAGATCTCGTGAAGGAGATCAAGAAGTGCCGCGAGATGACGGACAAGACCTTCGGCGTCAACCTCACCATTCTTCCGGCGCTGAAGCCGCCGCCCTATGCGGAATATCGCCAGGCGATCATCGAAAGCGGCATCAAGGTCGTCGAGACTGCGGGCTACAAGCCGCAGGAACATGTCGATGACTTCAAGAAGCATGGCATCAAGGTCATTCACAAGTGCACGGCGGTCCGTCACGCGCTTTCCGCAGAGCGCATGGGCGTCGACGCGGTTTCGATCGACGGCTTCGAATGCGCGGGCCATCCCGGTGAAGACGACATTCCGGGCCTGATCCTCATCGCGGCTGCCGCCGACAAGGTGAAGATCCCGCTCGTCGCCTCGGGCGGCATCGCGGATGCGCGCGGCCTCGTCGCGGCGCTGGCACTGGGCGCGGAAGGCGTCAACATGGGCACGCGCTTCATGTGCACGGTCGAAAGCCCCATTCACCAGAAGGTGAAGGAGCAGATCGTCGCCAATGACGAACGCGCCACCGACCTCATCTTCCGTACGCTGCACAATACAGCGCGCGTGGCGAAGAACGCGGTGAGCCAGGAAGTCGTCGCGATCGAGAGGAAGGGCGGCGCGAAGATCGAGGACATCGCGCATCTCGTCTCCGGTGCGCGCGGCAAGGTCGTCTACGAGCAGGGCGATCCCGATTACGGCATCTGGTCGGCCGGCATGGTGCAGGGCCTTATCCACGACATTCCGACGGTGAAGGACCTCGTGGCCCGCATCGTCTCGGAAGCGGAAGGCATCATCGCGACGCGTCTTAACCGTATGGCGGGCATCTCCGTGGCACGCGCGGCGGAGTAAGGATAAGGAATTTAATCGTCATGCCGGACGTGATCCGGCATCCAACTTTGCCGAGCGTGCAGAATTCAGATGGACCCCGGCTCGAGGCCGGGGTGACGGGAAAAGAGCGGGAGCTCGCGCCGGAAACGGCGCGGGCTTTTTTCATGTGCGGTCTTCCATTGAGGCGTGCCTCAGCCCGCGCTCATCCCGGATTGTAATTTCGCGATAGCCGAGAGAGATGAAGCCACGTTCTTCGAACTCGCGCAAAATGCCGTTGATCGTTTTGCGGGAGAGACCGGACAATTCCGCGAGTTCGTCCTGCCGGATTGGTAGCGAGACCTTGCCGTCGGTGTCGCCCCATGTGGTCGCATAGGTGTATAGGCGCGCGGCGAGGCGGGCGCGGGGGCTGAGGCGTGCGCGCTCGGCGATGATCTTGATAGCCCAGGTGAGCTGCTCCGTTGCGAGTTCAGCGAAATGAAGCCATAGCGACGGCTGCTCGCGCGCAATGGTGGCGAGCGCGTGTTGAGGTACGAAGATGACTTCGGATTTTTCACGTGCGATGGCGGTGGCGACGCGATGGCCGCCGAGCACCTGAGCGGCATAGCCGAAGATCGCGCCCGGCCCGGAAATATTCACCGGCACGTTCTCGCCATTGTCGAGCGCGACGAGGGAGGTCACCGATCCGCTCAATACGCCATAGAGCCCGTGCGCTTCATCCCCCTTGTCATAGAGCCAGCGGCCTGCCTCCACGGTTGAGATTTGGGCATGCTGGATCAGCTGGCGGCGAAGCTCCGCCGGGCGGCGGCGAAACCAGGCATTGCGCCCAAAGACGGTGGCGATCCGCTCCTGCGGGCTGGAAGGTCCGGCCATCATGCCCCCTAAGATTATTACCCAAGTGACAATCTTGCTCGTCCGCGGCCCTATTCTCAAGCCCGATGAGGGTGACCTTCTGGGAGGAGGAAGCAATGGCGACACCGGTTGTGAGGAAGCTGACGGCAGGATGCGGCGCGGAGGTGCTGGGCATCGATCTCGCGCATCTCAGCAATAGCGAGATGGAGCTCGTGCGGCAGGCCTATGTGGACCATGGCGTGATCTTCTTCCGCGATCAGAAGCTGACGCCGGAAGAGCACATTGCTTTCGCGCAGCGCTGGGGCGAGATCGACATCAACAAGTTCTTTCCCGCCAATGGGCAATATCCCGAGATTGCCGAGGTGCGGAAGGAAAAGGACCAGAAAACCAATATCGGCGGCGGCTGGCACACCGATCATTCCTACGATCCGACGCCTGCCATGGGTTCGATCCTCGTTGCGCGCGAATTGCCGCAAGAAGGCGGCGACACGCTTTTCTCCAACATGTATGCCGCTTATGACGCGCTGTCCGAGGGGCTGAAGCAGACGCTCGCCAATCTCAAATCCGTGCATTCGAACGCGCTCGCCTTCGGCGCGGCGGGCTTTTACAAGAACAGCGATCAGGCGGGCGGCTTCAAGGGCGAGAGCCTCGTCGGGGAAGCGGCGCACCCCGTCGTCATCACGCATCCCTTGAGCGGCCGCAAGGCGCTCTATGTCAACCCGGCCTTCACGACGCATTTCGAAGGTTGGACGCCGCTTGAAAGCAGGCCGTTGCTCGACTTGCTCTATGCGCATGCGGTTCGGCCCGAGTTCACCTGCCGCTTCCAGTGGCGCGACGGTTCGGTCGCCTTCTGGGACAATCGCGCGACCTGGCATTATGCGGTGAACGACTATTACGGCGAGCGGCGCCTGCTGCATCGCATCACGATCGGCGGTTGCGCGCTCAACTGAGTTTGTTTCCTCCTCTTCCGGCTCGTGGCAGACTTGGCACCATGAGGGAAAGAGCCGGATCAACCGGCTATGGAGGAGGGACACATGGCTGAGGCTGCCACAAAAGCATCCATTCAGGTCGCGCCGCGGCAGGGCGGCTTCGGCGCCGCGATCACTGGTGTCGATCTCCGCCAGCCGCTCGATGCGGGGGTGTTGGCGGATATTCGCCGCGCCTGGCTCGCCCATCGTGTCGTCTGGCTTCCGGGCCAGCCGCTATCGCTCGACGACCTCGAGCGCTTCACGTTGGCGATGGGCGATTGGGGCCGCACGGATTTCATCAAGCCGCTCGAAGGGCCATCCGAACGTGCTCGAACTCCGCCGCGAACCGGATGAGCGTTCATCCAATTTCGGCGCAGGCTGGCACTCGGATTATTCTTTCCAGCCGGAGCCACCTGCGGCGACGTTGCTTCTGTCGAAGATCACGCCGCCTGTCGGTGGCGACACGCTGTTCGCCGACATGTATGCGGCCTATGACGATCTCTCCGACGCGATGAAGAAGATGCTCGCGCCGCTCAATGCGGTTCATAGCGCGGCGCTTCCCTATTCGAAGGAAGGCTTCTACGCCAATGAAGGCAAGGCGCGGTCGATGACGATTATTCCGTCGGACGAAGCGAAGAAGACCGAGCTTCACCCGGTGGTGCGCACGCATCCGGAGACCGGCCGCAAGTGCCTCTACGTCAATCGCGTTTACACGATCGGTATCGAAGGCATGACGAGGGAGGAAGGCGAGGCGTTGATCGGCTTCCTCACGAAGCATTCGACGCAGGAGAAATATGTCTATCGTCACAAGTGGCAGATCGACATGCTGACCATGTGGGACAACCGCTGTGTCCAGCATTACGCCGATGGCGGCTATGACGGACACCGGCGGCTGATGTATCGCACGACGACGGCTGGCGACAGACCGAGGTGATTACCTCGTAAAAAGCAGCAACAAAATCCCGCCGATCACGAGCAATATGCCAAAAAGTTCGAGCCGTTCCGTCTTTTCGCGAAACAGGAAATGCGACGAGGCGAAGGTGAAGACGAGTTCGATCTGTCCGAGCGCGCGGACGTAGGCGGCATTCTCGATGGTCATGGCGGTGAACCAGCCCATCGAGGCGAGGGAGCCTGCGACGCCGACGAGTGAGCTGACCTTCCATGCTCGCGCGGTGCCGATGAGCTGGGACGGTTCGCGCCATGCGAGCCATGCCGTCATGGCGACAGTCTGGATGACGAGCACCACGACGAGCGTGAAAGCGGCGGGCATCAGGAAGTCCGGGCGGCCGAGCGAGAGCGAGGCAGCGCGATAGGCAACCGCCGAAATGCCGAAGCCCGCGCCCGAGCCGAGACCCATCAGCGTCGGGCGCTCCGCGAATGAACGAACGAAATTCGCGAAAGTCAGATGCGATTTCGCCATCGAGATCGCAACAACGCCCGCGAGGCTTACAAGGATCGCGGCGACGGCGCCGGAGCTTGGATGATCGCCCAGCACAATGATGCCAAAAAGGGCCGCCTGTACCGTCTCTGTCTTCGAATAGGTCGTGCCTACGGCGAAGTTCCGATAGGCAAAGAGCGCGACGAGCAGCGCGGTCGCCAGTATCTGTGCGAAACCGCCTATGGCGCAGTAGAGAAGGAACGTCCGGTTCGGCGTCGGGATGTCATAGCCCGCAATCGCATGAAGGCTCCAGAAATAGGCGAGCGCGATAGGCAGGCCGAAGGCGAAGCGCACATAGGTTGCAGCGATGGCAGAGAGGTCGCCCGTCAGCTGCTTCTGCAGCGTCGAACGCATGTTCTGCAGAAAGGCCGCGGCGATGGTGAGGGGGATCCAGAGGGGCATGATGCTTTGCGCGCGCTTTACCGGCGCGCCCATGTCTTCGCTTGCGATGCTCCATAAAGGAAGACGTGGATGGCCGGGTCAAGCCCGGCCATGACGTATTCGGGGCGGGCGTGACCGCGCCGCCTCACATTGATCGCGCCGATCAATCCTCTATTGCAGCGTAAACGAGCTGCTGCATTTGAGGCCGCAGCGGGTAGGTGCTCGACGGCATGAGTTGCGTCATCAGGATGGCGACAATTTCTTCTTCCGGGTCGATCCAGAAATAGGTCGAGGCCGCGCCGCCCCATGAATAGTTGCCGACAGAGCCGATTGACTGCGCTTCCGCAGGATCGAGGATCACCTGAAAGCCGAGGCCGAAGCCCGCGCCTTCGGCGGCGAGCTCCCCGAAGCTCGACAGGCTCATTTCCTTCATCGTGCGCCCGCCGGGCAGATGGTTGAGCCGCATGAATTCGAGCGTCTTGCGCGAGATGATGCGCGTGCCATCGAGTTCGCCGCCATTGAGGCACATCTGGCAGAAGCGCCAATAGTCCGTCATGGTCGAGACGAGGCCGCCGCCGCCGGACAGGAAGGGCTTCGCCTTCGCATAGGCGCTGGTCTCGTCGCTCCTGTCGATGAGGCGCGTTTCACCTGTCTGCGCGTTCTTCTCGTAATTGGCCGTGAAGCGGTGGAGCTTTTCCTTCGGCACGGTGAAGCCCGTATCGACCATGCCGAGCGGCATGAATATTCGCGACTGAAGAAATTCGTCGAGCGGACGACCGGAGAGCACCTCGATCAGATAGCCGCAGACGTCGGTGGCGACGGAATAGTTCCAGAATTCGCCGGGCGAGAAGAGAAGCGGAATTTCGGCAAGGCGCTCGATCATCTCCTTCAGCGTCATCTTGTCTTTTGCCAGACTGTCGATACCCGCGCGGCGATAGAGCCGGTCCACCGGATGCTGGTTCATGAAGTCGTAGGTGAGGCCGGATGTATGCGTAAGGAGATCGCGGATCGTCATCGGCCGCGCAGGTTCCTTCGTCGCCCATGCCGCGTTGGTGCCGCCCGCCCAGACGCGCAGCTTCCTGAATTCGGGGATATAGCGCGAAACCTCGTGGTTGAGCTGAAAGTGCCCCTCCTCGAAGAGCATCATCAACGCGACGCTCGTGATCGGCTTCGACATGGAATAGATGCGGAAGATCGAGTCACGCTCCATGGGCGCACCCAGGTCGCGGTCGCGCTTGCCGATGCTCTCGAAATGGACAATCTGGCCACGCCGTGAAACGAGCGTTGAAAGGCCTGCGAGCTTGCCCTTGTCCACATAGGAGCCGAAATAATCTGGAATGGCGGCGAGGCGATCCGCATTGAGACCGACATCCTCGGGCCGAGCGAGCTTTGTGGCGATGTTCATATTCAATCCTCCCCTTTTGTTTTTCTTTTGTGGCAGCGTCAGCGGAAGCAGTTCGCGATTTCGCCGAGCCAGCGTCTGACGTTTTCCTTCTCCGTCGTGCCGGGCGCCTTACCATTGCGCACGAGAATGAGGTCGATATCGGGCGCGATGACGGTGAACTGGCCTTCATAGCCATTGGCCGAAAAGGAGCCTGGCCCACCGAGTCCAAGCCACCAATGTGCGCCATAGGGGCCGTCCACCGTCGTCTCCTGCTGCCATGTCGGTGTGCGGGCATAATCGACCCAACCCGGCGGCAGAATGCGCCGTCCGTCCCAGAGCCCGCCGCGCATATAGAGCAGGCCGAAGCGGGCAAAGTCGCGCGGCGTCGCGAAGCAGAAGGACGAACCGATGAAGGTGCCCGCCTTGTCGAATTTCGGACGGGGGCTTTTCATGCCGATCGGATCGAAGAGGCGCGCGCGCATGAATTTCTCGAAATCGGGTCCGAAAGCGTCGGCGGCCTGCGCCGCGCAGCGGCTGACGATGTTCGTCGTGCCGCTCGCATAGGAATAGAAAGTTCCCGGCTTGTGCGCGAGAGGGAAGGAGGCGGCGAAATGCGCCACGTCTTCCTTGCCCTTGCCCCAGAGCATCTCGACCACGTCGGAGGGACGATCGGGCGAATATTCCTCGATGAAGGCAAGGCCACTCGACATGCGCAGCAGAAGATCGAGCGTGATGGCGCGGCGGGGATCGCCCGGTATCTCGCGCCATTCGCGCACATCGGCAGGCACATGAATATCGAGTTTGCCCTCGCCGACGAGAATGCCGACCAGCGCCTGCGTGATGCTCTTCGCCTCCGACCATGAGGGGCAAGTGACATCGGGACCGTGATTTGGCCCGTAGCGTTCGTAGACGAGCCGACCCTTGTGCACTGCGACGAAAGCAAAGGTTTCGCCATAGTCGCCGTTCTGATGGGCGAAGGGCGCATCAACCAGCGCATCGAAACGAGCGTGGTCGAGGCTCGCGGGAAGGTCGCCGAGCGGCCATTCCTCGGTAGGCCAGGCTGTGCCGGCAGGCTGCGGGGGAAGCGGCGGCAAAAATGTCATGCGGGGTCCGTCGAATGGCGGTCGGGTTCGCTCAAAACTAACTGCTTTTTGGACATATGGGAAAGGTCTGCCGGATACGGTAACCGTTGTGCTTGGCGGGGAGACCGCTATCCTCATTCTCAATAACAGGATGGGGAGAGAAGAATGGCGTTACCGCGGCTCCAGATCGAAGGCGAATGGTTCGAGGGCGAGGATGGCAGGACGCATATCCTGCGGGGCGTCAATCTCGGTGGCGATTGCAAGGTTCCCTACACGCCGAATGGTCACACGAATATTCCGACGGATTTCTCCGACCATCGCACCGTTTCCTTCATCGGCCGTCCCTTTCCGCTCGACGAAGCGGCGGAACATCTCGGCAGACTGAAGGCGTGGGGCTTCAATTGCATCCGTCTGCTGACGACATGGGAAGCCGTCGAGCATGCGGGGCCCGGCAAATACGATGAGGCCTATCTCGATTATTTCGCCAAGCTCTGCCGCATGGCGGACGAGCATGGGCTCTATGTCTTCATCGACTTCCATCAGGATGTATGGAGCCGCATGACCGGCGGCGACGGCGCGCCGGGATGGACCTTCGAGGCGGTGGGCCTCGACTTCACGAAGTTCCATGCGGCGGGCGCAGCGCATGTGATGCAATACAAATACGATTTTGCGCGCGGCGGACGGCAGGAAGACCGCTACCCGACCATGACCTGGTCGCAGAATTACCGCTATCCGGCGAACGCGCTGATGTGGACCTTCTTCTTCGCAGGCAAGACCTTCTGTCCCGACTTCATGGTCGATGGCCGCAATGTGCAGGACTTCCTGCAGGGGCATTATATCGGTGCGATGGAGGCCGTGGCGCATCGCTTGAAGGGCCTGCCGAATGTGCTTGGCTTCGACTCGCTCAACGAGCCGGGCTCCGGCTATGTCGAAAAGCACATGAGCTATCGCCATATCGGCCCGAGCGAGATCGACAAGAGCGGCCCGCAGCCGGGGCTTGCCTGGTCACCGATCGACGGGCTCGCCGTCGCTCGCGGTCTCTCGCGTGACATTCCCAATTTCCGCGTCGACAAGGCGGTGGGAAAGATTGTCCGAGTGGATGACGAGCGGATCAACGCGGGCCAGACTTCGATATGGCTGAAGGGCGCGGAGTGTCCCTTCGAGCGGGCGGGTGCCTATCGCCTCAAGAATGGCGGTGTTGAGGTGCTGGACGAATTCTTCTTCATGAAGCGCGGCGGACATGTCATCTCCATGGAGCATGATTTCATGTCGCCCTTCTTTCACCGCGTGGCGGAGCGCGTCCGCTCCGTCGATCCCGACTGGATGCTTTTTGCCGAGGTCGATCCATGGCGGCTCGGCCATGGATTTCCGAAGGGAACTCCACGAGGTACTGTCAATGCGAGCCATTGGTACGATGTGGGTACGCTGGTGACGAAGGAGTTCCGGCTTCCAGAAACACCCGAGAAGATGCAGGCGCGTGAGGATTCCTATACGCGCAATCTCGCCTTCATCAAGAATCTGGGAAGCTCTCTCAATGAAGGTCTTGGCGCCCCGACGCTGATCGGCGAATTCGGCATTCCCTTCGACCTCGACCACGCCGCGGCATACAAGGCCTGGGCGGCTGGCGATCATGGGCCGACTTCATGGGAGGGCCATGTGGTCGCGCTCGACCTCATGTACAACGCCATGGATGCGCTGCTCATCTCCTCGACGCAATGGAACTACACGGCGTCGAACCGCAACGATCAGGCGGTGGGCGACGGCTGGAACCAGGAAGACCTTTCCATCTATTCGGCCGATCAGCGCGGATCGTCCAACGACATCAATAGCGGCGGTCGGGCACTTGAGGGATTTGTCAGGCCCTATGCGCGAACGACTGCGGGCCGTCCGCTGAAGATGAAGTTCAAGCGCGAGACGGGCGCATTCCGCTATGTCTATGAGGCGACGCGTGAGGGCGAGACGGAAATCTTCGTGCCGAGGCTTCAATATCCCAAGGGCTTCACTGTTGAAGTCGAAGGCGGGACGGCGGTGCGGGACGACGCCAATCAGCGCTTGCTCGTGCGGGCGGATATGCCCGGCAAGGTGGGCGTGAGCATTGTGCGGATCGGCTAGCCGGCAAGCGCGGCCGAAATCGCGTCGGCTGCGGCGCGCATGGGAGCGAGGTAGCGGCGGGCCGCTTCGGCCTCGGTCATGGCTGAGCCGAAATAGCGCATGGTGAGCGCCGCCTCGGCCTGCTCTCCCTGCATGATCGGGATGGCGATGCCGGTGGCCGGGTCTCCCGGTACCGGCGCGGTCGAGGCGTAGCCGCGTTTCCGGATGCTTGCGATGAGGCGCGTCACGGCCTTTTCGTCCTTCGCCAGGGCGTTTGTTGGTGCATTCGACATGCGCAGAACCGAAAGGATCGTCTGGCGCTCCGTCTCCGGACAAAAGGCGATATAGGCGCGGCCAAGCGCCGAAAGGAGCATCGGCAGGCGCGCATCGAGATAGTTCGGTCCAGTGCCAAGAGGACTTTTGTGAAGGGTGCCCGTGCGCACGATCATGGCGTCGCCGTCGAAGGTCGCGAGCGCGACGGGCCATTTATGTTCGGCGGTGAGGGCGTGCATGATGGGCCGCGCGACTTCGACGACGCGGTCGGAATGGCGAAAGCCGTCCGCCAGGCGCAACACGCGATCGGTGAGGCTATAGCCCGCGCGGCGCGAGACGCGGCGCACATATTTGCCGGCAATCAAGGTGTCCAGCAGGCGAACGAGCGTCGGTTTCGGCAGCGCCGTCCGCTCATGCAGCCGCTCAAGCGTGGTCACCGTCTCCTCGTTGAGCGTTTCGAGAATGCGCAGCGCCCGGAGGATTGGCTGTACGGGCTCCTTGTCCATGGCGCGATCATAATTCCGTATCGCGGAATTGCAAAACTTTGACCGCGCCACGGCAGGCCCCGGACGTCTAGTAATGTCCTGTTCCGACCGGAACGCCGATGTGGAGGAAGCGGAATGAAAAAGATCGCCTATTGGGGCGGCATGATCGTGCTGGGCATTGCGCTCGGCCTCGGATCAGCGCGCATGATGCTGGGGCTTGGCCAGCTCGACGGCGGCTACAGCGTCGGGCCGTGGAAAACAGGCACCGATTTCGGAAGCGCCAATGCTGGCATGTACACGAGGGCGCGCGTCGCTCTTTATGGGCTTCTCGCTCTCGACAAGAAGGAAACGCTTTATTACACGGCGCAGACGGACGATGCAGGTGCGCCCCTGTCCGGCAACTGCACCTATGTGGTGGAGGGCAAGGATCTCGCCGCGCGCTGGTGGAGCGTGACGGCCTATGGCCCCGACAGCTTCCTCATTCCGAACGAAGCCAATATTTATTCTTTCGCCAAGACGACCGTGAAGCGCGAGGCCGATGGGCATTACATCGTGCGCGTTTCGGCGGAGCGTCAGCAAGGCAACTGGCTGCCCGTCAAGGCCGGGGAGAACTTCGACATGACGGCCCGCTTTTACAATCCGGATCAATCCGTCCAAGCCGCGCCGGGTTCGACCGAACTTCCGCATATCGTGAAGGAGAGCTGCAAATGAAGCGTGTCCTGACATTCATTGTTGGCACCGCCATTGTAGCGGGCGCCGCTCATATGGCAGCCGTGTGGGCGCTTCCGCGCGTCATCATGTCAAAGGTTATGGATGCCGTGGCCGGGGACGCGAGGGTGAACGAATTCGTTGAGCAGCCGCTCGCGACGTCCGCCGCGAGGCGTGTCGTCCGGCCAAGCCCGGATCTCGCCTATTCGATGTGTATCCTCGATCTGTCCAGGGGACCTGTGAGCGTTCGAGTGCCGCTGACGGGGCCCTACACCTCGGTGGCTCTGTACTCGTCGGCGACGGATAATTTCTACGTGCGCAATGATCGAGAGGCGAAGGGTAAGGATCTCGTCGTCGTCATCCTGCCCAAGGGCGCCTCCGCGCCAGCAGATGTTCCGGCAGACGCCGATGTGGTGACAGCGCCGACGAACAAGGGCCTCGTGCTGGTGCGGCGCGTGGTCGAGAATCCGGAGGCTTTTCCGGCGCTCGACGAAGTACGCAAGAAGGCGACATGCGCTCCCTTTCAGGGGTGAGCGCCGGAGGGGGCCGCGGTCCGAGGAGGGAGTGCGGCCCCGCTTCGATCAGATGGTGTCGCTGACGGCGAGTGCGAAGGAATAGACGAGGGCCACTTCCTTCAGCCGCTCGAAGCGTCCGGGCGCGCCGCCGTGGCCTGCTTCCATGTTGATGCGCAGCAGGGTGAGGTTCTTGTCTGTGCGAAGCGCGCGGAGTTTCGCCGCCCATTTGGCGGGCTCCCAATAGGTGACGCGCGGATCGGTGAGACCGCCCAGCGCGAAGATGTGCGGATAGGCCTGTGCGCACACATTGTCGTAAGGCGAATAGGAGGCCATGTATCTGTAGGCTTCCTCGTCCTCGATGGGGTTGCCCCATTCGTGCCATTCGGGCGGCGTCAGCGGAAGCGATGCATCGAGCATGGTCGCCATTACATCGACGAAGGGCACCTCCGCGATGATGCCGTTGAAGAGATCGGGTGCCATGTTGGCGACCGCGCCCATGAGCATGCCGCCGGCGCTGCCGCCATGTCCGACAATGCGTCCGCGCGAGGTGAATCTTTCCTTCGCCAGATGCTCACCAGCGGAGATGAAGTCGGTGAAGGTGTTGCGCTTCTTCAGCAGCTTGCCGTCGGAATACCAGCGATAGCCTTTTTCCTTGCCGCCGCGAATATGCGCGATGGCATAGACGAAGCCACGATCGACAAGCGACAGCGCGGTCACCGAGAATGATGCCGGGATGCTGATGCCGTAGGAGCCATAGCCATAGAGAAGGCATGGCGCGCTGCCGTCGAGCTGCGTCGTCTTGCGATAGAGCAGCGAGACGGGAACGAGTTCACCGTCCGGTGCTGTAGCGAAGATCCGGCGCGTAACGTAGTCAGAGGGATTGTGGCCTGAAGGAACTTCCTGGCGCTTCCGCAGTGTGCGTTCACGGCTCTCCATGTCGTAGTCATAGACTTCGGCGGGCGTCGTCATGGAGTTGTAGGAAAAGCGCATGCGCGTGGTGTCGTATTCGTAACCGGACGAGAGATTGAGGTCGTAGGCCTCCTCGTCGAAGCCGATTTCGTGTTCAGCGCCGTCGCCGAGACGGCGAATGACGATGCGGCTCAGACCGTCGCGGCGTTCGAGCCGCGCGTGGTGTTTGCGATAGGCGACATGCGAAAGGACGAGCGTGCCGGGACGATGGGGCACAAAGTCGCGCCAGTTCGCGCGTTCAGGCGCGGCGACGGGCGCTTCCATGAGCTTGAAATCTTCCGCACCGTCGAGATTGGTGAGGATGAAAAATCGCTCGCGGTCGGCATCGTGCTCGATGTCATATTCGACGCCATGCTCGCGTGTGGCGACGAGGCGCGGCGGTGTCTCTGGCGCGTCTGCGGGAATGAGGCGGATTTCGCTCGTCTGATGGTCATGCGTGTCTATGAGCAGGAAGCCCCCGCTCTGCGTCTTGCCGACGCCAACATAAAAGCCGTGATCTTCTTCCTCATAGACGAGCGCGTCGTCCGTCGCGGGCGTGCCGACGATGTGGCGGAAGACCTTGAGCGGGCGGTGCTCCTCGTCCACATGCACATAGAGGAAGCTCTTGCCGCTCGCGTCCCAGGCGATGTCGCCGGATGTGTCGGGCACTTCGTCGACGAGGTCTTTTCCGCTCGCGGCGTCGCGAATGCGGATCGTGAAATATTCAGAGCCCTTGCGATCTGCCGACCAGGCGACGAGATCATGCGTCGGGGCATGGTCCACCTCGCCGATGCGGAAATAGGCTTCGCCTTCTGCCTCCTTGTTGCAGTCGAGAAGGACTTGCTCCGCGTCGTCCGCGTTGCGGCGGCAGAAGATTGGATGCTGCGAGCCTTGCGCATAGCGGAGGTAATAGGCGAAAGGGCCATCGGGCGAGGGGACGGAAGCATCCTCCTCCTTGATGCGGCCCTTCATCTCGGCGAAGAGCGTTTCGCGCAGGCTCTCCAGCGGCGCGAGGGCTGCGTCGGTGTAGTCGTTCTCGGCTTCGAGATAGGCGTGGATTTCCGGCGCAAGAACGGCGGGGTCGCGCATCACGTCGCGCCAGCGTTCATCGCGCAGCCAGGCATAGTCGTCTGTGCGGGTGATCTCGTGGTGAGTGTCGGATAGCGGGTGTTTGGCAGCGACGGGGGCGGAGGCAGGGGGCGTGAGGTTCATGCTGCGATTCTCTTTGTCATCCCGGCCTTGCGCCGGGGCGACATCAATAATTCAGATCAGGGCGCTTCCTGATTGTCGTCGGGTTCGAAGTCGAGCGCGGTGCCATTCATGCAGAAGCGCAAGCCGGTCGGGCGGGGACCGTCGGGGAAGACGTGGCCGAGATGGGCTTCGCAGGTGGCGCAGCGCGCCTCGATGCGGCGCATTCCGTGGGAAACGTCTTCCTGCTCATCAACCGCGTCCTGCGCGATAGGGGCGAAGAAGCTCGGCCAGCCGGAGCCGCTTTCATATTTTGTTTCGGAGCGGAAAAGGGGCGCGCCACAGGCGACGCAATGGAAGGTGCCCTTGCGGTGCTCGTCGAGCCAGGGGCCGGTGAAGGCGCGCTCCGTGCCGGACTGCCGGGTCACCTGATATTGCTCGGGCGTCAGTTCTTCGCGCCATTCCGCTTCGCTTTTGACCACCTTGGGGCGGGACTTGTCGGACATGGGAACCTCCGCTGCGAGAAGAACGCCCGCGCCGCACGAAGCGGCGCGGGCGGTATCTCATTCGAAAATGAGGCTGAGTGTCTCGGCGACCATCGCCGGGCGCTCCTGGCCTTCGATTTCCATCGTCACTTCATTGGTGAGCTGCCAGCCGCCGGCCTTGGGCTGCGCGTCCTTCAGCTTCACGCGGGCACGGACCTTGGAGCCGACCGGCACCATCTGGGTGAAGCGCACCGAGTTTGAACCGTAGTTGATGCCGCGGGTCGCGCTCTTGACGGTGCTGACCATGCCCATGAGGTAGGGGAGAAGCGACAGCGTCAGATAGCCATGCGCGATGGTGGGCATGCCGAGCTCTTTCTTCGTGCGCTCGGGATCGACATGGATCCACTGGTGGTCGCCGGTCGCTTCGGCGAACTTGTTGATCCGGTCCTGGTCGATCTGGACCCACTCGCTGACGCCGATCTCGTTGCCCTTTTCGGCGATGTAGTCGGCGACGGTATTGAAGGTGCGCATGCGCTGTCTCCCGTTCGAATTATGGGGTATTCCGCAGGGGCGTTAAGTCAGGCCCCGTTGGCGGGTAAACTAGCCGCGCGGGGCCGCGCCGCCAACCGGGAATCGGGGGCTGCCGGAACGTGGCTCTCAGAAGGAAAGCCGCATGCGGACGCGGCGGTCGTCCTCGGAATCCGAGGTCAGGGCCTCGTTGAGCCAGCCCCATGCCTCGCCTTCCGACACGATCACGATCTTGGAGCGGGGCCAGCCCAGCGCCTCGAAGGCCCTGGCCACATTGGCCGCCCGCTTGCGGGCGAGGCGCACATTGGCAGCTTCGTCGCCCGTTTTGCTCGACTTGCCGAAAAGACAGATCTGCCCGGCCTGTTTACCGGTGGCGAGCCCATGGACATATTTGATCCGCTCCTGACCGTCCGGCTTGATGCGGCTCGAATTGGTGTCGAAGTAGACGTAGTAGTCCTGGGTGAAGGCGCGGCCCGCGCCGGGATTGTTGCGGCAGCGGCCGCCATAGGTCGAAACCTCGTCGGCCATGGCAGGAGCCGAGGCGACGGCGGGCGCGAGAAGGGCGAATGAGATGGCAAGACCAGCCGCGGCGCGCGTCAGACGTTCGATGTGCATGTTTGCCCCCATGAGATTCGGTGGCTCAAAGTAACACATTGGACGGCGGAAACGATGCGGGCGGCCAGTGGCCGCCCGCGATGTCAAATCAGACGATTTTCGATTCCTTGTTGCCCCAGTAGCGGTCGCGGATGAGGCGCTTGTAGAGCTTGCCCGTCGGATGGCGCGGCAGCTGCTCCTCGAAGTCGATCGAGCGCGGGCACTTGATGGGCGACAGGTGCTGCCTGCAGAACTCGAGGAGCTCAGCTTCGAGCTCGGGGCCTGCATCGTTCCAGTCCACGGGCTGTACGACCGCTTTTACTTCCTCGCCGAAATCCTCATTGGGCACGCCGATGACGGCAACGTCTGCCACGCGCGGATGGAGAACCAGCGTGTTCTCTGCTTCCTGCGGGTAGATGTTGACGCCGCCCGAGATGATCATGAAGGCCTTGCGGTCGGTGAGGTAGAGATAGCCTTCCTCGTCGAGACGGCCGATGTCGCCCAGCGTCGACCAGCCCTTGGGGTGGCGGCTCTCGGCGGTCTTCTTCGGGTCGTTGTGATATTCGAATTTGGTCTCGCTTTCGAAGTAGATGGTGCCTGCTTCGCCGACCGGAAGCTCATTGCCTTCGTCGTCGCAGATATGGACGATGGCGTTGAGCGCCTTGCCGACGGAGCCCTTGTGGGCGAGCCATTCCTGCGAGTTGAGCGCGCAGAAGCCGTTGCCTTCGGACCCTGCGTAATATTCGAAGATCACCGGGCCCCACCAGTCGATCATCTGCTGCTTGACCGGCACGGGGCAGGGGGCGGCGGCATGGATCGCCACTTTCAGCGACGACACATCGTACTTCTTGCGGACGTCTTCCGGCATCTTCAGCATTCGGACGAACATGGTCGGCACCCACTGGCTGTGCGTGACCTTGTACTTCTCGATGAGCTTCAGCGCTTCCTCGGCGTCGAAATGCTCCATGACGATGACGGTGCCGCCGAGGCGCTGGGCGGTCATGCACCAGCGGAGCGGCGCGGCGTGATAAAGCGGCGCTGGCGAAAGGTAGACCGTGTTTTCGTCGAAGCCGTAGAGAAGCTGGGCGAGACCCGTCAGGCCGTTCGCTTCGTCGATGGCGCCGCCGGTCAGCGGATGCTTGACGCCCTTCGGGCGGCCTGTCGTACCCGACGAATAGAGCATATCGGTGCCGGCCGTCTGGTCGGCGATGGGTGTCGTCGGGAAGCCGGCGCGTGCGTCTTCATATTTCTCGTAGCCGGGAATGTCGCCGCCGATGGCGAAGCAGCGCTCGACCTTGGGGATGAGCTTTTCGGCCACGAGCTGAGCAGCGACCGATTCCAGCGCCTTCGAGGCGAACAGGAGGCGCGCGCCGCAATCGCCAACGATATAGGCGACTTCGCTCGCCGTCAGGCGCGAGGGAACGCAGGTGAAGTACAGGCCGGCGCGCTGGGCGGCCCAGCAGATTTCAAAATAGCGGACGTTATTGTCCATGAAGATGGCGATGGCGTCGCCCGTCTTCAGGCCAGCCGCGCGAAAGAGATGCGCGAGCTGATTGGAGCGCTCGTCGAGTTCCTTGAAGGTCACGGTCTCGCCGGTCGCCGCCATGATGTAGGCGGGCTTCGACGGCGTCTTCTGCGCATGAATATAGGGATGCATTAGGGTCCTCTCCCGGGGCTCTGAACGGAAGGAAACGCATTCCGCCAAGCCGGACTTCGCTTTTGTGTTGGTCCGTTGTTATATCTGGGCGGGACATTCGCCGCGCCACATCTTTGCGTGAAAGTGAGCGCAAGATGGCGGCCTCGTCAACTTATGCACGTTGACGCAGGGGCGGCGCGGCACGAACGACAAGAAATTCAGGCAATTTGCCATTAACAGGGAGAGGAAGCATGGCCTACGAGACAATCAAATACGAAGTGGCGGAAGGGATTCTGACCATCACGCTCAATCGCCCGGACAAGCTGAACGCCTTCACCGGCGAAATGATGTCCGAGCTGATCGACGCTTTCGACAAGGCGGATGCTGACGATAACGTCCGCGCGATCATCGTGACGGGCGAAGGACGGGCCTTCTGCGCCGGTGCAGACCTCTCCGCGGGTGCCAAGACGTTCGACTATGCCCAGCGCGAAGATCGGCCCGACAAGTCGGCCTCGCCGATCCTGCCCAATGGCGAAATCGACTGGAGCCACCCCGCCGTGCGCGACGGCGGCGGACGCGTGACGCTGCGCATTTTCGAATGCCTGAAGCCTGTCATTGCGGCGGTCAACGGACCGGCGGTCGGTATCGGCGTCACGATGCAGCTGGCGATGGATATTCGCCTTGCCTCCGAGAATGCGAAATTCGGCTTCGTCTTTGCGCGCCGCGGCATCGTGCCGGAGGCCTGCTCGTCCTGGTTCCTTCCGCGCATCGTTGGCATCAGCCAGGCGCTCGAATGGACCTATACGGGCCGCGTGTTCGACGCGCAGGAAGCGCATGAGGGCCGTCTCGTGAAGAAGGTCTACAAGGCCGACGAGTTGCTCCCTGCCGCCCGCGCGCTCGCCCGCGAGATTGCCGACAACACGGCGCCGGTATCCGTCGCGCTGACGCGCCAGATGCTGTGGCGTATTTCGGCGCAGGATCACCCGATGGAAGGGCACAAGATCGACAGCCGCGCCATCTATGCGCGCGGCGCCTCGGCGGATGCCAAGGAAGGCGTCATGTCCTTCCTTGAAAAGCGCCCGGCGACCTATCCGAACAAGGTCTCGACGGACATGCCGTCCTTCTTCCCCTGGTGGGAAGAGAGGAAGTACAGCTGAGGCTGGCATCTGCGGAGCCCGCACCTTCCGGGAGCGGGCTCCGGCTCTGCGCGTCAGTCAGCCTGTGCCTTCGCACCGGAATGGCCGCCCGCTCTCTGCGGCAGGAGCAGGATGCAGGCGATGATAAAAACCGCGAGGACGGCCGAGGCCGTGTAGCGGCTGAAGGCGAGGCCGCCGTGATCGATGGGTTTGTCGAGTAGGTCGCCGACCGTCGCGCCGAGTGGCCGCGTCAGGATGAAAGCCAGCCAGAACAGCAGCGTGTGCGAAATCTTCGTGAAGTAATAGGCGGCTGCGACGAGCGCCAGCCCTGTGCCGAAGACAATGGCGCCACCTTCATAGCCGAGCCCATTGGTGTCGGCCATCCAGTCGCCAAGTGCCGTGCCGAGCGTTTGGGAGAAGAGGATCGTCACCCAGTAAAAGATTTCTACCTTGGGCGAGGCAATGGCCGCGACGGAAACGGAGCCGACCGAACGGTACCAGACGGCGAGTGATGCAACGAGGAGCGCGAGGAGGATGGACGATCCGCCCGCATAGCCGATGCCCAATGAGCGGTCGGCGAAATCGGCCATCGTCGTTCCCGCCGTCGTGGTTGCGATGACGACCGTCCAATAGAGGAAGGGATGGAACGCCTTGGCTCTGACCTGGGCGATGACCGCGACGAGAAATATTCCAATGAAGATGACGCTGCTGACGGCATAGCCGAGATCGAGCGACATGGACACGGCGTCGCCGCCCGTTTCGCCCAGCGTCGTCGCGGCGACCTTGATTAGCCAGAAAACAAGGGTGACTTCCGGCACCTTGCTCAAACCCGCTTCAACCACCTTGTTCATGTAATGCGCTTTCGACAGTGGAAGTTGTGGGGGTCAGGGATTGGGCGTGTAGTTGCGGTTTTGCGCCTCGACGTTCCAGAGCGGCGTGAGGAAGAAGATCGCGAGCCAGAGTGCCATCATGAGGGTGCAGGGCACCAGCAGCGCGTTGAGTGGGCCGAGCCATTTCGCGACAAAACCAGTGAGCAGCGCGCCGATGGGGCCGCCGCCGATCGAGCCGAGCTGGAATGCGGCAAGCATGCGGGCGCGCAGAGCCTCCGTCGCCGCCTCCTGGACGATGGCGCGGGACTGGCTCATCGCAATGCCGCCCGACAGGCCCCAGATCAGCGCGAGCAGGTTCACGGCCCAGAGCGGCGGGCAGAAATGCATGAGTATGGTGACGATGGAGCCGGTGAAGCCCGTCAACATCATCGCGCGGCCCTGACGCTTGATCGGACGGAAGCGACTGAGCATCAACGATGAAAAGCCGATGCCGCCGAAGAAGCACATGTTGAGGAAACCGATCGCGAAGGACGTGCCGTGATAGACGTCGCGGACGAGGATCGGGAAGAGCACCAGAAAGACGCCCATGAAGAGCACGCCGGAAAAGAAGCTGTAGAGCAGCACAGGCCGGATGCTGTCATGCCGCCAGACCGCTTCGAGCCCTTCGCGCACATCGCGGAAGGGGGAACGCGCTGAAGGCTTGCCGGGGCGCGGCGTCGGCGGGATGACGGAGAGTTGCGAGGTTGTGAAGGCGGCAAGCCCGAGGCCCATGCATTGGAGAATGAGGAGCGCGGGCGCGCCGACGACGGCCGCGCTGCCCGCGATGAGATAGCCGATCACCTGAGCGAGGAACTGCCCGCCCATGACCAGGGCGACGGCGTGCTGGATATGCCCGCCGGGCCGTGAAGCGGCGACGCGCGACAGCATGGCATCGCGAGCGGGCATGACATAACCGCCAAGGGCGGACATGAGCAGCGCGTAGCAAACCATCAGTGGATAGCTGAGCCAGCCGGTAAAGATCAGCACGGCGAGGATCGCGGGTGGAACGATGGCGACGAGCTGCAGGCGGAGAAGGTGGCTGCGGAGTTCGCGCCGGTCCGCCATGGCACCGCCGAAGAGGCCGAGCACCATCATGGGGAGCATGGAAAGCATCTGGGCGATGCCGACGCGGTCGGAGCTTTCGTGCAGGACGATGGCGACGATCCATGGAAAGAGGACGCCCTGAATGCCGGCCGAAAAGAAATAGATCCAGACGCCCGACATGTACCAGGTGAACTGGTTGCCTCTGCCAGTGGTGGCTTTAGCCGCCGGCTCTCCCTCCATGACGCTCCCCTCGCTTTCTCACGGCGTTGATTGCGCCGATATGCGCTTTCCTCTGTCGCCTTCTATCGCGTTTGTCGGTTCGATGCTTGCTCAGGCGGCGGTCAATATGAATTTTTTTTGACAAGTCTTTGGAAAGGCTCGGTTTTAGTCAGTGGTAAAGGAAGCCCGAGCGATAAGGAGCGCGGAAGCGCCCATGATTCTTCAGCCTCGAGTTCAGGATGATGACGACGACAGCCCGCGAGTTAGCTGAACCGGTCGAGCCGATCGACCCGGATATCACGTGCGCCGAGGTCTTCGATTTTCTTCTTTCCGATGGCGACGTGCTGAACATACCCGTGGTGGATCGGGGCCGTCCTGTCGGCCTCGTGAACCGGCTGGATTTCATGCTCGTTTATGTGCGCATGTATGGGCGTGAGATCTATGGCCGCCAGCCCATCACCGCTCTGATGCATAAATCGCCGACCATCGTCGATGCGAGCGCGAGTTGCGAGGAAATCAACGCGCGGCTTTCCGAACTCGCCGGCAGTTCGCCGCTGCAGGGCTTCATCGTCGTCGAGAAGGGGCAATATATCGGTCTCGGCTCCGCCGCCGTGCTGATGCGCGTCATGGCGGAAATCAATATGCGCCGTGCCGAGGAGCTGGAGCAGCAACGCAGGCGCGCGGAAGCGGCGAGCGAAAGCAAGACGCAGTTCCTTGCCAGCATGAGCCATGAACTGCGCACGCCGCTCAATGCCATTATCGGCTTTGCCGACCTGATGCGCATGGAACTCTTCGGCGAGATTCAGCCATCACGCTATCTTGAATATGTGCACGATATTCACGGTAGTGGCGTTCACCTGCTGCACATGATCAATGAACTGCTCGACATGGCGAAGATCGAGGCGGGGCGCTTCGATCTTCACGATGCCGAGATCTGTCCGCTCGAAATCTGCGAGGAGGTGACGCGCATGCTGCGCCAGTCGATCGAGACGGCGCGGGTGAAGCTCGAAATGCGCGTATCGAGCGACCTTCCGCATGTCATGGCGGACGAGCAGCAGATGCGGCGTATCCTCGTCAATCTTCTGTCGAATGCCATCAAGTTCACGCCCGCAGGCGGCCGGATCACGCTGTCCTTCGCCGAACGTACCGATGGCGGGCTTGAACTCGCGGTGGCCGACACCGGTATCGGCATTCCGGCGGACAAGCTTGAAAAGGTGCTCGAACCCTTCGAGCAGGTGGAGAACTCCTTCACGCGCACACGGGCGGGCACGGGGCTCGGTCTGCCGCTCACCAAGGCGATGGTTGAGGCGCATGGCGGCCGGCTCTGGATCGAAAGCGTGATCGACAAGGGTACGCGGGTGCGCGCGACCTTGCCGGCGGAGCGCGTCCTGCGCGACGTGTCGATCGATGCAGCATAACGCTGTCCGCGCCTAGGCGCGTTTTGCCGCTCTTCGTTTCCGGTGTGGCTCATGCCGCGCCAGCAGGTGGCGATTGTCGGCTATATACTCGACTTCCGCTTGCAGAACGGTCTTCGCGAGACCCAGCTTGAAGCTGTGATAGGCGTTCGTTTTGTGCGTAGACGGATGGGTTAGCTCATCCAGATATCCGCGCAACTCACAAATGCGCCCGTCCAGAAGCTCTTCAATGCGTGAACCAGGCATCAGTCTTGCGAACTGCAGAAGAAAAAGTAGCTCGGACCGAAATCGTTGTCGCACCTCGCATTTCAGAAGCGAGTTGATGCAGAGCGTCCGGCCGGCATCGGTCAGATCGTAGACCTTTTTGTTCGGGCGGTTGATCTGCTCGACGAGAATGAAATTTATCAGACCGCTGTCGGCGAGCTCGTTCAGCAGTGGATAGAGATTGCTGATCCGTATGTCGAGGACTCCAGCGACATCGCCATCCAGGGTCTTTTTGATGTCATAGCCGGCCATCGGCCCGTTTAAGAGCAGACAGAGAAGAATTTCCCTCGTGTTCAATCGTGTCCCCACTATCTCCCCCAAGCCTTGCTTCAACACGAAGTCAACGTGGAAATCAAGTATAAAAATCAATCTGCATAAATATGTACTATGATTTATAATATCTATATTTAAGCATAATTGCAGAGTTGCAGAAATGATGGAACATTATTTATCGCGATTGCCGCTTTACTGCTAACTCAAGGCGATCGCGATAAGAATTGACCGGCGACTCCTCTCGCCAGGTCGGCATCCCTCAGCACCTTGCGGTCGGCCCTAAAGGGTCGGCCGCAGTTCTGGGCTACTTCAGAAAATCAATGTTCCTAGGGGAGGGCATGATGAATTTCTTCACACTCACTTCTGCTGTCTTCAGCTCGCGGGCCCGTCATCGAGCGCTACCGCTTGCCTTTCTGTTTCTGCTTTCGGCTGAGGGTGCTTCGTTCGCCGATGAATACAGGTTTGGCGAAATCAGCGTCAGCATCGACACGACGGTTAGCCTCGGAGTTTCAACACGCGTATCAAACAGAGATTGCAGTCACGTCGCGAAGGGCGATGGAGGCTGTCCTTCCGGCGTGAATGCCGGCGGACTCAACACCGATGACGGCAATCTCAATTTCGATCGTGGGGATTTAACGGGCGCAACGCTGAAATCCGTCTCTGACATCAACGTCAAATGGCAGAACTCGGGAATCTTTCTGAGGCCTCGCCTTTATTACGATGCAGTCTACGCTCAAGACGACTTGCAATGGCGGGATCTCAATCACGACGCCAAGCAGCGGCTCGATTACGGCGTCGGCATTCTCGATGCGTTCGTCTATACGAACTTCGACGTTGGCGGCCACTCCGCGGCCTTGCGTATCGGCAAGCAGGTCGTGAACTGGGGCGAGAGCACATTCCAACGGGGCGGCATTAACGCCTATCAGGCGTTAGATGTCAGCGCGGCGCGCCGTCCGGGTGCCGAACTTAAGGACATCATTACGCCGATGCCGATGCTCTTCGGCTCGCTTCAGATCACCGATACACTCAGTACCGAAGCGTTCTGGCAGTTCGGCCATGCCGAGACAGAGGTCGATCCATCCGGCTCTTACTTCTCGACCAGCGATATCACGGGCGCGGGATCGATTTCGCTCAACAGCGGCGGAACAAACGATTCAAACGCCATCATTCATATTTACCGAGCGGAGGATAAGCGCGGGAGCGATGCCGATCAGTTCGGGTTTGCGCTCCGTAATTATTTTGCTGGTCTCGGCGACGGAACGGACACGGCGATCTACTTCGTGCGCTACACGAGCAAGCTACCCTATATCGGTGTCATATCCGGCTCTTCGACCTTTAGCGAGACATGTCAGGCGCTTTATGGGCACGCCTGCGCGAATGCGACCCAGGTTGGAACCGCTTATGTCGTAGGGGCGAACGGTGTCAAATATTACTACGAGTATCCTGACAAGATTAATGCGATGGGCGCGAGCTTCAACACGACCGTCGGCGGAACAGCGCTGTCTGGCGAGGCGAGCTTTACGCCCGACATGCCACTGGCGACGGACTTCTACGAGCAGCTTGCTTCGATCGCGGACGGAACAGGCGCAACGCCTTATCTGACGGGAGGGGCCTACACTCGCTGGAGCCGTCTGGCCGGTGCCGCGCCGGGTCAGTCGTCGGTGACACATGTTGATCTCGATACCTGGCAGGGGCAGATCACAACGATCACGGTGTTCAACGGCAGCGACCCGCTACCGAAGTTCATTCGCTCGGACAGCGCCACCTTCGTTTTCAATCCCGGGTTCGTTTACGCAAAGGATGCGGGTCTCTATCCGCTGAGCTACAGCGGTTCCAATGGAGGTCTCCGCAACTATTACGCGGCCTATTACATCACGCCGGACTACTACGGAAATGCCAATCAGAACGGTATCTATGCCACTGACTGGTCATGGGGTTTCACGACGCTGCTGTCGGCGACCTACAACAATCCCTGGGGGCTGCCGATCACGCTTTCCCCTGTGCTTCAGTTCTCGGACGGTATTCAGGGGCGTTCACCGGGGCCAAACACGGCGGGTTATGCCAAGGGCATGAAGACGGCGACCGTCGGGCTCAACGGCTCCTATCTGCAATGGAACGGATCGTTGAGCTACACCAACTACTTCGGCGGAGGCTGGTACAACAGTCTGACAGATCGCGACTTTGCGTCGGTTAGCCTGTCTTATTCGTTCTGATACGCACAGGACTGCCCAAAGGGCCCGGCTGCAGAGATGCAGCCGGGCTTTCCCGTCGGCTCATTGCTCTCGGCCTGTGGCGAAAGCGATCATCGACGCGTAGGTGTGAACGATGCGTCCCCTGGGCGGCGTTTGCGCGGCGGCGACCACGGCTGCGGCTATCGTATCCGCGGGAATGCCGCGATAGATTTTCGCGGGGCCGATGAGCAGCGGATTGAGCAATGGCATGGCGGCCATTATTGCGGCTTCGGCGGGGCGGCGCTTGCCGCGCTCGCCAAGGATGAGGCCGGGCCGGAAAATATCCGTGGCATCGAAACCGAGCTCGCTGGCCGCGTTCTCCGCTTCGCCTTTCACGCGCGAATAGAAGATTGAGGAATCGGCGCGGGCGCCGATGGCCGAGACAAGGAGAAAGCGCCTCGCGCCTGCTGCCTTTGCGGCGCGTGCGAAATTCACCACATAGTCGAAGTCGACGCGGCGAAAGGCAGGCTGGCTTCCGGCCTTCCTGATCGTTGTGCCGAGGGCGCAAAAGGCATCGTCGGCATGGATGGCGGATTTCGCGAGTGCCAGTTCGAGTATTTCGAAATCGGTGACGATCTCGGTGAGCTTCGGATGGGAGATGCCGAGGCTTCGGCGCGTCACAGCGACGACGCGGTCATAGGCGGGCGCATCGAGCAACCGTTTCAGCAGAAAGCCGCCGACAAGTCCGGTCGCGCCGGCGATGAGGGCTGTCTTCATTATTTCGGTGCCTCCCCTGTGTAGCGCGCGCGGGGCCTTATCATCTGGCCGGAGCGATATTGCTCGATGGCGTGGCCGATCCAGCCCGCCGTGCGGCCGAGGACGAAAATCGCGAGGCCCGTGCCCGGCATCATTCGCAGTGTGACGGAGAGCGCGCCGACGGCGAAGTCGATATTGGGGTGAACGCCGCCCGCTTCCGCCATGACGTCGACAATGCGCTGGGCGCGAAGGAAGGCCGGATCGTCGCCATGATTGGCGCGCATGAGATCGAAAAGCGTCGCCGCGCGGGGATCGCCGTCGGGATAGAGCGGATGGCCGAAACCCGGCACGAGATCGCCATTGCGAAGCCGGTTCAGCACGGCGTCCTCGATGTCCTGGCGATGGGCGAGGTCGGTGAGGAAGCTTTCGACACGGCTCGTAAATGCGCCATGACGTGGCCCTTGTGCGGCGCAGATGCCCGCCTGCACGGCGGCGTAAAGCGTTGCCCCCGTACCCGCGACGCAGCGCACGGTGAAGGCGGACGCGTTGAGCTCGTGATCGGCGCAGAGAACGAGGGCGGCGCGGATCAATTCCGCGGCGCGGCGGTCGCCGAAAGTCAGCGAGCGGGCAAGGACTTCATGCACCGGATCGGCTGAGGGCGGCACGCCCGCGATGACCGAAGCGACGAAGCGCAGCAGGCGCGCGCCGGTACTGGCCAGTCCCCGGTCCGTCATGTTGTAGACGGAGGGATCGCCCAGGCCCGCGAGCGGCAGTAGCGAAAGACAACGCTCGATGCGTGGCGCGTCGGCGAGGTCGAGGCTCAGTTTCTCGACCAGCGGCGTCATTTGCGGCACGGCATCGCGGGTGAAGGGCTGCACGTCGCGGCAACCCCAGAGCAGGGTGGCGACCTGTTCGAGACTCGAGCTGCGGGCAAGCGCCAAGGCGTTCGAGCCGCGATAGTGGAGCTTGCCGTCGGCGATGAGCGTGATCGCCGAATCGAGAACCGGCGCACCGCCGAAATTGAGCGCGGCGGCGAGCGCCCCGCGTCCACCCTCTGCCTGCGGTGTGGCGGGCAGGGAGCCGGTGGCGCGGCGCTGCTTCAGGGCGCGCACGTCTTCGGCCCGGTAGCGTTTCGCCCGGCTGTCCGCCACGGGTTCCGAGCGGATCATGTCCCGGCTCACATAGGCATAGAGCGTCGCCAGGCTGACGCCGAGTTCGGCGGCAGCTTCCTTTGCGGAAAGATAGAGGTTTTCGGGCGGCGTGGTTTTGGGCATGGCTCATTTTTATATAGATTGATTAGCTTAATCAAGATTGACGATATTTGTGCGGCGCAACACTTTTGACCTGCGAGGCCCGCTCTGGCGCCTCGGGAAATGAGGTGTGAGATGTCCAATGGTCATTTTTCAGGCGTGACGGCAGCGAGCGCCTTCGGTCTCGACAATGTGGTCGCGGCGGAAACGCCCTTGAGCCATGTCGATGGCGAGGCGGGGCGGCTCATCATTGCCGGATACGATGTCGAGGATCTGGCTGCGGCTTACGACTTCGAGGGCGCGGTCGCGCTGCTCTGGCGGGTTGCCGGGCTGGAGCCGTCGCCTTCCGGCGATGAGGTTCGCCGCGATCTCGGCCGGGCGCGCGTCGATGCTTTCCGGCTTGTCCCAGTGCTTCTTGCCGCAACCAGAGGGCTCAGCGTGACGGAGGGCTTGAGGACCGGCTTTTCGCTGCTTTCGGATGAGGGCGATCTCGCGCCGCATATCAGGGCGGTGGGCAGCGCGCCTGTCTTCATCGCCGCGCTTTGCCGCCGCGAGGAGGGCAAGGAGGCCGTTGCGCCGGATGCGTCGTCGGGCCATGCCGCCGACTTCCTCCGCATGCTGAAGGGGGCGCCCGCGAGCGAGGCGGAAGTGACGGCGCTCAACGCCTATCTCGTGACGGTGACCGATCACGGCATGAACGCCTCGACCTTTACCGCACGCGTCATCGCGTCCACGAGGGCCGGCATGATTTCGTCCATTGTCGGCGCCTTCTGCGCCTTGAAGGGGCCGCTTCATGGCGGCGCGCCGGGGCCTGTGCTCGACATGCTGGACGATATCGGTACGCGCGAGAATATCGACGCCTGGCTTGCTCGCGAGATCGCGAAGGGCGAGCGGCTGATGGGCTTCGGCCATCGCGTCTACAAGGTGCGCGACCCCCGGGCCGATGTCTTCAACAAGGCGGTGATGTTGCTCACAAACGGCAATGAGCGTGTGCGCTTTGCCCGCGATGTCGAGAAGGCGGCGCTTGCGGCGCTGAAGGCCGCTAAGCCCAATCAGCGGCTCGACACCAATATGGAGTACTACACGGCCGTATTGCTCGAGGCGCTGGGCATTCCGCGCGCCGCCGTCACCGCCGTGTTCGGCATGTCGCGCGTCGCGGGTTGGAGCGCACATGTGATCGAGCAGGAGCGTGTCGGCCGGCTCATCCGTCCGCAGTCGCGCTATGTCGGTCGCTGGCCGGATGACAGGGCGGCGTGAGGCCGCCCGCTCAACAGGGCGGCTTTGAACCGAATGCGGCCCGCGCAAGCTCGACGGCAGGCCTGTCGAGCAGCGCGGGTTGCCATTCGGCCTGACGCAATATCCGCGAGGCAAGCTGGTCGTAAGACTGCGGTCCGTCGATGCTTGCGCATTCCTCCGCAGAGCGCGGCAGGTCCAGCGCTTCCTTCGTGTCGCCGCTGTCGCGAACATAACGGGTCGATGCAAAATAGCCGGCTATGTACTGGCGGCACAGAAGAGCGGGGCGCGGCGTCGGGCCTTGAGGGTTGAGTTGGTGATCCGCAAGCGCGCGGCAGGCCGCGAGAAGATCCTGTCCCGTCGATATGCGGCTTCCCGCCAGCGCCGGCGGTGCAAGCACCGAGGCGCCGAGCGCAAGAAGCAGCAAAATCCTTGCGGTCGAGCGCATGGCCAGGGGCCCCCTTGCGTCCGTCGCTTATTCGGCGGGCTTTTCGACGCCGAACCAGCGGTCCTTGAGCCGCGACACGCATTCGCCTTCCGAATATTGGCTCGTCATGGCGCGCGCGATGTTCTCCGCGGCTTCGGGCGTCTTGCCGGGTTCGGCGCCCATGGCCTTTGCGACCTGCGAATAGGCGTCGCGCGCGAGATCCTTGGCGAGGATGCGGCAGGGGTCGAGCGTGCCGTAGCGGACGAGCGGTGTGGCGATGGCAGCGACCAGAAGAACGATAATCAGTCCAAGGATAATTCGCATCGGGGCGTCTCCGCTCTTTTTCAGTAGCCGCTGGGGCCGTTGCTCCGGCCGCGGCCATATTCGCTGCCTGCGCTGGGCGATGCCGCCGTGCTGGTGCGACAGGCGTTGAAGCCCTTCTTCCATCCGGCGCGATAGGCCTTGCTCGTGCGCCACATGTCGGGATCGCGGATGACGGTCGAGGAGTTGCCGGGAATATAGCCCGTGCCGGTGCCGCAGCCGGCGGAATAGCCCGTCTGGTAGTCCGGGTCCTCCGACTGATCGTCGCCAAAAGTGCCGCAACCGGCGAGGGCGAGGCTGAGCACGAGGCAGAGCAGGGCGGTTTTACCGATATTTCTTGTCATAATTCTATTCCGGCTCATGTCATTTCGCGGCGAAGCATAACGAAGCCGCCCGTGCCCGCAAGCATGGCCGCGCGCCTGTCTTATAGTTTACGACCTTTTAACAGGCATGGTGCTCAGATGGGCCTTTGCGGGAGGAAGGAGCTTCTCGCGGCTGGCAAGTGACGACCATGGCTTCAATCGCAATACCGGGCAATATGAGTTTCGGCGCATTCGCGTCGTCGGCCGCCCATGAGCGCGATTTGCTGCTGCGGCGGCTGGCGGATCTTGCCGTCCTTCCGCCGGGCCATATCACGGCGCAGGAACGCGGCCATGTCGACATGGTGATGGCGGCGGCTGTTTCCCGCCTCGACGAACCGCTGCGCAGGCGCCTCGCCGAGCGTATCGCGCCATTGCCGGAAGGACCGCGCGAATTGACGCTGACGCTCGCGCGCGACGCCTTCGCTGTTGCCGAACCCATTCTTGCGCAATCGGTGAGTCTCGGCGCCACCGATCTCGCCGATATCGTGCGGGATGCGGGGCATGATCATGCGCTCGCGATCGCGGGCCGACGTTCGCTTCCTCCGGTTGTAGTCGATGCGCTTGTCGATCATGGCAATGCGGAAGTCATTTGCCGGATGCTCGCGAACAAGGGAGCACTGCTTTCCTCCCGCGCGGCGGAAACGCTCGCGCGGCGGAGTTCCAGTGAACCCGAATTTGTGCCGCTGCTGCTCGCGCGGCCTGAACTCAATCCGCGCCAAGCGCTTCTCATGTTCTGGTGGAGCGCCTCGCAGCTCAGAAGCGAAATTCTTGCGCGCTTCACCGTGGAGCGGCGCATGATGCATGCCGCACTCGAAGATGTGTTTGAAAGCGGCCTGGAGGCGGTGGGCGCCGACGAGGCGTTGCGCGTGGTGCTGTCGCTGGTGCGTCCACCGAAGCCAGCACCGAAATCGCTGCTTGCGCAGTTGGCCAGCTTCTCGACCGATGGACAGAGCGAGGACTTCATCGGCGCTCTTGCGGAAGCGGGGCGCGTTCGCCCTGAAACGGCTTTTCGCATTGTGAACGATCCGGGCGGCGAACCGTTGGCGGTCTTCGCCAAGGCTGTCGGCCTTACCCGAAGCGAGTTCGGCGACCTCATGGTCCATGCCACAAACATTCGCGGGGGCACCATTCCCTCGCGCAGCGATGTCGAGCGCATCGTCAAGGCTTTTGACGCCATCTCCATCGACCGCGCCGATCTGGTGCTTCATTCCTGGGACTGGTCGATCTCGGGCGATGCGCAGATCGTGCTGCCTGTCGAGGAATAGGGCGCCTATTCGGCTGCCGTGGCCGCAATGGGACCGGACTCATGCGTCGAGGCGCCTTCAGGCGGCTGGAAGACCGGCTTGCTGATAATTGTTTCCAGCGCGCGCTGAGCCTTTTCGGCGGTGGCGATGATGTCGCCCTCGGCCTGATCGACGAGATCGAGAACTTCGCGCGCGCCTGCCAGAACGCCGTCGAGCCAGCCATCGGGATTGCTGCCTCGCGCCTTGAGCGCGACCGCGTCGGCGGCGAGCGTCGTCACGGTGCGGCGCACGGCGGCTGTGTTGAAATCCCTCGAACCGTTCACAAGGCCGACGAGCATACGCACCTGGGCGCGCACACCATCGACCAGCGCGTTTCGTTCGCGCTGACGCTTTTCGCCTTCGTCGGCGGGCGGCGCGAGGTCGTCGAGCGAGACGCCGAGGACGCGGGCGACCGCAGCCATGGTGCGGAAGGTACCGTCTTTCTTGCCGGTCTCGATCTCGGAAAGATAGGCGGGGCTGATGCCAGCCGCACGCGCGAGCGCCACGGCCTTCAGCCCGCGAAACTCGCGCCAGACGCGGACGGGATTTTCGCCATCCGCGATCCGGTGTGCGACGGTTGCGGGCGCGCCGCCGAGTTGCTCGGCCAAAGCGGCGCGGGCGCGAGATAGCTCGCTCGCGGCGTCCTTCACCTGCTTCAGCGTTTCATATTCGGCAACGGGAACGAGCACGAATAGTGGCGCGCCGTCGGGGCCTGTTATGCGCTGATGTGACATGTCGCCGGATTCGCTTCTGGACGTCTGATCGTTCACGAAATTCCGCTCCGCTCGTCGTCTGCGCTGCCAGCTGAATCCGGCTTTCGCGTGGCGCCGCCGTCAAATAGCCGATTCTCGGCATCCGTTGCGCGGAATTCGCAGCCCGAATGCTGTTGCAGATCGAAACATAGGCTGCAGGCAAAGTCCACCGAGCGCGGGACGCGCGATCAACTCCGCCAGCGGAGTGTCGTCGGCTTCACAGGGTTTTCAAAGGGTCGGCCCTGTTCGCCGGCCTCCTGCCATTCGCTCTTCAGCCGGTGATACCACTTCGCCTGCACATCCGAGTCGTTGATGAGCATGAGGCGCGGATCGAAGCGCAGGCCTTCCTGCTGAAGATCCACCATGGCGCGGTCCTGATCGAGGAAGGCGCGCATGAAGGGACGCAGCACAGGCTTCAAGATCGTGAGAAGCGGCATGGTCCAGTAGAACGACTGCGTGATCTCCGTCGTCTTTTCATCGACGGGCGTGACGCAGGTAAGGCCGGTCACGCGGTGGCGGCCCGCCGTGATGCGCTCGATGCGGATGCCGGGCAGGCGGAAGGAGATTTCCGTGCGCGGCGCGCCGCCCAGAATCTTGTAGGCGAAGGAATTGCTCGACGGCGCATGCTCGACCATTGCGAAGCCGAGTTCCGCTGGAGCGAAGGCCTTGGCCTTTTCATGAATCGATTTCTGCGTTCGCCAGTACCAGCTGCGATGGACAAAGGGGCCATGTGCCGGGTCCATAAGGCCTATGACGGCGTGATCGATATGACATGAGAATGTCATCTTCTCGCGGATGTTCGGCCTGCGGTCGGCGTCGAAGCCCGGCATGAGCGGAGGCTCGCCCACGGGCGCAAGGTCGGCGCGCCTTTCGTCGGCGATATAGATCCAGATATTGCCCTGAACTTCGCGCACCGGATAGCGGCGGACGCGGATGCGCGAGACTTCGATATCCTGGCCGGGGACGAGCGAAGGAATTTCGGCGCAATGGCCATCGGTGCCGAATTTCCAGCCGTGATAGGGGCATTCGACGGCGGCATGGCCGCAGCCGCTGGACTTCGCATCATAGAGCTTGCCAGCGGAGAGGGGCACGCCGCGATGGGGGCAGATGTCGCGCAGCGCAAATGGTTCGCCTGCCTCGTCGCGGCCGATGAGGATCGGCTCGCCCAGCAGCACCTTGTGGATCATGGCGCCGGGGGCGATCTCTTCGCCGGGGGCGCCGAAATACCAGATGTCTTTCAGGAACAAACCAATCTCCAACTCATGCGCATCAGGGTGCCGGCATAATGCGCGGCGGCGGGCCTTTCAGCCAAGCGCTCATACGTCGCAGGCGCGGGCGACAATGGCACTACGCATTTTGTTGCATAGATCGAAGGCAATGGCGACGGGGCGGCCTTCGGCAGGAATGGCGGCTGTAAACGGCGGCTGTATATGAGGAATTTTGTCTTATGTTCATTTGATGAATATTGTTTCGTTTGAAGAACTGTATTCGGATTGAGGGCGCTCAGCATTGCGCTTTCAATATGAATTGATATAAATGCCCCGTCGTTTTTTACCTTTGACTTGCGTCGGGTCGTGCAAGCAGCAGGGCGTAGGAATATCGGGGGCGATATGAGCGAGAAGGTGGGGCTGATCGGCATGACGGCGGAAATCGTTTCCGCTTATGTCGGTCATAATGATGTGCCGCCCGAAGATATTTCGGGTCTCATTCACAAGGTCTACTCGGCATTGGTGCAGGCCGAGAGCGGAACGTCGTCCGTGCCGGCGGAGCGCGCGGAGCCGGCGATTTCGGCGCGCAAGTCGATCACGCCGGACTATCTTGTCTGTCTTGAGGACGGCAAGAAGTTCAAGTCGCTGAAGAGACATCTCCGGACACATTATAATTTGAGTCCGGAAGAATATCGCGAGAAGTGGAACCTGCCCCGCGACTATCCGATGGTCGCGCCGAATTACGCCCAGGCTCGTTCCAAGCTCGCGAAGAAGATGGGCCTCGGCCAGAAGGGCCGCCGCCGGACCGTTCGCCGCGCTGCTGCCAGATAACGGCGCTCCCGACCTGTTTGTTACTCGCCATAGTCTCCATGCGCCTTGCCAAGGCGCGCGGCGGGATTCATCATCGTTGAGTGATTCGCGGGCGGCCATCGGCTGCCCGTCATGACGGGGGACACGTCCATTCTAACCGCCGCCGAACAGGCCATCCGCGCACAGCTCATCATTCCCGAGCAGCAGGAGCTTTTCGACTATTGGCGGTCGAAGGGCGGCGCGGCGGGTTATCCGACGCGGTCCGACATTCATCCCGGTGAGATCAAGGCGCTTCTTCCCTGCATCAGCCTTCTCGATATTCTCGATAAAGGCGCCGCGGGCGGACCGATGAGGCTGCGGGTCCGCTTGGCGGGCACGCGGTTGCGCGATTACCTCGGCGTCGAAACGACCGGACGCTGCCTCGATGAGTTCGATCTTGGCGATCAGCGTCTTTATTGGGACGCGGCCTATCGCGAAGTCGCGGAATCGGGTCGCCCCGCGCAAGGCGTTGTGACCTTGGCGCCGTGGCGCCAGCCGCATATTTTTCAGTTCTGGTTGCGCCTGCCCCTCGTCGACGGTGAGGGCCGTATCGTCATGGTGCTGGGCCACGATGCCTTCCTGCAATCAGAGAAGGCACATGCCCTCGCGAACCGGGCTAATCTCCGCATCGCCTGAGTTGGGCACCGCCACCGGAGCCAGACCATGTTCACGACCGCCAATGCCCGCCGCCTGCGATCTCTTCTTGCCGGTTCCGTCCTGCTGAGCGTGGCTGGAATCTCCGCGGCCCATGCCGCGACGGCGAGGATCGAAGAGGGCGACAGGACGATTTCCAAGGGAGAGCTGGCCGAGTTCAAGGTGTCGGCGCCGCGCGATACATCTTCGGAACTTTCCGCCTGGTGCGAGGTCAGCGCCGGTGGCGCGGCCAAGCTCACATTTGACGGCGAGCACTACATCCCTCTTTCGGAGCCGGCCGTCGGCGACGCGGTAACGCTGAAGCCCGGCGAGACCAAGCGCTTCGAGCTTGCCGGCACGGTCGAGAAGAACAAGGGCGATGCTTATATCGGTTTTGTCTTTACCGATATTCCGCAGGCCATGTGCTTTCCGGGCATGGAATGCGGCGGCGCGACGGGCGGCGCGCAAAGCGTGAAGGTTTCCTGCGGCAATCGTTGAGCGCAGGTTCCGGCTTCTTTCAGAGTTGCCGAATGAGCATGACGACGGGCGCGACCCAGCCGCGCCGCGGCAGCGACCGCGCCTGCGCGCCGGATTGCGGGGGCACCAGAAAATAAGCTCCGTCAACAGATGAAATGAAGCGGCCGAAGTCGCTCTCTTCTCCATCGACCTCGACGATGCAGTCGCGGCCGAGCGCGCGGGCTGCATGCTCCGGCGGGAGCCGATCCGCGATCACCACATCGCCCGCGCAATAAAGACCAATATTGGCGCGAATGCGCAGGGCGACCGGATTGCGTGCCGGTGCTTCGAGCGTCAGCAACTCGTCGCCGGCCGGCAGGACGCTTTCAAAATGTCCGTCGCGGCCGATCTGGCCGATGCAGCGGATGGAGGCGGTGCGCGGCGGAGCGGAGATGAGGTCTGCGACCTCAACCTCCAGCGCTTCGGCGAATTTCGCCAGCCAATCCATCGAAACAGTCATGTCCGAGGTCTCGAGCCGGGAGACGGTTGCGCCGGTCGTTCCGACGCGACGGGCCAATTCCGACTGCGTCATGCCTCTCAATCGTCGGAAGTAGCGGATTCTGGTCTGGGTCACTCCGTCCTCCTGTCGTTTCGAATTGCGTCGGAAAATTACGCAAACTTATCCCCGCCATATACTGAATGCGTAATTTCACCATGTGAGTATACAGAGTGTTCTCGTAATGTTCCGTTAATTTCGCGTCAACCGCCCAAGAGGAGACGACATGCAATTTATGAGTGGGGGCCATTCAAGCAGGTTCAATCTGGCGAGAAAGGCGGCGTTCCCTGATTTCGGCGGACATCTCGTCCGGTGCGCAAGGACCATCAAGGCGAAGACGGGCAGGGATGTCGCCTGGGCGGCGCAAGTGGCGCTGACGCAGGAGATCATCGCGCAGGCCTTCAACATACCCGTGGGCGAGCTGCGGGCGGCGACGCGGCGCAAGGCAAGGGTGGCGCTGGCGCGCCAGATCGCGATGTATCTGGTTCATGTTGCCTTCGGGCTCAATCTCTCGGAGGTCGGCCTTCATTTCGGCCGCGATCGGACGACGGCGGCCCATGCCTGCCGGCAAATGGAGGACCGGCGCGACGACCGGGACTTCGACATGCTTCTCGACCGGCTCGAAAGAGCGGTTCGCGCCATGCCGGTGACGGAGCGCATGCAATGATGGCCAGCCTGAAAAATCCTCGGGATGCGATCGCCGAACGGGAAATCGAGCGCGAAGTGCGGAGGCTCTTTCCCCGGTTGAGCGAGGGGGAGGCTTATGTCGCGCCGACGCCGGATGGAGGCTATGGCCTTTTTGTCGCGCGCAATCGCTGGCGCGCACCTATCGCGCGGATCGAGGCACATGCCTGGCGAGCCATCGAGCGGCGCGATTTTGTGGAGCTTGCGGGCGAGGCGCGATGGCGTCCGAGTTCGGCGGGCATTGCCTATTGGCGTCGCATCGGCGCCAGTGCCGATCCATTCCGCGCCCAGCACCAGCTTTCGACACGGAAGCAGGTGGGCGAAATCGCGGTCGATTTCAACGAGGGCGAGTCGCCGCTCGGATGGCTCAGGCGGCGAAAGGGAGCCGATGGACAGCCGCTCGTTTCGCTCGCGCAGTTCGAGGCGGGTGAGCGGCTCCGTCGCGATTTCACAATGGCCTGCATGACGCCGCGGCTCACGACAGACTGGTCGGCGGCGATGTCGGCGGATGGCGGCGGGCGAAGGCTCCGCGATCCTTCCGACGTTACCGACCGCGCGCTTGCCGCCCGCGAGCGGCTCGCACGCGCGCTCAAGGCCGCCGGGCCGAAGCTTTCCGACCTGGCCCTTTCGGTCTGCTGCCATTTGCAGGGGCTCGAAGCGGCGGAACAGCATTTCGGCTGGCCGAGACGTTCGGGAAAGATCGTGCTGCAGATCGCGCTCGACCGCCTCGCCGCGCATTACGGACTGGAGCGACGGGATGAAGAGCCGGGGCGTCAGCCGTGAGCGGCGGCGGAAAAGGCGCGGGCGTCGCGCTGAATGCGGCCGACCATCGAGTAGAGACCGTTCGAACGCTGCGGGCTCAGATGTTCGTTGAGGCCGAGCTTCGCCATTATTTCCTTCGCGTCGATAGCGAGGATTTCGGCCGGAGTCTTGCCGGAATAGATGCGCAGGAGAATTGCGATCAGTCCACGGACGATATGGGCATCGCTGTCGCCGCGGAATACGAGATGGGTTCCATCCGTCTCCGCGTGTGGCTCGGTGACGAGCCAGACCTGGCTCACGCAGCCCTGCACCTTGTTTTCGGACGAATGCTCTTCCGCGCTCAGCGGTTCGAGTTCGCGGCCGAGTTCGATGACATAGCGGTAGCGCTCTTCCCAATCGTCGAGGAAGGAGAAATCTGCGATCAGGTCTTCGATGCTCATGCCGCTTCGCCATTTCGGGCCGTGGTCCCGGTCGGAGCCGGGAAGGCCGCGTCGTCCATATCCGCTCAGGACATAGCGACGATGGCGGGGATGCACAAGCTTTGCGACCAAGGGGTCGCGTTTTGGCTTTGCGACCCGATGGGCCTCTCTAATGGGAACGCCGCCCGGCGGGTAGGCAAACCGGACCGGGCGGCGTTCAGCCGACCGGAAGCTCAGGACAAAGCTTCCGGCGGGCCGTTCCTAAACACCGGCGAGGTGCGAAGAGGGGACGGCGCGGGGCGCGGGCGGAAGGTCGACCGCATCGGCAGGACCTTGAGCCGCGCCTTGAGCGGGCTTCTGTTCCTGTTCCTCGCGGGCCTTCTCCGTCAGCCAGAGAAAAATCTTGCTGCCGTAATAGGCCGTCTGGTGCGCGACATGGGAGACGACGGCATGGCTGCGCTCGCAGACATCGGCATTGCGGCTGCAGAAGCCCATCATGTCCTGCGCCGAGCGTGCGGCGAGCGTCAGCATTTCGCCAGCGTCGATGTCGGGCTTCGCCGCGGTCGCGGACCCTCCTTCGGCATAGGCGGCGGCGCTGAGGCCGTCAGTGCCGGGCTGGCGCGATGCGCTGTCATAGCCCGCCGCAGGCAGGAGGAAGGCAAGCACGGTCAGCCAGAAGGCGGCTCGGAGAATGAACGACATGGGCAATTCCTTTCGCGTCTCGATTGCGAAATTAGTTCCGATCTACTTCGTGCCCGTTAAGTCGATACATAAAATGCAATGATAATTCGAAGGTGATCCCGGCTTTTTCTAGTATGGTTGAAAAGACGGTGATCTTTTTGTTTGGTATTTACTATAATTTGTATCGAATACAGCGAAAATGAGATGTGTATTCGATTCAAAGTCGAAGCTGATTTGATTAAAACTGTTCCTGTTTCCGGGCGCTGCCGGTGCCCGGATTTCACGCCAAAGAAAAAGCCCCGCGGATCGCTCCGCGGGGCTTTTGCGTCAAGGCATTTCCACCTGTCAGTGAACCGCAGGCATCGACGAGGCCCAGCAGGCGCGCACATCTTCGACGCCGTGGGTGCCGGTGCACCACGCCTCTTCCGAGGGGAAGTGGGCTGCGGCGATGCACTGGTTGAGATTGAGGCGCGCCCAGTTGAGGCAGGTCGAGGTGTCGTCGCGCTCCGAGGCGTTGGAGACCGGCGCGGCGAGAACCTGACGCGCGCCAAGAGCGAGAATCTTCGACATCACCGTGGGCGCGCCGGCCTGTGCTTCACCGACGGGCGAGAAAGACCGGGCCAGCGAAGCGAGACGCGTCGCCATGGATGGGGCGGCGGTGGATTCGGCGGGTGCTTCCGCATACCGGGCGGGGGAGACCGGCTCCATCATGCCCCATTTCTGGCGCTGGAACTGCTGTGCCACGTCGAGGAAGCGTATGCGCAGAGCGGCCAGGCGCTGGTTCTCGGCGCTGACCGAGGCGACCACGTCCGCCTCGGCGGCACTGGCACCGGGGAGACCCAGCACGTAATCGGGATTGTCGAGCGCGGCGAGCACCCGTGCCTCGCCATTGCGGCGGGCTTCGTCACGAACGCCTTGAGCGAAGGCCTTGTTCTGGGCGGCGGTCATCGCCCGCACGGCGTACCAGCCGGCGGCCATGCTCTCGGGTTGGGCGAAACGCAGATCCTTCAGTACACGGCGCACTTCCTTGGGCGTATTGAGCTTGCTCTTTTCGGCCCCCGCGACGGCGTCGCCATATTTCAGATAGGTGCCCGCGAGCTGGCGGATCGGAACGCTGAAGCTGAAGGCGGGAAGCCCCGCATTGGGCGCGATCGACGCGACCTTGAATTCGCGGTGGCGCGGTGAGGGCAGGGGAATGGGAATGCCTGAGCTGGCAATGTTTTCAGTAGCGGGATTCACGGCCGCGTAAGCCGCCGGCGTGACCGGAACGGCCGCCTGTGCAGGCACCGCCTGCTTCGTTTCATTCTCGGCAGATCCGCCCTGAATGATCGTGCATCCTGCGATCAACGAACCCAGAAGGATCGAACTGGCGCCAACAGTCACGCCACGCTTCAAACGCATGAGCGCAACATGGTTCTTCAAACCCAACATACAAGTCCCCTTTGAAAGCGAGTCCGTTTGTTTTGCTTCCCGGCGTCTTCCTGCCCGATGCGCTGCTCCGGCGAGGTCTTCGACTGTCCGGTTTCGGCGCGGCGCCCGACGTGTTAACGGATTGTTAGCGACTCTAATGCGTGCCGCCCGCTTCGGCAAAGCGGAAAGATCGCTAAAGTCCGGCTACTTGTCGCCGAAGTGAAACGCATCGCAGATGCTGGGGTGGAATATGGAAAGTGCGCCGCGGCTGAAGGCGGAAATCTGGGTGAAAGCGTTGATCCGGCGCTGCGAAGTCGCTGGTGCGCAGGCCATGGTCGTGCGCCGTGGGGATGCGCAATCAGGCGTCGTGCTCGTCAAGGTAAACAGGCTCGACCGTTCCGCTTCGGTCTATTCGCCCGCCCGCGCGGGCGACGGCTCGCTGATCTGGATGGCGGGCACGGGGCCTGAACCCGTGCCCGAACCAGAGGCCGACGCCTATATCGAAAGGCAGCGCAAGTTCGATCCGGACCTCTGGGTCGTGGAAATCGAGGATCGCGCGGGGCGGCACTTCCTGCAGGAGCCCGTGGCCTGAGCCTCAGGGCCGCATGAACATGAAGTCTTCATCCGGGTCGAGATGCTCGGCGGCTTCCAGCAATTCGGCGCGGATGTCTTCGGGCGAGCGGGTCTCGCGCCAGACGCGGAGCACGCCTTCGAAGAAAATGCGGGCGACGGCGTCGGTGGAAAGCTGCTTCTCGCGGGCTTCGGCAATGGCGGCCTCGAAATGCGGGGAGGCGATGTCACGTGCTGTGGTCATGGGTCTTGTCTTCTCATAAGTGAATGTCGAATGCGCCGAGAATGCCCGGACGCGGCGCCGGAGGCCAGCCTGTCAAGATGTCGCGCTTCGAGGCCCTCAGGCGGGTGACAGGGCGGGCCCCTTCGAGTAGGTTCCGCCCCGCAGAGCGGAACGACGCTTTAAGCGGAACTGGAGACCATCTTGAGCACGATCGCGGACGAGGTCCAGAAGCGGCGGACCTTCGCCATCATCTCCCATCCTGACGCCGGCAAGACGACGCTGACGGAAAACCTGCTCCTCATGGGCGGGGCGATCCATCTCGCCGGTCAGGTCAAGGCGCGTGGCGACTCGCGCCGGGCGCGCTCGGACTGGATGAAGATCGAGCAGGAGCGCGGTATTTCGGTTTCGTCGGCGGTCATGACCTTCGCCTACGAGGGCATTACCTGCAATCTGCTCGACACGCCGGGCCATGAAGACTTCTCGGAAGACACCTACCGCACGCTGACGGCGGCGGACTCGGCCATCATGGTCATCGACGCCGCGAAAGGCATCGAAGCGCAGACGCTGAAGCTCTTCGAAGTCTGCCGCCTGCGCGACGTACCGATCATCACCTTCATCAACAAGATCGACCGCGAAGGCGTCAGCCCCTTCGAGCTGATGGATGAAATCGCGACGAAGCTTGCGCTCGACACCGCGCCGATGATGTGGCCGGCGGGCATGGGCGGGCTTTTGAAGGGCATCTTCGATCCCGAGCGCGACCGCTTCATTCCCTATGACCGCATGAGCGAGGGCAAGGAGGCGACGAGCTTTTCGGGAAGCGAGATCGCCAAATATCTGAGCGCGGACGAACTCGCCGCTTTCCGCGAGGAGATGGAACTTGCGCGCGAAGGCTCGCCCGCATTCGATCTCGATGCTTATCGCGCGGGCCATCTCACGCCCGTCTATTTCGGCAGCGCGCTCAGGAAGCTCGGCGTGCGCGAGCTTTTGAATGCGGTCGTGCAATTTGCGCCGACACCGCGTCCGCAACCTTCATCGGCGCGGCTTGTGCAGCCGGATGAGCCCAAGGTCGCGGGCTTCGTCTTCAAGGTGCAGGCGAACATGGACGCGAACCATCGCGACCGCATCGCCTTCATGCGTCTCTGCTCGGGCAAGTTCAAGCGCGGCATGCGCCTCAAGGTCTCGGGCTCCGGCAAGACCATCGGCATTCACAATCCGACGCTTTTCTTCGCGCAGGATCGCGAGCTGGTCGATGAAGCCTATGCGGGCGACATCATCGGCATTCCGAACCACGGCACGATCCGCGTCGGTGACACGCTGACGGAATCGGAAGACCTGACCTTCACTGGCATTCCGAACTTCGCGCCGGAAATCCTTCAGCGCGTGCGCCTCGACGATCCGATGAAGGCGAAGCACATGCGACGCGCGCTCGAAAGCCTCGCGGAAGAGGGCGTCACGCAGGTCTTCAAGCCGCAGCTGGGCGCGAACTGGATCGTCGGCGTCGTCGGTCGCCTCCAGCTCGAAGTTCTGGCCGCCCGCATCGAGACGGAATACGAGATCAAGGTGAGCTTCGAAAACTCGCCCTTCGAGACCGCGCGCTGGGTGACTGCGGAAGACCCTGCCGAGCTCAAGCGTTTCGTGGACGCGCATCGCGGCAACATGGCCGACGACCGCGATGGCGCGCCGGTGTTCCTTGCCAAGAGCAATTGGGAACTCGGCTACACGGCCGAGAAATGGCCGCATGTGCGCTTCTCCGCGACGCGAGAGCGCGCGCCGGTGGCGGCCTAGTTTCAGCCCTTCGCGCTTGCGACGGCCTTGTCGACGGCAACCCTTAGCGTCTCGGCAATGCGGTCAAGTTCGCCGTCCTCGACCGTGAAGGCGGGGCCGATGCAGATGATGTCGCGGATCGCACCCGTGCCGCCGCCATAGAAGAAGACGCCTTCCTTCAGTCCGGCAGCGACGACGCGGCCCGTCATGCCCGCTTCGACGGGGAAGCGTTCCAGCGTTTCGCGGTCCTTCACGATTTCGATGGCTCGGAAAAGGCCGCGTCCGCGAATTTCGGCGATGTTCGGATGCTGGCCGAGGGCCGCCTGGAGGCGGGCGCCGAGTTCGTCGCCCTTCGTGGCGGAACGCGCGACGAGATCTTCGCGCTCCATGATTTCGAGCACCTTGTCGGCTGCGGCGCAGGCGCCGGGATGCGCGCCATAGGTATAGAACATCAGCGCTTCGCCCTTCGCGGCAAGCGGTGCGACGACTGCATCCGTCGCAAATACGCCGACGATAGGCGCGTAGCCGCCCGCCAGGCCCTTGCCTGCGAACATGATGTCGGGTTCGAGGCCGTAATGCTCCGCGGCGAAGCGTTTGCCGGTGCGGCCATAACCGACCATGACTTCGTCGGAGACGATCAGGATGCCGTGGCGGCGGCAGACCTCCTGCACCATCGGCCAGTAGCGCGGGCCGGGCTCGATAGCGCCGCCGGACGAGCCGTTGAGCGGTTCGCCGACGAATGCGGCGATGGTGTCCGGGCCTTCGCGCAGGATCGTTTCTTCGAGCGCTTTTGCCGCGGCGATGTCGAAGTCGGGATGATTGCGGCCGAGCGGCGAGCGCAGCGCATAGGGCGTCGGCACATGCAGAACAGGCGGCATGACGCTTTCAAAACCCGCCTTGCGCGCGACATGGCCGCCGACGGCAAGCGTCAGCGCGGTGGTGCCGTGATAGGAAATCTCGCGGCCGATGATCTTGACGCGCCTTGTCTCGCCCTTGGCCTGAAAATGCTGGATCGCGAGTTTGATCGCCGCGTCGCCAGCTTCGGAGCCGCCACTTGCGAGCCAGACGCGCGTCAGATGCGGCGGCAGCCAAGCGCGGCGCAGGCGCTCGACAAGGCGCAGCCGCTCCGGCGTCGAGAAGGGCGGAACCGCATAGGACATGGAAACCATCGCCGCCGCGCAGGCATCCGCGACCTCCTTACGCCCGTGGCCGATATTCGAAACGATGGCGCCGCCCGAGGCGTCGAGGATCGATCCGCCATTGCGCAGATAGAGCGTGCGCCCTTCCGCATGGGACAGGTCTATGGAGACGCGGGCGGGAACGAAGGGCCAGGGGGAGTCTTGCATGGCGAATCCTGAATCGGAGGTCGAAAGGCCGCACATTATGCATCAATGCCTCAGCGCGTGTAGCGCTTCCATGTCGCCTCCTGTCGGGAGTAGAGTGCCCCTATCCCGGAGGTCAGTCTTGAAAGTTGTCGTCATTGGTGCCGGTATTGCCGGCGTCACCACAGCCTATGAATTTGCCGAACGCGGCCATCAGGTGACCCTCATCGACCGCCGAGAGGGCGCGGGCCTCGAGACGAGCTATGCCAATGGCGGGCAGCTCGGCGCGGGCGAAGTCGCGCCATGGGCCGGACCGGAAGTGCCGTGGCTCGCGCTCAAATGGATGGGCCGTCCCGATGGACCGTTCAGGCTTCGGCTGAAGGCCGACCCCGAACAATGGATCTGGCTTCTGCGCTTTCTCATGCGTTGCCGCGCCTCCGCGCGGGCAGAGCGTGTGCTGCCCAATCTGGGCCTTGCGCTGCTGACGCAGTCGCGGCTGGACGAGATCACGACGAAGCTCGCCGCTGAAGGCGCGCCGATTGCCTTCGACGAGCGGCGCGATGGCATCATGCAGATTTTCCACTATGAGCATTCGCTGAAGGAAGCGGCGAAGGGCGCCGAGGTGATGCGTCGCGCGGGGCTCGAACAGCGCGTGCTCACGGCGGATGAATGTGTGGAGGTGGAGCCGGCTCTCGCATCTGCCGCACAGCGCGGCGAGATTGTCGGCGGCCTTTACTGCGCGAGCGACAGAAGCGGCGACGCGCATGTCTTCACGCGCGAGCTGGCGGCGCGGGCGGAGCGTCTGGGCGTGCGCTTTGTTACGGGGGCGGAGGTCGAGCGCTTCGAGACGCAAGGAGATCGCATTACCGGTGTCAGGACGAATGGCTGGCTGTTTGGCGGCGACGCCATCGTGCTGGCCGCAGGCGTCGGCACGTCGAAGCTGGCGCGGCAACTCGGGCTTCGCATCCCCGTCTATCCGTTGAAGGGCTATTCGGTGACGCTGCCCGCGGGCGAGGGCATCGCACCGAAAGTCAGCCTCACCGACGAGGCGCGCAAGATCGTGGTGAGCCGCTTCGGAGATCGCGTGCGCGTGGCGGGCACGGCGGAAGTGGCGGGCTATGACACGACGCTCGAAATGCCCCGCGCGAAGTCGGTGCTCGACGGGCTTCTGAGTCTGCTGCCGCAACTTTCGACGGGGGCGGGAGAGGCACAGTTCTGGACCGGATTGCGTCCGATGAGCTCCGATGGAAGCCCATTAATTGGGCAGGCGGGGCGGTACCGGAACCTCTATCTCAACACCGGTCACGGGTCGCTCGGTTGGACATTGGGGGCCGGCAGCGCCGCGGCGCTCGCCGACGAGGTCTGCGGAGAGTCCCCCCGGTTGGATCTAACCCCTTTCAGTATAAAGAGATTTTCGTTCATTTGATGTTGCTTGAGCCAACGTGCCTGCGTTTTTTGTGCGGTGCACAAGAAATGCTTGACGGCGGAGTGTGGGCAATTTAATTATTGTGCAACGCACAAATTCGGCGTGGATTTGTGCAGATGCCTCCCAAAGGTGGCATTTATGCAATGAGGAGAATGGACGATGACGGAAACGACCGCGGCTCCCAAAGCCAAGAAGACCACGAAGTCGAAGCCCACGGCCGCGTCGGCGAAAGCCGCTCCGAAGGCTGCAGCAGCCAAGAAGAAGACCCCGATTGAAGTCGCGTCGGGCATCATTACCGAACTCACCCGCACCAATTTCGAAGAATCTGTCGAGGCGGCGAAGGCCGTGATGAAGTCGGGCGACATCAAGGCCGCCATCGAACTTCAGAACGAGTTTCTCCGCACCGCCTTCAAGCGCAACATCGACGCCGCCCGCGAGATCAACGAGATCACCGTGTCGGCCATGCGCGAAGCTGTCGCCCCCTATGCCGAGAAGTTCAACGACGCTTTCGAGAAGCTTCGCGCCGCGTAATCCGCGCGAACCGATCAAGTCCCTTTAGTAGTCCTGTTGCGTAAAAGCCCGGCGCTCGAAAGAGCGCCGGGTTTAGTTTTTGGTCGATCGCTTTTGCTTTCGGCGCTTTACCGGCGGCTAACCGATGATGCCTAGAGTTTCTGGTCCATAGGCGGGAGGGGGATGGCATGGACGGGTTCAGACGATCTGCGAAGTGGAAGGGGTCGGGGCTGCTGGCGCTGATGGCGCTTATGCTGTCGGCCTGTGCGCAGAAGGCCGATTTCGGCCGCGAGGCGCCAACCGCCTATGACCGCCTCGAGGAGAAGACGCTCACCTATCTGGGTGAGGGGAGCGAAGTCTCGCTGCCGCTCACCGCTGCGGAGCGCGATCTCCGCGCCATGTCGTCGGATTTCTCGACGGGAAGCCTCGCGCCGCGCAAGGGCGCCATCGCGGCCATGACCGAGTGGATCGAGGCTCAGGTCTCGACGCCTCCACCTGCGAGCCTCGCCTATTACGAGGCTCTGTCCGACAGACATCGTGCGAGCCCCGTTTCCCTCGTCAATGCGCTGGGCGACGACATCGCGGTCGACAACGCGCGGATGGATATGATCGCGCCGGTCTGCGACGATGTGATCGCCGCCGATCGCTCGCGGGCGGATGAACTTCTCGGTGCGGAGCGCACGCGTGCCGTCATCGATTATGAAGGGCCCGAGACCTTCGCCAAGGCGCAGGCCCGTATCGGCGAGAATGATGTCCTGATCGACAAAACCGTGAACGCGCTTGCGTCGAGGCTTGTCGGTTATCGCGTTGCGCTTGCCCATGCGCGGCTCGATGCGCCGGTTGAGGATCGGCTCAGCACGGTAGAACAGGCATTATCGGAGATGGAGTCGCGTGTCGAAATCATGGCCGCGGGCGCTTTGCGCCACGCGGCCATTGTCGATGCATTGAAGACGAAGGCGGCTAGCTAGCCGGCCTTCCGGGCCTGCGCGGCAAGGCGCTGGCGGAGAGACATCACAGGTTCCGTGCCATCGGTCGACGTCTGATAAGGATGCGTGAACGTGCCGATGGATTCAGCGAAGATTTCCGGCGTGATCTCGTCGCGCACTTCGAGCGCGTCGAAGCCGCAACGGACCAGGAAATAGAACTGGTCGCGCAGCACCGCACCGACCGCCCGCACTTCGCCCTTGTAGTCATAGCGTTCGCGCAGGAGGCGGGCATAGGAAAAGGCGCGGCCGTTGCGATAGACCGGGAACTCCAGCGCGACGAGGGCGAGGCGGTCGAGATGTTCGGCGATGAGGCTCGGCTCTTCGCCGCTCTTCAACTGCACACCGACGGGCGTCCCGCGGGAAAGGAGCAGATTCTGCTCCTTCTGCCAGCGTTGCAGGCTGACGATGACCGCGCCTTCCGGCAGCGCCTCGTCATCGGCGACATGCTTCCATTCGTCCGCGACGAATTTGCCATTCTTAATGAGCTGCATAGAGCTTCTCCTTGAAAGGCTGCACACCGACCCGGCGATAGGTGTCGAGGAAGATTTCGCCGTCCTTGCGGATGTCGAGATAGGTTTTGACGATGGTGTCGACGGCGTCGACGATTTCAGCCTCGGTGAAGGCCGGGCCGACGATGTCGCCCACGGTGGCGGTTTCATCCGCCGCGCCGCCAAGCGTCACCTGGTAATATTCGACGCCCTTCTTGTCGACGCCGAGAATGCCGATATGGCCGACATGATGATGGCCGCAGGCATTGATGCAGCCAGAGGTGTTGATGTGCAGCCGCCCGATCTCGTGCTGAAGTTTCAGGTCGGCGAAACGCTCGGAAATGCGCTCCGCGACTGAAATCGAACGCGCATTGGCGAGGTTGCAATAGTCGAGGCCGGGGCAGGCGATCTGGTCGGTGATGAGGCCGACATTCGCCGTCGCGAGATCGGCGGCGGAAAGCGCCTGCCAAACCGCATAAAGGTCTTTCTTGCGGACATGGGCGAGGCAGAGGTTCTGCTCATGCGCGACGCGGATTTCCGAGAAGGCATATTTCTCGGCGATGTCGGCGACGGCATCCATCTGGTCGGAGGTCGCATCCCCCGGCGGCTTGCCGATGGGCTTCAGCGACACATTGACGATGGCGTAGCCCGGCACGCGATGCGCGGTGACGTTCGCCTTCACCCAATCGGCGAAGGCCGGTTCGCGGGCGATAGCCGCGTCGAGCTCGGGCGTCGCGTCGGGAAGCGTTTCGAAGGCGGGTGCCGCGAAATAGGTCTTGATGCGCTCGACTTCCGCGTCGGGAAGCTGAAGGGCGCCGCGCGCCTTCACGGCGGCGAACTCTTCCTCGACGAGCCTCTTCATTTCCTCGGTGCCGATCTCATGCACGAGGATCTTGATGCGCGCCTTGTAGGCATTGTCGCGGCGGCCCTGCATGTTGTAGACGCGCAGCGTCGCTTCGAGATAGGCGAGTAGGTCTTCGCGACGAATGAAATCGCCGATCTTCTTGCCGATGATGGGCGTGCGTCCGAGACCGCCGCCGACCCAGACTTCATAGCCGATCTCGCCCGCCGCGTTCTTCAGGATCTGGATGCCGATGTCATGCACCTTGATCGCCGCGCGGTCGTTCTTCGTCGCGCAGACGGCGATCTTGAACTTGCGCGGCAGGAACGAGAATTCCGGGTGGAAGGTCGACCACTGGCGGATGATCTCGCTGATGATGCGCGGATCTTCGACTTCATCCGACGCCGCGCCCGCATAATGATCCGAGGTCACATTGCGGATGCAATTGCCGGAGGTCTGGATGCAATGCATTTCGACCGAGGCAAGCTCGTCGAGAAGGGCGGGAATGTCCTTCAGCGCGGGCCAGTTCAGCTGGAGGTTCTGGCGCGTCGTGAAGTGGCCATAGCCCTTGTCATATTTGCGCGCGATATCGGCGAGCTTGTGCAGCTGGCGCGAGGACAGCGTGCCATAGGGCACGGCGATGCGGAGCATATAGGCGTGAAGCTGCAGATAGACGCCGTTCATCAGACGCAGCGGCTTGAACTCGTCTTCCGACAACTCGCCCGAAAGACGGCGCGCGACCTGACCGCGAAACTGCTCGACGCGTTCCGTCACCAGACGGTGGTCGAATTCATCGTACCGATACATGTGTTCTTCCTTGCGTTCTTACTCGTGAACGCCTGCGAGTTCCGCCTGCTTGCCGAGGTCGCGGCGCACCGTCGGGCCGGCCTGGCGGATGGTTTCGCGCACGCTCGATGCGCGGATGCCATTGTCGGTCTTTTCGACTTCAAAGAGATAGACGTCGAGCACCAGATTGCCGGGCTCGAAGAACTGCTGGCCCCGGGCGAGGAGCGCTTCGCCGGCTTCCTTGCCCTCGGCGACTTCGGCGTGCTGCAGCGATTCCGACCAGCCGTTTTCGGGGGTCAGATAGACGACCACGCCGTCTGCGAGGCGGTTCGCCGTCACGGCCTGAAATTGGGCGCCTTTGCGCGTGTGCTGGGCCAAAGGGGCCTCCCTGATAGCTGAAAAACACCTTCACGGCGCAGCGGCAAGGGGCTTTCGGGCCTCTGCCGGATTGCCGGTAACATGGGGTTTTTCACAAAGCGCGTCAACTGCGGTGTAGATAATAATAATCCACAGTTATATATTGTTTAATTGCGTTCGGGCAAAGCGATCCGGGGTTCAGCGCTCCCGCCGGATCGCGCTTTCGTGCCAGCGCTTTAGCAGAGAATGCTCAACCCAGGCGAGGCCGAAGAAGATGGTGATGCCGAGCAAGGAGAGCAGCAGCAGGGCGGCGAACATTTTCGGGATGTCGAGCCGGTTTCCGGCCTCCACGATGCGCCAGGCAAGTCCCGTCGAGGTGCCGGAGCCGGCGGCGAATTCGGCGACCACGGTTCCGATGAGGGCGAGGCCGCCGGAGATCTTCATGCCCGCGAGCATATAGGGCGTGGCCGAGGGGAGCTGCAATTCGGTCAGAATCTGCCAGCGCGTTGCGCCATAAAGGCGGAAGAGGTCGCGCAGATTATGGTCGGCGGAGAGCAGGCCGAGCGTCGTGTTCGAAAGGATCGGGAAAAAGGCGACGATCCAGGCGAGGATCAGAAGCGCCAGCTGCGTGTGGTCGAAGCCGACCCAGATCAGGATCAGCGGCGCGATGGCGATGATGGGCGTGACCTGCAGGATGACGGCATAAGGAAAGAGCGCCATTTCGATGGCGCGGCTTTGGGAGAAAAGCACCGCGAGGCCGCCGCCGCCGACACAGGCGAGGAAGAAGGCCACAATGGTGATGCGCAGCGTGATCCAGAGCGAGCCCATCAGCGAGCCGAAATTCTCGACAAGGCTTTGGGCGATGCGCGTGGGCGCCGGGAGCAGGAATTCGCGGATGCCGAAATAGCGCACCGAACCTTCCCAAAGAAGCAGAAAGGCGATGCCGACTGCAATCGGCACGACGATGCGGAGGAGGCGGGAGCTTTCGTTCATCCCTTCGCTCCTTCTCTCAAGGCAGCAGAGATCTTCGCGCATTGGCCGACGAATGCAGTCGACTCGCGGAAGGCGCGGCCGCGCGGCGACGGCGCTTCGATGGCGATGTCCTGGAGGATGCGGCCCGGCCGCGCGCCCATGACGAGGACGCGTTCGGATAGATAGACGCTTTCATAAACGCTATGCGTGACGAAGATCACGGTCCATTTCTGGCTCGCCCAGAGTTCGAGAAGATCGTCGTCGAGTTTTTCGCGCGTGAATTCGTCAAGCGCGGCGAAGGGCTCGTCCATCAGCAGCACGGGCGGCTCGGTAACGAGGGCGCGGGCGATGGAGACGCGCATTTTCATGCCGCCCGAAAGTTCGCGCGGGAAGCTCTGCGCGAAATCGGAAAGGCCGACGCGGGCCAGCGCCTCCATGATGCGCGGCTCGGCATCGTTCTTCGTGATGCCCTTCAGCTTCAGCGGGAGGTAGATATTGTCGATGACGCGAGCCCAAGGCATCAGCGTCGCGTCCTGAAAGACGAAGCCGATATCCCTCGGCCGCTCGCCGCCTGCCGCTGGCCACGCGATGGCGCCCGCGCTTGGTTCGATCAGTCCGGCGATCATACGCAGGAGCGTGGACTTGCCGCAGCCGGACGGACCGACCAGCGAAACAAAGGAGCCACGCTCGATCTTCGCATCGACGCCCGTGAGCGCGAGCGTGCCGCTGCCATAGGTCTTGGCGACGCCGGAAAGCTCGATGAGAGGCGCCTCGCTCACTTGCTCGTCAGCTCTTTCTTCATGTCGAGGCCTACGCCCTTGTTCACGAAGTCGAGCGTATAGGCGTTGTGGACGTTGAGGCCTTTCGCAAAGACGCCGGCGGCAGACATGCTGCTATAGAAATCCGACCAGCGCGCATCGGACATCGCACCGATGCCTTTTTCCGCCGTCTCGCCGGAGTCGACGATGCCGTGCTCCTTCATCGTCGCGATGGCATGGGCGACGAGGTCGTCGGTCATCTCCGCATTGTCTTTTTTGATGAGCGCGTTGGCGGGCGAGGGATCGCCATAAAGATAATCGACCCAACCCTTGATAGAGGCGTCGACGAATTTCTGCACGATCTCCGGATGCTCCTCGATCAGCTTGTCATTCGCCATGATGAAGGCCGCGTAGCCTGGATAGCCGTAATCGGAAAGCAGGAAGACCTGCGGCTTGAACTTGCCCTCCTTTTCGATCGTGTAAGGCTCAGAGGAAAGATAGCCCTCCTGGATCGCCTTTTCGTCGGTGAGGAAGGGCGCAAGATTGAATGTGTATTTGCGGATCTGGTCGTCGGTGAAACCGAACTTCGCGCGGAGCCACGGCCAGAAAGACGAGATCGTCGCGTCGGCGACCATGATGGGCTTGCCCTTCATGTCGGCGATGGACTTCACATCGTCGCGCGGGTGGGCGATGAGGACCTGCGGGTCCTTCTGGAAGATTGCGGCGACAGCCTTCGAGCCGGCATTGGCGGCGACCACGTTCAACGGAATGAAGCTGTTCGACCCGATGCCGAACTGGACCGTATCGGTGGCGAGGAGTTGCGGGACGTTCACGCCGGGCCCGCCCTGCTGGATCACGACGTCGAGACCCGCTTCCTTGTAATAGCCCTTGGCAAGCGCCTGATAGAAGCCGCCATGCTCGGCCTCCGCCTTCCAGTCGGTGGCGAAGACGATATGCGCCGGGCCTTCGACCTTCGCGCCGGGTTTCAGCGCGAAAATTGCGACGAGAACCAGAATGACGGCGGCAATGCCGCCGATGAGCAGATTGCGATTCATGAAGGAGCCCCCCCGAGGACGCGGCTGTTCAAGTTGGCCGGATGGTATCAGCGCATTTTGAGGACGGCTACCGCTGGTGGAGCGGTTTTCAGCTGCCTGAAAGAGCTTCGCGCTTCAGTTCCAGCTCGAGCCAGCTTTCCTCGGCCTGCGCCAGTTCGGCGCGGAGCGCATCGTGGCGCGCGGTCTTGGAGGCGAAGGCCTTGGGGTCGCGCGAATAGAGATCCGGGTCGGCGAGTTCGGATTCGAGCTTCGCTATATCGGCCTGAAGCTTCGGCATTTTTGAACCGAGTTCTTCGAGGAGGCGGTTTTCCTTGTAGCTGAGCTTTGTCGCGACGCGCGCGGCGGCAGGGGCAGCCTCGGCGGGCGTGGTCTTCGCGGCCTGCTTCGCGGGGGCTTGCTCACGCTTCCGGTTCAGCCAGTCGGAATAGCCGCCGGGATATTCCTCCACCTCGCCGGTGCCGTCGACGACGATCACCGAGGCGACGACGCGATCGAGGAAATCGCGGTCATGGCTGACGAGGAGCACGGTGCCTTCGTAGTCCGTGAGCATTTCCTGCAGGAGATCGAGTGTCTCCATGTCGAGATCGTTGGTCGGCTCGTCGAGGACGAGAAGGTTCGAGGGTTTGGCGAGCGCGCGGGCGAGAAGCAGGCGGCATTGCTCGCCGCCGGACAAGGCCTTCACCGGCTGGCGGGCCTGACTCTCGCGGAAGAGAAAGTCCTTCAGATAGGAAACCACATGGCGCGGCTGGCCGCGCACCATGACCTGATCGCCGCCACCCTCGCAGAGCGTCTGCCAAAGCGTCGCCTCGGGGTCGAGGCTGCCGCGCGACTGATCGACGATGATCGGCGTCAAATTCGTACCAAGACGAATTTTTCCGCTATCGGGCGGCAGCGTGCCCATGAGCATTTTCAGCAAAGTCGTCTTGCCCGCGCCATTCGGCCCGATGACGCCGATCTTGTCGCCGCGCACAATGCGGGTCGAAAAATCGCGGACGATGACGCGGTCGCCGAAGCTCTTGGAAATGTGCTCGGCTTCAATGACGAGCGTGCCGGAGGATTGGCCCGTTTCGACGGCGAGAGCCGCCTTGCCCGTGCGCGCGATGCTTTGCGCGCGCTCCTGACGCAGCGAATAGAGACGGCGGAGGCGGCCCTGATTGCGCTTGCGCCGCGCGCTGATGCCTTCGCGCGACCATTGCGTTTCCTGCAGGATCAGCCGGTCCAGCTTGTGCGCGACGACTTCCTCCTCGGCGAGGATCTGTTCCGACCATTCCTCGAATTGCGCGAAGCCCTTGTCGAGGCGGCGGATGGTGCCGCGATCGACCCAGAGGCAGTTGGTGGCGAGACGCTTCAGGAAGGCGCGGTCATGGCTGATGAGGATATAGGCGCCGCGGAACTGCGAGAGGCGTTCCTCCAGCCATTCGATGGAAGGAAGGTCGAGATGGTTCGTCGGCTCGTCGAGCAGGAGAATGTCCGGCTCGTCGGCAAGCACCCGGGCAAGCGCCGCCTTGCGGCCTTCGCCGCCGGAAAGCGTCGCGGTTGGCTTGGTGGGGTCGAGGCCCAATTCGTGGAGAACGGCTTCGGCTTCATAAGGCTCGGCGCCGCCGGCCGTCGCATAGTCGAGAACGGTGGCCGCGCCGCCGAAATCAGGCATTTGGGCGAGATAGGCAACTCGTGTCCCCGGCTGGAGAAAACGCTCCCCCGCATCCGGCTCGACAATGCCCGCCGCCACTTTCAACAGAGTTGATTTACCCGCGCCATTGCGTCCGACGAGGCAGAGACGGTCGCCGGGGCCGATGGCAAAGCCCGCGCCGTCGATCAGAACCTGATCGGCGAAGGCAATGCGGATATCGCGAAGGGCGAGAAGGGGCGGGGCCAAGGTTCAATGTCCGGTGATTTACGCGCACCGGCTATATGGCGCATCGAGGCGGGCGAGGCAATGGTGGGGTTGGGGTGGCGCAAGATTACGCCGCCAGCGGGACGGGCTCCGGCTTTGCACCCCGGCCGACGAACAGAACCATCACGGAGGCCAGGATGCAGAGGCCGCCCGCCAGCGTGAAGGCGAGGAAATAATCGCCCAGGTCGACGCGCATGAGCCCCGCGACCCAGGCGGCAGAGGCGGCGCCCAATTGATGCGCGGCGCTGATCCAGCCGAAATAGATCCCGACATTTTCCTCGCCGAAGCTTTTGCTGGCGAGCTTCACCGTGGGCGGCACGGTGGCGATCCAGTCGAGGCCGTAAAAGACCGCGAAAAGCGAAAGCCCATAGAAAGTGAAGTCGAAGGAATAGGGCAGATATAGCAGTGAGAGGCCCCTGAGCCCGTAATACCAGCAGAGTAGTTTTCGGGCGTCGAAGCGGTCGGAAAGCCAGCCAGACCCCGTGGTGCCGAAGAAATCGAGAATGCCCATGGTGGCGAGGAGGCCGGCTGCCGCGACTTCCGGGATGCCGTGGTCGAGGCAGGCCGGTATCAGATGCGTGCCGATAAGGCCGTTCGTCGAAACCCCGCAGATGAAGAAGCTGCCGCCGAGAAGCCAGAAATCCCGCGACCTGAGCCCTGCGGCCAGCGCGGCGAGTGCGCGGCGGAAGGGATTGCCGGTGAATTTTTCGGGCAGGGGGTCGCCGGGCTCGGCGCCAAAGGGCAGGAGCCCCACATCCGAAGGCTTGTCGCGCAGGAAAAACCAGACAGGAAGGATCATCGCCGCCGCGATGCAGGCCAGCGTGATCGACACGCTGCGCCAGCCTTCGCTCTCCGTGAGCTTTGCGAAGAGCGGCAGGAAGACGAGCTGACCCGTCGCTGTGCTTGCGGTGAGCACGCCCATGACCAGGCCGCGCCGGGCGGTGAACCAGCGCGTCGCGATCATGCTCGCCATGACGAGGGCGATGAAGCCCGTGCCGCTGCCGACGACGACGCCCCAAAGCAGGACGAGTTGCCACGTCTCGGTCATCAGGGTAGTGAGAGCGACGCCCGCCGCGATGAAGGCGAGCGCGCCCATGACGGTGCGGCGGATGCCGAAGCGATCCATGATCGCGGCCGCGAAGGGGCCTAGCATGCCATAGAGAAAGATGCCGACGGCGATGGCGAAAGAGATCGTCGCGCGGGACCAGCCAAATTCCGTTTCGAGCGGAACGATAAGGATGCTGGGCGCGGAGCGCGTGCCCGCGCCGACGAGCATGGTCACAAAGACCACGGCGACGACGATCCAGGCATAATGCAGGCGAGGGCGCGCGGTCATGGGACGATCCGTGAGAATGGCGGCTTCGTCCGATTTGACCGCTCGGAGCGCGGAAGTCAATCGCGCGATGGCGCCTCAGCGCGGCTTGCCGCCACCAAGCGGGAGCGCCGAGCCGCCGCTGCGGGAGCTGGAGCCCCAGCCGCCGCTCGTTTCCTCGGCGCGGGGAGTAGCGACCGGCGGGGCCGCACGGAAAAGACCGGCAAGCTGGGAAAGGAAGCCGGTGCCCGAGCCTTCATTGCCGGCGATGGCGAAATCGCCTTCTGCGCCGGGGAGCGGAGAGGGCGGCACGCCGACCTGCGAGGCCGCCATGTAATTGTGCCAGGCGAGCGCCGCGAAGTTGCCGCCGGAGACATTCTTCATGGGCGAGTTGTCGTCATTGCCGAACCAGACGCCCGCGATCTCGTTGCCGGTATAGCCGATGAACCAGGCATCGCGATTATCCTGGCTCGTTCCGGTCTTGCCAGCCGCAAGGCGATCGGACAATGCGGCACGCTGCCCTGTTCCTTCCGTCACGACATGGTGGAGCATATAGGTCATCTCGCGGGCATGGGCTTCGTCGGTCGCCTGCGTTGTCTCTGATTGATGCGTATAGAGAATATTGCCGTCCGCGCTCGCGATTTCGGCGATGCCATATGGCGTGAAGTGGCGCCCGCCATCCGCAAAGGTGGAATAGGCGGAGGTGAGTTCGAGCAGCGTCACTTCGGAACTGCCGAGCGCGATGGAGAGATTGTCCTGAATGGGCGATGAGATGCCGAGACGGCGGGCGGCATTGGCGATTGAGGAGACGCCGACGCGCTCTGCGAGCTTCACGGCGACGGAATTGATGGAGCGGGCAAGCGCCTGCGTCAGCGTGACAGCGCCCATGTAGCGGCCATTGGTGTTCTGCGGTTCCCAATCGCCAAGCGCGACGGGGGTGTCTTCCATCTCGTCAAAAGGGGTGAAGCCCCGTTCCAGCGCGGCGAGATAGACGACCGGCTTGAAGGCGGAGCCCGGCTGGCGCTGAGCTTGCGTCGCGCGGTTGTACTGGCTTTGCAGATAGGAGCGCCCGCCGACAAGCGCGAGGACGGCGCCGTCGGGCGCGAGCGCGATGAAGGCGCCCTGGCCGACGTCTCGCTTCATGCCGCCATTCTTGAAGGCGGTGCGCATCGCCTGCTCGGCGGCGGATTGGCGCTTGGGATCGAGCGTCGTCTTCACCGTGAGGCGGCCATGCGCGTCGGGGAAGCGGGTGCGCACTTCAGCGGCGACCCAGTCGACGAAATATTGAGGTCCGTCGCGCTTGTCGCGTTCCGCTACCTGAGCCGGATGGGCGCGCGCGCCGGCGACCTCCGCAGGCGTCAGATCGCCATTGTCGACGAGACGGTCGAGGACCTGATTGGCGCGGGCCTGCGCGAGGGCGAGGTCGTTTGTCGGCGCGAAACGCGAGGGCGCTTTCGGCAGTCCGGCAAGCACGGCGGATTCGGCGAGCGAGACATCGCGGGCGCTCTTGCTGAAGTAATAATGCGCCGCGGCGTCGACGCCATAATTGCCTGCGCCCATGTAGACGCGGTTGAGATAGAGGGTGAGGATCTCGTCCTTCGTCATGTGGCTTTCGAGCCAGAGAGCGATCAGCGCCTCCTGAGCCTTGCGCCAGAGCGTGCGGTCGGAATCGAGATAGAGGTTCTTCGCAAGCTGCTGGGTGATGGTGGAGCCGCCTTCGACGAAGCCTCCGGAGCGAAGGTTCACCCATGTCGCGCGCGCTATGCCGCGCAGGTCAACGCCCCAATGGGAATAGAAGCGGCGGTCCTCGGTGGCGAGAAAGGCCTTCACCAGATAGGGCGGGAGTTCTGTGAGCGGGACGACGGGCGCGGTGGTTCCGCCGCGGCTGCCGATTTCCGTGCCTTCCGCGTCGAGCACGGTGACGGCCAGCGCCGCGGTGGGCCCCATGTCCATTTCGCGCTGGATCTTGGGGATAGTGACGAAAACGAGAAGGGCGACAAGAATGACGCCTGCGCTGACGGCAAAGGCGCCCGCGCGGACCGCCAGCCGGATTATGCGGCGGCGACGCGCGGCTGCGTCGAGATCTGCCGCTTCGGCCTGTCGTTCGTCGTTTTGGTCTGACACCTTGAAACCCCCTGACCGGGCAGCCGGACGAAGCTCCATGCGGTCCGGAGCCGCAGCCGGCGCAGGATTCCGCCCCATTGCGCCGGGATTAGGGCGGGATTGGGATTATGCATGCCGCAATTGTGGCTCAATGTTGGACGGAACACTTGACCGGGAAGCGCCGGCGGGTTTTTGTGCGCGGATGAAACGAAAGACCGACCTGGAACCCTTCTGGAAGCGCAAGACGCTCGAAGAGATGACCCGCAAGGAGTGGGAATCGCTTTGCGACGGCTGCGCGAAATGCTGCCTCGTCAAACTCGAGGACGAAGACACGCTGGAGATTTCCTTCACCAGCTCGGTCTGCAAGCTGCTCGATTGCGACAGCTGCCGCTGCAAGGACTATCCCAACCGCTCGAAGCATGTGCCGGACTGCGTGCAACTGACGCCCGAGGTCATCTATGAGGTGAGCTGGATGCCGCCATCCTGCGCCTACCGGCTGATCGCGGAGGGCAAGGACCTGCCGAGCTGGCACCCGCTCGTCTCCGGCGAGACGGAAAGCGTCCACCGCGCGGGCATGTCGGTGCGCGGCAAGGTGGTCTCCGAGGAAGAAGTCGATTTCGACGACATCTGCGACTATATCGTCGACTGGCCGAAGCTGATCGCGGACTGAGAGATTCGTCCGCGCGGGGATAAGTCACGGACAAAAAAGATTTGTCGGCGGATGATGAGCCCGGTCTTGACGAGCGCGACGCTCTGAACCATCTGTTTGTCCATATCCGGAACTGTGTCCAACAGGGTGCTCGGCGCTCGATATAAAAAATTCGTCAACTGATGATCTTTTCCTCTTGAAGAGCGTGACGCTCGAAACCATCTGATTGGTCATATCGGAAACTCTGCCCGAAGCCCTCCCCGCAAAGGAGGGCTTTTTCATTGGTCAAACGAATGGCGACGAAGGCGAAACGCAGGGAGCCCGACTGGGCGAAAATACGTGCCGCTTATGAAGACGCTTCGGTGCCGCTCGCCGATACGGCCAAGGCGGCAGGCGTCAACCGGCAGACGCTGATCGCGCGGGCGCGGCGCGATGGCTGGCGGGCGCGGACGGCGCCGCCGAAACCGCCGGGGCCCTCGGCGGAGTTGACGGGCGCTGCGATGAAGCCGTCGAGCCTCGCGACGCGGCTGAAGAGGCTCATCGCGCGGGAGATCGAGGCGATCGAGGGCGAGAGCACGAAGAAGCGGGAGGCGAGTGAGAAAGAGCGCGACGCGCGGCGGCTTTCCTCGTTGGTGCGCTCGCTCGAAAAGCTGAAGGACATGAAGTCCGGTAAGGAAAAGACGGACAAGAAGAAGGATGGGGACGGCGATGCGCTCAGAACCGAGCTTCAGCGCCGCCTTGCTCGGCTCGCTGCCGCCGCGATTGAGAGCGACGTTTCTGGAGACGCTCAGTCCGGCTGAAACGGAATGGCTGATGGAGCATTGGCCCTTCTGGGCGCGGGACGATCAGCTTGCTCCTGAGGGTATGTGGACGACATGGCTGGTGCTTGGCGGGCGCGGCGCCGGGAAGACGCGCTCGGGCGCTGAATGGGTTCGCGGCGAAGTCGAAGGCGCGCGCGCGGGCCGCATTGCGCTGATCGGCGAGACATTCGGCGATGTGCGCGAGGTGATGATCGACGGGCCTTCGGGGCTTCGCGCCATCGGGTTACGCGGAGGTCGGCCGCGTTATGAGGCCTCGCGCAGGCGGTTGCTCTGGCCCAACGGCGCGGTGGCGCAGGCTTTCTCCGCGACCGAGCCGGAGAGCTTGCGCGGGCCGCAATTCGATGCGGCCTGGGCCGACGAGCTGGCGAAGTGGCGCTATGCGGAAGACACATGGGACATGCTGCAATTCGGGCTGCGGCTTGGCGAGCGACCGCGGCAGGTTGTGACCACGACGCCGCGCCCGGTGCCGATCCTGCGGCGGCTGCTGGCGGAGGCGACATGCGCGGTGACGCGAGCATCGACACATGCCAATCGCGCGAACCTTGCCGATAGTTTCTTCCGCGCGGTAATCGCACGTTATGAGGGAACGCGGCTTGGGCGGCAGGAACTCGATGCGGAATTGATCGAGGACAATCCGGACGCGCTGTGGTCGCGCGGGATGATCGAGACGCATCGCATGGCGATGACGCCGGAGCTTGTCCGCGTCGTCGTGGCGGTCGATCCGCCCGCGACAAGCGGTGCGAGCGCGGATGAATGCGGGATCGTGGTTGCAGGCGTTGACGGCGAAGGCAATGCCTATGTGCTCGACGATCGTTCGATGGGCGGGCTTACGCCGCTTGCCTGGGCGAACCGCGCCGCGAAGGCCTATCGCGATTACGAGGCCGACCGGATCGTCGCGGAGGCGAACCAGGGCGGCGAGATGGTCTCGACCATCATGCGACAGGTGATGCCCACGGCGTCGCTACGGCTTGTGCGGGCGACGCGGGGCAAACGTGTGCGGGCCGAGCCGGTCGCGGCGCTATACGAGCGCGGGCTTGTTTCGCATGTGGGAAGCTTCGCCAAGCTCGAAGATCAGATGTGCGACTTCACTGGCAACGGCAAAAGCCCGGACCGGCTCGACGCGCTGGTCTGGGCGCTGACGGATCTGATGCTCGAAGGCGAGGCGGGTAAGCCGAAGGTGCGGCGGCTTTAGGGCTGACCCCGTGAATATTGAATGTCATCCCGGCTTTATGCCGGAATCCAGGAGCCGCTCGCTCTTCACTTGCCGCCCCTGGACCCCGGGACAAGCCCGGGGTGACACGTCATTTTGGTGAGAGGAAAGAACATGCCATCGGATGTGATCGCGGGACCGTGGGGCAGGCTCGCCGCTGCGATGCGCGGAAAGCCGCGCGTCGAGCAGAAGGCGAGCAAAGCGGGGCCGCTTGTCGCGCTGACGCTGGCCGGACGCGCGGTCTGGACGCCGCGCGATTATGCCTCGCTGGCGCGCGAGGGCTTCGAGCGGAACGCCATCGCCTATCGCTGCGTCCGCATGATCGCGGAGGCGGCGGCGAGCGTGCCCTGGCTGCTTTACGACGGTGAGAGGGAACTGACCGAGCATCCGCTGCTTCGGTTGCTGGAAACGCCGAACCCGATGGAGAGCGGGGCCGATCTTTTCGAAAGCTGGTACGGCTTTCTCGAGGTCGCAGGCAATTCCTATCTGGAAGTGGTCGAGCTTGGCGGCGAACCCCGCGAGCTTTACGCGCTGAGGCCCGACCGGATGAAGGTCGTGCCGGGACGCGCGGGCTGGCCGGAGGCTTACGAATACGCTGTTGACGGACGTGTGGCGACGTTTCCCTGCGATCCGGCAAGGGGCATCGCGCCGATCCTGCACATGAAGCTCTTTCATCCGACGGATGATCACTATGGCATGAGCCCGGTGGAGGCGGCGGCCTTCGCCGTCGATATTCACAATGCGGCGGGGCAGTGGAACAAGGCGCTGCTCGACAATGCGGCGCGGCCTTCCGGCGCGCTGGTCTACAAGGGCGGCGATGGCGCGCGGAACCTGACCGAAGATCAGTTCGAGCGATTGAAACGCGAACTGGCGGAGAATTATCAGGGGGCGGCCAATGCAGGGCGGCCGCTGCTGCTCGAAGGCGGGCTCGACTGGACGGCCATGGGGCTGACGCCGAAGGACATGGATTTCATCGAGGCGAAGCGCGCGGCGGCCCGCGAAATCGCGCTCGCTTTCGGCGTGCCGCCGATGCTGATCGGTATTCCGGGCGACAATACGTTTTCGAATTATCAGGAAGCGAACCGGACCTTCTGGCGGCAGACGGTTCTGCCGCTCGTCTCGCGCACCGCCCGGGCGCTGACGCGATGGCTTGGGCCTCGCTTCGGCGAGGGGCTACGGCTTGGCTACGACACGGACCAGGTCGAGGCGCTTTCGGCGGAACGCGAGGCGCTGTGGTCGCGCGTGGGCAAGGCGGACTTCCTCTCCGAAGACGAGAAGCGCGCGGCAGTGGGGTATGGGAAGGCGAGGTGAGCCTGATGCGCCGCACCACCAACGGCGTCATCCCGGACTTGATCCGGGATCCACCCTGGCCGCGTGTCGCGAAGCAAGATGGATCCCGGCCTGCGCCGGGATGACGATGTGGGTAAAACCGGAGGAGACCATGAAACTCGGCGATAACGCGGGCTGGAAGCTCGACCGGCATATTCCGGTGGCGCTGGTCGTCACCATCGCGCTGCAAACGGGCGCGGCGCTCACATGGTCGGGTGCGGCGGCGGAACGGCTGACGGCGCTGGAAACGCGGTCGGGACGTACGGATGAAGTCGTCGAACGCACGGCGCGGCTGGAGGAGCAGTCGCAGGCGATGCGGGCGTCGCTCGCGCGGATCGAGGAGAAGCTCGATAGGGTTGTTGCGCGGAGGTGATGTGGGTCCTGTTTCGTCTCCCCGGACTTGATCCGGGATCCACCTTGGCCGCGCGACCGGCGAGGAAGATGGATCCCGGCTTTCGCCGGGATGACGCAATTATTTCAGGCGAGGCCGGAGGAGACCATGAAACTCGGCGATAACGCGGGCTGGAAGCTCGACCGGCATATTCCGGTGGCGCTGGTCGTGACCATCGCGCTGCAGACGGGCGCGGCGTTGACGTGGTCGGGCGCGGCGGCGGAGCGGCTGACGGCGCTGGAGTTGCGGTCGGGACGCACGGATGAAGTGGTCGAACGCACGGCGCGGCTGGAAGAGCAGTCGCAAGCGATGCGGGCGAGCCTCGCGCGGATCGAGGAGAAACTCGACCGGGCTGTGGCGCGGAGGTGATGTGGGTCCTGTTTCGTCACCCCGGACCTGATCCGGGGCCCATCTTTGCTTCACGGCACGATTGAAGATGGATGCCGGATCAGGTCCGGCATGACGAGGTAGAGGAGAGACGTGGATGGCCCGGTCGAGCCGGGCCATGACGAAAATCGAGATGAGCGAGATGCAGAGGCGCCCCAAGGGGCGCCTTTTTTATTGGCTGGAGGTCAAGTGGAACAGGGCAGGCGGTCGGAGCAGAAGGCGACGCGGTTCGACGTGAAGGGGCTGAAGGAGGACGGAAGCTTCGAGGGCTATGCGTCGCTGTTCGGGCAGGAGGATCTGGGGCGCGATGTGGTGATGCCGGGTGCGTTCCGCTCGTCGCTCGCAAAGCGCGGACCGCGCGGCATCAAGATGCTTTATCAGCACGACCCCAACGAAGTGATCGGCGTGTGGATGAAGCTCAGCGAAGATATTCGCGGGCTTCGCGTCGAGGGGAAGCTGCTGCCCGATGTCGGGCGCTCGCGTGAGGTCTTGAGTCTGATGCGGGCGGGCGCGGTGGACGGGCTTTCCATCGGCTACCACGTCGTGAAGGCGACGAAGGACGGGAAGACGGGGCTTCGCAAATTGATCGAAGTCGATCTCTGGGAAATCTCGGTCGTGACCTTTCCGATGCAGCCGGAGGCGCGGATCAGCGCCGTCAAATCGGAACGGCCGACGGAACGGCAATTCGAACGCTGGCTCTCGCGGGATGCGGGGTTCAGCCGGGCGGAGGCCCGCCGCATCGTGGCGGGCGGATACAAGGCGCTTCCAGCTTCGCGGGACGCGAGGGGAGGCGATGGCGCGGGGCTGGCGCGGGCATTCCGCGAGGCGGCGCGCATTTTCAACTGACATCGGAAGGAAGCATGATGAATGCATTCGACATGGGCGTCCCGCGCATCGGGGCGTCGCTGAAGGGTGAGGCGCGCGCGCCGGAAGTCAAAAGCGTCGGCGCGCATGAGGTTCGCGATGCGATGGACGAGTTTCTCTCGGCCTTCGAGGATTTCAAGCAGGCCAATGACGAGCGCCTGGATGAGATCGAGAAGAAACTTTCCGCCGACGTGGTGACGGAAGAAAAGGTCGACCGCATCAACCGCGCGCTGGACCGGCAGAAGAAGACGGTGGACGAACTGGCGCTGACGCTGGCGCGGCCCGAAATCGGCGGCGAGCCGCGCATGCGGCTCGATCCGGCGCGGCGCGAGCACAAGCGCGCCTTCGACCTCTATGTGCGCAAGGGCGAAGCGCATGATCTGCGTACGCTCGAAGCCAAGGCGCTTTCGGCGCAGTCCGATCCCGATGGCGGCTATCTGGTGCCGGCGGAAATGGAGCGCCTGATTGACCGCATCGTGTCGGACGCTTCGCCGATCCGCGCCATTGCCGGTGTGCGCCAGATCGGCGCGGCGAGCTACAAGAAGCCCTTCACGGTTTCCGGTCCGGCGAGCGGCTGGGTGGGCGAGACGGAAGCGAGGACGGAGACTTCCGCTTCGGCACTTTCCGAAATCGAGTTCCCGGCGATGGAGCTTTACGCCATGCCGGCGGCGACATCGACGCTGCTCGACGATGCGGCGATCAACATCGACCAGTGGCTGGCGGAAGAAGTGCAGACGGCCTTTGCGGAGCAGGAGGGCACGGCCTTCGTCAATGGCGACGGCATTCGCAGGCCGCGCGGCTTCCTCTCCTATGCCAGGGTGACGAATGCCAATTGGTCCTGGGGCAAGCTCGGCTATCTCGCTACCGGCGCGGCGGGCGCCTTCCCCTCGTCCAATCCGGCGGACGTTCTCATCGACCTCATCTATTCGGTGAAGGCCGGCTATCGGGCCAATGCGCGCTTCGTGATGAACCGCGCGACGCAGAGCGCCATTCGCAAGCTGAAAGATGCGGAAGGCAACTATCTCTGGCAGCCGGGCATTGCGGCGGGTGCGCCGCCGACGCTTCTCAACTATCCGGTGACGGAGGCCGAGGACATGCCCTCCATCTCCACGGATGCGACGGCGATCGCCTTCGGCGATTTCAAGCGCGGCTATCTCATCGTCGACAGGCTCGGCGTGCGCGTGCTGCGCGATCCCTATAGCGCCAAGCCCTATGTGCTCTTCTACACGACGAAGCGCGTGGGCGGCGGCGTGCAGAACTTCGAGGCGCTGAAGCTTCTGAAGTTCGGAACGGCCTGAGGAGAACGCGATGCGCGACATTCATCACAATATCAAGACCGTGCAGACGCTCGATCCGGCGGTGACGACGGCCGCTCGCGCGGGCGCGCCGGTCGATCGCCAGGGTTTCGAGGCGGTGGAACACATCGTGCTTTTCGGCGCGAGCGGCGACACGTTGTCCTCGACGCTCAAGACGGATGTGAAGCTCGAAGCCTCGGAAGACGGAACGAGCTGGGTGGCCGTGACCGATGCGAAGCTCACATCGGGCGTGGTGGTTTCGGCGGCGGGCGTCTTTGCCACCGTCGACGCCGCGGCGAAGGCGCAGATGGCCTATCGCATCGGCTATGTGGGCAATGCCCGCTATAGCCGCGTGAGTCTGGCGCTCACCGGTACGCATACGAACGGCACGCCGGTGGCGGCACTGGCGCTTCTCAGCAAGGCAAATGTGAAGCCGGTCGCTTAACCGGCATCGCGGGTCGTCCCGGCTTTCGCCCCTCCCTCCGAAGGCCGGGACGACACTCTCAATCTCGAAAGACATCTCATGACACTCATCCTAACGGCGGGGCCGGCCGAGGAGCCGGTGACGCTTGGCGTGGCGCGGGCCTTCATGCGGCTAGACGACACGAGCGAAGACACGCTGGTGACGGCGCTCATCACGGCGGCGCGGGCGACGCTGGAGGCGGAGACGCGGCGCGCCTTCGTGACGCAGCACTGGCGATTGTTGCTCGACCGGTTTCCGGAGGAGGCGATTGTGCTGCCGCTCGCGCCGGTGAGCGCGGTGGCGGCGATTTCGCTCGTCGCGCGGACTACACCGGACGAGACGCTCGACGCGGCGCTCTACGAGCTCGATCTCGCCGGCGAGCCGCCGCGCATCTGGGGGGCGGAAGGTGGCGCCTGGCCGAAGCCGAAACGACGCATGGCGGGGATCGCCATTGATTTCACCGCAGGCTATGGCGGCGCGGAGGCTGTGCCGCAGGCATTGAAGCAGGCAGTGTTGATGCTCGTCGCGCATTGGTTCGAGACGCGGCTGCCCGTCGCTTTCGGTGACGCAGGCGCGGACATTCCCTTGACCGTGGCGGCGCTGATTGCGCCATACCGGAGGTTCCGGCTGTGAGCGGGCGCGATCCGGGCAGGCTGCGCGAGCGGGTGACGATCGAAACACCGACGCGAACGGCGGACGGAGCGGGAGGCGCGGCGGTGGGCTGGAGCATGCTTGCGACGGTTGCGGCGGAAGTTATTTCCTTCAAGGGCGCGACGCTTGTCGCCGGTGAGCGCGAGGAAGCGCGAGAGCCTTACCGCGTCGTCATGCGCTATCGCGACGACGTGACGGCGGAGATGCGGCTGCGCTGGCGCGGCCTAGTGCTGGACATTTCAAGCAGGCATGATCCCGACGGACAGAGACGATGGCTCGTCATCGACTGCGAGGTGCGGTCATGAGCGCATATGACGCCGACCTCGCTTTGCAGAAGGCGATCTATGCCCGGCTTTCGAGCGACGATGCGTTGGCGGCTCTGGTCGCGGGGCGCATCTACGACAACGTGCCGGGCGATGCGGGCTTTCCATACATGACGCTCGGCGAGGCACAGGTAAGCGACTGGAGCACCGGCGACAGCGAAGGCGCGGAACATCGGCTCGCCTTCCATGTCTATTCACGCGGTGGCGGACGCGCAGAGGCGAAAGACATTCTCGGCGCGATCAACGGGGCGCTGCACGACGCAAGCCTGGCGCCGGAAGGCGCGCAGCTCGTGAGCTTGCGCTTCCTCGATGCGGAAACGCGGCGCGAGCCGGACGGCACCACCTGGCGCGGAACGATCCGCTTCCGCGCCCTTACCGAAATCACGGAGTGACATCATGGCAGCACAGAAAGGCAAGGACCTGCTCGTCAAGCTCGATGCGGGCGGGACGGGAACATTCACCACGGTGGCAGGGTTGCGCACGCGCTCGCTCGCCTTCAATGCGCGCAGCGTCGACGTGACGAATGCGGACTCCGCCGGTCGCTGGCGCGAGCTGTTGGAAGGGGCGGGCATGCGTTCGGCCTCGATCAGCGGGCGCGGCATTTTCCGCGATGCCGCGTCGGATGCGAGCATCAGACAGGTCTTCTTCGATGGAGCAATCAAGAACTGGCAGGTAGCGATACCCGATTTCGGCACCGTGGAAGGGCCGTTCCAGATCACGGCGCTGGAATTTGCAGGCGAGCATGATGGCGAAGTGACATTCGACATGTCGCTGGAGAGCGCCGGCGCGCTGACGTTCACCGCGATCTAGGAAGACGAACATGGCCAACAGACATAGAGGCGAGATCGATGCCGCTCTTGGCGGCGAGCGCAGAACGCTGGTGCTGACGCTCGGCGCACTCGCCGAACTCGAGGACGCGTTTGGCGGCGAGGACATGCTGGCGCTGGCATCGCGCTTTGAGGCGGGCCGCATTTCGGCGCGCGACGCAATCCGCATTATCGGGGCGGGGCTTCGCGGCGCGGGCGAGATGGCGACCGACGCGGATGTGTCGAGCATGACCGTCGAGGGCGGCGCGGCGGGCTATATAGCGATTGTCGCCGATCTGCTTACGGCAACCTTCAGTGGCGCCGCAGCGCAATGAAGACTTTTCCCTGGGTGCGGGCGATGGAGATCGGCTTCGGACACCTCCGCCTCGCGCCGGATCAGTTCTGGCGGATGACCTTGCCGGAGCTTGCGGCGGCGGCAAGATGTCTGCGTCTTGAGAGTGACGGAAAAATGACGGCGCATGACCTGAATGGATTAATGGTGATGTTTCCCGATTGATCGTCGGCAAGGAGACGCCGGACGCGGCTTATGATCTCTTCGTCAAGCTCGTGAAGGAACTGATCGCGCGCTTCGGAAAAGAGCGGACCAGTGTGCCGCCGATGGAGTCCGACTGTGTCAACTGGAACGGCGTCAATATCGATACGTCGGGCGGCGGGACCTGGTGAGAGGGGCGATGGTGTTCCTCCATCTCCTTTGACGGCTACTCGCATCCGTTAAGAGTCTTCCGCGGGCGAGAAGATCGCACCGTATAGAGGCGCGTCGCCGAGCAGCGCGCCCGTTTCATTAAAAGCAGGAATATCAGCATGCACATGATCGATGTGGCGGCGTTGCAGCCGCTTGTGAACGAACTCGTCCTTGCGGCATTGACGGCGCTTGCGTCCTTCGTCGTTGCGAGGGCCTGCGCGCTGCTCAAGGCAAAGCGCGATGGCGAGCTGGGACAGATACTCGACAAGACGCTCGGCATGGGCATCGCCTTCGCCATGGCGAAGATCAAGGCGGTCGAGGAGGCCAACTCGACGATCGCCGTGAAGAACGAAGTCGTCGCGGAGGCGGCGAATTACGCGGTGCTTCACGTGCCCCAGACGGTGAAGGCGCTGGGGCTCGATGGCGAACATCTCACGCGCATGATTGAGGCGCGGCTTGGTGTTGCCGAAGGCGGCCAGCCCGCGTGATCGACCTTATTGCGAAACTTGTCGGGTTGCTTGGCGAATTCGGCATCGGGCTGCTGGGTTATTTGCTCGCGCGGAGAAACGGCGATGCCGAAGCGTTGAGGCAGGAGTTGGAGAAGCAGAATGCGATCAATGAAGCGCTGGCCAATGCTCCTCGCGATCAGTCCGATGCTGCTCGGCGGCTGCGCGACGGGAGCTTCTGAAATATCGTGCCCGCATGCGCGGGACTACACCAGGGCGGAGCAGGGGGCCGTCGCGGATGAACTCGACAGGCTCGGGTCTGCTTCGATGACCGGGCGCTTCATGGCGGATTATGGCGCTCTGCGTGACGAAGTCCGGGCGGCTTGCCGCTGAGGCCGGGCAATTTTCCGACAAAGACAGGAGGCAGGATGACCGATCCCAACGATCCGGCAGCGCTGGCGGCTGCGCTCGATGCGGCGACGGCGGCAACGCGGAACTTCGGCGCGGAGACGACGCGGACGCTTTCGTCGGTGACGGACAATTACCGCCGCGCGTCATCGGGCGGGCGCGATTTCGGATCGAGTCTGGTGCGCGCTTTCGACGACATTGCGCTTAAGGGCAAGTCCTTGTCGGACACGCTCAGGACGCTTGCGCTCGATCTATCGAAGCTGGTGCTCAACAGCGCGCTGAAATCGGTCGCGAATTCGGCGAGCGGGTCGCTTGTGTCGTCATTGGGCTCGTTGTTCGCAAGCGCGGACGGCAATGTCATCGCAGGCGGACGGGTGAAGCCTTTTGCGAAAGGCGGCGTGTTGTCGAGCCCGATGCTCTTTCCGCTTGAAAACGGAACCGGGCTCGCGGGCGAGGCCGGGCCGGAGGCGATCATGCCGCTACAGCGCGGCAGCGACGGGAGGCTCGGCGTCGCGGCGCAGGGCGGCGGACAGGCGGTGACGATCCATTTCAACGTGAATGCGACGGATGCCGCGAGCTTCCGGCGCTCCGAAACGCAGATCGCGGCGATGCTCAATCGCATGACGAGCCGCGGGGCGAGGAATCTCTGACATGGCCTTCCACGAAATTCGTTTTCCAACCAACATTGCGCTTGGCGCGACGGGCGGGCCGGAGCGGCGCACGGAGATTGTCACGCTCGGCTCCGGCGCGGAGGAGCGCAACAGCGCCTGGGCGCATTCGCGGCGGCGATACAATGCGGGGCTTGGGTTGCGCTCGCTCGACGATGTGCATCAGCTCATCGCGTTTTTCGAAGCACGGCACGGACGGCTTTACGGCTTTCGCTGGAAGGATCGCGCGGATTGCAAATCCTGTGCTCCCGGCCAGAGCATCGCGGCGGCGGATCAGGCGATCGGCACAGGCGACGGGACGACTCGGGCGTTTCAGCTCGTCAAGACATATGCGTCGGGCGGCGCGTCCTATGTCCGGGCGATCCGTAAGCCAGTTGCGGCGAGTCTGCGGGCCGCGGTCAACGGTGTCGCGAAGGCCGAGGGCACGGATTTCACGCTCGATACGGTGACAGGAATCGTGAGCTTCAGCGCAGCACCGGCCTCTGGCGCGGCGGTGACCGCGGGTTTCGAGTTCGATGTGCCGGTGCGGTTCGACACGGATTTTCTGGAGATCAACCTCGCGGCATTCGAGGCGGGGTCTGTGCCGAATGTGCCGGTGGTCGAGGTGAGGCTTTAATTCATGAAATCCATATCCGACGCACTGGCCGCGCATCTCGCGGGCGGGACGACGACGCTTTGCAACTGCTGGAAGCTCACGCGCCGCGACGGTCATGTGATGGGCTTCACCGACCATGACGACGATCTCGCCTTCGATGGCGTGACCTATGAAGCGGCGGCGGGGTTTACGGCGAGCGCGATCGAAAGTTCGGCGGGACTCGCGGTCGACAATCTCGACATCGCGGGCGGGCTCAATTCGGAGCGGCTGGACGAGGGCGATCTCGCAGCAGGGATTTATGACGACGCGTCGGTCGAGATATGGCGCGTCAACTGGTCGGCGACGGATCAGCGCGTGTTGATGCGCAAGGGCAATCTCGGCGAGGTGAGCCGGGGCGCGACGGGCTTCACGGCGGAACTGCGCGGCCTTGCCCATCGGCTGAACCAGCCTGTGGGGCGGCTCTTTCAATATGGTTGCGATGCCGATCTGGGCGATGCGCGTTGCTGCGTCGATCTCGGCTTGGCGACGATGCGGGGCGAAGGCGTGGTCGCCGCCATCGAGGACAATCGTATCGTCACGGCATCGGGGCTCGGGAGTTTTACCGAAGGATGGTTCGAGCGCGGGCGGCTTGTCTTCACCAGCGGCGCGAATGAAGGCGCGGGATGCGAGGTGAAGTTGCACGCCACGAGCGTTGGCGGCGCGGTCATCGAGCTGTGGCAGGCGATGGCGCGGGAGATCGCGATAAGCGATGCGTTTGTCATAACGGCGGGCTGCGACAAGCAGTTTTCCACCTGCCGAGTGAAATTCGGCAATGGCGCAAATTTTCGCGGCTTCCCGCATATGCCGGGCAACGACTACGTCATTTCCTATGCAAGCTCGGGAGAGGTGAATGATGGCGGAAGCCGGAACTGAGCTGACGCGCGCCGCCATTGTAGCGGCGGCGCGAGAGTGGATCGGCACACCCTATCGGCATCAGGCGAGTTGCAAGGGCGCGGGCACCGATTGCCTTGGGCTCGTACGAGGGCTGTGGCGCGAGTTTCATGGGGCGGAGCCGGAAGTGCCGCCGCCTTACACCTCCGACTGGGCGGAGGCGCCGGGCGCGGATGGGCGCGTGGTCGAGGCGATGGCGGAGGCAGCGCGGCGGCATCTCGTCGAGATCGAGGTGGGAGAAGCGCAAGAGGGCGACGTGGCGCTTTTTCGCATGCGCGCGAGCGGACCCGCGAAACATGCGGGCGTGCTCACAGGCGATGAGCGGATGGTTCACGCCTGGTCGGGGCGCGCGGTGGTGGAAACCTCGCTCGGGCCCTGGTGGCGGGCGCGGATGGCCTATGCGTTCCGGTTTCCGGGAGTGACTGACTGATGGCGACACTTCTTCTTTCGACGGCGGGCTCGGCGCTCGGCAGCGCGTTTCTGCCCGGCGGCTTGAGCTTTCTCGGAGCGACGGTGAGCGGCGCGGCGCTGGGAAGCGCAATCGGCGCGGGGCTCGGCTCTTATGTCGACCAGCAGCTCTTCGGCTCGACGGTGGCGAATTCGGAAGGGCCGCGCCTTTCGGACTTGCAGGTTCTGTCCTCGACCGAGGGCGCGCCGGTGCCGAGACTCTACGGACGCGCGCGGCTCGGCGGACAATTGATCTGGGCGACGAATTACAAGGAACACAAGTCGACGGAGAGTGCCGGCGGCAAGGGCGGCGGCGGCGCAAGCGTGACGAGCTATTCCTATACCGTTTCCTTCGCCGTGGCGCTTTGCGAGGGGCCGATCACGCGCATCGGCCGCGTCTGGGCGGACGGCAAGGCGATGACGCTGGAAGATGTGAGCTGGCGGTTGCACAAGGGCGAGGGCGCGCAATTGCCCGATCCGACGATCGAGGCGATTGAAGGCATGGGCGCCGCGCCTGCCTATCGCGGCTCGGCCTATGTCGTGTTCGAGGATCTGGCGCTCGCCGGCTACGGCAACCGCATTCCGCAACTCTCCTTCGAGGTGTTTCGCTCGCTGAGCGATGTCGAGGAAGCGGTACGGGCGGTGACGATCATTCCGGGCGCCGGAGAGTTCGTCTACGACACGGACGCAGTGCGCGAAATATTGAGCGAGAGTTCGAGCCGCGCGGTCAACACGCATTCGAGCGAGGGCAGGAGCGACTGGATGGCGGCGCTCGACCAGTTGCAAGACCTCTGCCCCAATGTGGCAAGCGGGTCGCTGGTCGTTTCGTGGTTCGGCGACGATCTTCGCTGCGGGCAATGCACGGTGCGGCCGAAGGTGGAGACGGATTGGAAGATCACGACGCCGGAGGCGTGGAGCGCGGGCGGCCTTGCGCGGAGTGCGGCGGAGGTCGTGAGCGTGGTGGAGGGCAAGCCAGCTTTTGGGGGGACGCCGTCCGACGCATCCGTCATTCGCGCGATCAGGGACATGAAAGCGCGTGGGCTTCGTGCCGTTTTCTATCCATTCGTGATGATGGACATTCCCGAAGGCAATGCGCTGACCGATCCATGGAGCGGAGCGGCTTCGCAGCCCGCCTATCCCTGGCGCGGGCGCATCACCTGCTCGCCGGCGGCTGGTCGGGCGGGGAGCGTCGACAAGACTGCGGCCGCGGCGGCGCAGGTGGCGAGCTTTTTCGGCATGGCCGCAGCGGACGACTTTCACGTATCGGGCGGCGCGGTCAGCTATAGCGGGCCGTCCGAGTGGTCCTACCGGCGCATGATCCTGCATTACGCGCATCTCTGCGCGGCGGCAGGCGGTGTCGACGCATTTCTCATCGGCTCGGAGTTGAAAGGGCTGACGCAAATTCGAAGCGGCGCTGCGACCTATCCGGCTGTCGCGCAGTTGAAGGCGCTGGCCGCCGATGTGGCGAGTATACTCGGCGTGTCGACAAAGATTTCCTATGCGGCGGACTGGTCGGAATATGCGGGCCACGATCCGGCGGATGGAACGGGCGACCGCTTCTTCCATCTCGATCCGCTTTGGGCGGATGCGCATATTCATTTCGTCGGCATCGACGCCTACGCGCCGCTGACGGATTGGCGAAAGACTGGCGCCCATCTCGACCGCGAGTTGGCGGATTCGATCTATGACATCGGCTATCTGAAGTCTCGGATCGCGGGGGGCGAGAATTACGATTGGTACTATGCGAGCGATGCTGACAGAGCGGCGCAGTCACGCACACCGATTACGGATGGCGCCTACGGCAAACCCTGGGTCTTTCGTGCGAAGGATATTCGCAACTGGTGGGCGAATGCGCATCATGACCGGTCAGGGGGCGTAGAAAGCGCCGCGGCTACGGAATGGGTGCCGGAAGGGAAGCCGATATGGCTCACCGAGCTCGGATGCCCGGCTATCGACAAGGGCACGAACGAACCCAACCTCTTTGTCGACGCGAAATCCTCGGAAAGCGCGGTGCCGCATTTTTCGACCGGAACGCGAGACGATTTCATTCAGCGCTGCTTCATTGAGGCGCAGACCGGCTATTGGAGCGAGGCAGGCGCGCATAATCCCGTGTCGGCGGTCTATGGCGAGCGGATGCTCGATCCGGGAGACATGTTTTTCTGGACATGGGATGCACGACCATTTCCGGCATTTCCGGATCGGACCGATCTTTGGGCGGATGGCGAGAACTGGCAGCGCGGGCATTGGCTCAATGGCAGGCTCGGCGCCGTGCCGCTCGGTGCGCTTGTCTCCGCGATCATGGGCGATGTGGGTTTTTCCGATTTCGATGCGAGTGGCCTCGCCGGTGTCGTCGAAGGATTTGTGATCGACCGCATCATGAGCCCGAGACAGGCGATTGAGCCGCTGATGCTTGCGCGCTTCTTCGATGCCGCAGAATGCGAGGGCGCTATCCGCTTCAGGCATTACGGAGCGGAGCCCGTTGTAACGCTGACGCCGGAGCAACTGTCGGTCGAGGACGATAGCGCGGAGGCGGGCTACCGGCTTACGCGCGCGCAGGAAACGGAGCTGCCGCTTTCGGCAAAGCTCTCGTTCATCGACGGCGGGATGGAGTATCGCCAGGCGGCGGTGGAGGCGCGAAGGCTTGGCGTCTCGACGCAGCGTGTTTCGTCCGCCAGCTTGCCGATGGTGATGACGGTGCAGGACGCGCAGGGCGTTGCCGATATATGGCTTCAGAAAAGCTGGACCGAACGCGAGGCGGCGACGCTGAAGCTGCCGCCTTCGCTCCTCGCGCTCGATCCGGGTGATGTGGTGGAACTGGTGCTGCCGGCACGCAAGGCGCGGTACCGGCTGACGGCGCTCACCGACGGCGAACGCCGCGACGCAAGGGCGGTGGCGAGTGAAGCGAGCCTTTACGGGCGGCTCGGCGCGCCGCGTCGCACGAGGGCTGCGGCACCGGCTGCGAGCTATGGCGTGCCGCTCGCCGTGTTTCTCGATCTGCCGATGCTGACAGGCGAGGAGAGGCCTTATGCGCCGCGCATTGCCGTGGCGGCCGACCCATGGCCGGGCGGCGTAGCGCTGTGGAAGAACGCGGGCGCGGGCTTTGCGCTCGACCGGGTTATTTCACGAGAGGCGACGATAGGGCGGACGACGAGCGCGTTTGCGGCCGGTATTACATCGCGCTGGGATTATTCGCAGAAGCTTACCGTTGCGCTGGCTTCGGGCGCGCTTTCGTCTGCGAGTGAAAGCGCGGTGCTTGGCGGCGCCAATGTCGCCGCGCTGGAAACGCCGGAAGGCGACTGGGAGGTGATCCAGTTCCGCGAGGCGACGCTCGTTGCTGCGGGGACTTACGAGCTTTCTGGTCTTCTGCGCGGACAGGCAGGAACGGAGGCCGCGATGCGGTCGCCTCTCGCGGCGGGCGCACGTTTCGTGCTGATCGACGGCGCGGTGAGCGAGATCGGCTTGAGCGACGGCGAGCGCGGCCTTGAGCGGATATGGGCCTGGGGTCCGGCGTCGAAGCCTATCGACGATGCGAGCTATGCGACAGTGGCGCACGTTTTTCAGGGTGTGGGGCTCCGGCCCTTGTCGCCGGTGCATCTGCGTGCGGCGCGGGACGCGGGCGGCGATATCGCGATCGGCTGGGTTCGGCGGACGCGCATGGGCGGCGATGGCTGGGCGGGGACGGACGTGCCGCTTGGCGAGGAAGAGGAGCGCTACGCGCTCGACATTCTGAGCGGGGGGACTGTCATGCGGAGCTTCGACGTGACGAGCGCGGGGGCCAGCTACACATCGGCGATGCAGATCGCGGATTTCGGATCGACAACATTCACGACGCTTTCCATACGCGTCGCTCAGGTGAGCCGCGCATTCGGGCGCGGGACGGCAAGAGAGGCGATACTACATGTCTGAGACATTGCATCTGAAACTTCCCTACCTCGAAGCGGCACAGTCACAGAAGCATGTGACTGTGAATGAAGGGCTGCGCGCGCTTGACGCGCTGGTGCAGCTTTCGGTGAAGTCGCGCGCGCTGAATACGCCGCCATCCACGCCTGTGGAGGGCGATCGCTATATCGTTGCCGCAGCGCCGACCGGCGCATGGAGCGCGGCGGCAGGCGAGATCGCCGCCTTTGTCGATGGCGTGTGGAGTTTCTTTGCGCCGCAGACCGGATGGTGCGCTTTCGATGAAAATGCGGGCGAGTTCGTCTACTGGTCTGGAAGCGCATGGGCGCGTGAGCTTTCGGGCGCGAGTGTGGCAAGCGCGCATGGGGCTATGACGACGCTCGCGATCATCGAGGGCGATCACACGATCACGGCGGGGACGTATAACGACACGTCGTTCACGATCCCGGACAGGGCCATTGTTCTCGGCATCACGGGGCGCGTTCTCACCGCGATCGCGGGAGCGACCTCCTGGAACCTCGGCGTTGCGGCGGACGCGTCGCGCTATGGGAACGGGATCGGTGTTGCAGCGGGATCCACGGTCGTCGGCCCGTCCGGCACGCCGGTGACCTATTGGGGGGCGACGGCTCTGCGTGTCTCATCTGTAGGGGGAAGTTTCACGGGCGGGAAGGTGCGGCTGGCCGTGCATTACCTGGCGCTGACGGGGGTGGGGGCATGACACGAAAATGATCGATGCGGGGTCGAGTAGGGATGGTCGGTCCAGCGAGCAGCCGCGGTGCCGAACAATTCTGCTGCGGCATTGAGGGGTGACGGCCTGCACCCGAACCCCTATAAAGGGCGGGCGCGACCGGGGGAGCCGCGTGAAGTCCTTTGCTTCACTTTGTTTCGATGAAGGGGTTTCATGGCACGGCCTCGCCTGTTCTCATCGCGCAGGATGTTTTCCTCGCGCCGGATGATCTTCTCGGACGTCCGTCCGAGACGTCCTTTCCTTCGTACCCTGGGATTCGCGCTTGCCGCCGCGCTCATCTTCGCGGCGGGCGTCTATACCGGTCAGAACTTTCCTCACATCCTCGGTTCACGGCAGCCGGCGCCGGTTGCCGCAGCGGAATTCTGATTTTTCAGGGCGCTTGTCGCCTGCATCCGCATCGGCCCTTGCCGCTCGGCCCTCTTCACGCCAAATATGGCTGCCAACAACGCCGCCAGACATCCGGCGGCAGACGGGGGAGGCACATGGATCTTCAACTCGCAGGCAAGACGGCGCTCGTCACCGGGGCGAACCGGGGAACGGGGCGGGTCATTGCCGAGCGCCTTGCGGCTGAAGGCGCGCGTGTCGTTGTGCATGGCTTCGGCGAGGGTGATGCGACGGCGGCCGTGGCCGAGATCCGCGCTGCGGGCTTCGAGGCCTTTGGCGTTGCGGGCGACATCACGACGGACGAGGGCGCGAAGGCTGCCTACGACGCGGCGGTCGCCGCTGTCGGGCCCATCGATATTCTGATCAACAATTACGGCGTTGCCGAAGCGGGCTCCTGGTCGCGGTCGGAAACGCCGGACTGGATCGACGCCTATGAGAAGAACGTGCTCTCCGCGGTGCGGATGACGCGTCTTTGCGTGCCGGCGATGAAGGAACGGCGTTGGGGCCGCGTCATCATGCTCGGTACGATCGGGTCGACCGAGCCTGCCGCGCGCATGCCTCATTATTATGCGGCCAAGGGTGCGCTCGCGACGATGACGGTGAGCCTTGCGAAGGAACTGGCGGGCACGGGCATCACCGTCAATATCGTCAGTCCCGGTCTCATCCGCACGAAGGAAGTGGAAGAGCGCTTCCTCGCGCAAGGCTATGAGAAGGGCTGGGGCACGACATGGGAAGAGGTGGAGCCCCATGTGCTCAAGGCCTTCATGAACAACCTGACGGGCCGTGTGACGACGACGGCGGAAGTGGCCGATCTCGTCGCCTTCGTTGCAAGCCCCCGCGCGGGTGCTCTGATGGCGCTCAATCTGCGGATAGACGGCGGTACCACCGCGATCGTGACATAAGAGAAAAAGAGAATGCAGACATTCCGTTTCGATCTTTGCGAACTGCCGGAGGAGACCAAGGGGCTCCGGCAGGAAGTGCGCGATTTCCTTGCTGTGGAGCTCAAGCACATTCCGGCCGTGACGCGGGCGCAGACCTGGTCTGGCTCCGATCCCGAATTCAGCCGCAAGATGGGCGCGAAGGGCTGGATCGGCATGCGCTGGCCGAAACAATATGGCGGGCATGAGCGCTCGGCCTTCGACCGCTATGTAGTTCTGGAGGAAATGCTCGCGGCGGGGGCGCCAGTGGGCGCCCACTGGATCGGCGACCGACAGTCGGGACCGCTGCTTCTCAATTTTGGAACGGAAGAGCAGCGCCAGCTCATTCTGCCGAAGGTCGCGCGCGGCGAATGCTATTTCTGCATCGGCATGTCCGAACCGGATTCGGGCTCCGATCTCGCCGCGACGCGGACCAAGGCAGAGAAGGTGGATGGCGGTTACAAGGTCAATGGCACGAAGCTCTGGACCTCAGGCGCGCATCACGCGCATTACATGATTGCGCTTTTCCGCACGAGCCCGGACAAGCATGCGGGGCTGACACAGTTTCTCGTTGATCTCAAGAATACGGATGGCATCACCATCCGCCCGATCAAGGACCTCGCCGGCAACGCGCATTTCAACGAAGTCGTTTTTCAGGACGCCTTTGTGCCGGACAGCATGCTCGTGGGCAGCGAAGGTTCGGGCTGGGCGCAGGTGGGAGCGGAACTCGCCTTCGAGAGGTCGGGACCGGAGCGTTATCTTTCGAGCTTCCTGCTGATGGTCGAGATGATCCGTGAGCTGCAGAAGCGCGGCGGCGCGGAAGGCGCGCGAGAGATCGGTCGTCTGGTCGCACATCTTGTCACGCTGCGCCAGATGTCGCTCTCGGTTGCGGGCATGCTCGACAAGGGCGAGAACCCGGCGCTTGAAGCATCGGTCGTGAAGGATCTCGGCGCGGTGTTCGAGCAGGACATGCCGGTAAAGGCACATGAGCTGCTCGGCATCGCCCCGACGGTCGGTGCCGGCAGCGATCTCGAACAGGTGCTTGGGTACCTGACGCAGACCGTGCCGTCTTTCTCGCTGCGCGGCGGGACGCGCGAAATCCTGCGCGGCATCATTGCCCGCGGGCTCGGACTTCGCTGAGGAGAGCGCCATGAACGAATTGCAGACGATCCTCTCCGACAGCATCGCGAAGCTTCTCGGCGACCATGTGAACAAGGACGTCATCCAGAGGGCGGAGGAGGGCCAGTGGCCAGCCGAGCTCTGGGAAGCGCTGGTTCAGAACGGCATGACGCGCATTCTGGTGCCCGAGGCGCAGGAAGGCGCGGGCGCAAACTGGGAAGATGCGCATGTGGTATTGAAGGCGGCGGGCGAGCATTCCGCGCCCGTGCCGCTGGCCGAGGCGATACTGGCGGGCTTCATTCTGGGCCGCGCGGGCATTGCGATGCCTGAAGGCGTCGTTACCGTGATGGAAGGCGATTTCAAGCTCGAAAGCGGAAGGCTTTCGGGCGTTGCGCGGGCCGTGCCATGGGGACGGAACGCGACACATGCGGTGACCGTCGTCGAAAGCGGTTGGGGCGTCGAGACGGTGCTTGCGCCGCTTCAATATGCCCGGATCGACAAGGACCGGAATGTCGCGCGCGAGCCGCGCGATACGCTGACCTTCGATCATGTCGTGGTCGACACCGCCTGGGCGGGGCTGCCGGGTAATGCGGTGAAGCTCTATGGCGCGTTGACACGCTCGATCCAGATGGCGGGCGCGCTCGATTACCTTACGCGGGCGTCGGTGCAATATGCCAATGAGAGGACACAGTTCGGAAAGCCCATCGGGAAGTTCCAGGCGATCCAGCAGCAGCTCGCTGTGCTTTCGACGCAATCGGCGGCGGTGGGCATCGCGGCGGCCCATGCGGCGGCGCGGGCCGACAAGGTAAGCTCGGGCGACGCTGCCGCTTTCGAAATCGCTGTGGCGAAGGTGCGTGCCGACGACGCATCAAGCGCGGCGACCTCCATCGCCCATCAGGTGCATGGCGCGATCGGCTTTACTTATGAGCACGGGCTCCATTTTGCGACGCGGCGGCTCTGGTCGTGGCGGGCGGAGTTCGGCTCCGGTGCCGAGTGGGCCGACTGGCTCGGCCGCGAGACGATTACGCGGGGTGCGGACAAATTGTGGCCCTATGTGACGGGCCGGTGAGATCGAAACGATAGGGGTGCTGCTCTCTGCATCCTGTCATCCTGCCCCCGGGGACGACCGGGGTGACGGTAATTGTATTTGGGAGACCTACAGTGGACCTACTCGAAGCCCTCAAGACGCGCATTTCCTGCCGCGCCTTTCTCGACAAGCCGGTGCCGGAAGCGACGGTGCGTGCCATTCTCGACGGTGCGAAATGGGCGCCGTCGGGCGGCAATCTGCAGCCCTGGCACGTCTATGTCGTCGCCAATCAGCGGTTGAAGGACTTCCTCGCACTGATCGCCGAGAAGCAGAAGACGACGCCTTTTGGCGAGGGGTCGGAATACGACATCTATCCCAAGGATCTGAAAGAGCCCTACAAGGCGCGGCGCTTCAAATGCGGCGAGGACATGTATGCGACGATCGGCGTCGCGCGGGAGGACAAGGCGGGCCGGCTCCAGCAGTTCGCACGCAACTTCCAGTTCTTCGACGCGCCGGTGGCGCTCTTCTTCGCCATCGACCGGCAAATGGGGATCGACCAATGGGCCGATCTCGGCATGTTTGTGCAGTCGGTCATGCTGATGGCTCGTGAGCACGGACTCCATACCTGCCCGCAGGAAGCCTGGGCGATCTGGCCGAAGACAATCGGGGAGTTTCTCGACATGCCGTCGGAGCTTATGCTCTTCTGCGGCATGGGGCTTGGCTACATGGACGAGTCTGCGCCGATCAACGGGCTGCGGACCGACCGGGCACCGATGGCGGAATGGGCGAGCTTCTCGGGCTTCTGAGGCGCGTTCATTCATCGAAGGTTCAGTCTGAAAGATCTAGAACCGGGGCATGATGAGGACGCGGACATATATGGCGCTTGCGCTGGCTGCCTTCCTCGCCCTGCCGGGCGGGGAGGCGGCTGCCACGCCCTGGCGCCATGACCACCGCTCCATGATCGGCCGGCCGATCGAGCGGACCGAGATGCGCTCCGACCAGAACGACGCCCGGGAAGGTGTCCGCACCGGTCGCATCCAGCCGCTCGGCAAGGTGCTCAGAAGTGTCCATGCCCGCTATCCGGGGCAGCTCCTCGACGCGCAGCTTGTGGACGCGGGCGGCCGTCCGGTCTATCTCATCAAGCTGATGACGCCGGACGGCAATGTGGGCATTGTTTCGGCGGATGCCGCCACTGGCGACATAATCGATTACCGCCAGGGAGGGCGCTGAGGCATGCGGCTGCTCGTCGTCGAGGACGACCCCGATCTCAACCGTCAGCTCGTGAGCGCGCTGACGGACGCAGGCTATGTCGTCGACAAGGCGAACGATGGCGAAGAGGGCCATTTTCTCGGCGAGACAGAACCCTACGACGCCGTGGTGCTCGACCTGGGCCTTCCCGGCATGGACGGCGTGACGGTGCTGGAGAAATGGCGCCGTGCCGGCCGTAACATGCCGGTGCTGATCCTGACCGCCCGCGACCGCTGGTCGGACAAGGTGGCGGGTTTCGACGCAGGCGCCGACGATTACGTTGCGAAGCCCTTCTTCATGGAGGAAGTGCTGGCTCGGCTCCGCGCGCTGCTTCGCCGGGCGACCGGCCATGCGACCAGCGAGCTCGAATGCGGCCCCTTGCGCGTCGATACGCGTACCTCCCGCGTGACCGTCAACGGCACGGCGGTGAAGCTCACCTCGCTCGAATATCGGCTGCTCGAATATCTGATCCATCATCAGGGCCGGATCATCTCGCGGACCGAACTCGTCGAGCATCTTTACGATCAGGATTTCGACCGTGACTCGAACACGATCGAGGTTTTCGTCGGGCGTCTGCGGCGCAAGCTGGGCAAGGACATGATCGAGACGGTGAGGGGCCTCGGCTACCGCCTCGCGGCTCCGGAAAATGCAGCTTAGAAACTTCCGCATAAGAGACAGCCTCGCGCTCCGTCTCATCGCGGGCGCGGCGCTCTGGAGCGTCATTGCGCTGGTTGCGGGCGGCATCATTCTTTCCTCGATCTTCCGCCATTCGGTGGAAACGTCTTTCGATGCGCGGCTTGAGGTGCTTCTTGGCAGCCTTGTCGCAACGACCGACATCGACGACAGGAAGCAGATCGTGCGCACACGCGATCTCAATGAGACGCGCTTCGACTTCGCCTATTCCGGCTGGTACTGGCAGATAGCTCCCCTCGCGCAGCGGCTCGCGTTGCGCTCACGCTCGCTTTTCGATCAGGCGATCGACCTCACCGGTTCCGCGCGCGCGGCGCGCGATGTTTCGGGCGCGAGCTTTTTCGATGCTATGGGGCCCGAGGATCAGCATCTGCGCGTTGTCGAGCGCCGCTTGATGTTGCCGGGCTATGACGTGCCGGTGTCCTTTGCGGTCGCCGCCGACAAGGCCGAGATGGAAGGCGATATTCAGAAGTTTAACTCGACGGTCTTCACGGCCATGGCGGGGCTCGGTCTTGGCATTCTGGTGGCGTTGCTCATCCAGGTGCGTTTCGGCTTGCAGCCACTCGACCGCGTGCGCCGCGCGCTTGCCACGATCCGTTCAGGCAGAGCGACAAAGCTCGACGGAAAGTTTCCCGCCGAGATTGAGCCGCTGGCGGAAGAGATCAATTCGCTTCTGGACAGCAATCGGGAGGTCCTGGAGCGCGCCCGCACCCATGTGGGCAATCTGGCCCATGCGCTGAAGACGCCGCTCTCCGTTCTCACCAACGAGGCGCGGGCGCATCCGGATGCGTTCGGCGATCAGGTGACGCGGATCGCGGCGACCATGCGCGAGCAGATCGACCATCATCTGGCGCGCGCGCGTGTGGCTGCCTCAGCCAATGTCTTCGGCGCTCACACGGCGGTGGGGCCGGTGCTGGTGCGGCTTGGCCGGGCGCTTCAACGGATTTATGCAGAGCGGGGGATTGAGGTTGTCGCCGAAAGCGCCGACGGGCTCGGCTTTCGCGGTGAAGCGCAGGATCTGGAGGAGATGGCGGGCAATCTTCTCGACAATGCCTGCAAATGGGCAGCGTCCCGCGTCGAGCTTCGGGCGGCGCCATTGTCCGAGCTTCGGAAGGGACGGCCCGCCTTTCTCATAACCGTCGAGGATGACGGGCCCGGCGTGCCGGAAGAGAAGCGGGCGGCGGTCTTGAAGCGGGGCGGGCGGCTTGATGAAACGAAGCCGGGCTCAGGCCTCGGCCTCTCGATCGTCACCGAGATTGCGGAGCTTTACGGCGGTGAGCTGAGGCTTGCGGCGTCCGAATTAGGCGGATTGCGGGCCGAACTGATCCTGCCGGCCTCAAGCGAGTAGGCGCCATCCGTACAGAGATTGACTGAAAATTAAAAGGCCGCCGCTCTCCTCTCGGGAGTGCGGCGGCCAAGGCAACGGCTGCGACGCGATCCGTTATTGACGCTGTGCCGGATCGCTCCGTTTGTCGCTCATTTGCAAGCGTCGCGTCACCGGGGCAGAGCCCCTTGGTGAAAAGAATGTTGGCTCAGGCGGAAAGGTCCACAGGAGTGCCCGACCTCACCTGCCTCGCCACACGACCCTCTGTCGCGATCGAAATGCTGGCAATGGCAAACGGTGTCATCAAACCGTTAGACATCGGATCACCTCCTTTCAATTGTTTGAACTCAGGGAACTTCAGCGTGAAGCGCGTCGCGACTCTCGTCAAGAAGATGTGTGTGACTTTTGCGCGCACACACTATTCAGTGGCTGAATTGGCCCATTTTCCGGGCGAGGCAAGGCGCCGTGAATGCGGCTCGGTGGCGCCAGCAGAGCGACGGATTACGTCGCCAGAGCGAATCAAACCTTGAACACGACGCCTTTTGCGGCGGGCACTGCCGCTTCGCTGGTACGGAGGAGGTCCGCCATGGTGGTGCCGTCCAGAACCTTCGCCTCGGCCTCGGCGAGGCGGGCGAAATAGCTGTCGACCCGTGGCTCGTGGGCGAGTGCGGCGTCATCGATACCGCCACGTTCGGTCCGGCGCTGCACGGCGGCAAGCACGTCGGCAAGGCGGACGAGTTCAGGCGGCTTCCCCGGCAGGAGCCTGCTCGGACTGTCCGCTGAATGGGTGATGAGGCCCGCTTCCTCCAGCGCGCTTTCGATCACCTGAATGGCCTCCATCGGCACGTGGAGCCGTGTCGCCAGCGTCTCGTCGGTCCAGCAGACCTGACCCTTCTCATATGCCTCGTGAATGAGCAGCATGGCCTGAAGGCTCGTCTGCCGGAGTTGGCGCATGTTGAGAATGCCAAGTCCGGCAAGCGGCGAGAGGTGACGGCGGTTCTGGAAATAGAAGGCGATGGAACAGCCGACCAGCAGGATGAGCCAAGCGACATAGAGCCAGATCATGAAGACGACAAGGCTGGCGAAGGCGGAATAGATGGCCACATATTGCGCCGACTTGACGACGAAGGTGGCGAAGGCCCAGCCCGTAGCGCCCCAAACGAAACCCGCGATTGCCGCGCCGGCAAGCGCCGAACTCCAGCGCACGCGCGTATTGGGGATCGTCACATAAAGAAAGGCGAATGTACCGATCAAGACCAGATACGGCACGATACGGCTCATTTGCGCCAAGGCAAAGCGAATGGGCGCGAACTCCGCGAAACTGCCGACAAGGGAATTCGAGAGCGCCCCCGCCATGATGCCGAGCACGGTGAGCACCACGATGGGACCGAGCACGCCAACGCCCAGAACCTCTGTGAACTGACGGGCAAGCGACCGGCTGGCCGAAACATGCCAGATATTATTGAAAGCTTCCTCGATCTTTCCGATCATCGAAATGACGGTATAGAGCAGGAAAGCGAAGCCGACCGTGCCGAGGACGTTCGTGTTCACGCGGTTCACGAATTCCATCATGCGGTCGGTGATTTCGTGGCCCTGATCGCCGAGGGGGCCGAGGAATTCCGCCAGCATGCTCTCGATATAGGTATCGTAGCCGAAGGCGCGGAATACGGCGAAGCCGATGGCGAGCGCCGGGACGATCGAGAGCAGGGTCGTATAGACGAGGCTCATGGCGCGGAGATTGAGGCGCCCTTCAATGAGGTCCCACGCGACCACCCAGGCGATACGGGCGGCCTCCACAACGGCGACCCGCCAGAAGGGCGCGCCTTCGAGCTGGCTATCCCAGACGAGGCCGCGCAAGCGGCGATAGAATGGAACCTCGATCTGCATATATCCGATGCTAATGGGCTTCTTGAAAAATGAAAGGCCCTCCGGGTCCGGAGGGCCTTGATCTCTTTCGGCGGAAGCGGGGATCCGCAGGCGGACCCGACCTCGTCAGCTGAGGACCAGATTTTCCGCGGAGAACCGACCGTTGCGTCCTTCGACCAGTTCGTATTGAATCTTCTGGCCTTCCTTGAGGGCCGTTTGTCCGGCCCGCTCGACGGCCGAGATATGGACGAAGACGTCTTTCCCACCGTCTTCCGGCGCAATAAACCCATATCCCTTAGTGGCGTTAAACCACTTAACAACTCCAGTAGCCATAGTCCCTTGATCGCCTCGTCGTGAATAAGGAACGACGCCAATTTTGCGGCGCCGATAAAAAAGCCTAGCACCTTCCCTTGGGGCGGCCTACCGAAAATTCTACAGGGAATGGCCGTATTCGAGCACTTCCCAAAGCCGGTAGGCGGGGTGGTGGAAGGTTTGTTAAGCATGGCCTTCTAAGCTGGGAGGCTGGTAGCCGGCAGGTCGAGGCGTCGCCATTTGGAGACTGCCCAGCCGTCTGGAATTTGCAGGTCATGGAAACGAAACCCGCAGCAACTTTGATTGAACGCTTGAACGAGTTCCTGTCGCGGCTGACGCCGGGGACTGCGGCGAAGCTTGCCGCAGGGCTTGAGCGGGAAAAGATGCGCGGAACGCCCGGTCTGCCCTATGACCTGATCCTGTCATCCATCCGCCCGCTCCTCGGGAAATGGGAGGGCGCGCGACCCGGCGTGCCTGGTGTCGTACGCCAGTTCTGTCTTCCCTTCGAGGATCTGCTGGTCGATGAAGGACGCCCGTCGACCCATATGCGCCATATCCGCCGCAGTTCCGTTCTGCCGGTCTGGGGCTGGCTTGAGACCGAGCTTTTGCCGGATGCTCTGCCGGACATTTCACGACGCCTCGAGGACAAGACGGCCCGAGCGAGAAGCATCGCGCAAAGTGGCAGCCTGACCCTCCTGCATGCGAGTTGTTCGAGCGCGATCCTCTCGGCCTTAGAAGAGGCGCGCAGGGATGGGGCGCTGCGCCGAAAGCTGGAGCGTCTGCTCGGCGGCGATGCCGTGGTCGAGGATGCGGCGGAGATGGCGCGCGCTCTTGCTGTCGCGCCCTATCTGCTGGCGGTGCGCGACGCTCTGCCCAAACGTATCGTTGATTTCGACGAGGGCATGGTTGCCACCGTCGCAGAGATTTACGAGGAAGCGCGGGCAACCGCGCTGGACAGCGCGATTTATGTACCGCTCGTTGCGGTCGCGCGGATGCATGAGCCTTGGCAGATAATGCGACTGGCGCGCAAGATCGCGGGTTTCGGCAATGAGGATGCCGTCAATCGCTCGGGGCTCGCCGCGCTTGGCGAGATATTCCTCGGTGAACTTGAAGAGATTGCCGAGAGGGCGCAGCCGAAGAGGGCGGCTCCAGTCGATCTCGACGATCTTCTTTCTAAGGTCACCCGGTTTGCCGAGCTTTCTCAAAGCTTCATCCGTGAAATCGACATCCGCCGATGCAGCGATTGGGGGAACCGAATTCTCGCTGCTCGTGTCCGGCTTTCGACGGCTCTAACGGAAGCGATGGGCAAGTTCGAACTGGAACTCGCGCGCGCCTTGCCGCTGCATCAGGTCGGCAGCTATGGCAAGAATGGCCCGCGCCGTCCCGATATGTCCGCCGCACCCAATTTCGACCGTGCCGACAAGGTGTTAGCCTGCCTGCGATTTCTGCGCGGGGTTTGCACCGCGGCGGAATCGATCGGCGCGCAGGCGCATTGCAGAACGGTTGGCCAGCAGATCGAAACCTATCTGTCGTCTTATGAGGATGGGCTGATCGAGGATCTGCGCCGCGCCAAGGGTTCGCAACTTGCCAACGCGCAAGCCTATCTCGAGATCGTCATTGCTTGCCGCGAGACGCTGGGCGACGCAGGCATTGCCGCGACGCTGCGTCGACGCGGACAGGTCGCCGTCGCGCAAGCGTCCTAGGCTATCACGCTACTGGTGAATTCTTCGTCATATGCAAATAGGCCCGGCATGCCGCCGGTGTGGAGGAAGACGAGCGCTTCGTCAGGCGAAAACGATCTCGCACGAATGAGCGCCAGAAATCCCGCCATCGCTTTTCCCGTATAGACCGGATCGAGCAGGATGCCTTCGCTGCGCGCGACGAGTTCGACCGCCTCGACCATCGCATCGGTCGGTATGCCGTAGCCTGCGCCGAGAAAGCCTTCCTCGAGTGTGACCGCATCATCACCAGGTGTAGGCGCGCCGAGCATTTCGGCGGTGGCGCGGCCGAGCTTCAAGATGTCGGCCTTCATCGCGGCGTGATCGCCGCGATAGACGTTGATGCCATGAACCGAGGGGCCTTTTCCACGCAAGACCGCGCCAGCGACCAACCCCCCTTGCGTGCCGCCGCTCGATGAGCCGTGAACGATGCGGGCATTGGTGATGCCCTGTGCCTCAAGCGCGTCAGCGATTTCGATATACGCGATGGCATAGCCAAGCGATCCCGTCACGTTCGATCCGCCGGTTGGCACGAAGAAGGGCTTGCCGCCCGCCGCGGCAATTTCGTCGATGACGTCCTTGATGAAGCGGGCGGGGTTCGAACCTTGCGGAACGACCCTGATCTCGGCGCTCAGCACATCGTCGAGCAGCAGATTTCCCGAATGTCGATAAGCGTGGCCGTTATACGGCACCATGTCGAGAAGGACGAGAACGGGCCGGAGTCCTGCCGCGACGGCGGCGGCGGCCGTCTGCCGTGCATGGTTCGATTGCAATGCGCCGGTGGTGACGATGGTGTCCGCGCCTTGCGCCAGGGCTTCGCCGATCAGGAATTCGAGCTTGCGTGTCTTGTTGCCCCCGCCCGCGAGGCCTGTGCAGTCGTCGCGCTTGATGAAGAGGCGGGGGACGGCAATGCCTTCCGCGGCCAGCGCCGCGCGCAGACGCTTCATTTCGGAAAGCGGCGTCGGCAGATGCGCGAGCGTGATGCGCGGAAAGCGACCAAATGCGTCCGGCATCAGATGGTTCCTTCGGCGCGGAAGGCCGCGATCTCGTCCTTCGAATAGCCCAGCTCGGTGAGGATGGCATCCGTGTGCTCGCCGAGCAGGGGCGCGCGGTCGCGTAGTGTGCCCGGAGTACGCGAGAGGCGCACGGGCGTTTCCATGACAGGCGCGGGCTTCGGCAGGCCGGGGAAGGGGAGAGGCTGAAGGTAATGCATCGCGTTGATATGCGGATCGTCCAGAGCCTGCTGTGGCGAGAAGACCGGGCCTGCCGGAATGCGCGCCTTTTCGAGTATCGCGAGCGCTTCCTCGGTCGTATATCCCGCAGCCCATTGCGAGGTGCGCTCGGAAAGAACGGCGCCATGGTCGCCGCGCGCACTATCGTCCTTGAAGCGCGGATCGGTGAGCCAGTGGTCCTCACCCATAAGTCTTGCCCAGCGCTTGAAGAGTGGCGCACCCATGACTTGAACGAGAATCCAGCCGTCCTTTGTTCGCACGATATCGGCGGGTCCGGCATAGGGGCTCTTGTTGCCGATGGCGACGCGGTTGATCTTCCTCAGATCCTGCTCGATCAGATGGAAGTTGAAAAAGGCGAGCGCCGTCGAAAGCAGCGCGCCTTCAACCACCTGCCCCTTGCCTGAGCGTGCTCGCTCCATCAGCGCGGCGAGTGTACCGAAGGCGGAGAGAGACGCCGTGCCGAAATCGACCCAAGGTGCATAGCTTTTCACGGGCTCTTCCGGATAGCCGGTGAGATAGGCGGCGCCGACCATCGCCTGTGCGATCCCGTCGAAGCCGGTGCGCTCGCTATAGGGTCCGCCATGGCCGAATGCGGAAACCATGGTCAGGATGATATCGGGCTTCACCTCGACGAGGCTTTCATAATCGAGGCCCATGGACTTCAGCGTCGAGGGCGGCAGGTTGGCGACGACGACATCCGCGGTTTCGACCAGTCGACGGACAATGGCGCGCCCGGTTTCCGTCATGGGATCTAGGGTGAGGCCGCGCTTGTTGCGGTTCACTTGAAGGAACATCGCGCCTTCGCCGCCTTCGCCCGACGCGGCGCCGGGCACAATCGGCTGGATGAACCGGTCTTCGCTCCCCTCGCGCTTCTCGACGCGAATGACCTCCGCGCCGAGATCGCCGAGGAGCGCGGCGCAATAGGGGCCGGCAATATAGCGACCGAAGTCGAGGACCCGGACCCCGGAAAGAATTTGCGCCTTGTTGCCGCTTTCTGCCGTCATCGCTCTCAATCTCCCTGAAATCGGACCCTTGGGGCCGCTTTTTATGTCGGCACGATAGGGGGCGGAGGGCCCCGATGAAAGCGCCGCAAGGCCGGAATTTCGCTTTTTGTTTAGGGTTTCCTCCTAGAGTCGGCGCGCGTTTGGTGGGCAGACCGCTCGCCGCCAGGGGGACCGTGTGGCCGAAATTGTGAATGCACATAGCTCGGAACCGGCGGATCTCGCCGACCAGCGTCACGGCGGATTGGGTCTAACCGTTGGGACCTATGGCTGGACCGGCGAGTTCCTCGACCGTGACCTCGAACGGCGTTTCCGCAAAGCAGCCTGGCTTGAGACGGTCGAGAGAGTGCGCGCCATCCAGATGGGCGTTTACCTCTTTGTCGGCTGGATCGTCCTCGATTTCATCATTCTTGGACCGACGGCGCGGTTTGCGGTCATTGGGGCCTTGCGGATCGCGACGCTTGCCGTCGCACGCATTCCGTTCCTTTTCTTCTCCGAACCGCGAAAACATATGGCGCTGCATGCTTCGCTCAGCGCCGTTCAGGTCTATGTCTTCGGCGTCTTCCTGCTGCTCGTGCAGGCGGGGGGCTTCGGTGCGGCCGATCACGCGGTGAGTGCCGCCGTCATTACCATCACCTTCTATTTCGGCGTGCCGAACCGACTCGTCTACAATGCCGCGCTTTCGATCGCCTGCGGCATCGCCTTCACGGCGGTCATTGCCTTCTATCCCGATATGTCGCTCATTTCGGCGATGCAGATATTCATGCTGCTCGTGGTCGCCAATGTGGTCGGCTTTCAGGCGATGCGTGTCACCAACTCTCTGCGGCGCAATCAATTCCTGACGATAGAGCATCAGAAGGAATTGAACGAGCAGCTCACACAGGAAATCTCCGTCCGGCAGGAGGCACAACGTGTGACGCGGGTGACGGAGGAAAGCTTTCAGAGCATTTTCGTCGCCGCGCCTCTGCCGCTGGCGCTGATCGACCCCGCTACTTACCGGATCGTTCAGGCGAACCGGGCTGCTCTGGAACTTTTCGGACTCAATGGAGAGGACGCCGCGCATATCGATGCGAGGCGTTTCTTTGTCGACGAAGAGATGAAACGCCGGCTCGGCGAGGCGGCGGCGGGAAACCGTCTGCGCGGGCCGATCGAGGCGCGCCTTCTGGGTAGTGAAGGCACAATCATCTGGGCCCATATCACAGCGGCACTGGTGCGCTTCCAGGGTTTGCCCGCACTCCTCATCGGTCTTCAGGATGTGACTGCGCGGCGCAAGGAAGCGGAAGCCCTGCGCGAAGCGCGCGACGAGGCGACTGCGGCGAGCCGCTCCAAGTCGGAATTTCTTGCCAATATGAGCCATGAGCTGCGCACCCCGCTCAACGCCATTATCGGCTTTTCCGAGGCGCTCGAGCGCGAGCTGTTCGGACCCGTCGGCAATCCGCGCTATCGCGAATATGCCGAGGACATTCACGACAGCGGCGTCCACCTGCTCAATCTCATCAACGACATTCTCGACCTCTCGAAAATCGAGGCAGGGCATTTCAAGCTGCACGAGGACGAGACGGATCTCGATGGCATCGTCGCTTCCGCCTGCCGCATCGTACGGCACCGGGCGCAACAAGCGGCGATCTCCATCGAGATAAGCTTGCCAACACCGCCCATTTCGCTCGTTGCCGACGAGCGCGCCCTGAAGCAGGTGCTTATCAACCTGATGTCGAACGCGGTGAAGTTCAGTGCCGACGGCAGCACCGTCCGTGTCGAGGCAATGGTTCAGCCGGGCCGCTTGCGCATCGCCGTGATCGATCATGGTATCGGCATCGCGGAGGCGGATATTCCCAAGGCGCTCGCACCCTTCACGCAGATCGACGGCACATTGTCACGCGCTCATGAAGGCACGGGCCTCGGTCTTCCGCTTGCCAAGCACCTGACGGAGCTACACGGCGGCTCGCTCATGATCGAGAGTTCGCCGGGGGTGGGCACGACCGTCTATGTCGATCTGCCAGCCTCGCGCCTCGTCACACATCAATCCCATATTCGCGCGGGCTGGTGACACGGTCTCTGGACAGGGCGCTGCCGCTCGGTTAGAACCGGCGCCCTTTTCGATCACCAGTCTCCATCAACATTGCGATGCCCCTGCCGGCTGCCCGGTCAGCGGGATGCGCGAGGTATTTCATGTTCATCGGCCTCGACTTCGGCACGACGAACAGCGCTTTGGCGCTGGCCGACGCCATAGGTCCGTCGCGTCTCATTCCGCTCCTTCATAATGGCGTGGAACATTCGACGTTCCGGTCCATCCTCTATTTCGATGCCGACGAGCGCGACAGGCGCGGCAAGCCGCTTTCCTATGCGGGGCCTGCGGCCATCGACGCATATCTGGAGCCCGGCGCCGAAGGCCGCCTCATACAATCGATCAAGTCCTATCTCGCCAATCCGGATTTCACGTCAACCAGCATCTACAGCAGCCGCTACACGCTCGAAAATCTGATCGGCCTTCTCGTCTCGCGCCTTCTCGAGGCGACGCCCAATGCGGGCGATCTGATCGAGCAACTCAAGACCATGCCGATCGTGGTCGGTCGGCCCGCGCGGTTTGTCCGCAACAGTCTCGGGCAGGCACAGGAGGGGCAGGACGATTTTGCTGTCTCGCGTCTGCTGGCATCACTGGAAGGCGCAGGGCTGGCCAATGTTCATTTCGAGTTCGAGCCGGTGGCCGCCGCGTATGCCTATGAGGCGGGGCTCGACCATGACGAACTGGTGCTGATCGGTGACTTTGGCGGCGGTACGAGCGACTTTTGTCTGCTGCATGTCGGCCCCGGCATGCGCGAGGTGAAGAACCGTGCCGAAACCATTATCGGCGTTTCGGGTGTCGGCATCGCGGGCGACGCCTTCGACGCGCGCATCGTGGAGAATGTGATCGCGCCGAGGCTGGGACGGGGCTCGTCCTACAAAAGCACAGGCAGCAAGGTTCTGCCCATGCCCGCCTGGCTCTATGACAGCCTGAAGCGCTGGCATCAGTTGAGCTTTATCAACACACAGAAGACGCGACGCATGCTCGAAGAGATCCTGCCGGTGTCGGACGCTCCAGCCGAAATCGAAGCGCTGACGCATCTCATCGAGGAGAACAAGGGCTTCGAGATGTATCGCGCCGTGGAGGCGGCAAAGGTCGCGCTGTCCGGCTCTGTGAAAGCTCATCTCAGCTTCAACGCGGCGCCCATCGCCATCGAGGCGGAGATCGCGCGGGGAGATTTCGACCGCTGGGTCGCGCCGGAGCTCGCGGAGATCGGCGGCTGCGTGGACAGGCTGATGGAGAAGTCCGGGGTCGGACCTGAAAAGATCGACCGCGTCTTCCTGACCGGCGGCACATCCTTCATTCCGGCCGTCCGGGCTCTCTTTGCGGAGCGTTTCGGCGTCGAAAAGCTCGCGGGCGGCGGAGAGCTTACCTCGGTCGCGACCGGTCTTGCGCTATCCGCGCGGCAGCGCTTCGGCGGTTAAGGGCGCGCCTGCGGCAGCGAGCCGCTTCCCGGCCCGCCCGCAAGCCTCTATACAGGTGCGGCCCCTTTCCCGAGCACGTCTCCAAAACCGAGCCTGCCTTGTCCCAGACCCTTTCAGACCTGCTGCTTTGGTTCCTCTTCGCCGCGATGACTGCCGGCGTCATCCTCAGCGTCCTGCGGCCGCTCCGCCGGAAAAAGGCGGCAAGTGGGGCCGATCGCGAGGTCGCGCTTTATCGCGATCAGCTCGCCGAGGTGGAGCGAGATGTGGAGCGCGGCGTGATTGAGCCCGCGGAAGGCGAGGCCGCGAAGGTCGAGGTTTCGCGCCGCCTCCTCGCTGCCGCCGATGCGCTGGAAGAGGAGCGGGCCGATACGGGCGTGCGCAAGGGGCTTTCGGCTCGTGCCGTCGCGCTGGGGATCATGGTTGTCTTGCCTGTATTCTCGCTCGGCCTATATCTCGCCCTCGGTTCGCCGGGACTTCCCGACCAGCCTTTCAAGGAGCGCATGGCGGCGCCGGTCGAGCAATTGCCCATCGATGCGCTGGTGCTTCGTGTCGAAGAGCATCTGAAAGCCGATCCCAGGGATGTTCGCGGTTGGGAGGTGCTGGCGCCCGCCTATATCCGCCAGCGTCGCTATGACGATGCGGCGAATGCCTGGTCGCAGGCGATTGCGCTGGGCGGCGAAAGCGCAGCGCGGCTGGCGGCTCGTGGCGAGGCCCGGGTCTTCGCGGCGGGTGGTCTTTCGCCTGAGGCGCGTGAGGATTTCAGGAAGGCCGCCGCGCTCGATACGCATGAACCGCGCGCGCAATATTATCTGGGCGTTGCCGAGGTCGAGGACGGCAAGAAGGACGCGGCCATCGCCCGCTGGAAAGCGCTTCTTGCCTCAGCGCCCAAGGATGCCCCTTGGCGAGCGAGCCTCGAGGCAGAGCTTGCCCAGCTTGAGAACCCTGCCGCGTCCAATGCCAATGCGCCCGGCCCGAATGCGTCGCAGGTTGGCGCGGCGGCGAGCATGTCGCCCGAAGATCGCCAGAAGATGATCGAGGGCATGGTCGGCGGCCTTGCCGCACGGCTCGAAAAATCGCCGAACGACATTGAGGGCTGGCTGCGGCTCATTCGCGCCTATGGCGTGCTCGGCAAGAAGCCGGACGCGCAGTCGGCTCTCGCGCGGGCGCGGCAGGCCTTTACTGCCGACAAGTCGGCGCTCGCCCGGCTCGATGAAGCGGAAAAAGCGCTCCCCTGATTTATCCCCGTTTGGCTAGCCCCTCCTATGATCCGCATGCAGATCACAAGAGGAGAGCGGCATGCTTTCGGAGCTTCAGAAAAAGACAGCGCAGGCCATCGTCAATGTCTTCGAGACTGGGCGAGCGCTCGGCAACTATGCACAGGTGACGTTGCTTCCCGGCGATGCGGGGCATTTGAACTATGGCCGTTCGCAGACGACGCTCGGCAGCGGCAATCTCCACCTCCTCATCAAGGCTTATTGCGATGCGCCAAAGGCTGCTCGCGCCAATGCGCTGAAGCCCTATCTGGAGAGGCTCGCCGCCATCGACCTCAGCCTCGACCGCGATCAGGCATTTCACGCCGCGCTGAAGGCGGCGGGTGGATATCCCGCGATGCAGGACGCGCAGGATCGTTTCTTCGACCGCGCCTACTGGGTGCCTGCGACGAAGGCCGCCGCCGCATTGGGGCTTTCGACCGCGCTCGCCGCTGCCGTCATCTATGACAGCCATGTCCACGGCTCATGGAGTGCGCTTCGCGACAGGACGTCGAAGGCGCATGGCGAACCGGCCAGGGCAGGCGAGAAGGCGTGGATCGCGGCCTATGTGGCCGAGCGGGGGAATTGGCTCTCGACCCATCCGAATGTGATCCTTCGGCGCACCGCCTATCGGATGAGCGAATTCGGGTTGCTTATCGAGGCGGGAAACTGGTCGCTCGACCTTCCCTTGCGCGTCCGCGGGGTTTTGATCGATCAGGCGTCGCTCGGTCTCTCGCGACCTCTTTCTTCCTTTGGAAAGCCCGGGGCGCCGTCTGAATATGGCGAAAGGCTGCCCACATAACCCCGCGACCAAATTGCAGTTAAGAACCGCCCGCTCTTGGGCTATACCTTCGGCGTCTCGAAATCGGGGATAGGAAGAACATGACGCGCAAACAGCGCCGCGCAGGCTTTATCGCGCTGGGCCTTGGCATTATCGGCATCGCGATCGGGCTGGTGCTTTACGCCATGCGCGACAATATCGTCTTTTTCTATAGCCCCACCGAAGTTGTGGAAAAGGGCATCGGTCCCGGCACCCGATTCCGCCTTGGCGGGCTCGTCGAGAAGGGGTCGGTTGAGCATACGGGCCCTGCCACCATCAAATTCGTGGTGACGGACCTCTCGAAATCCGTGACGGTCTCTTATACCGGCATCGTGCCTGATCTCTTCCGCGAAGGGCAGGGCGTGGTGGCCGAAGGCGCCATCGGGCCCGATGGTCTTTTCGTCGCCGACTCGGTGCTGGCCAAGCATGACGAGAAATACATGCCGCCCGAGGTCGCCAAGGCGCTAAAGAAGTCGGGCCGATGGGAAGAAGGGCAGATGAAACAGGACGAAGAAAAAGGCGCGGCTCAATGATCGTAGAACTCGGCCATTTCGCGCTCGTCCTTGCGCTGGCGGTGGCGCTTCTGCAAATGGTCGTCCCGATGGTCGGCGCGCAGCGGCGCGA
>Ga0255338_1000397_pt1 | contig 150993 bp, 131 predicted proteins | sample MeOH1_35cm_T4_19_FD_203715 | JGI IMG/M metagenome (GOLD analysis project Ga0255338, IMG submission 203715) | Sandy soil microbial communities from University of British Columbia, Vancouver, Canada - MeOH1_35cm_T4_195 | ecosystem: Engineered > Artificial ecosystem > Sand microcosm >...
CAGGTGTCTGTAGTGACTCGTCATGCTGCTCCTGTCTTTGCGGTTGAGCAGTGTTGCACTTCACCCTTGAGACCGCCCTTACTTTCTCTTGGCGACGCAAGAGAAAGTGAGTCGCCCGCCGGGGCGAGTCCCGGCCAGCCGCCCTCAGCAAAACCAACCAGCTATCTTTTCAATAGCAACTCACAACACCCTGGACACCCCACCATAAAGCCAAGGCATATCCAGCAACTTCTCCCCCAGCACCTTCAGCGCGGCATCCCGCCCCCACCGCAACAGGCCACCCGCATGGAATATCTGCCCGTTGCGCAAGGCCCTGGCCTGCACTTGCGCATTGCGCTGCCAGCGGTTCAGCGCATAACGCTGCAGCATGGTCGGCACATCAAAGACCGGGTCCAGCGCCTGCGCCAGGGTGTGGCCCAGCTCGGCGGCGTCTTCAATCGCCATGCCGGCGCCCTGCGCCAGGTAGGGCAGCATCGGGTGGGCGGCATCGCCCAGCAGGGCCACGCGGCCTACCGCGTGCTGGTGGGCGCCCTGCATGGGCGCGCGATCGCTCAGTGCCCACAGGCGCCAGCCGGCCAGGGCGTCGACCAGCTCACGCAGCGCGGCACAGCTGCCGGCCAGCGCCGCGGCCAGGTCGGCCGCATTGGCGCTGTGGTCCCAGGGGTCAGCGTCTGGGGCTACTTCGCCGTGCACGATGGCCACCACGTTGAGCCATTCGCCGCTGCGCACCGGGTACTGCACCACGTGCATGCGCGGGCCCAGCCAGACCGTGACCTGCTGGGTCCTGAGCTTTTCGGGCAGGCTGGACTGGGACACGAGTGCGCGGTAGGCCAGGTGGCCGGTGCGCCGCGGCAGGCCGTCGCCCAGCAGTTGCTGGCGCACCGTGCTCCACACGCCGTCGGCGCCGATGAGGGCGTCGCCTTCAATTTCCGGCCCGCCCCCGGCTTTCACGGTGACGGCCTGCGCCGTCTGGTTGAAAGATTGCAGCGGACGGCCCAGGTGAAGTTTCGCGTCGGTCTGCTGCTGCACGGCCTGGAGCAGCAGACCGTGCAGGTCGGCACGGTGCAGCGTGACATAAGGCGCGCCATAACGCCGGACCATGGTGGCCCCCAGCGGCAACTCGCCCAGCGCCTGGCCCGACACGGCGCTGCGCACCTGCAGGCGCCCGGGAAACGCGGCCACCGCCTCAAGTGGCTGAGCCAGCCCCCAGCCGTGCAGCACCTTGACGACGTTGGGGCCCAGCTGAACGCCAGCGCCTACTTCGCTGAAGACGCTTGCGCGTTCAAACAGGCGCACGTCCCATCCCGCCCGCGAGGCAGACAGTGCCGCAGCAAGCCCCCCGATGCCGCCACCGGCAATCAAGGCCTGCTTACTCATGCAGCGAGAAGCTGCCGGAGCACGAAAGGAAGAATGCCGCCGTTGCGGTAGTAGTCCACTTCGATGGGCGTGTCGATGCGCAGGATCACGCTGACCTCTTCACGCGAACCGTCGGCGCGGGTGATGACCAGCGTGGCGTCACTCTGGGGCTTGAGCTCGGGGTGGGGAATCACGTCGATGAGCTCGGAGCCCGTGAGATTGAGGGTCTGCCACGATTCGCCGTGCTTGAACTGCAAGGGCAGCACGCCCATGCCCACCAGGTTGCTGCGGTGAATGCGCTCGAAGCTGCGGGCCACCACGGCCTTGATGCCCAGCAGCTGGGTGCCCTTGGCCGCCCAGTCGCGCGACGAGCCGGTGCCGTATTCCTCGCCGGCAAAAATCACCGTCGGCGTGCCCTCTTCCATGTATTTCATGGCGGCGTCATAGATGAACATCTTCTCCTGGCCTGGCTGAAACAGCGTCACCCCGCCCTCTTCACGGGAGCCCGTTGCGTCCGGCGGAATCATAAGGTTCTTGATGCGCACATTGGCAAAGGTGCCGCGCATCATCACGTCGTGGTTGCCGCGGCGCGCGCCGTAGCTGTTGAAGTCGGCCTTTTGCACGCCGTGCACCTGCAGCCACAGGCCTGCCGGCGAGCTGGCCTTGATGGAGCCGGCAGGTGAAATATGGTCGGTGGTGATCGAATCGCCAAACAGCGCCATGATGCGTGCACCCTTGACCGACACATCCTCTTCCCCGCCGGCCGCCGTGTTTTCCATGGCGAAGTCCTTGAAGAAGGGCGGCTCGGCGATGTAGGTGCTGGTGGGCCAGGTGTAGGCAGTGCCTGTCACCCCCTTGATGTTTTCCCAGAGCTTGCCCGGCTCGGTCTTGACCTTGGCGTAATTGGCGCGGAAGGCCTTGCCGTTCATGGCGTACTTCATGAGCTTGTCGATCTCATCGCTGGTCGGCCAGATGTCGCCAAGGTAAACGTCTTTACCGCCCTTGCCTTTGCCGACCGGCTCGGTCATCAGGTCGCGCATCACCGTGCCGGCAATGGCGTACGCCACCACCAGCGGCGGGCTGGCCAGGAAGTTGGCCTTGAGGTTGGGATGGATGCGCGCCTCGAAGTTTCGGTTACCCGACAGCACGGCAGCGCACACGAGGTCGCTCTTGGTGATGGCTTCATTGATCTCGGGCGTCAAATCGCCGGCATTGCCGATGCAGGTGGTGCAGCCGTAGCCGGCCAGCGCAAAACCGAGTTTTTCCAGGTAGGGCAACAGGCCCGTCTCGGTCAGGTACTCGGTCACGATGCGTGAACCGGGCGCCAGCGAGGTCTTGATGTGCGGCTGCACTTTCAGGCCGGCCTCCACCGCCTTTTTGGCCAGCAGGCCCGCTGCCAGCAACACGCTGGGGTTCGACGTATTGGTGCAGCTGGTGATCGCCGCAATCAGCACATCGCCATTGCCGATGCTGATGCCGGCTTTTTTGGACTCGGGTGTGGGGACTTCGGTATGGGCTGCGGCCATGGTGGCCAGCGTCGGGCGGTTGCCCTCCATTTCGACCACCGAGCGCGGCGCGCCCGCCGGCGTGGGCACGGCCCCCGGCAGCGTATCGGCCCGCCCCTCGTCGGTGTGCCGCAGCAAATGCCGCGTCGCCAGCATGCCGGCCGGCTGGTTAAAGCCGTTTTCCGCAATGGGTTTGCTGAAAAGCGAGGCAAACTGGCTGGCCACATGACCCAGCTCGATGCGGTCTTGCGGTCGTTTGGGGCCGGCCAGGCTGGGCGTGACGTCGCCCAGGTCGAGCTTGACCACCTGCGAATAGTCAATGTCACCGGCCCTGGCCACGCCGAACAGGCCCTGCGCCCTGAAGTAAGCCTCGAACGCCTCGATTTCATCCTTGGTGCGGCCGGTGCCCTTGAAGTACTCGATGGTTTTTTCGTCCACCGGGAAAAAGCCCATGGTGGCGCCATATTCGGGCGCCATGTTGCCAATCGTGGCACGGTCGGGCAGGGCCAGCGTGCGGGTGCCTTCGCCGAAAAATTCGACAAACTTGCCGACGACCTTTTCCTTGCGCAGGGTTTCCGTCACGCGCAGCACCAGGTCGGTCGCCGTGACACCCTCGCGCAGCCGGCCCGTCAGCTCAAAACCCACCACGTCCGGTGTGAGGAAATACACCGGCTGGCCCAGCATGGCGGCTTCTGCTTCAATGCCGCCCACGCCCCAGGCCACCACGCCAATACCGTTGATCATGGTGGTGTGGCTGTCGGTGCCGACCAGCGAGTCGGGGTAATACACCCCCTCTTTTGTCTTGTGCACGCCGCGCGCAAGGTATTCGAGGTTGACCTGGTGCACGATGCCGAATCCCGGAGGCACCACGCCAAAGGTGTCAAAGGCCTGCATACCCCATTTCATGAATTCGTAGCGCTCGCGGTTGCGCTGGAATTCGAGCTTCATGTTCAGGTCCAGCGAATTCTTCTTGCCGTAGTAGTCGACCATGATGGAGTGGTCCACCACCAGGTCCACCGGCACCAGCGGCTCAATCGACTTCGGGTTCTTGCCCAGCTTCAGGGCGACGCTGCGCATCGCGGCCAGGTCGGCCAGCAGCGGCACACCGGTGAAGTCCTGCAGCACCACACGCGAGACCACAAACGGGATTTCCTGCGTGCGGTCCGCACGGGGCGCCCAGTTGGCCACCTCCGCCACATGCTCGGCCGTCACTTTTTTGCCATCGCAGTTGCGCAGCACCGACTCGAGCACGATGCGCAGGGACACCGGCAGGCGTGCGACCGTGGGGAACTGTTTGGCCAGCGCGGGCAGGGAATAAAACTGGCCCGTTTTGCCTGACGCGGTTTTGAAGGTTTTGCGCGTTGCAGCGAAGGCATGGGAAGGACGGTCGGGCGTAGGCAACTTAGCCATGGCAGGCTCCTTTTTGTTAAACCAACAGCCTCCATTCTGGCAGGCGCCGGGCCGATGTGGGAGCCTTTGGCAACATAGCCGACAAGGTGGCGCGAGCTTAGGGAGCCGGTTCACAATCTACAAGGGCCCACGTGCCCTTGCCAGCCCCTTCACCAGGCCGGCAGGGACGCCGAGCGGCGCTATCCAAAAACTGGAGCTCGACCAGCGCCGCCACGGTCAGCGCCTGCGCCACCACACAGGCCGAACCCCGCATGGGAGGGCGCCACGCGGCCACTGACCAGCAGCAGCGCACAGGCAATCGCCCAGGTTGCCCGCCAGCAGCACCCAGACCAAGGGCCCCGTTGCCGCAGCCTTGACGCGGCTCATTTGCTATCCGTTGAACAGTTCCCTACCCAGATAGAGCAGATAGAGCAGATAGAGCGTTGACTGCAGAGACTGTTGAAGCGCAGAAAGAAAAAGCCCCGCAACTGTCGCTGCGGGGCTTTTTGCCAAACCTTCCTGGCCTTTTGACGGGCCCGGGTGAACCCGGATGGAAGCAGAAGGAAGCTTACGCTGCCACGCCGTCTTTCACGGTGTCTGCCATGTCCGTGTAATCCTTGACCTTGTCAAAGTTCAGGTACTGGTACACGGTGCTGCTGGCCGCCGTCAACACGCCCATGTCGGCCATGTACTCCGCCTTGGTCGGGATGCGGCCGAGCTTGGAACAGATCGCGGCCAGCTCGGCGGACCCCAGGTACACATTGGAGTTCTTGCCCAGGCGGTTCGGGAAGTTGCGGGTGGACGTGGAGAACACCGTGGCGCCTTCTTTCACCTGCGCCTGGTTGCCCATGCACAGGCTGCAGCCCGGCATTTCCATGCGCGCACCGGCAGAACCGAGCACGCCGTAATGGCCTTCCTCGCTCAGCTGCTTGGCATCCATCTTGGTCGGCGGTGCCATCCAGAGTTTCACGGGAATGTCGCGCTTGTTTTCGAGCAGCTTGGAGGCTGCGCGGAAATGGCCGATGTTGGTCATGCAGCTGCCGATGAACACTTCGTCGATCTTGCTGCCGGCCACTTCGCTGAGCGTTTTCACATCGTCCGGGTCGTTCGGGCAGGCCACGATGGGTTCGTGGATGTCGGCCAGGTCGATCTCGATCACGGCGGTGTATTCGGCATCTGCATCGGCCTTGAGCAGCTGCGGATCGGCCAGCCAGGCTTCCATGGCGGCGATGCGGCGGTTGATGGTGCGCACATCCGAGTAACCCGTGGCAATCATCCATTTCAGCATCGTGATGTTGCTGGTGATGTATTCGATGATGGGTTCCTTGTTCAGGTGCACCGTGCAGCCACCGGCTGAGCGCTCGGCGGATGCATCGCTCAGTTCAAACGCCTGCTCCACCTTCAGATCAGGCAGGCCTTCGATCTCCAGGATGCGGCCCGAAAAGATGTTTTTCTTGCCCTGCTTGGCCACCGTCAGCAAACCGGCCTTGATGGCGTACAGCGGAATGGCATTGACCAGGTCACGCAGCGTAATGCCGGGCTGCATTTCGCCCTTGAAGCGAACCAGCACCGACTCAGGCATGTCCAGCGGCATCACGCCGGTGGCGGCGCCGAAAGCCACGAGGCCGGAACCCGCGGGGAAGCTGATGCCGATCGGAAAGCGCGTATGGCTGTCGCCGCCGGTGCCCACGGTGTCGGGCAACAGCATGCGATTGAGCCAGCTGTGGATGATGCCGTCGCCGGGACGCAGGGAAATGCCGCCGCGCGTGCTGATGAAGTCAGGCAACTCGTGGTGCATCTTCACGTCAACCGGCTTGGGGTACGCCGCGGTGTGGCAGAAGGACTGCATCACCAGGTCGGAGCTGAAGCCCAGGCAGGCCAGGTCTTTCAACTCGTCGCGCGTCATCGGGCCGGTGGTGTCCTGCGAACCGACCGAGGTCATCTTGGGCTCGCAATACGTACCGGGGCGCACGCCCTGGCCTTCAGGCAGGCCGACCGCGCGGCCGACCATTTTTTGCGCCAGCGTGAAACCGCGGCCATTGTCAGCGGGGTTTTGCGGCAGGCGGAACTGGGTCGACAGCGGCAAGCCCAGCGCGAAACGCGCCTTGGCAGTCAGGCCGCGGCCAACGATCAGCGGAATGCGTCCACCAGCGCGCACTTCGTCAAACAGCACGTCGCTTTTCAGCTTGAACTCGGCAATGACCTTGCCGTCTTTCAATGCCTTGCCTTCGTAGGGACGCAACTCGATCACGTCGCCCATGGCCATCTGGCTCACGTCAAGTTCGATCGGCAGCGCGCCGGAGTCTTCCATGGTGTTGTAGAAAATCGGGGCGATCTTGCCGCCCAGGCAGACACCGCCAAACCGTTTGTTGGGCACATAGGGGATGTCCTGGCCGGTCCACCACAGCACCGAATTGGTGGCTGACTTGCGCGATGAACCCGTGCCCACCACGTCGCCCACATAGGCCACGAGGTTGCCCTTGGCTTTCAGCTCTTCAATGAACTTGACCGGGCCACGCTTGCCGTCTTCCTCGGGCGTGACGCCAGGACGGGCATTCTTGTGCATGGCCAGCGCATGCAATGGAATATCGGGGCGGCTCCAGGCGTCAGGCGCGGGTGACAGGTCGTCGGTATTGATTTCGCCGGCGACCTTGAACACGGTCAGCTTGATGGACTCGGGCACCTCGGGGCGGCTGGTGAACCACTCGGCGTCGGCCCAGCTTTGCAGCACGGCCCTGGCGTACTTGTTGCCCTTGTCGGCTTTTTCCTTGACGTCATGGAACTGGTCGAACATCAGCAGGGTGTTCTTCAGGCCGCTGGCCGCTTGCGTGGCCACACTGTCTTCGGCGTCGTCGAGCAGCGCAATCATCGGGCTGATGTTGTAGCCGCCCAGCATGGTGCCCAGCAATTGGGTGGCTTTTTCGCGCGAGATCAGCCCGCATTTCTCGGTGCCGTGCGCCACGGCCGCCAGGTAGCTGGCCTTGACCTTGGCGGCGTCATCTACACCGGCAGGAACGCGGTGGGTGATGAGATCAACCAGAAATGCTTCCTCGCCCTTGGGCGGGTTTTTCAGCAGTTCAATGACTTCGGCGGTCTGCTGGACAGACAGCGGCAGCGGTGGAATGCCCGCAACGGCGCGCTCGGCGACATGGTTGCGGTAGCTTTGCAAAAACTCGGACGACATGCTGGTTTCTCCTGTATTCAAAAATCGTGGGGATCGCGGATTGGGTCTTGTGGGCTGAAACTGCTGATTACCTGGCGGCCGATGCGGCGGGGGCCGGTGCGGCCGCTGCTGGCTGCGAAGTCACAGCCGGTACAACCGGTGCCGTCACTGCAACGGTGGCCACAGGCTTGGGCGCATCCAGCACGCTGGCTGGCGGGTTCAGCTTCATCGCCTCGGCCACCGCCACTTGCGACGGGCTCACGCACTCGTCGGCCAGGCGGATGCCCAGTTTCTGGTTCATCAGCATGGATTTGTTGGCCAGTTGCAGCCAAACCGCACCGGCCTTTCTGTCTTCCAGGCGAATGGCGCCAGTGGTGGTGGCCACCGGGAACATGCGATATCTGAAGTTCTTGCCCTGCAGGTCAAAATAGCCAGGGGCTTTGGTGTCCGGCGTCAGCGTGACCGAAGCACCGAGCTCGCAGGGCAGGCTGCCCACATGCACACGCTCGGCAATGGCCAGCTCGGCCGGCGTCAGCGCGTCCTCGGCGGCCTCAATGCCCGCAGCCACGTTCTTGGCGGTGGTTTTGAGGTTGGTGCGGTCGGCACTGACGGCAGGCTTCTTGTCGGCAGCCGGTTTGGCTGCAGCTTTGGCGGCAGGGGCAGCAGGCTTGCTGGCCGTGGTTTGCGCCGTCGCCATGCCTGGGCTGGCCAACAAAACAGCAGCGACCATGGTGGCAGCGGTGACAGCAAGGGTTGCGGAGTGAATGGTTTTCATGCGGTGGGTGACAGTCTTGGTGGTGGGATGTTCAGGAAAGAGCGGTCTGGAAATAAGTCTGGGCTTCGGCGGGCAGTGCCCGACCCGTCTGGTGCGCGCGCTCCAGCACCTGCCAGTAGTAACGGTAACTCGCGCGGTCGTGCAATTTACCTTCAAAACTGATGGGCGCCCAATCAGCGCGTTCAGCAGCAGCTATTATTTTTGCAGCACCTTCAATCTCGCCCTCGCTGGGCGCAAAGGCCTCCAGGATGGGACGGATCTGGTTGGGGTGAATACTCCACATGCGGGTGTAGCCCAACTGCCGAGCCGCATGGCGGGCGGCCTGGGTCATGGCAGCCGTGTCATTGAACTCCGTGACAACGCAATGCGAGGGCACCTTGCCATAGGCATGGCAGGCGGAGGCAATCTCCAGCTTGGCGCGCACCACCAGCGGATGCGTGAACTGCCCCTGGCTGCTCATGCCGTCGGCCGGAATCGCGCCGCCGTGGGCAGAGACAAAATCCATCAACCCGAAGCTGAGCGACTGCACGCGCGGATGCGCGGCAATTTCAAAGGCGTTATGCACCGCCAGCGGCGACTCGATCAGCACATGCAGCGGCAAGGCGCCGGCCGATGCGGCAAGGAGCGCGCCCTCCGCCTTGATCACGTCGTCGACGGATTCCACCTTGGGGACCATGATGTGGGAGAGATGGCGCGCCAGCTTGCCGGCAATGATGGCCATGTCGGATTCAAAAGCGGGGTGGTCTACCGGATGCACCCGAACGGCCACACGGGCTTTGTCGCTGGCCAGCGTAGCCAGCGCCACCACCATGGCCGCGTGGTCGGCCTCGCCGCCTACGGGTGCGCCGTCTTCGCAGTCCAGCGTCACGTCAAAAACGCAGGCGCCAAACTCCTCGATCATCTCGGCCTGCAGTTGCAGGCTTTTGCGCATCCGCGCCTCCACGCCGCTGTAATGGTCGCAAACCGGCAAAAAAACCGTTGCGGCCTGAGCGCCGAGGAGAACGTCGCGCGGATGAACACGGGCCCCCACACTTGCCACTGCGTGTGCTGCGCTGCCCCCCGAGGGGGCTGTGCTTGCTTGGGGCTGCCCGGCGCGGCGCACTATGTTCACTGCTTTAGAGCAAATGGGCAACGCCGGCCTGCTCGCCCTGCAACTCTTCCAGCGTCTTGTTGATACGCTCCTGGCTGAACGCGTCAATCTCCAGGCCTTCGACCAGCTTGTACTCGCCGTTTTCGCAGGTCACGGGGAAGCCGAACATCGTGTCTTTCGGAATGCCGTACTGGCCGTCCGACGGAATGCCCATGGTGACCCATTTGCCATTGGTGCCCAGGGCCCAGTCGCGCATGTGGTCGATGGCGGCGTTGGCGGCCGAGGCAGCCGACGACAAACCGCGGGCTTCGATGATGGCGGCGCCGCGCTTGCCCACGGTGGGCAGGAACACATTGGCGTTCCATTCCTGGTCGTTGATCATCTTGGCCACGCTCTCGCCATTGATGGTGGCAAAACGGTAGTCGGCGTACATCGTGGGCGAATGGTTGCCCCAGACGGTGAGTTTTTCGATGTCGGCCACGGCCTTGCCGGTTTTGGCAGCGATCTGGCTGGCGGCACGGTTGTGGTCCAGGCGCAGCATGGCGGTGAAGTTCTTGCGCGGCAGGTCGGGCGCGCTCTTCATGGCAATGTAGGCGTTGGTGTTGGCCGGGTTGCCGACCACCAGCACCTTGACGTTGCGGCTGGCCACGGCGTTCAGGGCCTTGCCTTGCGCGGTGAAGATGGCGCCATTGACGGCCAGCAATTCAGCGCGCTCCATGCCGGGGCCGCGCGGACGCGAACCGACCAGCAGCGCGTAGTCGGCATCCTTGAACGCGGTCATCGGGTCGCTGTGCGCCTCCATGCCGGCCAGCAGCGGGAAGGCACAGTCGTCAAGCTCCATCATCACGCCCTTGAGCGCTTTCTGGGGGCCTTCAACCGGCACTTCGAGCAGTTGCAGAATGACAGGCTGGTCCTTGCCGAGCATCTCGCCAGAGGCGATGCGGAACAGCAAGGCATAACCGATTTGACCAGCTGCACCAGTGACGGCAACACGGACGGGCTTTTTGCTCATGATTGAGGACTCCAGGAAGTTTGAAAATCGGTTGAAAAAGGGGTGTGAACGGCGTGAGGTGTTTGGCGCCAGCCTGGAGATTTCAGGTCAATCCGGACGGGGTCGGACGGGGGTTATTACCCTCAATTTACCCCCAAAATTCCCCGGAACAGGCAGGCTGCGCGTTGGACTCAGCCAAAGATTTTACGCCTGAAAATGCCCATTCGTCAATTTGTCTTATGTCTTATATAAGATATGATAAGCAGGATTAATACCGTTTTGCCATGACCGCCATTCCCGCCTCGTCCGTCGATGATTTTGCAGGTGCCACGCCGGCGTTCAGCCCGCTGTACCAGCAAATCAAGGGCCTGATCCTGCAAAGCCTGCAGTCGGGCGAATGGAAGCCCGGCGAAGCCATTCCGTCTGAAATGGAACTGGCTGCCCGTTACCGCGTCAGCCAGGGCACCGTGCGCAAGGCGATTGACGAACTGGCCACCGACAACCTGGTGGTGCGCCGCCAGGGCAAAGGCACTTTTGTGGCCACGCATGCAGAGCAGCATGTGCAGTTCCGCTTCCTGAAGCTCGTGCCCGACTCCGGCGTTCCGGGCAGCGAAGGCCCCGCCCAGCGCGACATCATCGATTGCCGACGCATCCGCGCCAGCGCCGACATTGCACGCGCCCTGGCGCTGCGTACCGGCGACGCGGTGCTACAGGCGCGCCGGGTGCTCAGTTTTGCCGGCACCCCCACCATCCTGGAAGACCTGTGGTTGCCGGCCGCGCCCTTCAAGGGTCTGACCGCCGAACGCCTGGCCGACTACCACGGCCCGATGTACGCCCTGTTTGAAACCGAATTCAATGTGCGCATGGTTCGCGCCGAAGAAAAAATACGCGCCGAGCCCGCTATTGATGGACGTGAGCTGCTATTAAAAGTAGCGCCTGGTACCCCGCTGCTGAGCGTGGAGCGCATTGCCTATACCTACAACGACGTTCCCATGGAGTTGCGGCGCGGCTACTACCGCACCGACACCCACCACTATCACAACACCCTGAGCTGAAACCGAAAGTAAAACTGAAGCCCGAAGGCAACAGCCCCATGAAAAAGCGATGCTTTCGTACCCAAGGCAATGTGCCAACCGCTGCGCAGGCGGGCGACGAAATATCGGCAAATCTGGACAGTTTGTAAGATGCGTGCCCCAATGTGTATCCCATCAGAATTCCCACGCACTGGAACGGGGCGCATTTGCCGTTAAAACCCACTTTTTCCGATAAAAACTTTCAGCCATGGGGCACCCAGCCCAAGATTCATGCTGCATTGCAATAGAATTTCGGGCTGAGCAGCTTTTGCTGGTTACAAAGCAGTTACTCAAAAACATAGAAAGCCAAGTATGTCCGAATCAGCGACAACCGTAGCGAAGAAGCGGCCCGAGTTCCGCAATATCAACGCATTTACCGACCTTCCCAGCTACCGCCTGCCCCTCGCCGGCATTGTCTCCATTCTCCACCGCATCAGCGGGGCCATCATGTTTTTACTGATGCCCTTCATCATCTGGATGTTCGACACCTCGATCTCCTCGGAAATCTCCTTCTCCAGATTCAAGTCGGCATTCAACGTGGGCATGCTCGGCCTGCCGGGCTTCCTCTGGAAACTCGTCGCACTGGCACTGATTTGGGCCTACCTGCACCATTTCATTGCAGGGCTTCGCCACCTGTGGATGGACACCAGCCATGCGGCCGTGAGCAAGGAATTCGGCAAGTCATCAGCCGCCGTCACGCTGGCCGTGAGCATTGGCCTCACGCTCGTGCTCGGTGCCAAGCTGTTTGGCCTTTACTAATTAAGAGGAGCTCACCATGTCTGTCAATTACGGCTCCAAGCGCATTGTTGTCGGCGCACACTATGGCCTGCGCGACTGGCTGGCCCAGCGCGTGACGGCGGCCCTGATGGCCCTGTTCACCCTGCTGGTACTGGCCCAGATCCTTTTCAGCAAAGGCCCCATCGGCTACGACAAATGGGCCGGCATTTTTTCATCGCAGTGGATGAAGGTGCTGACCTTCACCATCATCATCGCCCTGCTCTGGCACGTGTGGGTCGGCATGCGCGATATCTGGATGGACTACATCAAGCCGGTCGGGCTGCGCCTGGGCCTGCAGGTGTTCACCATGGTCTGGCTGGTGGCGTGCGCCGGCTGGGGAATCCAGGTCCTGTGGCGCCTGTGAGTCCCGTTTGAAGCACCGCTGATCGCCCCCGACTAAAAAGATTCCAAATAACCATGACCGCTACCTCCAAACTCCCCAAGCGTAAATTTGATGTTGTGATCGTCGGTGCCGGCGGCTCCGGCATGCGCGCATCGCTGCAGCTCGCACGCGCCGGCCTGAACGTGGCCGTGCTGTCCAAGGTCTTCCCCACGCGCTCCCATACCGTGGCCGCGCAGGGTGGCATTGGTGCCTCGCTGGGCAACATGTCGGAAGACAACTGGCACTACCACTTCTTCGACACCGTCAAGGGTTCCGACTGGCTCGGCGACCAGGACGCGATTGAATACATGTGCCGTGAAGCGCCCAAGGTTGTCTACGACCTGGAACACATGGGCATGCCGTTCGACCGCAATCCGGATGGCACGATTTACCAGCGCCCCTTCGGCGGCCACACCGCCAACTACGGCGAAAAGCCGGTGCAGCGCGCCTGCGCCGCCGCCGACCGCACCGGCCACGCCATGCTGCACACGCTGTACCAGCAAAACGTCAAGGAAAAAACCAGCTTCTTTGTGGAATGGCTGGCCATGGATCTGATCCGCGATGCCGATGGCGATGTCGTGGGCGTGACCGCACTGGAAATGGAAACCGGTGACGTGCATATCTTCGAAGCCAAGACCACCCTGCTTGCCACCGGTGGCGCCGGCCGCATTTTTGCGGCTTCCACCAATGCGTTCATCAACACCGGCGACGGCCTGGGCATGGCCGCGCGTGCCGGCATCCCCCTGGAAGACATGGAGTTCTGGCAGTTCCACCCCACCGGCGTGCATGGCGCCGGCGTGCTGCTGACCGAAGGCTGCCGCGGCGAAGGCGCCATTTTGCGCAACAGCAATGGCGAACGCTTCATGGAGCGCTATGCGCCCGCCTACAAGGATCTGGCGCCGCGTGACTACGTATCGCGCTGCATGGACCAGGAGATCAAGGAAGGGCGCGGTTGCGGTCCCAACAAGGACTACATCAACCTCGACATGACCCACCTGGGCGCCGAGACCATCATGAAGCGCCTGCCGTCGGTGTTCGAGATTGGCCACAACTTTGCCAACGTCGACATCACCAAGGAGCCGATTCCCGTGGTGCCCACCATCCACTACCAGATGGGCGGCATTCCGACCAACATCCATGGCCAGGTGGTCACCCAGAACGCCGACAACAAGAGCGAGGTCGTCAACGGCCTCTATGCCGTGGGCGAATGCTCCTGCGTCAGCGTGCATGGCGCCAACCGCCTGGGCACCAATTCGCTGCTGGACCTGCTGGTGTTCGGCCGCGCTGCCGGCAACCACATTGTTGAATTCAACAATACCAACAAGACGCACAAACCGCTGCCGGCCGACGCGGCCGACCTGACGCTGGCGCGCATTGCACGGCTGGACAACGCGAGTGGCGGCGAGTACGCCCAGGATGTGGCCAACGACATCCGCACGGCCATGCAGACGCATGCCGGCGTGTTCCGCACCCAGGCCCTGATGGACGAGGGCGTCACCAAAATCGCTGCCTTGCGCGAGCGCGTGAAAAACATCGGCCTGAAAGACAAATCAAAGATCTTCAACACCGCACGCATCGAAGCGCTGGAGGTTGAAAACCTGATCGAGGCGGCCGAGGCCACCATCGTGTCGGCCGCTGCCCGCCACGAAAGCCGCGGCGCGCACTCGGTCGATGACTACGGCGATACGCCCGAGCATCCCAATGGCCGCAACGACACCGACTGGCACAAGCACACGCTGTGGCACAGCGAGGGCAGCCGCCTGAGCTACAAGCCCGTGCAGATGAAGCCGCTGACGGTTGAATCCGTGCCGCTCAAAGTGCGCAGCTTCTAAGCGCAAGCCAAGCGAACCCGTCAAGCCAACAAGACCGCGAGAAACGCCCCATGTCAAAACGTACCTTCCAGATATACCGCTACGACCCGGACACCGACGCCAAGCCCTACATGCAGACCATCGAGGTGGAGCTCGACGGCAGCGAGCGCATGCTGCTGGACGCCCTGATGAAGCTCAAGGCCCAGGATCCGAGCATCAGCTTTCGCCGCTCCTGCCGCGAAGGCGTTTGCGGCTCCGACGCGATGAACATCAACGGCAAGAACGGCCTGGCCTGCCTGACCAACATGCGCACGCTGCCCGGCACGATTGTCCTGAAGCCGCTGCCCGGCCTGCCCGTGGTGCGCGACCTGATTGTCGACATGACGCAGTTCTTCAAGCAGTACAACTCGATCAAGCCCTACCTGATCAACGACAACCTGCCGCCCGAAAAAGAGCGCCTGCAAAGCCCCGAGGAACGCGACGAGCTCAACGGCCTCTACGAGTGCATCCTGTGCGCCAGCTGCTCCACCTCCTGCCCCAGCTTCTGGTGGAATCCCGACAAGTTTGTCGGCCCCGCCGGCCTGCTGCAGGCTTACCGCTTCATCGCCGACAGCCGCGACGAAGCCACCGCCGAGCGGCTCGACAACCTGGAAGACCCGTACCGCCTGTTCCGCTGCCACACCATCATGAACTGCGTCGATGTTTGCCCCAAAGGGCTGAACCCGACCCGGGCCATCGGCAAGATCAAGGAAATGATGGTCCTGCGCGCAGTCTGATCAGTTATTTGGCATGATCGACATGGAAGCCCCTGACGTTTTGCTCGACGAGCGCGCCCTGAGCAAGCTCAAGTGGCGCTGCCGCCGGGGTCTGCTGGAAAACGACCTGCTGATCGAAAAGTTCTTTTCCCGCCATGAAGCGACGCTCAGCGTCAGGCAGGCAAAAGGCTTGAATGATTTAATGGACTTGTCCGACAACGATTTGCTGGACCTGCTGTTAAAACGTCGGGAACCTGACCAGCTTCCCGATGCCGATGCGTTGGCAAGCGCCTCTACTTCCGAAGCGCTTGAGGTTTTAAACTTGCTGCGTACTGCAGCGGCCGGCCCTGTGGCTGTTTCCATTTGATTTGATACGAAAGAAGCGAGAAATGAAGCTAGCTGACAACAAAGCCACTCTGTCCTTCAGCAACGGCAGCCCCAGCGTCGATTTGCCCGTTTACCACGGCAATGTGGGCCCGGACGTTGTGGATATTCGCAAGCTGTATGCCCAGACCGGCATGTTCACCTACGACCCCGGTTTCCTGTCAACGGCGTCCTGCCAGTCGGCGATCACCTACATCGACGGCGACAAGGGCGAGCTGCTGTACCGCGGCTACCCCATCGAGCAACTCGCCACCAACTGCGACTACCTCGAAACCTGCCACCTGCTGCTGTACGGCGAGTTGCCCAACGGCGACCAGAAAAAAGACTTCGTCAGCCGCGTGACCAACCACACCATGGTCAACGAGCAGATGCAGTTCTTCCTGCGTGGTTTCCGCCGTGATGCGCACCCGATGGCCATCATGACCGGCCTGGTCGGCGCGCTGTCGGCCTTTTATCACGACAGCACCGACATCACCAACCCCGAGCACCGCGAGATCGCCGCGATCCGGCTGATCGCCAAGATGCCAACGCTGGTCGCCATGGCCTACAAGTACACCGTGGGCCAGCCCTACATGTACCCGAAGAACAACCTGAGCTACGCCGGCAACTTCCTGCACATGATGTTTGCCACGCCCTGCGAAGAGTACAAGGTCAGCCCGGTGCTGGAACGCGCCCTCGACCGCATCTTCATCCTGCACGCTGACCATGAGCAGAACGCCTCGACCTCCACGGTTCGTCTGTGCGGTTCGTCGGGTACCAATCCGTTTGCCGCCATTGCGGCCGGTGTGGCCTGCCTGTGGGGCCCGGCCCACGGCGGCGCCAACGAAGCTGCGCTGAACATGCTCGGCGACATCCAGAAAAATGGCGGCGTCGAGAAAATCGGCGACTTCATCAAGCAGGTCAAGGACAAGAACTCCGGCGTCAAGCTGATGGGCTTCGGTCACCGCGTTTACAAAAACTACGATCCGCGCGCCAAGCTGATGCAGGAAACCTGCAAGGAAGTGCTGCACGAGATGGGCCTGGAAAACGACCCGCTGTTCAAGCTGGCGATGGCCCTGGAAAAAATCGCCCTGGAAGACGACTACTTCGTGTCCCGCAAGCTCTACCCCAACGTGGATTTCTACTCCGGCATCGTGCAGCGCGCCATCGGCATTCCTGTGCCGCTGTTCACCGCGATCTTCGCGCTGGCCCGCACCGTGGGCTGGATCGCCCAGCTCAACGAGATGATTGGTGACCCGGAGTACAAGATCGGCCGTCCACGCCAGCTCTTCACCGGCTCGACTCCGCGAGACGTCAAGCCCATGGCCCAGCGTTAATCGCCGGGGTAGTCGCCCCAGGCACATCACAGAGCCCGCCCGATGGCAACATTGGCGGGCTTTTTTGTATCTTCAATCTCCTTGCCGCCGGAACACAACCGTGAAACTGATCCAGACCGCCGCCGAACTGCGCCAGGCCCTTGCCGGGGCAGCCGCACCCCGGGCCTGCGCCTGTGCACTGGGGGCCTGCGCCGGCTGGGAAAGCCTGGCCGAATACCGCTGGGAAGCGCGGCAGATGACCCAGATCGCGACGCTGCGCGACCCTGCGCTTGACGAGCCCACCCTCACCCTGGAGGAGCAGCACCCCCAAGGCACCCGTTACGAATCGCCCAATGCCCCGATTGCCGTGCGGTTTTTCCCGTACAACCGCTGCGATGTCTGGCATTGCGCCCGGTGCGACCGCCACCTGCTGCGCTATACCGAGTTTGGCGGCTACAACGTGGACCACCGGGTCCGGGTGCTGGCCCCTGACAACATCATCGACTGATCGAGCTGGAACCGGTCGCTATTTTCTATAGCGACCCACCCCGCATTGCCGGGGCCGCAGTTCACCGGCACGTCGCCCATCGCATACCACGATGACGAGACGACGGATATAGGTTCAAAATACAGGGGTGCATCGTGAACCGCGATGACTTCAACCCCCTCATGAAAAGCTCGGAACGCAACTTTGCCCGCCGCATTGACCTCACTTCGCTGCAATTGTTTGTCGCGGTGTGCGAGCTCGGCAGTATCGGCAAGGCGGCCGAACGCGAATTCATTGCCGCGTCAGCCGTCAGCAAGCGCCTCAGCGACCTGGAGGCTGCGCTGGACACACCGCTGCTGTACCGCCACACCCGCGGCGTGGACCTGACCCCCGCCGGGCAAAGCCTGCTGCACCATGCGCGCTCCGTGCTGTTCAGCCTGGAAAAAATGCAGGGCGAACTCAGCGAGTACGCCGCGGGCGTGCGCGGCCATGTGCGGGTGCACGCCAGCATTTCGGCGATCGTGCAGTTTTTACCCGAAGACCTGGGCGCCTTTATCCGCCGCCATTCCGAAATCAAGATTGACCTGGAAGAACACCTGAGTACCGAAGTCGTGCGCGCCGTGCAGGAAGGTGCTGCGGATCTGGGCATCTGCAACACCGCCGATGGGGTGGGCGACCTGCAGACATTGCCGTACCGGCACGACCAGCTGGTACTGATCGTGCCGCGCGGCCATGTACTGGCTGCGCGGGACGCCATCGCTTTTGAAGACAGCCTGGAGTTCGACCACGTGGGCCTGCACTCGAACAGCTCGATTTACCTGGCGATGCGGCAGGCCGCTACGGCGCTGGGCCGCACCATCAAGCTGCGCATCCAGGTCACGGGCCTGGACGCCATGTGCCGCATGATTCACAACGGCCTGGGCGTGGGCGTGATGCCGCAGCGCGCCTTCGAACTCATGCACGACGTGGGGGAGCTGGAATCCATCGTCCTCACGGATGACTGGGCAGCGCGCCAGATCCAGCTCGTGGCGCGGGATTTTTCCACCCTGCCCCTGACTGCCCGCCTGCTGGTCGAGCACCTCACCCAGCCCGCGCCCGCCGCGAAGCCCGCGAAAACGCATGCAAAAACCACAATGACGGGTGCCCGTTCACCCGCCTAAAATCGAAAACCACGAAGGAAAACCATGGGACGCACCCTCTACGACAAAATCTGGGACGAGCACGTTGTTCACACCGAAGAAGACGGCACGTCCATTCTTTACATTGATCGCCACCTGGTGCATGAAGTCACCAGCCCGCAGGCCTTTGAAGGGCTGCGCGAAGCCGGCCGCAAGGTCTGGCGCATCAGCTCCATTGTGGCGACGGCCGACCACAACACGCCCACCACCGGCTGGGAGCTGGGCTACGACGGCATCACCGATCTGGTCAGCAAGGAACAGATCACCACGCTGGACGCCAACATCAAGGAATTCGGCGCGGCGGCCTTCTTTCCCTTTCTCTCCAAACGCCAGGGCATCGTGCATGTGATCGGCCCCGAAAGCGGCGCCACCCTGCCCGGCATGACGGTGGTCTGCGGCGATTCGCACACCTCCACCCACGGCGCATTCGGTGCGCTGGCGCACGGCATCGGCACCAGCGAGGTCGAGCACGTGATGGCCACGCAAACCCTGCTGGCCAAAAAGGCCAAAAACATGCTCATCAAAGTCGAAGGTACGCTGCCCAAAGGCTGCACTGCCAAGGACATCGTGCTGGCCATCATCGGCAAGATCGGAACCGCAGGCGGTACCGGCTACACCATTGAATTTGCCGGCCCGGCGATTCGCGCACTCAGCATGGAAGGCCGCATGACGGTCTGCAACATGGCGATTGAAGGCGGCGCCCGCGCCGGCCTGGTGGCAGTCGACCAGAAGACCATCGACTACGTGAAGGGCCGCCTGCTGGCGCCCACCGGTGTCGAGTGGGACCAGGCCGTGCAGTACTGGGCCACCCTGCACTCGGATGCCGACGCGAAATTCGACGCCGTGGTCGAACTCGACGCCAGCCAGATCCTGCCGCAGGTCACCTGGGGCACGTCCCCTGAAATGGTGCTGTCGATTGAAGACCGGGTGCCAGACCCGGACAAGGAAAAAGACGCGAACAAGCGCGATGCCATTGAGCGTGCGCTGACTTACATGGGACTTCAGCCGGGCAAGGCGCTGAACGACCTCTACATTGACAAGGTGTTCATCGGCTCCTGCACCAACAGCCGCATTGAAGACATGCGCGAAGCCGCCGCGATCGTCAAGAAACTCGGCCAGAAGGTCGCCAAAAACGTCAAGCTGGCCATGGTCGTGCCGGGTTCCGGGCTCGTGAAGGAACAGGCTGAACGTGAAGGCCTGGACAAGATTTTTGTGGCCGCCGGCTTTGAGTGGCGCGAACCCGGCTGCTCCATGTGCCTGGCCATGAACGCCGACCGCCTCGAGCCCGGTGAGCGCTGCGCGTCTACCAGCAACCGCAACTTTGAAGGACGCCAGGGCGCCGGCGGCCGCACCCATCTGGTCAGCCCGGCCATGGCGGCGGCGGCGGCCGTGCATGGCCATTTTGTCGACGTGCGAAAGTTTGCGTGACACCCCTGTCTCGGCTCACTTCGTGTAGCCGGAACCCCCTCGAGGGGGCAACACCTGCGGCCCGGCAGAGCCGGTTCCGCGGTGTTCCTAGCCAAGACACCGTTTCGATAGAGTGAAAGAGAGAATCACATGCAAAAATTCACCGTACACAAGGGCCTCGTCGCCCCAATGGACCGCGAGAACGTCGACACCGACGCCATCATCCCCAAGCAATTCCTCAAATCCATCCGCAAGACCGGTTTTGGCCCCAACCTGTTTGACGCATGGCGCTACCTGGACACCGGCTTTCCCGGGCAGGACCCGGCCAGCCGCAAGCCCAAACCGGACTTCGTGCTGAACCAGCCGCGCTACGCCGGCGTCTCCATCCTGCTGGCGCGCAAGAACTTCGGCTGCGGTTCCTCGCGCGAGCATGCACCGTGGGCGCTCGACCAGTACGGCTTTCGCGCCATCATTGCGCCGAGCTATGCCGACATCTTCTTCAACAACAGCTTCAAGAACGGCCTGCTGCCCATCGTGCTGCCCGAGGCCCAGGTCGCTCAGCTGTTTGACGAAGTGGCAGCCTTCCCCGGCTACCAGCTCACGATTGACCTGGAACGCCAGGTGATCGTCAAGGCCCAGGGCGAGGAACTGCCTTTTGAGGTGCAGGCCTTCCGCAAATACTGCCTGATCAACGGCCTGGACGACATTGGCCTGACCTTGCGCCAAAGCGACAAGATCAAGGCATTTGAAGCCGAGCGCCTGGCGAAGAAGCCTTGGCTGGCGCACACCATGCCGGGCTGAAATTCGGTCACTTATTCATCAAATCATGCTGAAACCCAATAACCATGGGCGCCGGCAGCTATAAAAAAGACAGTAAAAATGAAAATCGCAATTCTCCCCGGTGATGGCATCGGTACCGAAATCGTCGCCGAGGCCGTCAAGGTCCTGAACGTTCTGGACCTGAAACTTGAAACCGAAACCGCGCTGGTGGGCGGCGCCGCCTACGAGGCCCATGGCCACCCGCTGCCCGAGAGCACGCTCAAGCTCGCCAAGGACGCCGACGCCATTCTGTTTGGCGCCGTGGGCGACTGGAAATACGACAAGCTGGACCGTCCGCTGCGTCCCGAGCAGGCGATTTTGGGCCTGCGCAAAAACCTGGGCCTGTTTGCCAATTTCCGGCCGGCCATCTGCTATGAGCAGCTCACCCACGCCTCCAGCCTCAAGCCCGAGCTGGTGGCGGGCCTGGACATCCTCATCATCCGTGAACTGACCGGCGACATCTACTTCGGCCAGCCACGCGGCCGCCGCGTGGCCACCGACGGCCACTTTCCCGGCGCCGAAGAGGCCTTTGACACCATGCGCTACTCGCGCCCCGAGATCGAACGCATCGCCCATGTGGCGTTCCAGGCGGCGCGCAAGCGTGGCAAGCGCGTCACCAGCGTCGACAAGGCCAATGTGCTGGAGACCTTCCAGCTCTGGAAAGACGTTGTGACGGAAATCGGGCTGCAGTACCCCGACGTGGCGCTGGACCACATGTACGTGGACAACGCCGCCATGCAGCTGGTCAAGGCTCCCAAGAAATTTGACGTGGTGGTCACGGGCAACATGTTCGGCGACATCCTGTCGGACGCCGCCGCCATGCTGACTGGCAGCATCGGCATGCTGCCTTCAGCCAGCCTGAATGACAAAAACCAGGGCCTGTACGAACCCAGCCACGGCAGTGCGCCCGACATCGCGGGCAAGGGCGTGGCCAACCCCCTGGCCACGATCCTGAGCGCCGCGATGATGCTGCGCTTCAGCCTGAACCAGCCCGAAGCCGCCGCGCGCATTGAAAAAGCCGTGGATGCGGTGCTCAGCCAGGGGCTGCGCACCCCTGACATCTACAGCGAAGGCACGACCCGGGTGGGCACCGTGCAGATGGGCGATGCCGTCGTGAAGGCGCTGAAATAGTTGGCCCCCACGGTCGCTCACTGCGTGTAGCTCCCTGCCCCCCGAGGGGGCCGCTGCGCCTGCGGTCTGGCAAAGCCAGTCCCGCGGCCCCGGCTGATGAAGAGAGGGGCCTCACGTTCACCCACGGCACGTAGCTCCCGGCCCCATCGAGGGGGCCGCTGCGCCTGCGGTCTGGCAAAGCCAGTCCTGCGGCCCAACCCGGCGAAAAACATGATTTGACGTTTTTTTGCCGCAAAACTGCGCCAACCACCCTGTTAACGGTGGTTTGGGCGGTGCGTCAGCTACGGCAAAGCCAAGCTTGGCTACAATCGGCACCATGTGTAAAAACCCCGCACCCATCCGCTGCATCGCCGCTTCGCGCGCGCTCAGCGCTGCGCCGGTTTTTGCCCAGATCACCAAAACGACCACCATTAAAGGCTGACAAGCCCGGTTCGTCGTGCCCGCCGGCTCGATGAGCCGGGTCAAAAGCCGATTTTTCGTACTTTTTGAAGGGCAGTTCCATGAAACTCAAAGGCAATCTCACAGGACTCGTCGGCTGGCGCGGCATGGTCGGCTCCGTGCTGATCGACCGCATGCAGGCTGAGGGCGACTTCGACCTGATCGAGCCGGTTTTCTTTTCCACCTCCAATGCCGGCGGCAAAGCCCCGACCCAGGCCAAGAACGAAACCACGCTCAAAAATGCCTTTGATATCGAGGCGCTCAAGAAGTGCGATGTCATCATCACCGCGCAAGGCGGCGACTACACCTCCGAGGTGTTTCCCAAGCTGCGCGCCGCGGGCTGGACGGGCCACTGGATCGACGCGGCCTCCACCCTGCGCATGAACGATGACGCTGTGATCATCCTGGACCCGGTCAACCTGCCTGTCATCAAAAATGCCATGGCCAAGGGCGGCAACAACTGGGTCGGCGGCAATTGCACGGTCAGCTGCATGCTGATGGGCGTGGGCGCTCTGTACAAGGCCGGCCTCGTCGAATGGATGACCAGCATGACCTACCAGGCCGCTTCCGGCGGCGGCGCGCAGCACATGCGCGAGCTGCTGACGCAGTTCGGCACGCTCAACAGCGAGGTCAAGGCGCTGCTGGACGACCCCAAATCGGCGATTCTGGAGATCGATCGCCGCGTGCTGGCCAAGCAGCAGTCGCTGAGCGCCGGTGAAACCGCCAACTTTGGCGTGCCGCTGGGCGGATCGCTCATCCCCTGGATCGACAAGGACCTGGGCAACGGCATGAGCAAGGAAGAATGGAAGGGCGGCGCCGAGACCAACAAGATCCTGGGCCAGGGCGCGGCCTTTGGCACGGCGGAGACCCCGGTCGACGGCTTCTGCGTGCGCATTGGCGCCATGCGCTGCCACAGCCAGGCCCTGACCTTCAAGCTCAAGAAAGACGTGCCGCTGGCCGACATCGAAGCCATGATCGCCGCCGACAATGACTGGGTCAAAGTCGTGCCCAACACGCGCGAAGCCTCCATCAGGGACCTGACACCGGTGGCCGTGACCGGCACCATGCAGATCCCTGTGGGGCGACTGCGCAAGCTGGCAATGGGCCCGGACTACCTGGGCGCCTTCACCGTCGGCGACCAGCTGCTCTGGGGAGCTGCCGAGCCGTTGCGCCGCATGCTGCGCATCCTGCTGCAGGCTTGAACGCGGACAAGGACGGGTGGCCAAGAGGCACCCCGTCCATCCGTAACCACTTGTCACAGGTCGTTGTCGTCAGACAACATCTAAAACTTGTAAGTTGATGCTAACTCGCCGTGTCAAAACTTAAGTGGTGTCTTAGCTTGTCAGCCTAATGCCTTGATGTTATGGTTGTTTTTCGAAAATTCGCATTGAGGTTTTTGTGCGCCTAAGCAGAATAAAGTTACATGCAAACCCAGCAATCGAGGATCAAAACCCCATGAATCATCGTGGTCGTTGGCGTATTGGTGCTCTGGCGAGCGCTATTGCATTGCTGGGTAGCCTGGCAAGTCTGGAAGCACACGCCCTGGCGTTGGGCCGAATAACGGTTCAATCGGCGCTGGGGGAACCTCTTCGCGCCGAAATTGACATCGCAGACATCACCGCAGACGAAGCCTCCAGCCTGAAGGCCGGCGTCGCGACTGCCGATACCTTCAAGGCCGCAGGGCTTGAATACACTGCCGCGCTGTCGGGCCTGCAGATCAACCTGCAGCGCCGCGCCGATGGCCGGGCTTATTTGCGCCTGACCAGCAGCCGACCCGTGAACGAGCCGTTTGTCGACCTGATTCTGGAAGCCAGCTGGGCGTCCGGACGGATCACCCGCGACTACACCATGCTGTTTGACCCGCCCAACCTGCGGGCCGCAGGTCCGGCAGTAGCGCCAACCGCACCCCAGTTGTCACGGCCAGCCGCGCCCGCCGCCGCACCAGCCAGAACGGCGACGCCTGCACCATCCACACCGCCAGCCCCACCCGTGGCGAAAGCCGCACCGGCTGACAAGGCCCCCACGGGCGACAAACAGCTCACGGTCAAAACCGGAGACACGGCCGGGAAAATCGCCGCCGAGAACAAACCCGCCAGCGTATCGCTGGACCAGATGCTGGTGGCCCTGCTCAGGAGCAATCCGAACGCATTCATCGGTGGCAACGTGAACCGGCTCAAATCTGGCGCCGTGCTGGAAATGCCCAGTGCAGAAACCGCCAGCGCGATTTCACCGCGCGAAGCCACGCAAACCATCGTTGCCCAAAGCAGGGATTTCAACAACTTCCGGCGCAAGCTCGCTGAAGGCGTGCCAACCGCCCAGGTAGCCGGCGCCGACAGGCAGGCCGGTGGAAAAGTCCAGGCCAAGGTTGAAGACCGTGCGCCGGCAAACACCACCCCGGACAAGCTGACGCTGTCCAAAGGTGCGGTTCAGGGCAAAGCAGCCACCGAAGACAAAATTGCCAAAGACAGGCAAGCCCAGGAAGCCTCCACCCGCGTGGCAGAACTGTCCAAAAATATCAGCGACCTCAACAAGCTGGGCATTGCTCCCGCTCCGGTTGCTCCTGCGAGCGCCGCCAAGGCGCCTGGCGTGGCCTTGCCCGCACCGTCAGGCCTTGTGGCACCGGCACCCGTACCCGCAACTGCACCTGTGCCCCCGGCGGCGGCAGCGGCCAGTTCAGCCCAGCCTGGCGCCGCCGGCAGTCCTGTTGTTGTATCCACACCAGTCGCTCCAGCCTCTGCAGCCCTCGCGGTCCCGGCCATCCCCGCTGCCAGTGCCGCAGACAGCAACGCCGCTGCGGCGGCAATCACGCCGGCCTCTGCAGCCGCCGCACCTCCACCGGTAGCCGCGGTTGTCCCGCCCAAAAAGCCTGTGGTGGTCGCCCCTCCCCCTGAACCCAGCCTGATGGACGGCTTGCTGGAGAACCCGTTGATCCTGCCGCTGGCCGGCGGCCTGCTGGCCCTGCTGGCCGGCTTCGGTTTTTACCGCTACCGTCAGCGCAGCAACCCCGCCCAGGTGGACAGTTCCTTCCTGGAAAGCCGCCTGCAACCCGACTCCTTCTTTGGCGCCAGCGGTGGCCAGCGCATCGATACCAACGAGGGCAATGCCACGGGATCGTCCCTCGTGTACTCGCCCAGCCAGCTCGATGCGGCCGGCGATGTGGATCCGGTGGCCGAGGCCGATGTTTACCTGGCCTATGGCCGGGACTTGCAGGCTGAGGAAATCCTCAAGGAAGCGCTGCGCACCAGCCCGACACGCGTGGCCATCCATGCCAAACTGATGGAAATTTATGCCAAGCGCCGCGACACCAAGGCCTTTGAGATCGTGGCGGTTGAGGCCTTTAACCTGACGCAGGGCGGTGGCCCGGACTGGGCATATATCAGCGAAATGGGCCGTGAACTGGATCCGGCCAACCCGATGTACCAGCCCGGCGGCCAACCCATGGCTGCGGGCAAGGGCGGTGGCGCAGCCGCCGCCGCAGCGGCAACCGCCGTCGCTTTCAATACGGCTTCTGGTACGGTCGCCAAAGGAGTCCCACCAACCCCGGCGGCGCCTGTGGTGGATGTTGACCTCGACCTTGATTTCTCGCTGGACGATGCAGACGACGCGGCGGCCGTCCCGGCAGCCGCGTCCCCCTCCCCTGCACGATCAGCCCCCCCCCGGCCTCCCGAGCCACCAGTGGCTGCGAAGTCAGCCCCCTCCCTGCCTGATCTGGACATGGATTTCGGCAGCGCCACTGTCTCGCTGCCCGAGATTGCAGCACCGGCATCCAGGGCTGCCGCAGCGCCAGTGGTCGAGATGGATTTCTCGTCCGCAGGGATGAGTTTCACACCCGAGCCCATGGCTTCCCCCAAGCCGGTCCTGGCCACCAAGGCCGCCGCGCCTGCGCCAGCATCTTCAGACAGTGGCATGCTGGAATTTGACCTCGGTTCGCTGTCACTGGACCTGAACGACGGCCCCACGACAGAAAGCCCGGTTCACGCCCAGGCAACCACGTCCAACGATCCGCTGGAAACCAAGTTCCAGCTGGCCGAGGAATTCCGCTCCCTGGGCGATCCGGACGGCGCGAGGTCCCTGGCCGAAGAGGTAGTGGCCGAGGCCAACGGGCCGCTGAAGGTCAAAGCGCAGGCGTTCCTCAACGCCTTGGCGTGAACCCGGGGTGGTATTGCAGGCCGGCCTGAGCGCCCCGCGTTCGCTGGCCGCGAAGGTTTCCCCGTGAGGATTGCGCTCGGTATCAGTTACAGCGGCAGCGCCTATGAAGGCTGGCAAAGCCAGCTTTCGGGCAAGACGGTACAGGACAAGCTGGAACTGGCATTGGGCAAATTTGCCGCCCAGCCCATACGCACCCTGTGCGCCGGCCGCACGGACGCCGGCGTCCACGGGCTGATGCAGGTCGTGCACTTTGACACCCCCCTGCACCGTGACCTGGGCTCATGGGTACGCGGCCCCAACGCCTTTTTGCCTTCCGACATCGCGGTGCAGTGGGCACGCGAAGTTCCCGATACATTTCATTGCCGCGGCAGTGCCATTGCACGCCGCTACGCCTACGTGGTGCTGGAATCACCCGTGCGACCCAGCGTGGAGGCCGGACGTGTCGGCTGGGTGTACCGGTCGCTGGACGGTGCGGCGATGCGGCAAGCCATCACGCACCTGATCGGCGAACATGACTTCAGCTCCTTTCGGGCGGCACAATGCCAGGCCAAATCGCCCGTCAAAACCATCAACCGGATCGAGATTTCCGAGCGGGCCGGTATGGGTTCCAGGTACTGGCGCTTCGAGTTCGAGGCCAACGCCTTTTTGCATCACATGATCCGGAACATCATGGGCTGCCTGGTCGCCATAGGCCAAGGCAGCCATGCGCCAGGCTGGCTCCTGGAGGTGATGGCCGCACGCAGCCGGGATGCCGCCGCCCCCACTTTTTCACCTGACGGCCTCTATTTCCTGGGGCCAGTCTATGAAGACCACTATGGTTTGCCAAACCGTACGGCGGCTTATGATTGGATTCCATGATTGCCCCCACGCTTTTCACTTCATGTAATGCGCTGCCCCCGGAGGGGGCCGCTGCGCCTGCGGCCCGGCGAAGCCGGTTCCGCGACCCCTGCTGGCAAGTAGGGACTCCCCGTTCACCGACTTCGCATCCTCTATCGTCAATAGCCCCCGTCTAGGGATACCACATGACGCCATCAATCCGTACCCGCATCAAGATCTGCGGCCTGACGCGGGAAGAAGACGTGGATGCGGCTGTGGCCGCGGGCGCAGATGCGGTCGGTTTTGTCATGTATGAACCCAGCCCGCGCTATGTGACGGTGGAACGGGCCGCCGAACTGGCTCGCCGCTTGCCGCCCTTCGTCACGCCGGTGCTGCTCTTCGTCAATGCACCCCTTGCCAAAATCATGGCGGCCTGCGCCCATATTCCCCCGGCCTTGCTGCAATTCCATGGTGATGAAACACCTGAAATCTGCCTGCAGGCGGGCCGGCCCTTCATGCGCGCCGCCCGTATCCCCCTGGTTGAGCAGGCCGCCGTAGACCCCACAGGAACCCAGGGCCGCTTTGATCTCGTAAAATATGCCGAAGATTTCAAAGCAGCCCAGGCCATCCTGCTCGACGCCCATGTCGAAGGTTATGGCGGCGGCGGGAAAGCATTCAATTGGTCACTTCTTCCTCCAAGCGTCAGCGCTCACCTCGTTTTGTCTGGTGGATTGACGCCTGCAAATGTGATCGATGGCATTTTGCAAGTCAGGCCGCGCTGTAAAACGCTGGCCGTTGATGTGAGCTCAGGCGTGGAGGTTTCCGCTGCCGGAGGGGCAACCCTCAAGGGAATCAAGAGCGCCGACAAAATCAACCAATTTGTCGCAGCCGTACGCGCTGCCGACGAGCAACTTGCGAAGACCCAAACCCATCATGTTCGACTATCACCAACCTGACCCGACCGGCCATTTCGGCATTTACGGCGGCAGTTTCGTTTCCGAGACGCTGACCCACGCGATCAATGAGCTGAAAGACGCCTACGCAAAATACCAGAACGACCCCGAGTTCCTCGCCGAATTCCACTATGAACTGGCGCATTTTGTGGGGCGTCCGTCCCCCATTTACCATGCGGCCCGCATGAGCCGGGAACAGGGCGGCGCGCAGATTTACCTGAAGCGCGAGGACCTGAACCACACCGGGGCGCACAAGATCAACAACACCATTGGCCAGGCCATGCTGGCCCGCCGCATGGGCAAAACGCGCATCATTGCTGAAACCGGCGCTGGCCAGCACGGCGTGGCGACCGCCACCATCTGCGCGCGTTATGGCCTGGAATGCGTGGTCTACATGGGCAGCGAAGACGTCAAGCGCCAGAGCCCCAACGTCTACCGCATGAAGCTGCTGGGCGCCACGGTGGTGCCGGTCGAAAGCGGCAGCAAAACGCTGAAAGACGCCCTCAACGAGGCCATGCGCGACTGGGTCGCCAATGTGGACAACACCTTCTACATCATTGGCACCGTGGCCGGGCCGCATCCCTACCCGATGATGGTCCGCGATTTCCAGAGCGTGATCGGCACTGAATGCCTGGCGCAAATGCCGGAGTTCATCGGCAAGCGGCAGCCCGACGCGGTGATTGCCTGCGTCGGCGGGGGCAGCAACGCCATGGGCATTTTTTATCCCTACATCGCGCATGACGAAACCCGCCTGATAGGCGTGGAAGCAGCCGGCGAGGGCCTGGAGAGCGGCAAGCACTCTGCATCGCTGCAGCGCGGACTGCCTGGCGTGCTGCACGGCAACCGTACCTATGTCCTGCAAAATGAAGACGGCCAGGTGACGGAGACGCACAGCATCAGCGCCGGGCTCGACTACCCCGGCGTAGGCCCCGAACACGCCTTCCTGAAGGACATCGGCCGCGCCGAATATGTGGGCATCACGGACACCGAAGCACTGGAAGCCTTCCACTACCTGTGCCGTACCGAAGGCATCATTGCCGCGCTGGAGTCCAGCCACGCCGTGGCCTACGCGATGAAGCTGGCCAAAACCATGCGCAGCGACCAGAGCATCCTGGTCAGCCTGTCGGGCCGGGGCGACAAGGACATTGGCACCGTCGCAGACCTCAGCGGCGCGGATTTTTATGACCGACCCTCCATGCGCGGCCTGACCGTCAAGGGCAGCGGCAAGGAGACATCATGAGCCGCATCAGCGCCACGTTCGCCAGCCTGAAAAGCCAGGGCCGCAAGGCACTGATCCCCTACGTCACCGCGGGCTTTCCGTTCGCCGATGTCACGCCTGAACTGATGCACAGCATGGTGGCCGGCGGCGCCGACGTGATTGAGCTGGGCGTGCCCTTCTCGGACCCGAGCGCCGACGGTCCGGTGATCCAGAAAGCCGGAGAAAAAGCCCTGGCCCTGGGTATCGGCCTGGCCCAGGTGCTGGAGATGGTGCGCGTCTTCCGTCAAAAAGACGGCGTCACACCGGTGGTCCTGATGGGCTATGCCAACCCCGTCGAACGTTACGACATCAAGCACGGCGGCGGTGCAGCGGAAAGCGCCTTCATCCGCGACGCCGCACAGGCGGGCGTGGACGGCGTACTGATCGTCGACTACCCGCCCGAGGAGTGCGTGGAATTTGCTGCCCGGCTGCGCGCGCATGGCATGGACCTGATCTTCCTGCTGGCGCCGACGTCTACCGCCGCCCGCATGGCGCAGGTTGCCGAGGTGGCCAGCGGTTATGTGTATTACGTCTCGCTCAAGGGCGTGACCGGCGCCGGCACGCTCGACGTAGATGCCGTGGAAGCCATGCTGCCGCGCATCCGCCAGCACGTGAAGGTCCCTGTGGGTGTGGGTTTTGGCATCCGCGACGCGGCAACCGCCAAAGCCATCGGCAAGGTGGCGGACGCGGTCGTGATCGGCAGCAAGATCATCCAGCTGATAGAAAACCAGCCGCGGGACAAGGTTGCCGCCGTGGCCCATGACTTTCTGAAAGAAATCCGTACCGCTCTGGACTGATTTTTGGCCCGCCCAACCCGGCGCATAATTGCGCTTTTCGCCCGGCGGCAGCCGCAGCGACGGTTAACGCGGCTTGATGCAGAAGCACCTCAACAAGGACTGACGACATGTCTTGGCTAGAAAAACTACTCCCCCCGAAAATCAGCCCGACCGACCCCACCGAGCGCCGCAGTGTGCCCGAAGGCCTGTGGATCAAATGCCCCAGCTGCGAGGCCGTGCTGTACAAGACCGATCTGGAAAAGAACCAGAACGTCTGCCCGCAATGCAGCCACCACCACCGCATTGGCGCGCGTGCCCGGCTGGACGCGTTTCTCGACCCCGAAGGCCGCTATGAACTGGGCCAGGAAGTGCTGCCGGTTGATGCGCTCAAGTTCAAGGACAGCCGCAAGTACCCCGAGCGCCTGAAAGAGGCGCTGGAAAACACCGGTGAAACCGATGCGCTCATCGTGATGGGCGGCGCCGTGCACAGCATTGGCGTCGTGGTTGCGTGCTTTGAATTTGATTTCATGGGTGGCAGCATGGGCAGCGTGGTCGGCGAGCGCTTTGTGCGCGGCGTGCACGCGGCCATCGAGCAGAAAGTGCCCTTCATCTGCTTCACCGCCACCGGAGGCGCGCGCATGCAGGAGGGCCTTTTGAGCCTGATGCAGATGGCCAAGACCAATGCGGCACTGACCCGCCTGGCCAAAAAAGGCCTGCCCTACATCAGCGTGCTGACCGACCCGACCATGGGCGGCGTGAGCGCCGGCTTTGCCTTTGTCGGCGACATCGTGATTGCCGAGCCCAAGGCGCTGATCGGCTTTGCCGGCCCGCGTGTCATCGAGTCCACGGTGCGTGTAACCCTGCCGGAGGGCTTTCAGCGCGCCGAATTCCTGCAGACCAAAGGGGCGGTCGACTTTATTTGCGACCGGCGCGAACTGCGCAAGACGGTGGCGAGCTCGCTGGCCATGCTGCTCAGGCAGCCGGCCGACGCTGTCAGCTGAACCCCGTGACCCTGTGACCCTGTGACCCTGCCCCGCTCACTGCACCTGTTCCGCAGTTCTCGCGAAACCACGGCTGCAGGCACGCAATAGCCCGCTTTGGGTTGGGCACATCTGCCAGTGGCCAGGCGCAGGGAAATACGGGCGTGGGATGATGTCATTCAACGTAATTGACGCATGACGCCATGTCCGAAGCCCTGACCCTGACCTCCCTGCCGCTGTTTCCCCTGGGCACGGTGCTCTACCCCGGCGGCCTGCTGCCCCTGCGAATTTTTGAAGTCCGCTACCTGGACATGATCGGCAAATGCCACAAGGCGGGCGCACCTTTTGGCGTGGTCTCGCTGACCGAAGGCTCGGAGGTACGCCGGCCCGACAATGCCGGGCCCGGCAGTGATGGCTTTGCGCACGAAGCCTTCAACACGGTCGGCACCCTGGCCACGATCACCGAATTTTCAGCCCCGCAATCCGGCTTGATGGTGATCCGCTGCACCGGGACCCATCGTTTCACGATTTCCAGCAGCGAAAAGATGAAACACGGTTTATGGCTCGCCAATGTCACTCGCCAGGACGACGACGTTGCCGTAAAGGTTCCGGAAGACCTGCAGGACACCGCCGACGCGCTCGACAAGCTGATCCAGGCCCTGCAGGCGCGCGGCGTGCCGGCCGGGCAGATGCCCCTGCAACCGCCCTACAGGCTCCAGGACTGCGGGTGGGTCGCCAACCGCTGGTGTGAATTGCTGCCCATTTCGCTGGAACTCAAGCAACGCCTGATGGAACTGGACAACCCGCTGCTCAGGCTTGAATTGGTGAGCGACATCCTGGACCGCAGCGGCATCTCCCTTTAACGCCTTGGCTTGGCTTCGATCCGCGAAAATCCGCCCTCTCCAGCTCTTCAAGCCGTAAAACAGCCGGTTAAAAACTTAAAATCATGGGTTCGGCGCTTTCCGGCCATTTTGAAATGGCGCAGCGCCCTGCACTTTCGATCTTTTTTCCGGAACACCACCCCTATGTCCATCCACCCCGCCTTGCCCGTAGCCGACAGCGTGATTCCCGCCCTGCCAGACGACAACCAGCTGATGGTCGAGCGGCGCGAAAAACTCAAGGCCCTTCGCAGCGCCGGCGTAGCTTTTCCCAACGACGTCCGGCCCGAGCACCGGGCCGAGGCACTGTTTGCGCAGTACGACAGCAAGACCAAGGAAGAGCTGGAACCCCTGGCCGTGAAGGTGAGCGTCGCTGGCCGCATGATGCTCAAGCGGGTGATGGGAAAAGCCAGCTTTGCCACGCTGCAGGACGCTTCGTTTGGTCCGTCGGGTGGGCGCATCCAGGTCTACATCAACAACGAGGGTGTGGGCGAAGAAGTCCACGCCGCCTTCAAGCATTGGGACCTGGGCGATATCGTCGCGGCCACCGGTACGCTGTTCAAGACCAAGACCGGCGAGCTGTCGATTCACGCCACCAGTGTCCGGCTGGTCACCAAAAGCCTGCGCCCCCTGCCCGACAAATTCCACGGCATGGCCGATCAGGAGGTCAAATACCGCCAGCGCTATGTGGACCTGATCATGGACGAGTCCGCCCGCAAGCGCTTCATGGCGCGCAGCAAGGCGGTCAGCGGCCTTCGCGAATTCATGGTGGCCAACGACTTCCTCGAAGTCGAAACCCCCATGCTGCACCCGATTCCGGGCGGCGCCAATGCCAGACCCTTCAAGACGCACCACAACGCGCTGGACCAGGAAATGTTTTTGCGCATCGCGCCCGAGCTCTACCTGAAGCGCCTGATCGTCGGCGGCTTTGAACGTGTGTTCGAAATCAACCGCAGCTACCGCAACGAGGGCATCAGCGTGCGCCACAATCCCGAGTTCACCATGATGGAGTTCTACGCGGCCTGGTGGAATTATTCAGACCTGATGACCTTCACCGAAACCCTGATTCGGGACGTGGCCCAGAAGGTGACGGGCTCCCTTCAGCTGAGCTACGGCGGCAAGGCCGTTGACCTGAGCCAGCCCTTTGAGCGCCTCACCATCCGAGAAGCCATCCTCAAGCACACCGAAGCAGGCGAGCAGGTTGACGACATGGCCTGGCTGACCAGCGCGCTGAAAAAGCTGGGCGCCACCGAAGCCAAAGACCGTCTTTCAACCCGCTCTTTGGCCAGCCTGCAGGTGATGTATTTCGAGGAAATGGTCGAAGACAAGCTCTGGCAGCCGACCTTCATCATGGAACACCCCACGGAAATCTCGCCGCTGGCGCGCGCCAATGATGCACGCCCCGAGGTGACGGAACGCTTTGAGCTCTACATCACCGGCCGCGAATTCGGCAACGGTTTTTCAGAGCTGAACGATGCCGAAGAGCAGGCAGCCCGCTTCAACGCGCAGGTGGCGGCCAAGGACGACGGCGACGACGAAGCCATGTTCTACGACCATGACTTCATCCGCGCCCTCGAATACGGCATGCCGCCAACCGGCGGATGCGGCGTGGGCATAGACCGGCTGATGATGCTGCTGACCGACAGCCCCAGCATCCGCGATGTGATTTTGTTCCCCGCGCTGCGCCGGGAGGCGTAGGCCCACCGCAGGGAACAGGCTGGGACCGAAGTCAGTCCTTGCGTTTTTTGAGCTTGTGCAGGTAGTTGTCCAGCACCGAGCGGATTTTGTGGCGCACGGTCTTGCGCGCGGCCGGCGCTGATGAGGCTGAGACGGGTGCAGGTGCGGGTGCCTGTACTGGTGTCGACACCTTGACGGCGCCCGTTGATACTGGAGGCACTGGCGCCGCCTTGCCGCGCTCGCTGGCCTCTACGGCTTCCGGGCGTTCCGGGCGAACTGGCCGCCCATTCGCATTCGTTACCGGCATCCGCAAATCATCCAGATAATCCCGCGCAATGTTGACACTGTCCTGCACGCCCAGTGCCGGGTGGTGTTTTTCCAGCCACTCCTTGCAGCACCGGATGCCCAGGTCACGCAGACCCTGAATCAGGCCGGCATCGGTCGATGACTTGGTCGAGGCCGTGAAGCGCTCCAGCGCCTCGCCACCATCGACCCGGTGCATCAGCACATTCTTGTAGTGCCCCGGATCGAGCTTGCCTTCGGTCAGCAGGCGCTTGACGAAATCGATGGCCCGCATCTCGGCAATCAGTCCGGCATTGAAGGTGATTTCATTGATCCGGTCCATGATCTCGTTCGCGTTGGTCGGCAGCGACTCGCGCCTGATGGGATTGATTTGCACCAGCACGATGTCACGGCTGTCGCAGTGATAAATCAGGGGATGGATCGCGGGATTGCCCGTATAACCACCGTCCCAGAAATGATCGCCTTCAATCTCCACCGCCTGGAACACCATCGGCAGACAGGCCGAGGCCATCACGGCGCTGGCCGTCAGGCGCTTGCCTGAAAACACCTCTGCCTTGCCGGTGTTGACGCGCGTGGCCACCACAAATACCTTGGGCGTGCCCGGGTGACGGGTGGCCGCCAGCCGTTCGAAGTCGACCTGGCTTTCCAGGAATTTCCTGAGCGGGTTGATGTCAAAGGGGTTACTCTGGTAAGGCGACAGCGTATTGGCCCAGTAGCGCGTCATGGCATCGGTCCATAACCTGGACGGTCCCGCAGACGTTCCCATCGTCATGTGGCCGAACAGGATGTCAAACGGGGCGCGCTGCATTTTCGACATCGATGACGACAGCGCTCCCATGCTGACGATGCCGTTCCAGAAGCTGGCCAGCGCTTCGCGTGCCGCGTCATGTTGCTGCACCTTGGACTTGCCCTCGGCACCGGCAAAACCATGCGCCAGCGCCACCGCATTCATCGCCCCTGCGCTGGTGCCGCTGATCCCCTCGATATCGATGCGCCCGTCTTCGAGCAGCGCATCGAGCACGCCCCATGTGAAGGCACCGTGCGAGCCACCGCCCTGCAAAGCCAGGTTGACGCGACAGGGGGCAGTGCTTGTGACGTTGTTCATGGGCCAAGGTTAGCAAAAAAAGGTGTCAGCGCCCGCCGCAGGCGTCGTGACAGCCACACGACTAAAATCAGGGGGTTCCCCCGCATCCGGGAAACACCTGTGCTTTACGGGCTTTCAGGCGTCCGGCTTCCCGTCGGCAAACGTCGACGGTCCATCAAACCCATAGCAAATAAATCCTGTCGGCCATCCGATGAAATACCTCTCGGGCTACCCTGACAGCCTCAAAGCCCAGGTGCAGCAGCTCATGGCACAAGAGCGTCTGGGCGACATGCTGCTCACGAAATACCCGAGGGCCCACGACGTACGCACCGACAAGGCCTTGTACGACTACGTGATGGACCTCAAAAACACGTTTTTGCGCAACGCCGAACCGCTCAGCAAAGTCGCGTTTGACAGCAAGCTCCATGTGATCGCCCACGCGCTGGGAACCCACACAGCCATCTCAAGAGTCCAGGGCAGCAAGCTCAAGGCCAAACGCGAAATCCGCGTGGCCACGCTGTTCAAGGACGCGCCTGCGGAATTCCTGAAGATGATTGCGGTGCACGAGCTGGCCCACATCAAGGAAAAGGCGCACGACAAAGCCTTCTATCAGCTCTGCACCTATATGGAGCCGCAATACCACCAGTACGAGTTTGACTTGCGCGTTTATCTCACGCACATCGATGCGGCGGGCAAGCTGGACTGGCCAGCGGCCTAGCTGAGAGCACACCATCAGCGTTTCCACGAGACAAGCCGAGACAAGCGTTCAAAAGCCATGTCGGTCACCACGGCCAGCATTCCCACCAGCACCGCTCCCTGTAAAACATAGGCGGTATTGAAGCCGCTGAGTCCGACAATAATCGGTGAACCCAGGGTTTTGGCGCCCACGGTGGAGGCGATGGCTGCGGTGCCTATGTTGATGATGACGGATGTGCGCACGCCGGAAATCCAGACCGGCAGCGCCAAGGGGGTTTCGACCTGCCGCAAACACTGCCAGGGCGACATGCCCATGCCGTTGGCCGATTGGCGGACTGATTCCGGAACCGATTGAAGGCCCGACACGGTGCCATGCACCACAGGAAGCAAGCCGTACACGGTCAGGGCGATGAGTGCGGGCAGTTCGCCAAAGCCCACCACAGGCACCGCCACCGCAAGCACAGCCACGGGCGGAAAGGTCTGCCCCATGGACACCACCGTCTCGACAACCGGCCGGAACTGCCGCCCGATCGGGCGTGTGATCCAGACAGCGATAGCGCTTCCCAGGAGAACAGACACCGCGCTGGACACGCCCACCAGCTTGCAGTGCTGCCACAGCAGCTGCGCAAACGGCTCCTGGCGGTAAACCGGGCGGTCCAACTCAGGGAAAAGGCTGGCAAACAGGGGCTGCGAATGCGGCAGCCAGAGCACCAGCGCCGCCAGCACCAGTACGGCCCACAGCAGCTTATCCCCGGCCAACCCGGTCAGCCAGGCCAGACGCCGCAACCCACCCGCACTAGACATCGGAAGGCCCGGCCTTGTGAAAAATATCAGCGGCATGCAGCACGCCGGCGTGGGCGCCAGCGGCATCCGTCAGATTCACCACCGCGAGCTGGCGCATGGCCAGATAAGACACTGCCTCACGCAGCGTGGTGGCCGCTGGCAGGCTGGGGCCCTGATGTGGGGGTTCCTGCCGCGCCAAGCTCTGGGCAGACTGAAGCGACAACAGCTTGATGCCGATGTCGCCGCGGCCCACAAAGTCGACCACCAAGGCGTTGGCGGGCCTGGCCAAAAGCTCCAGCGGCGTCGCCACCTGCACAATCCGGCCATGGTCGAGCGGCACGATTTTGGTGGCCAGGCGCAAGGCCTCGTCAACATCGTGGGTGACCATCACGATGGTTTTGCCGGAGGCCTGGTGAACGCGCTTCATCTCCAGCTGCAATGACGCCCGGATCACTGGGTCCAGGGCCCCAAACGGCTCGTCCATCAATAAAACATCCGGGTCTGCCGCCAAGGCACGGGCAACGCCCACGCGCTGCTGCTGGCCGCCCGACAGCTGGTGGGGGTAACGAGTTCTGTAGGTCTCAGGGTCAAGGTCGAACAGCTGCAGCAGCGCCGTGACACGATCGCGGATTTTTTGGGCCGTCCAGCCGAGCATCTGGGGCACCACGCCAATGTTGCGCTCCACCGTCCAGTGCGGAAACAGGCCCACAGACTGGATGGCGTAGCCCATGCGCAGGCGCAGCTCGCGCACCTTGAAGCTGTAGATTTCTTCGCCATCGAAAAGAATTCTTCCCGCATCATGGCTTTCCATGCGGTTGATCATCTTCAGCATGGTGGACTTGCCCGAGCCCGAAGCACCAATCAGGACCACAAACTCCCCGCGCTCAATCGTGAGGTTCACCCCGTCTATTGCGGTGACAAGGCCATACGATTTGCGGATGTTCTGAAACTCGATCATGACGGCACGCCACTTCCTGATCCGGTGACGCTGGCAAGGCTGATCAACACCTTGAACGCCACATCGGCCAGCACCCCCAGCGCGATGATGGGCACGACGCCCAGCAACACCAGATCCTGCGCGCTGCTAAAGAGCCCTTCAAACATGATGGCGCCCAGCCCACCCGCCCCAATGAGCGCGGTAACGGCGGCCAGCCCCACGGCCTGAATGAGGGCGGTGCGCACACCCCCCAAGACAACCGGCAGGGCCAGGGGGAACTCGATACGCCCGAAAATCTGAAAGCGTGTCATGCCCATGCCGGTGGCTGCGTCAATCACACCGGACGGCACCGCCTCCAGGCCGGCCACGGTGGCCCTGACCACCGGCAGCAAACCGTACAGGGTCAACGCAATCACGGCCGGAGCCAGGCCTACGCCACTGATGCCCGCCCTGGCGAGCGCGGGCCAGGCCGCAGCCAGCAGGGCCAGGGGTGCCATCAACAGGCCAAACAAGGCAATCGAAGGGATGGTTTGAATGATGTTCAGCAGCGGAAACAGCGCGCCGGCGAGCCTGTTTTTTTGACAGGCCAGCCATCCCAATGGCAGGCCAATGCACAGGGTGAAGGCCACCGCCATCATCACGATCTGAATGTGCCGGACGACTACGCCGACAAAGATATCCGAGCGGTTGGCATACTCTTTCATGATGGACAGGTCGTCGCACCAGCCGGCCGACAGCATGAAGCACACCGGACCCAGCACGGCCGCGACGACGATAAAGCGTTGCGCGCTGCCCGCCCGCAGGCGCTGCATCCCATCCGCCGCGATCAAGCCCAACAGCAGCAGCGCGGCCCAGAATGCGCCCCCCAGCGAGGTCCGGGCAAGGGGCGACCCGGTCTCGGCGGCGAAGGACGCATACCTGCCTGCGAGCCAGACCAGGCCACTCACCAGCACACAGGAAACCATGACCACGGACCACAGCAGTGCGCGACCGGGTTCAAAAAATACGGCCAGCAGCAAGGAGACCATCAAAACCACCAGCAACCACCCAGGCCCCTGCAGCACATTCAGCACCGCGATAAAGGAAACGGGCTCGCCCGATACCAGGCGGTTAGGCGCCACGCGCAAAAACGGCAATCCGTAAAGAACGCCCGCCCCCAGGAACGACATGGCCGCCAGGACGGGGCTCCATCGCAGAGGAGGCGATACCGAAGGATCTCCAGAAGGATAGAGCCCCTGAGTCACGGGACAGGCTTACTTCAGCAGCCCCTTGGACTTCAGGAAATCTGAAGCCACCTTTTTGGCATCCTGTCCGTCAAGCTGAATTTTCGCGTTCAGTGCCTGCAGGGTCGGGCCGTCCAGCACCTTGAACACAGGGGCCAGCACGTCCCTGATTTTTGGATTTTTCTTGAGCGCCTCTTCCCGAATGATGGGCGTGGGCGCGTAAATGGGCTGAACGCCTTTGGGGTCTTCCATGATCACCAGGCCCAGCGCCGCCACCGCACCATCGGTGCCGTAAGCCATGGCGGCGTTCACACCGGAGGTTTTTTCGGCAGCCGCGCGTATCGTGACCGCCGTATCACCGCCAGCCAGCGTCAGGATTTGGTCGGGCTTGAGTTTGAAATTGTAGGCCGCCTGAAAAGCCGGCAACGCGTCAGAGCGCTCGACAAACTCGGCCGATGCCGCGAGCTTGAACTGCCCGCCGCCCGTGACCCACTTGCCCAGGTCGTCCAGGGTCTTGAGCTTGTTGGCGCTCGCCACCTCTTTGCGAACGGCAATCGCCCAGGTGTTGTTGGCCGGCGAGGGCTCGAGCCAGACGATCTTGTTTTTGTCGTAGTCCAGCGTCTTGACGCGCTCGTAGCCCGCCTTGGCATTCTTCCAGACCGGGCTGGATTCCTCCGAAAAGATAAAAGCGCCGTTGCCGGTGTACTCCGGGTAAAGATCAATTTCACCGGCCGTGATGGCGCCGCGCACGACCTTGGTGTTTCCCAGCGAGGCTTTGTTTTCAGTCTTGATGCCGTTGGCCTCCAGCACCAGGACAATCATGTTGCCCAGCAGCTTGCCCTCGGTGTCGATTTTGGAGCCGACCCGAAGGGGTGCCGCCCCCTGCGCCCACACCCCGCCTGCCGCCAGAGCACCGACCAGCAGCATGGCGGCCCTGCGTTGGATTGATTTCATGGTGAGTACTCCCAAACAAAGAAGATGACAAGGAGTTGACGATACCTCAGACCGGGCGGCCCGGGTAGTGGGCTGTAACGATGGAATCGAAAGCGCTCCTGATGTCTCTCCGCCCGTTCAGGCTGAGCCTGTCGAAGCCCTTCGACAAGCTCAGGGCGAACGGTTAAATCAAGGCAAACGATTCAAACTTCATTGGACCGGATCACTCGCCTCAGGGAATCAAGCCCATCGCATGCATGTAGGCGGGATGCAGCATCAACTCGTCCCACTCATGGGCCGGCGTCGTCGGCAGCAGGTCGAGCCTGCGCATTTCGCTGGACTCCAGCGCCTCCCATTGGCCTTTGAGCAGCGCCTCGGCCATGCCGTCGAGCAGCTCGTCCACCGGTTTGCCCTCGCCCACGGACTGGTTGCACAGCAGCACCATGTCGCAACCGGCGTTGAGCGCGGCCACGGCGGCCTGGGTGTAGCTGACCTCCTGGCCGTCCAGCAGGCGTGCCCCGGCCATGCTCAGGTCGTCGCTGAAAATCGCGCCGCCAAAGCCGAGCTGGCCACGCAGGATGTAGGTCAGCCATTGCTCCGAAAAACCGGCCGGCCGGGCATCGACCTTGGGGTAGATCACGTGCGCCGGCATGACGCTGGTCAGCGTGGTGTTGAGCCACTCATAAGGTGCGGCATCGTCGGCCATTATGGCCTTGAGGCTGCGCTTGTCGACCGGAATGTCGGTATGCGAGTCGGCCTTGACGAAACCATGGCCGGGAAAATGTTTGCCGCAGTTGGCCATGCCGCTTTGCAGCAGTCCGTGCATCAGGCTTTTGGCCAGCAGGCTGACCACGCGCGGGTCGCGGCCGAAGGCACGGTCGCCGATGACACCACTTTCACCCCAATCCAGGTCCAGCACCGGCGTGAAACTGAAGTCCACGCCGCAGGCACGCAGCTCGGCGCCCAGCACGTAGCCGCAGGCGGTGGCGGCGTTGGTGGCCGCCAGCTGGTCTTTCATCCACAGGGCGCCCAGCGCCCGCATGGGCGGCAGATGGGTGAAGCCGTCGGTCCGGAAGCGCTGGACACGGCCACCTTCGTGGTCGACGCAAATCAGCAAATCGGGGCGGATGCGCTTGATGTCGGCGCACAGCGCCGTGAGCTGCTGGCGGTCCTTCCAGTTGCGGCCGAAGAGAATGATGCCCCCTGTCAGCGGGTGCTTCAGGCGCCGGCGGTCGGCCTTGGTGAGGGACAGGCCTGCAATGTCAAGGATCAGGGGAGCATGCTGGGTCATGGAAAATATTTCAGGGTTACTGGTGAATCGATAGCTGTTGATCCAGCTATTACAGTGGCTAGACGCTTTTTTTCTCTACAACGCAAAAGCTGGCCGCGTATTCGCTCTCGTCGGTCACGCTGACATGCACGCTCAGCTGACGAGTTTCAAACCAGTCCTTGAGCGCACCGTGCAGCACAATCTCGGGCTTGCCGCTGGCCACTTTGGAAATTTCACAATGGCGCCAGGTCATGGGCAAGCGCATGCCCAATCCAATCGCCTTGCTGAAAGCCTCCTTGGCTGAAAACCGCGTGGCGAGGTAGCGAACGCCGCGGTCGGGCCAGCGCACGCTGCGCTCTTTCCACGTGGCCAGCTCGGCATCGCTGAGGATTTTTTGCGCAAAGCGCTCGCCGTGGCGCTCCAGGCTGGCACGGATGCGGCGCACGTCGCAGATGTCGGTACCCACACCGTAAATCATCAGTGCGTCGCAGCAAAGGCTTCGTCAATGCAGCGCAGGTAATCTTTCACGGTCGCGGTGTAGCCCAGTTCCAGCGCATCGGCTATCAGGGCATGGCCGATCGAGACTTCCTGCACACCGGGCACTGCGCGCAGAAACGCGGTCAGGTTGTCACGGTTCAGATCATGGCCGGCATTTATGCCCAGATGGAGAGCCGCAGCCGCCCGGGCAGCACTGGAAAACCGGTCAAGCGCTTCACTTCTTTCCGTGCCTGACGAGGCCCGGGCATAGCTTTCGGTGTAAAACTCCACCCGGTCGGCCCCCACCGCCTTCACGGCGGCCATGGCTTCGGCAACGGGGTCCATGAACAGGCTCACGCGCACCCGGCGGGCATGGGCCTGCTCGATCAGAGGCTGCAAACGGTCGGCATCGGCTGGAAACGTCCAGCCATGGTCGCTGGTGAACTGGTCCTCGCTGTCGGGCACGAAGGTGCATTGATGCAGCGGCAGGCCCCGCGCTGTCAGGTCGCGCACAAAATGCATCAGGTTCTGGAAGGGATTGCCTTCGATATTGAATTCGCGGTCAGGCCAGTCTTTCATGAGAGCCGCAAGTTCGTAGACATCATCGGGGCGGATATGCCGCTCGTCCGGCCGCGGGTGCACCGTGATGCCCTGGGCGCCCGCTTCCAGGCACAGCTCTGCGGCACGCAGCACGCTCGGAATGTCGATATGCCGCGTGTTGCGAAGCAGCGCGACCTTGTTGACATTGACCGAAAGCGCGGTCTTGTGAATGCCTGAGGGCATGGGCGGATGGTCGGCGTGGCGAAAAAGGGGCATGGCGGTATGGGCTGTTAGAGGGCCTGCAGGTCTATCATCATTTGCCGGGTTTTCAGGACCTTCACACCGCAATGGTAGTGCAGCAGCGCCCGTAACTGGGTTTTAAGTTCATTGAGCCCGGGAATGCAGGCCCGCACCGTGTCGGAAAACAGGGCGTTGTCGCCCAGCGCCTGTTGCAACGCCGTCCATTGCTCGCCGGTCAGGCTGCTGCGGTCGTCGTCATGGGCCTGCCTGAGACCGGCTTCCGCCACCAGCACATAGCGGGTCCGGGGCGCCAGTGGTGCCAGCGTTGCCGTTTCCGCATCCAGCAGGGGCAACAGGCCAATATCACGCAGCAAACGCAGCTCAAAAGCCCGCAGGGCCAGCTGCAGGGTGTCCGTGCTTTGGCTGGCCAGCAGCTGCACCGTGGCGGAATAGGCGTCAAAAAGCACCGGGTGCGGGTCGTCGCGGGCCAGCAAGCGCATCAGCAGCTCATTCAGGTAGTAACCCGACAGCAGGGCGTCGCCGGTGGGCATGACATGGCCGCCTTGCCACTCCGCGCTTCTCAGGGTCCGGATTTCGGCATCGCCACCAAAGGCAATGTGCAAAGGCTGCAAGGGCAGCAAAATCGGCCGGAAGCTGGAACTGGGTTTCTTGGCACCGCGCGCCACCAGGGCCACCCGTCCATACTGGCGGGTAAAGACTTCCAGAATCAGGCTGGACTCGCTCCAGTCGTAGCGGTGCAGCACATAGGCAGGCTCGTCGCCGATGCGTTTGGTGGCCATGGTTCAGGGCGTGCCGCAAGAGACCAGCAGTGCAAACTGTGGGAACTCCCCCTTCGAGCAGGGGCCGCCGGACTGGCTTCGCCAGACCGCAGGCGCAGCAGCCCCCCCGGGGGGCAGGGAGCTACACGCAGTGAGCGACCGTGGGGGCCTCATTCATACCCGAATGTCTTGACCCGGGCCTCATCGTCCGCCCAGCCCGAACGCACCTTGACCCATATCTCCAAAAACACCTTGTTGCCGGTGAGCGTTTCGAGTTCATGTCGGGATTCGGTACCGATGCGCTTGAGCTTCTCGCCCTTCTCGCCAATCACCATGCCCTTGTGGCCGTCGCGCTCCACCACGATGGTGGCGGCAATCCTGCGCAGGTTGCCCTCTTCTTCATACTTGTCAATGATCACTGTGGAGGTGTACGGCAACTCGTCGCCGGTCAGACGAAACAGCTTTTCACGAATGATCTCGGCGGCCATGAAGCGATCGCTGCGGTCGGTCAGTTCGTCGGCGCGGTACATCCAGGGCTGCACCGGCAAGTACTTCTCGCAGATGCCAAACAGCCGTTCAATATCCTTGGCGTTGTTGGCCGACATGGGGACAAACTCGGCAAAATCATGCCGCTCCTGCATGGAGCGCAGCCAGGGCGCAATCTCGGCCCGGCGATGGATCAGGTCAAACTTGTTGGCCAGCAGGATGGCCGGTGTTTTTTCGGGCAACAAGGCCAGCACCTTGGCATCGGCCAGGTTGAACTGGCCGGCTTCCACCACAAAAACAATCAGGTCCACATCGCTGACGGCGCCCACCACCGTGCGGTTCAGCGAGCGGTTCAGGGCATTGCCGTGCCGGGTCTGGAAACCCGGGGTATCCACAAACACAAACTGCGTGGCGCCCACGGTGCGCACACCGGTGATGCGGTGGCGCGTGGTCTGCGCCTTGCGGGAGGTGATGCTGATTTTCTGGCCGACCAGTGCATTGAGCAGGGTGGATTTGCCCACGTTGGGTTTGCCGACGATGGCAATCAGGCCACAGCGCTGCGTTTCGACGGGCGGGGTCTCCGGAACAGCCCCCGCAGCAGCACGCGATGACAGGGCCTGGGCCAGCATGGCGTCCAGCGCATCAGGACCCTGCGCCTCGTCAGCGGGCAATTCAAGCGATATATTCGCCGGCTTCTTCGGCTCTTTTTTACCTGTACTCATGGTCTTTCGAATGGTGTTGGGTGCGTGCGGGCAGGACGCCGAGTCAGGAATCCAGGGTTTTGAGGTAGATCAGCATCGCGGCGGCCGCGGCCTGCTCACCTGCCCGGCGCGAGCCACCGATCCCGCGTTCCGCCCGGCCGTACTCGGTAATTTCACATTCCACATCAAATGTCTGCTGGTGGGCGGCGCCCATCGTGCCCACCACCCGGTAAATGGGGAGGTTCATTTTGCGCCCTTGCAACCACTCCTGCAATTCGGTTTTCGGGTCCTTGCCGATGGCCTGCATCTGCGGGTTGATTTCCACATCCCTGAAGAGGCGCCGCACCAGCTGGTCGGCCTTGTCGAAGCCGGCATCCAGGTAGACAGCACCTATTACCGCCTCCAGCGCATCCGCCAGGATGGACGGCCGCTTCTGCCCGCCCGATCGGGCTTCGCCTTCACCGAGCCGGACCATCTCGGGCAGGCCCAGCTTCAGCGCCAGTTTGTGCAGGGTATCCTGCTTGACCAGGTTGGCGCGCACGCGGGACAGGTCGCCTTCGGGCAAGTCGCTCAATTGCTCATACAGCAGACCAGCCACGGCGAGGTTCAATACAGAGTCGCCCAGAAACTCGATTCGCTCATTATGATCAGCGGAAAAGCTGCGATGCGTCAGTGCCTGCGCCAGCAGTTTGGGATTGGAAAACTCGTGCTGCAGGCGTTTTTGCAGTGCCAGCAGGTCTGGGCTTGAAGTGGCGCTGGCTCGCACTTATTTGGATCGGCCGTTGTACTTCAGCAGCAGGTAAGCGGGGCCTGCCATGTGGATTTCACGGGTATACGCGAACGCCACCACGATGTTGTCGCCCTCTTTCGTGATCTCGAGATCCTTCCCGGCAATCGATTTGATGTCATCAATCGCAGCGGCTTTGTCAAAAATGGACTTCACTTCAGCCACCGTATTGCCTTCCTTGGCCTTGCTGGCGGCCTTGGTGATGGCCTGAAATTCGATCAGGGTTGGCAGAACCTGGGCTGCCAGGATACCGCCGCAACCAATCACGCCACCGACAAACAAAATGCCGATGAAGGAAATGCCGCGCTGCTGATGTTTCATTTTTTCTCCTGCTCTGGCGGGTGGCCCCGTGAGTGACCGCTTGACCACCCCGGGCGCCGGCCCCATGCCGCAATTACTGAAAAGAACCAATGCGTTTGAGGTTGCCGAAGTTCATCCAGACGAAAAAGGCCTTGCCCACGATGTTTTTCTCGGGGACAAAGCCCCAATAGCGGGAATCCAGCGAATTATCGCGGTTGTCGCCCATCATGAAGTAGTGCCCTTCCGGCACCTTGCAAACCACGCCCTCGCTACTGTAACGGCAATTTTGCTTGAACGGAAAGTCCTCGGCCCCGGCCACGAAGGCCGGCCGGTCGTCGTCGTTGAGCAGGCGGTATGTCCGCCCGCCATTCGTTTCCTGATACTGCTTGGCATAGCGCAGCGCATCCTCATCAAAAAAATCGGCCAACGGCACCTTGGGAACAGGCTTGCCATTGATGGTGAGTTTCTTGTTGAGGTAAGCCACCTCGTCACCCGGTACACCCACGACCCGCTTGATGTAGTCCAGGCTGGGCTTGGGAGGGTAGCGGAACACCATCACGTCGCCTCGCTGCGGGCTGTGGTTGTCAAACAGCTTGGTGTTGATAACGGGCAGGCGCACGCCATAGTGGAATTTGTTGACCAGAATCAGGTCATTGATGAGCAGGGTCGGGATCATGGAGCCCGACGGAATCTTGAACGGCTCAAACAGAAAGGAACGCAGCAGAAAGACCACCACAATCACCGGGAACAGGCCGGCGGTCCAGTCCAGCCACCAGGGCTGCATGATGAGCCGGGTTCTGGCTTCGCTGATATTGCTGTCGACCTGGCTGATGCCCATTTTGGCCAGCTCGGCCTGGCGTTTGGCGGCGGTCTGTTCAAGCACGGCAACGGCCTGGCGCCGCTGCGGCAGAAAATAAAACCGTTCCGCGAGCCAGTAAATGCCGGTGACCACAGTCGCCAGGAACAGCAACAGCGAGAAGTTGCCCTCCACTGCTCCCAGATACCAGGCGGCCCCGTAGCCGACAAACGCCGCCAGCACCAGGGCGGTGATGGAACTCATGGTGTTGCGCATTATTCTTCTACCTGCAATATGGCGAGGAAAGCCTCTTGGGGCACCTCCACCGAACCGATTTGCTTCATGCGCTTTTTACCCGCTTTTTGTTTTTCGAGAAGCTTGCGTTTGCGTGAAATATCTCCGCCGTAGCACTTGGCGATCACGTTTTTCCGCAGCGCCTTGATTGTCTCACGCGCAATAATGTTGGCGCCGATGGCCGCCTGGATGGCAACGTCGAACTGCTGCCGCGAGATGATTTCGCGCATTTTGGCCACCACCGCCCGCCCCCGGTAGGCGGACTGGCTGCGGTGAACGATGATGGACAGCGCATCCACCTTCTCGCCATTGAGCAAAATGTCCACCTTCACCACGTCGGAGGCCCGGAACTCCTTGAATTCGTAGTCCATCGACGCGTAGCCGCGTGAGACCGATTTGAGCTTGTCAAAGAAATCGAGCACGATCTCGCCCAGCGGCATCTCATAGGTCAGCATGACCTGCTTGCCGTGGTAGGCCATGTTCAACTGCACGCCGCGCTTGAGGTTGGCCAGCGTCATGACGGCGCCCACGTAGTCCTGCGGCATGTACAGGTGCACGGTCACGATGGGCTCGCGAATCTCCGTGACCCTGCCGGCATCGGGAATTTTGGAGGGATTTTCAACCTTGATGATCTCGCCATCGGCCTTGAGCACCTCATACACCACGCTGGGCGCCGTCGTGATCAGGTCCTGGTCGAACTCCCGCTCCAGCCGCTCCTGGACAATCTCCATGTGGAGCAGGCCCAGGAAGCCGCAGCGAAAACCAAAGCCGAGGGCCTGGCTGACTTCCGGCTCGTAATGCAGCGAGGCGTCGTTGAGCTTGAGCTTTTCCAGCGCATCGCGCAGGGAGTCGTACTCGCTGGCCTCGGTCGGGTAGAGCCCGGCAAACACCTGGGGCTGGATCTCCTTAAAGCCGGGCAACGCCTCCGTCGCCGTGAAGGCCGCGCCACCCGTGCCGGGTTTGATCAGGGTCACCGTGTCGCCCACGCGCGCCGCCTGCAGCTCCTTGATACCGGCAATCACAAAGCCCACTTCGCCGGCTTCCAGCGACTGGCGCGGCTCGGTGTGCGGCGTGAAGACGCCCAGTTGCTCTGCGTTGTACATGGCTTCGCTGGCCATGAGCTTGATGCGATCACCTTTGGCCAGACGCCCATCCACCACACGCACCAGCATCACGACGCCCACGTACGCGTCGTACCAGCTGTCGATGATCATGGCGCGCAAGGCGCCGTCCGGATTGCCCTTGGGAGGCGGCACCCTGGCGATCACGGCTTCCAGAATTTCGTCGATGCCCATGCCGGTCTTGGCGCTGCAGGGGATGGCATCGGTTGCATCTATGCCGATCACGTCCTCGATTTCCTGCTTGGCATTCTCGGGATCGGCCTGCGGCAAATCCATCTTGTTCAACACAGGCACCACCTCGACACCGAGATCCAGCGCGGTATAGCAATTGGCCACGGTCTGCGCTTCCACACCCTGGCTGGCATCCACCACCAGCAGCGCGCCTTCGCAAGCAGACAGCGAGCGACTCACTTCATACGAGAAGTCAACGTGGCCTGGTGTATCGATCAGATTGAGGTTGTAGACCTGGCCATCGCGTGCCTTGTATTTGAGCGCAGCGGTCTGCGCCTTGATGGTTATCCCACGCTCCTTCTCGAGATCCATTGAATCGAGAACCTGCGCACTCATCTCGCGATCCTGCAAGCCACCGCAGCGCTGGATGATGCGATCAGCGAGCGTGGATTTGCCGTGATCAATGTGCGCGATGATCGAAAAATTTCTGATGTGATTCATCAACGAGAACACCTAAGTGCTTGAAAGTATTGCGAAGAGATTGCACGTCATTCGCGATGGACCATAAAAAAGGGCGCGTCGAGTGGTGACGCGCCCTGAACCAACAATCTATGGCAACTGCGATAGTTGGAACTTCATTGTAGGCAAAAAGCCAGCGGCGAACAGTCCCGAAATCTCCATATTTTTGTCGTTGCAGGCTAGCAACAGGAAACTTATACACAACTTATTCACAATTTTATACTGCTTGGCTCTGGACAACTTGTGGGCGATCTGTGGATCAGTACTGAATGGATCGAATTGAAGATAAAAGCCACCAGAATCGCGGCGATCGAGAAGCTCGATATATCAAAAAGACACCAAAGTTCTACAGCATTCTACCCAAACTCATCCTTGGGTCATTCGAATATGTAAGTGAGTACTAACAAATTTTAAGGCGCTCCACCCCAAAATATATTTTTTTGAGGACCTCAAAACAGCTCCGGGTGTGGAAAAAACCCCCAATCCAGGCAGGGTATGGGGGTCATTCATGCATGTGGCGGGAAGGGCAACAGCGTAGCGAGGGCCCTTGCCGCGAGGCAATTTCAAACCATCAACGCGCCGGCCGGATCAACACATACTGCGCCAGCTCTCCCCGGCGAAACAGCACATTGACCGGCTTGCTCTTGTCAATTTTTGCGAGCGCAGCCTCGAACTCCTTGACGGTTGTGATTTCGGAATTGGCAATGGCGACAATCACATCACCTTCGCGAAGTCCTGCACGGGCGGCTCCGCCCTCGGCGCTGTCTACGCGAACCCCACCCTTGATCTTGAGTTCCTTTTTCTGCGCATCCGGCAGGTCGCTCACAACCAGACCTAAAGCCTGCGCAGGACCGGCGACCGGTGGTTTGGATTCCGGCGAGGAGGCCTTGCGAAGGGGCTTCTCTGCTTCCACCTCCGCAATGACCACTGGAAAATCCTTGGTGGCTCCCCGCCGGAAGACCGTCACCACCGCCTTGGTACCCGGCTTCACATTGCCGACCATGCGCGGAAGATCACTCGATTTTTCGATCTGCTTGCCGTCAAACTTGATGATGATGTCGCCCGCTTCTATGCCCGCCTTTTCTGCAGGTGCACCGGCCTCCACGCCCCGGACCAGCGCCCCCCGGGGGCTGCCCAGACCGATGGACTCGGCCACTTCCTTGCTGACCTGGTCGATCTGCACCCCGATGCGTCCGCGCGTGACCCGGCCGCTGCTGCGCAGCTGGTCTGAAACGCGCGTGGCTTCGTCAATCGGGATGGAAAACGAAATACCCTGAAAGCCGCCAGAACGCGAATAGATCTGGCTGTTGATGCCCACGACTTCCCCGCGCATGTTGATCAGGGGTCCACCCGAGTTGCCGGGGTTGATGGCCACATCGGTCTGGATGAACGGCAGGTAGTCGCCGGTATCGCGCTGCTTGGCGCTCACGATACCCGCCGTCACGGTGTTTTCAAGGCCAAACGGGGAGCCGATAGCCATTACCCATTCGCCCACCTTCAGCCGGTTGATGTCGCCGATTTTCACGGCCGGCAGCCCGACCGCCTCGATCTTGACCACCGCCACATCGCTGCGCTTGTCCGCGCCGATGATTCTGGCCTTGAATTCGCGCTTGTCGGTCAGCGTGACGAGCACTTCATCGGCGCCCTCCACCACATGGGCATTGGTCATGACAAAACCGTCCGCCGTGAGGATGAAACCGGAGCCCACACCGCGCGGCTGCTCTTCGTCGGGCTGGGGCTGGCTGCGGTCCGGACGCGGCGCGCGCGGCAGGTTGGGCGGCACGGGAATCCCGAAACGCCGGAAAAATTCCAGCATCTGCTCGTCCACGCTTCCGGCACCCGAAGCCTTGACTTTTTCTATCGTGCGGATGTTCACCACCGAGGGGCCCACCTGGTCCACCAGATCAGTGAAGTCGGGCAGCGTGCGAACCTGCGCCCACGCGGGGGCGGCGGGCAGCACCACCGTGGCAGTCACCACGCCCAGCAGGCCTGCGAGCAGACAGGAGCGCAGGGGTTTCCAGTTCAATTCAAGCATCATCGGCCTCGTCGTAAATGTTGTTAATCAGGCAAGCAAAACTTGTGGGAAGGAAATAGGGACGCCAGAGAAAAAGACAATACGGACAACGCATGGCACCCGCCGCCCCGCGAGGAAAATTTTCGGGGCACCAGCGCCGCGCGCACGCACCGTCTACTTTTTCCGCTCCAGCCCATTGGCAAAATGGCGCAGGGTTGCCATGGGGACTTCACCCATGATGGTGACCCAGTAAGTGTCCAGTTGCCGGGTCAGCGTCTGGGTCGCCCCCAGCGACAGGCTGGTTTCCTTCTCATGGCGTTGCCGGTCATAAGGCTCCACAAAGATGGAGACGGAGGCAAGCCCATCGGAGAAAATCCATTGCAGAGGCTCGGCACCTGGCGCTGCGCTCGCCGCGGCGGGGCGCTTATAGCAGCTCATGGGTTTAAACCCGGCAACAGGCGCCTTGAGCACCCAGCCTTCGGCGCTGGCCGTGGTCTTCACCATCACAGGTTTCTCAACGCGGTAGCCGTCCACCTTGCCCATCATCTGGATGAGCTGGTCCATTTTGACCGGCGCGTCGAGTTGCAGCTCCGAAAACGCGGCCTGCTCGAGCACCTTGCCGTCAGCATCGAGGGTCTGCAACTTCACCACCAGACCTTTTTTTTGCTCGGTCCAGATACGGTAGCCAAAACGCATGCTGTCCTTGGGAACCAGCACCACGACGTCCGCCTCGATGCCAGCCACCCGCTCCACGCCCTCATGCCGCATCCTGTAGAAATCGGCAATGCGACTGTCGGTTGACTGGAGCAATTCGGGAAACATGCCCAGCGACTCCCGTTTTTCACTGCGCACCACCTTGTGGTCGGGCATGAACGTGACGACCTGATCGTTGTGCCGGAAGATGGAACGCGGTGCCCCGGTGAGGGTTTCAACCCTTTCCACCTGCTGGTTGCCTTCGCAGACATGCCAGACCTTTGCACTCGACATGGCGCCGCCCGACGAAACGACAAAAGTCCCAATATAGGAGCGCTTTTTGGAGGCCTCGTGCATGCGCATCAGCCAGTCGTTGACACTTCGGGACTCCGCCGCCGTAGCAGGCGTGGGCGTCGCGGCGGGCGACGGCACCTGGGCTGCTGCATAATTCATAGCGGCGAGTGGCCAGGCAACAAGAGCCACGAGGCGATAAGTCTTGAAGTTCATGGTTGTTTTGAAGGCTTTGCCGCAGCAAAAGCGCGTTCAACGCCCTGCATTCTGAGGCGTTTCAAAGGTGGCGTTTCGCAAAAACCCCGACGGCACCTGCAGGGCGGACGCACCACCCAACTGCTTGTGTGCAGCCAGCAGCTCCTCCAGCCTGGCATCGCGCACGATCGGCCCCTGCGGTGAAGCCACCAGCACCTGCTGAGCCGAGCCCTGGGCAAGCTGCGGTGCGGCAGCAGGCAGCAGCAGGCCCGAGGCATTCCACGCGATGGCGGAAACGGCTGCCAGCGAAGCAAAACCGGCGACCCACTTCCAGCGCAGATTGCCGTCATTGGATGCCGCACCACGATGATGCGCCACGTTCGCGCCCGCTTTTGCGCCGGCTTGCGCTGCTGAATCAGCGATACCAGGCTGGCGGTGCCCCCCCAGCAACGGCTCTGGCAGTTCTTGCAAGAGGCGCTGGTTCAGCCGGCCCAGAAAGGCCAGGTCCGCCCCGTGCACCACGGGCGCAGGCGAGCGCAACACCTCGCCGATCAAATGGTAGGTGGCCCAGCTGGCAACCGCAGATTCGTCGTGCTGGCAGGCCTGGAGTGCTGCGGCAAAGTCCTCACCGCCCAGCTGGCCATCGGCCAGGGCAGACATGAGTTCACTGGTTTGCATAGACGGTTTCATGGTGTTCATGGGCAGTGGGCCTGCCGGTTTATTAAAGGCTTCAAAGGCTGAAAGACAGGGCGTTACTCATTGGTTCAACAGTAGTTCAACAGTGGTTCAACAGAGCTATCGATCATGGATACCAGCCAAAAACCATCACCATCACCAGCGCTTGCCTGACTGGTTTTCCAGCAAGGGCTTGACTTTCCCGGAGATCGCCTCACGCGCCCTGAAAATACGGGACCGCACTGTGCCAATGGGGCAATTCATGGCCTCCGAGATTTCTTCGTAGCTCAACCCTTCTATTTCGCGCAGGGTGATGGCCTGACGAAGTTCTTCCGGCAAGGCTTCCATGGCCGCGTTGACCATTTCCGCGATTTCCTTGCTGGCCAATACGGCATCCGGCGTTTCCGAGCTAGTTAGTTCGTTTTCCAGCGGGGAAGTTTCATCGTCCTCTCCGGATTTAAAGGAATTTTCGGAAACGGTGGGATCCCGCTTGAGATCCATCAGGGCCTTTTTGGCAGTATTGACCGCGATCCGGTAGAGCCAGGTGTAGAACTGGGCCTCGCCCCTGAACTGCGCCAGGGCCCGGTAAGCCCGGATAAACGTCTCCTGGGCGATGTCTTCCACCAGGTCCACATCGCGCACCATGCGTCCTATGAGGCGTTGAATGCGGCGCTGGTATTTGATGACCAGCAGCTCAAAGGCCTTTTGGTCCCCCGCCACCGTGCGCTCGACCAACATGGCGTCGCTGTCGGCCGCTTTCTCGGATTGCCGGGGTGTCAGGTCCGCAGTCATGGCTTTATCCGTGTGTCATCAACAGGAAACTCATGGCCCGATACTGCCACAGCCGGTAGCGGTTCCGCAGGCATCCCGCCCGGTGAACGGGAAGAGCCCGCTGGCTTGTGCGGGGAATATACCGCCCGGCGCAGGTCCAGCCAACGCTCGGGCAATCCCCTTCGCTCCGCCCAGAGCCACAGCCCCGCGCGCGCCGGATTCTGAAGCCGGAGCAGCAGCATGTGCTGGAAATCAGCAATCACCGAGAGTTCGTACCCGGCAACGCCCGCCTGGTAAGCCTGGCTTTCCCAGTGCCAGATCTCGCCATCCCATACCAGCCGGCCTGAAGGTGTTTTTCTCCAGCCGACCCATGCCAGGGCACCCGCACCGCATACCGCCGCAATGACCGGCGCCATCCGCCAATCCAGTTGACGGGTAAGGTGAAGCCAGAACAAGACCAGCAGAAAACCCGTCAGCCACAGACCCAGCAACAGCCAGCCCTGAAAACGCGAACGCCCCAACGGATAGACAACCGGCGGGGCGTTGTGCGTGATCAAGACAGTCAGTGCGGTGCTTGGGCGCGTGCTTGAAAAGGCGGAACCGGGGCGCGTCAGACGCGCTTGAAAACCAGCGTACCGTTGGTGCCGCCGAATCCAAAATTGTTTTTGACCGCAATTTCAATGTTGGCGTCGCGCGCCACGTTGGCGCAGTAGTCCAGGTCGCACTCGGGATCCTGGTTGAAAATGTTGATGGTCGGGGGGATCTTCTGGTGATGCAATGCCAGCACGGTGAACACCGACTCAATGCCGCCAGCGCCGCCCAGCAGGTGGCCTGTCATCGACTTGGTCGAGCTGATCACCATGTTCTTGGCGTGGCTGCCAAATGCCGCCTTGATGGCATTGGTCTCGTTCAGGTCGCCCAGCGGCGTGGAAGTCCCATGCGCGTTGAGGTACTGAACCTGATCGGCGTTGACGCCCGCATTCTTCAATGCCATGGTCATGGAGCGGCACGGGCCGTTGATGTCGGGTGCGGTCATGTGATAGGCGTCCGCGCTCATGCCGAAACCGATGACTTCAGCATAGATCTTTGCGCCGCGCGCCTTCGCGTGCTCGTACTCCTCGAGCACCACAACACCGCCGCCCTCGCCCAGCACAAAACCGTCGCGGTCCTTGTCCCAGGGACGTGAAGCGGTCTTGGGGTCTTCATTGCGGGTTGACAGCGCACGGGCCGCGGCAAAGCCGCCCACACCCAAAGGCGACACCGTCGCTTCAGCACCGCCGGCAACCATGACGTCGCAATCGCCGTATTCGATCATGCGGGCTGACAGGCCAATGGCATGAAGGCCGGTGGTGCAGGCCGTGACAACCGCAATGTTGGGCCCCTTGAAGCCAAACTTGATCGACACATGGCCGGAAATCATGTTGATGATCGAGGCCGGCACAAAAAACGGGGAAATGCGGCGTGGGCCGCGATTCACCAGTTCGGCGTGCGTCTGCTCGATCATCGGCAAGCCGCCTATGCCCGAGCCGATGTTGCATCCGATGCGGGTAGCCATCTCGTCGCCGAGCGCCTCTCCGGTAGGCAGGCCGCTGTCAGCGACCGCCTGGAACGCCGCGGCCAGGCCCAGGTGAATGAAGCGGTCCATGTGCCGGGCTTCCTTTTCGGGGATGTAATCCTCGATCTTGAAGCCCTTCACCTCACCCGCGAACTTGCAGGCAAAGTTGCTTGCATCAAATTGCGTGATCAGGTCAATGCCGGGAGTTCCGGCCAGCAAATTGGTCCACGAATCAGCGACGGTATTACCTACCGGGCTGACGCAACCCAGACCTGTCACGACGACACGACGACGGCTCATTCAGTAATCCTGAAAAAAACCCGAAAAGACCCTGAACGGCCTTTCAGGTTGAATGACGGCAAAGGCAAAGGTCCGGAACCTTGGGCCTCAAGCCTTTTGATGGGTGTTGGCGTAGTCAATCGCATTCTGGACGGTGGTGATCTTCTCGGCGTCTTCGTCGGGAATCTCAATGCCAAATTCGTCTTCCAGAGCCATAACCAGTTCTACGGTGTCAAGCGAGTCAGCGCCGAGATCGGCCACAAAGGCTTTTTCACTGGTGACTTGACCTTCTTCCACGCCAAGTTGCTCGGCAATGATTTTCTTAACACGTGCTTCGATATCGCTCATAGTTCCCTCTGAGGGTTGTAAATTAATCCGTGATTTTACCGCGTTAGGGTCGTTTCCCTAAGCATCAGGCCGGACGGATAAAAACCGGCCCCGATTTGATGTGTTTTACCACCGTCAACCCATGCGCCTCATGAGACAGGCTGAGGAGGCAAACTGAAGGGCTACATGTACATGCCGCCATTGACATGAATTTCCTGGCCCGTGATGTAGGCCGCTTGCGGACTGGCCACAAAGGCCACGGCATGCGCAATATCCTGCGGCTTGCCGAGATGGCCCAGCGGAATCTGCCCCAGCAGCGCTTTTTGCTGCTCTTCGGGGAGGCTGGCCGTCATGTCGGTCTCGATAAAGCCCGGCGCCACACAGTTGACCGTGATGTTGCGCGAGCCCAGTTCGCGCGCCAGTGCACGCGTCATGCCCGCCACACCCGCCTTGGCGGCGGCGTAATTGGACTGCCCCGCGTTGCCTGATGCACCCACCACTGACGTGATGCTGATGATGCGGCCATAGCGCTGCTTCATCATGGTGCGCATCACGGCGCGGCTCATGCGAAACACTGCCTTGAGATTGGTGTCGAGCACCGCATCCCAGTCGTCGTCCTTCAGACGCATGGCCAGCATGTCACGCGTGATCCCGGCGTTGTTGACCAGGACTTGCAGGCCGCCGTGCTGCTGGACAATGCTGTCTATCAGCGCCTCTGCGGCAGCGGCATCATTCACATTCAGGTTCTTGCCGGCACAGCCCGGGAAAGCGGCGAGGACGTGGCTGATTTTGGCCGCGCCTTCATCGCTGGTGGCCGTACCGATGACCTTCAGGCCCTTCTGGGCCAGCTCCAGCGCAATGGCAGCGCCTATGCCGCGCGACGCGCCGGTGACCAGCGCAACCTGTCCTTCAAACTTGACTTCATTCATGCCAGCATCTCCTTCACGTCTGCCATCGAGGCCGGATCAAACAGGGGCACGCCTGTCAATTCCGGGTCTATTCTTTTGACCATGCCGGCCAGCACCTTGCCGGGCCCGCACTCCACAATCGTCGTCAACCCGCGCGCCTTGATGGCCTGGACACACTCGACCCAACGCACCGGCCCGAACGCCTGCGCATAGAGCGCCGCGCGAATGCGATCGGGATCCGTCTGCACCGCCACTTCGATATTGTTGATGACGGGAATCTGCGGGGCCTCGAAATCGACGGCAGCGAGTTTTTCCCTGAGCTTCTCGGCGGCCGGTTTCATCAGGCTGGAATGAAATGGCGCCGACACCGGCAGGGGCAAGGCCCGCTTCGCGCCGTTGGCTTTCAGCACCTCGCAAGCCTTGTCCACCGCAGCCTTGCTGCCCGCAATCACGGTCTGCAGGGGGTCGTTGAAATTGACGGCCTCCACCACCTCATCGGTATCGGGTCCAAAAGTGCGCACGGCCTCGGCACAACCTTCCATGACGCGGGCCGCGTCCATGCCCAGGATGGCCGCCATCGCGCCCACCCCCACAGGTACGGCGTCCTGCATGGCCTGGGCCCGAAAGCGCACCAGCGGCGCAGCCTGCGCCAGGGACAGCACCCCGGCAGCCACCAGCGCAGAATACTCACCCAGCGAATGGCCAGCCACGGCGGCCGGCGCGGCGCCGGTTTCCGCCATCCACGCCCGGTAGGCGGCCACACCCGCCACCAGCATCACCGGCTGGGTGTTGGTCGTCAAGGCCAGGGCCTCTTTGGGGCCGTCCTTGATCAGCTGGCCAATGTCCTGACCGAGGGCATCAGATGCTTCCATGAGTGTTTGCCGGACAACCGCATGGTCGCCCCAGGCGTCCAGCATGCCCATCGACTGCGAACCCTGACCGGGAAAAACAATAGCGAACGATTTCAAATGATTACTCCAGTTATCAAGCGGTGACCCTGTCAGCGCCCGCCTATTCTAAGAAACCCGTCGGGACGACAACGGGTCGGGCTCGCGCCGCCCGATCGGTCGCCACGCAGCCTGCAATTTTCGGGAACCTTCCTTTGCACACTGCAAAAGCGCCGCGGTTGCAAGCCACGGGTCCATGAGGTAGTCCCACAGGTTGGTGGACTCCAGCAGCCCGGCCGTCCACGCCAGCAAAGCCAGGGCCACCAGCACCGGCAATAGACGCAGTCCTCTGGCCCAGCACAAAAGCGACAGCGTCAGCAAAACCGCCCACATGCCGGCCCCGCCCCATCCCCACCGATAGAGGTCCCAGTCGCCCCAGCCCAGGGCAAGCGGGTACAGAAACAGTGCAGATGCGGCGACCGCAACATCAACGGACATTCGCTCACGGCGGGCAAGCGCATGCAGCCCGAACAGACGCCTGCACGCATCCATGCAGGCCATGGCCACCAGCGTGATGCTCAAGTCCGAACTGATGCCGCGCAGGTAAGCCACGAGAGGCAGATGAGCCTCTCCGACCGGGCACCAGAGTATCAGGAACATGGCGGCGGTGACCCACCTGGCCCATCGGGTTGCCGGCGCAACGGGGTCACGCCGTCCCAGCAGGCGCAGGCATCCAGCGCACAGCACCAGGGTGATGCCCAGGAGGGCCACCAGATCAGTAAGGGGCGGTAGCATGGGGCACAGTGGCCGGGGGCGCCAAAACGGGTTGGAGGGGATCAAGCCGGATGTGCTTGATACGCGTGCGATGCCAGGTGTAAACCAGATGAAGGTAGCCATCCCGGCTTTGCAGCAGGTAGGGATATGAGAACTCCTGGGCGCAGCTCGCCGGGCCACACAGCTGGCGCATGGCACTGGCGACATAGGCCTGGGTCTGCATTTCGCTGGCACCGCGGGCCCTCAGTTCATGGCTGAGCAAACGCTCGTAGTCGCCCGGTGAAAGCCGGGTTTGCGGCGTCGGGGACGTCTCCAACACCCACGGGCGGACGCCATCAAAGCCCTGCGCCGGATCACCGGGCAGCAGCGCGAGAATTTCGCGATTCTGCGGCGTCGGGTTCAGCGCCAGCCACTGTGACCCGGTGTCGGTCACCACCCCGGCCACGGCCGAATCCGGATTCGGCCAGGCCGTGGCGTGCACGGCGGACCAGTTCTTGCCCCCATCTTCTGTCACGGACGCCATCAGCGCCCTGGCATTTCCCGACCGCATATAGACCTGCGCCTGCGCTGGCCCCGCGACCAACACGACCGGCTGCAGGCTGGTCTGGCTGCCCGGTATGCGGATTTTGTCCACCAGCTGCCCCTGCGGGCTGATGCGCAGGATCTCAGCGAATTTGGTCACGAACTCGTGGTACACCGGTAGCCCGATTTGCCCGTCCTGGTAGGCCATCGGTGCGCCCTTGACGAGGGTACTGATATTGAGGAAAGGTGATGTCACCAGGCGCCGGGGCTGGCTCCAGCTGGCACCCTCATCGGTGGAACGCGCCCAGGTAATGGAACTGCCGGCCCACCCGCCCAGCGAAACAGTCACCAGCCACAGACAGAGCGATCCATCGGGCGCGCGGGCAATCACCGGATTGCCCAGTTTCTTCACATGCCGCCAAAGGCCACGCTGGATTTGCTGCCGGTCGAAGAGCGTGTTCTCGGTACCCCAGTGCAAGGTCGCGGGATCCATCACGGCGGTTCGTATGCTGACATCCCCCGCCCCCTCGCGTGAACCCGAGAACCACACCGCGCGCAGGCCGCCATCGGCCAGCTCGACAATCGAGGCAGCATGCACTGCCTGACCCGGCACGGCAGATACGAACTGCGCGTCAAACCGGAAACGGCCGTCCGGTGAAAGCTGCGGCGCAGGCAGGCTCGTATTCGGCGGGGCTTTCAGGGCAGTGCGCGGCAATGCCGCCCGGTGCGGCACCCCCGCATAGCTGGCGACGGGCGGGCGACTGAAAATTTTCCAGCCAGCCAGAACGAAGGCCGCCACCAGCACCAGGGCTGCAATGGCGTCCACACGGCCTGGCGGTCTGAGACTCAAGCGGCCATCCGTCTGTCAATAGCTGGCCGCGAAATACAGGCGGTCATCTCAATAATTGAGAAGCACCGCACCCCAGGTAAAGCCGCCGCCCACGCCTTCGAGCATGAGGGTGTCACCTTTTTTCACCTTGCCGCTGCGCACCGACGCATCCAGCGCCAGCGGGATGGACGCAGCCGAGGTGTTGCCATGCTCGTCTACCGTGACGATCAGCTTTTCCAGGGGCACCTTCAGCTTCTTCGCGGTGCTCTGCATGATGCGGATGTTGGCCTGGTGCGGAATCAGCCAGTCGATATCCGTATCCCGCAGGTTGGCCTTGGCCAACGCGGCCCGGGCCGAGCTTTCGAGAACGCCAACGGCCAGCTTGAACACGGCCTGCCCGTCCATTTTGAGGAGGGGATCGCCCAGCACCTGGCCACCCGATACATTGCCCGGTACGCACAGGATGCCGACATGCTTGCCGTCGGCATGCAGATCGCTGGCGAGGATACCCGGTGTCTCCGATGCTTCCAGGACCACGGCACCGGCACCATCGCCAAACAGCACGCAGGTGGTCCTGTCGGAGAAATCCAGGATGCGCGAGAACACTTCCGCGCCAATCACCAGCGCCCTGGTAGCCGTGCCGGTTTTGATCAATGCATCGGCCACGGTCAGCGCATACACAAATCCACTGCAAACTGCCTGGACATCAAAGGCCGGGCAACCCGCAATACCGAGCTTGTTCTGCACGATGCATGCGGCGGAGGGAAACACCATGTCTGGCGTCGACGTCGCAACGATGATCAGGTCGATGTCGGACGCCTGACGGCCCGCAGCCTCCAGTGCGTGCCGGGCAGCTTCCACGGCGAGGTCGCTGCTGGACACATCGGGCGCGGCGAAATGGCGGGCCCGGATGCCGGTGCGCTCCACTATCCATTCGTCGGAAGTTTCAATGCCCTTGGTGGCCAGCTCAGCGGCCAGCTCGGCATTGGTCAGTCGGCGCGGCGGCAAATAACTACCGGTGCCAGTGATGCGTGAATAACGGGTCATTGATTAGTGTGCCGGTGTTGGGACTGCTGGGTCAACTGCCATCGAAGAAACCGCAGGCACCCCATCGCTGGAAGGTGCCGGCTGCCCCGCCACCAGCAAGGGGGCGGCATGGGCGATGCGTTCACGAACTCTCTCAAGCAAATTGTTACGAGCAGCATCATAAGCCCGATTCAGCGCCCTCTCGAAAGCAAAAGCATCTGCGGATCCATGGCTCTTGAAAACCAGGCCTTGCAGGCCCAGCAATGCGGCGCCGTTGTAACGCCTGTGGTCTACCCGATTTTTAAATGCAGTTAGAACAGGATAGGCCACAATTGCGGCGAATTTCGTCAAGATGTTGCGCGAAAACTCCGCCTTGATGAAGCCGCCAATCATGCTCGCCAGCCCTTCGCTGGCCTTCAGGGCCACATTGCCGACGAAGCCATCGCACACCACGATATCCGTGGTGCCTTTGAAAATATCGTTGCCCTCAACATTTCCGTAAAAATTAAGATCGCCCGAGATAGAAGCAGAACGCAGCAATTCACCTGCTTTTTTTATGATTTCGCTGCCCTTTATCGCCTCTTCACCGATATTGAGCAGTCCAACACTCGGCGCGGGTTTGCCGGAAATGGCGGCCACCAGGGCTGAGCCCATGACCGCAAACTGCAGCAAATGGTCGGCGGTGCAGTCCACATTGGCACCAAGGTCGAGCACCGTGGTGGCGCCGCCCGCAGCATTGGGCAGCTGTGTGGCAATGGCGGGCCGGTCTATGCCTTCCATGGTTTTCAGCACGTAGCGGGCAATGGCCATCAGCGCGCCGGTATTGCCGGCCGAGACGGCGGCTTGAGCGACGCCATCCTTGACCTGGTTCATGGCCACCCGCATGGACGAGTTCTTCTTTCGCCGCAATGCGATTTCGATTGGATCGTCCATGGTGACGATCTCGCTGGCCGCCACGACCTGGCAGCGGGGGTGCGCCTGCAGCAGGGCGTACTGCGGATGCGCCGCCAGAACGTCCGGCTGCCCCACCAGCACCACCGAAGCTTCCGGATGGCCAGTCAGAAAGGCCAGGCTGGCGGGAACGGTCACGTCCGGGCCAACATCCCCACCCATGGCATCGACAGCGATCCTGATCATGAAAAGACCGGCGCAGTCAAGATTGAATTATGGACAAAAGAAAGGCCCGCAGTATCAGTGCGGGCCAGTACATGAAGCGCGGAGTTACGCTTCGGATTTGGTTTTCAGCACCTTGCGGCCACGGTAAAAACCGGTCGGGCTGATGTGGTGACGCAGGTGGGTTTCGCCCGTGGTGGATTCCACAGCGATACCTGGCACGGTGAGTGCGTTGTGCGAGCGGTGCATGCCGCGCTTGGAAGGTGACTTTTTGTTCTGCTGGACGGCCATAATCCGCTCCTGAGGGGGTATAGGGTTGGTAAATTACGCGCCAGATTTTTGAATTCATTTTGAATTCAGGTAGCCGGACCTCTACGTTGGTCTATAGGGCCGCATCACTACATTGGCACGCGAAGCCTTTGATTATAGCGCGATACCGGCAATTTTGGCCATCACCCCACCCGGCAATTCTGTGGGAGCGCATCGTTCCAGCAAATCCCCGGCCCGTAGTCACAATAACTAATACAAATTAATTACTTCTTCTTGAGCTGCGCCAGCATGGCAAAGGGATTGGGCTTCTCGCCAGATTCGCCGGCGACGTCAGCCTCGCCGGCCTGCAGCCTGGGAGCCTCCGGGCACTGGTCGTGCATGGGCACCAGTGGCAGCGCCATCAACAACTCGTCTTCAAGCACTGCCAGCAAATCGAATTGCGGCTCCATCACCAGCAGATCTTCTTCGGACTGGTCGTCCTCGGCCATCGCAATGTCTTCGCTGGCCACAAAACGGTACCACTGATCCACCTGGACAGGGGTGACCACCGCCCCCATGCAGCGCTGGCAGGTCAGCGGCACATCCGCCTGCGCCTGCAGGTGCAGCCACACCTCGTCGTCAGCCCCCGGTCGTGGCCGCAACTCTGCCCGGGCCTGCCACTTTACGGCCGAATCAGGCTCCAGACCTTGTGTTTCCTGCACAAGGCGCTTCATATTTTGTAGCAAGGTGGTTTCGACAAGCGGTACGCCATCCTCGGCGAAAGCTTGCATGTTGAGGCGGTTGGCTTGAAGAGATCTGGACATGGGTGCAGTGTAAGAGAATCAGAGCATGAACTCTGCCTCCAACCCTGCCGCCACATCGACGGCTGCCACGGGTCCCAAGCCCACCAGCCGCCCACTGGTGCTGGGCTCGACCTCGCCCTATCGCCGCGAACTGCTGCAGCGCCTGCACCTCCCGTTTGAAGTGGCAGCTCCCGACGTCGATGAGACGCCGTTGCCCGGCGAGGCGCCCCGCCTGCTGGCTGAACGCCTGGCACTCGCCAAGGCGCACGCGGTGGCCCGCAATTTCCCCCATGCGGTGGTGATCGGCTCCGACCAGGTAGCCGACCTGAACGGCCAGCCGCTGGGCAAACCAGGCACCCATGAACGGGCGGTGGCGCAACTGCGCCAGATGCGGGGCCAAACCGTGGTGTTTCAAACGGCTGTGGCCGTGGTGTGCCTTGAAAGCGGGTTCGAGCAAAGCAGCCTGGCGGCCGTGCGGGTGACATTTCGGGATCTGAGCGATGGGGAGATTGAAAACTACCTGCGCGCCGAGCAGCCTTATGACTGTGCCGGCAGCGCAAAAAGCGAAGGGCTGGGCATCGCGCTGCTCGAATCGATTGACAACGATGACCCGACCGCACTGGTGGGCCTGCCGCTGATACGTACCTGCAAGATGATCCAGGCGGCCGGCGTGGCCCTGCTCGCCGGCAGCGGGGCACAGCGATGAGCGGCGCCATGAAGGGCCGGCTTTACCTGGTGCCCGCGCCGCTTGATTTTGGCTGCGACACCCAGGCCCCGCTTCAGGACGTGATGCCCTCGGGTACCCTGCAGGTCGCAGCCCGGCTGTCCTGCTGGGTTTGCGAGAACGCCAAAAGCACCCGCGCTTACCTCAAGCGCGTCAACGAGTTGCACCCCCTGGCGCACCCGCTGCAGTCGCTACAGATTCAGGAGCTGCCACGCGAGGTCCACAAGAAGGGGGATCACACCGGCAACTTTGATGCGCGGCCGCTGCTCATGGCCGCGATGGAGGGCCGCGACATGGGCCTGGTCAGTGAAGCCGGCATGCCGGCGATCGCCGACCCGGGCTCGTCGGTGGTGCGCGCAGCGCATGACCTCGGGCTGCAGGTGGTGCCGCTGACGGGCCCCATGTCGCTGATGCTGGCGCTGGCGGCGAGCGGCCTCAATGGCCAGAACTTTGCGTTTGTCGGTTATTTGCCGCAGGACGGCGGCGAGCGAACCCAGCGCATCCGCGAGCTGGAATCGCTGGCCCTGAAAACCGGCCAGACCCAGCTTTTTATTGAGACCCCCTACCGCAATGCGGCCCTGTTGCAGGCGCTGCTGCAGACGCTGCAGGGCAATACACGGCTGGCACTGAGCTGCGGCCTGACGCTGGACAAGGCCTCGTCGCGCAGCCTGCAGGTCAGCGGCTGGAAACGCGAAAAACCCGTCCTGCCGCTGGACCAGCCGACGGTTTTTTGCATAGGCCGCTGACACGCATCAGGGGTCAGCCCGATGAAAAAAGCCCGCAGTTGCGGGCTTTTTGGTTCTGCGGTGTTGCGGCTCTTTTGGCGTTTCGTGCTTTGAAAGGGCGTTTAACAAGGCGTTTAACGAATCGCCGGAATGGCCTTGAAAGCCCTGATGGCACCTTCACCCATGGCCGCGCCAAACTTCTTGGCCAGGCGCTCGGCCACATTCTCGCGGCGCGTGTAATCAATGATTTCCTCGGCCTTGACCACCTCGCGGGCCACATACTCCAGACCGCCCAGCTGGTCAGCCAAACCCAGCTCCACCGCCTGCTGGCCGCTCCAGAACAGGCCGCTGAACATCTCCGGCATCTCCTTGAGGCGCTTGCCGCGGCCGGCTTTCACCACCGTGATGAACTGCTGGTGGATCTGGTCCAGCATGGCCTGCGCATACACGCGCTGCTTGTCGCTCTGCGGGCTGAAGGGGTCCAGAAAGCCCTTGTTCTCGCCAGCGGTCAGCAGCCGGCGCTCCACACCCAGCTTGTCCATCAGGCCGGTAAAGCCAAAGCCGTCCATCAGCACGCCGATGCTGCCGACAATACTGGCCTTGTCGACGTAAATCTTGTCGGCCGCCACGGCGATGTAATAGGCTGCCGATGCACAGCTTTCCTCCACCACGGCATAAACCGGCTTCTTGTGCTTGATCTTGAGGCGCAGGATCTCGTCATTCATCATGCCGGCCTGCACCGGACTGCCCCCGGGGGAATTGATCAGCAGCACCACGGCCTTGGCGCCATCGTCTTCAAACGCGGCACGCAGCGCCGCATTGACAAACTCGGCACTGGCGTCGGCGCCAGCGGCGATTTCACCCTTGATCTCCACCACGGCCGTGTGCGGCACGGACGCATCGGTGGCGGGCGTACCGCGGTGCAAGGCCATCCACACCAGCGCGATGAAAAAGACCAGCCAGGACAGGCGCACAAAGGTTTTCCAGCGACGGGCAGCCTTTTGCTCGTTGAGCGACGCAAACGCCAGCTTTTCCAGCGTTGCGCGCTCCCAGCCGGGAGCCAGCGACGGATCGGTTTGAAGAGATTTTTTTGCTCCTATTTCAGGAGCGCGATCTTCCAGATATGAAGGGGACTCCGGCTGGTTCGGCCTGAAATCCGACTCCCGCAGGAGATCAGGGGAGGTGTCGTTCGGATTGTCGGGGCGGTTGGATTCGTTCATGGTCGCTAGTTTAGAGAAGTATTAGAACTGTACCGGTCTGAGGTTGTAAGCAGAATGCCAATAAACAACCCCGTCATTTTCCGAAAGCGTGATTTTGATCAGCCCGCCCTGGCAGGGCCCCCCCGCGCACTGGCCGGTATCGGGCCGGTAAGCCGCGCCGTGGCTGGCGCACAGCAGCCATTGCCCGCTCTCATCGAATACCTGGTTGGGTTGCCAGTCAAGCTCCATGGCCACATGCGTGCAGCGGTTCAGGTAGGCGTGCGGCAGGCCCTGGTAACGGATGGCAAAAGCCCGGCAGGTCTGGCCCGCATAGTTGATATCGAAGGGCACGGCCTCCCCGCCTTCGACCAGGTCGCTGGCATTGCACAGGGGCAGCAGCTCATCCATGGGAAGTCCTTCAGTGGCCAGTCAGTCGCTAGCCATTGGCCAGCAGCCAGTCATGGAGATCCTGCACCGAATGCGCCACGTGGCGCGGCGCCAGGGCCGTGAAAGCCTCTGGTTCGTGCGCGCCGTAGCTCACACCCACGCTGGGACAGGCCGCATTGAGCGCCATTTGCAGGTCGTGCGTGGTATCGCCCACCATCAGCACCCGCTGAGGCGTACAGCCGAATTCCTCCATCAACTCATGCAGCATCCGCGGGTCGGGCTTGCCGGCCGTCTCGTCGGCCGTGCGGGAGCCGTGAAACACGCCCCTGAGTTCTGCGCTCCGCAGCGCCTCATCCAGCCCGCGCCGCGATTTTCCGGTAGCCACCGCCAGCCGGAAGCCGCGAGCCTTGAGGGCATCAAGCATCGGCAACACGCCGTCAAAGAGGATCAGGTCGTCGTAGTGGGCCGCGTAATGGTGGCGGTAACGGGCGCCCAGCTCGGGATATTTTTCAGCGGGTACATCCGGAGCCGCATGGGCCAGCGCCTGCATCAGACCCAGGCCGATCACATAGGCGGCCGCCTGGTCGGTGGGCACGGTGCCGCCCACATCGCGCACCGCAGCCTGGATGCAGCGCACGATGATCCCGGTGGAATCGAACAGCGTGCCGTCCCAGTCAAAGGCGATCAGGTCAAAATTTCGGGTTTGCATGCCTTGATTGTCACCGGCCCCGGCACGCCCTGCTGGGCAAGGGCCATGCGCCGCGGTTCTCAGGTGCCCTGGGGCCGGAGCGACAGGAACTGCTGCAGTTCGTCGGGCAAGGGGGTTTCCAGGTGAATGACCTTGCGCGTCTTGGGATGGTTGAATTTCAGGCTCCAGGCATGCAGGAACATGCGCTTGAGGGTCGCGCTCCCGGCGACGGACTTCTGCAGGGCCTTGTTCAGCTCAAAGTCGCCGTATTTGTCATCCCCCGCAATCGGGTGACCCTCATTGGCCAGGTGCACGCGAATCTGGTGCGTGCGGCCGGTCTTGATGGTGACCTCGAGCAGGGTAAACGGGGTGCCCGGGGCTGCGGGGAGGGCGTCAAAGGCGGACTTGACCTTGACCAGCGTGACCGAACGCATGCCGTCGGGATGGTCGTTGGGCACCACCTTGACGCGCCGTTCGCCTTCACCAACACCACCGGGCACCAGGTATTTGTGCAGCGCCTTGTCGATCACGCGGTGATTGGCGGGCCAGTTGCCGCTCACCAGCGCCAGGTAAACCTTGTCGGTTTCGCGCTCGCGGAACTGTTCCTGCAGCAATTTCAGGGCCATGCGGCGCTTGGCGATCAGCAGGATGCCGCTGGTTTCCCGGTCCAGCCGGTGCACCAGCTCCAGGAAATCCGCCTGGGGCCGGGCCATGCGCAATTGTTCAATCACCCCAAAACTCACGCCGCTGCCGCCATGCACGGCCACGCCGGCCGGCTTGTCGATGGCCAGCAGGAAGTCGTCTTCGAACAGGACGGGAAACTCCCGCGACGGCGCATACCCGCCGACGGTGGAGCTGGCACCGTGGCGCGCCACCTCCTCAGCCATGGCCTGGGCCTTCTGGTCAGCCCGCTCCGAGGTCCGCACCGGCGGCAGGCGGACCACGTCGCCCGCCTCGAGGCGGGTGTCGGCCTGCGCCCTGCCCTTGTTGATCCGCACCTCGCCGCTGCGGATGATGCGGTAAACATGGGTTTTGGGCACGCCCTTGAGCTGGCGGATCAGGAAATTGTCGAGCCGTTGGCCGGCGTAATCTTCATCGACCGTGACCAGCGTGGCCTGGGGCGGCACAGGGGCCACCGCCTCATGGGCGGCGGGTCGGGACGGGGTATGGGGCCTGGGTTGGGAGGCGGCCACAGGCGTGCGGACCGGCGCTTTGACCGGTCTCCTTGCCTTGCCTGCCGCTACCCCTATAATGTGTTTCACTAGCGATATGCTGTAAGTGGTTGATTTGTCTGGAGTTTAGTCCACCCAAGTCCGGAGCCCATCAAAAGGCTTGTTAACAAGCCGCCTACAGCCCCGCTGGAAGGTCGATGCCCTGCAGGCAATTGCCCGCAAGCGACGAGTGCCAGGCACCTCGCGGCGAGCGGATTACCGTGCAGACGAGTCGGCGTTTTGCGAATACAACTACGGAATACCATGCATTCAGCCCAAGTCACGAAAATCATCGTGCACGACAGGCTGGATGCGGATCCAGCTGAGATCAAGTCCTTTAACGGGTAGCCTTCTGATGACAACATGGGTCAGTCTGATTGATATATGCCTGCGGCGCCTTGGGGCCCTGCTTTTTGGCATAAATCAGCCTCCATCCATCGTCCGGGGGGCGCAAGCCGCTACATATTTTGCAGCAAGCACCTGTTTGACCCCTGCTCACTCCATCCACGCGCCTACGCCCAGACCACTTCGCTGACTGATTTTTCAGTCGGCCAGGGTGCGGTCAAAAGCTCTCCGGCAATTCCCCACGTTCGCACTGCGTCCCTCCGGCGTCGTTAGCCCATTTTTGGGCATGTGATTGATGTTTGAGACATGACATCAAAACGAAGAACGATAAGGAAAGCTACCCATGAAACGGATGCTGGTAAATGCCACACAGGCAGAAGAACGCCGCCTGGCGATTGTCGATGGACAAAAACTCCTCGACTACGAGATCGAGATTGAAGGGCGCGAGCAGCGCAAGGGCAATATCTACAAGGCCGTCGTCACACGGGTCGAGCCTTCGCTGGAAGCCTGTTTTGTCGACTACGGTGAAGACCGCCACGGCTTCCTGCCGTTCAAGGAAATCTCCAGGCAATACTTTGCACAAGGCGTGCCGGTCAGCCAGGCACGCATCAACGATGTGATCCGCGAAGGCCAGGAACTGCTGGTCCAGGTGGAAAAAGAAGAGCGCGGCAACAAGGGCGCCGCCCTGACCACGTTCGTGTCGCTCGCCGGCCGCTATGTGGTGCTGATGCCCAACAACCCGCGCGGCGGTGGCGTGAGCCGCCGCATCGAGGGCGACGACCGGGCCGAGCTCAAGGAAGCGATGGACCAGCTCGAGTACCCGAACGGCATGAGCATCATCGCGCGCACTGCCGGCATCGGCCGCAGCGCACCCGAGCTGCAGTGGGACCTGAACTACCTGCTCAAGCTCTGGACGGCCATTGACGGCGCCGGCAAGGGCGGCAAGGGCGCGTTCCTGATTTACCAGGAATCCAGCCTCGTGATCCGCGCCATCCGCGACTACTTCAACAGCGACATCGGCGACATCCTGTTCGACACCGACGACGTTTACGAGCAGGCCCGCCAGTTCATGGCGCATGTGATGCCCGAGCATGAGCACCGCGTCAAGCGCTACCGCGATGACGCCCCGCTGTTCTCGCGCTTCCAGATCGAGCACCAGATCGAATCGGCCTATGCCCGCACCGTGCAGCTGCCATCCGGCGGCGCCATCGTGATCGACCACACCGAAGCGCTGGTAAGCGTGGACGTCAACTCGGCCCGCGCCATCAAGGGTGGCGACATCGAAGAGACCGCCACCCGCACCAACCTCGAAGCCGCCGACGAAGTGGCGCGCCAGATGCGCCTGCGCGACCTGGGTGGCCTGATCGTCATCGACTTCATCGACATGGAAGAGTCGCGCAACCGCCGCGACGTGGAAAACCGCCTGCGCGATGCGCTGCGGCAGGACCGCGCCCGCGTGCAGTTCGGCACCATCAGCAAATTCGGCCTGATGGAAATGAGCCGTCAACGGCTGCGCCCGGCCCTGTCGGAAGGCGCATCGATTCCCTGCCCGCGCTGCGGCGGCTCCGGCCATATCCGCGACACGGAAAGCTCGGCACTGCAGATCCTGCGCGTCATCCAGGAAGAGTCCCTGAAAGACAGCACGGCTTCCGTGCTGTGCCAGGTGCCGGTGGATGTGGCGTCTTTCCTGCTCAACGAGAAACGCTCCGAAATCGGCAAGATCGAGCTCAAGCAGCGCATCAACGTGCTGCTGGTGCCCAACAAGACACTCGAGACGCCGAACTACCGGCTTGAGCGCCTCAAGCACGACGATCCACGCCTGGACAACATCGAAGCGAGCTACAAGCTGGCCGACGAGATCGAAGACCCGACGACCGTGACCCGCCGCAGCCAGGAAAAGCACAACAAGCAGGAACCGGTGATCAAGGGCGTGCTGCCCGATGCGCCGGCGCCAATTGCCCCGCCCAAGCCCGAACCTGCAGCCCCTGTGGCCAAAGCGGCACCGCGTCCTGCGGCGGCTGCGCCAGCCCACGTGGCGGCCGAAAAAGGCTTCTTCGGCTGGATCAAGAGCCTGTTCGGCGGCGCCGAGGCACCGGCAGCGGCGCCTGCCGCTGAAGTGAAAAAAGACGAGCGTGGCGGCGAGGCACGACGTGATGGTCGTGGCGAACGCGGCGAGCGCGGCGAGCGGGGTGAACGCACGGAGCGCGGTGGCCGCGAAGGCCGTCGTGGAGGTCGCAGCCGCGGTGAAGGACGTGGCGAGGCTCGTCCGGAGGGCGGCCGTCCCGAAGGTCGTGGTGACCGCAGCGAAGGCCGCGGCGGCGAACGCCGTGAACGCAGTCCCGACGCACGCGGCGAAGGTCCGCGCCAGGAGCGTCCCGCCGGTGAAGTGCGCGCTGAAGCCCGCCCTGAAAATCGCGGCGACGGCCAGCCCCGCGGCGAAAGCCGTGAAGGGCGCGAGGGTCGCGGCGAAGGCCGCGGTGACCGCAACCGCCGCGAGCGTGGGGAACGCGGGGACCGCATCCCGCGCGATGCGGTAGAGCAGGATCTCGCACTGGCCAACCAGGCCGCCATGGCTGCAGCCATGGGTGGCGATGCTACCGTGCAAGGCCAGGACAGGCCCGCCGCACCGGAAGCTGGCCGTGACGGTGACCGCCCGCAGGGCGGACGCGAAGGACGGGGCGAAGGACGCCGTGAACGCGGCGAACGGGGTGGTGAACGTGGCGGCCGCCGCAATGACCGCCGCGGCGAACGCGCCGAGGGCCAGGGTCCGGCCCCCGAGACAGCTGGCAACCTCGTGAATGGTGAGGCTGCACCCATGGCTGCAGCGGCACTCGACGAGACCGGCCAGGCGCTGGCGCAGGACCAGAATGGCCAGGGCGTTGGCCCGGCAGACGAGCAGCGTCAGCCCCGCGAACGCCGCAGCCGTGACCGCTACGGCCGCGACCGGCGCGAGCGTGGCGAGGAGCGCGGTGAAAACGGCGAGCGCAGCGAGCAGCCCGCCGAGGGCACCGCCGCACCCGCCGGTGCAGCGCCTGCTCAGGCGCCAGCCCAGGAAGAGCGTGCACCAGTCGCTGCCGAATTTGCAGCACCGACGACCCCTTCGGCAAACGTTCCTGCGCCGGCCCCGGCTCAGGCTCCCGCGCCTGCCTACACGGCGCCAGCCGCTGTTGCCGCGCCAGTGGTGGCGCCCCCGCCAGTTCCTGCGCCTGCAGCAGCCGGCATCACGCTGCCCAAGGTCCAGGCCTACGCCTTGCCCCTGCAGGACCTGGCCCAGGTGGCCGAGTCTTCAGGCCTGCAGTGGGTCAACTCCGATGCGGCCAAGATTGCCGAGGCGCAAGCCGCCATCGCAGCTGAAATCAAACCGGCGCATGTGCCGCGCGAGCGCCCGCCCCTGGCAGTGTCCGATGAAGGTCCGCTGGTGCTGGTGGAAACCAAACGCGATCTGGGCTCGATGACGCTGCCCTTTGAGCAACCACCCGCCTGATGACCGGCAGGCCAGCCACTGGCCTGGCCTTCAGCCTCCTGAAAAGGCCCCGCGTGCGGGGCCTTTTTCTTTGCCCTGTCGACGCCTGCTCGACGCATCGCGCCGGCATTCCGGGACGTGCAGTGATAGAGGGTTGGTGGTAGTGCGCATGGCGCAGTGCAGCGGCGCCCGGCCACGGGGGCTTGGGCAGCAGGGCCTGGCGCCTTCTTTACAGCTGGGCAGCGCGCTTGTAGGCCTGGGCCGCCGCCGGCTCATCCTCACGCTGCTCGGCCAGCACCGCCAGCGCACGCCAGGCATTGCGGTGCAGCGTGGCATCCTGCAGGCCCATGGCGGCTTGCGACAGCAGCTGGCGCGCCTTGCCCCACAGCTGACGGTTCAGGCAGGCCATGCCAGCCAGGTACTGCAGGTTGGCGTCTCGTGGCCGGCTGAGCTGCGCCGTTTCAATGCGGGCCAGCCAGGTCGCGTCCAGGGAGTCCAGGCCAGCTTCCAGCACCGTGATCAGCTTGATGCGAAGGTTGTCGCCGATCTCCGAGCGTGGCTCCATCATGCGGTCCCACACCTGCAGCAGCCAGCTGCGCGCCAGCCCGGCGTCGCCATGCAGCGCCATCAGCCGCGATGCCGCATGCACCACCAGCTCGGGCATGGCCCGCTCGCTCTCGTCCAGCGAAAACCAGGCTTGCTGCAACTGCGCCGGATCATGCGCGTCGTTCAGCAGCTCCAGCGCCAGGCCGCGCACAATGCTCTGCGCCGCCGCCTGTGAAAAAGCACGGTGCTTGGCCAGCAGACGGGCGGTGTCCAGCGCCAGCAAGGTCTGCTTGACCTGTCGGGTGGCGCGCAGCTTCATGCGCAGGGCCAGGGTGCGCCGCGCGGCGCCCTGGGGCAGTTGCGTCAGCCACTCGAGAGCGGCGCCGGCATCACGGTCTTCCAGCGCCCAGCGCGCCGCACGGAGCTGCACCCCCTCGCGCACTTCCTGCGCATGGCGCTGGGCCGCGCTTTGCAGCGCCAGCTGCAGGTGCTGGTCGCGCAAGGCCCTGTTTTGCAGGGACTGCGCACTTTCCGCTACCAGCAGGTGGGCCAGCGATCGCAATTGCGTGGACCTGCTGGCGCTGTGGCCGGTCGCGTGGCCCGATTGATCGGCGAGCAGACCCAGGCTTTTTTCCTGCACCAGGGCGTTTTGCGCCGACTTGGTGGCGCGGATGTAGCGCCCCGCCAGCAGGTTCGCCAGCGAGTCCATCAGGGAGCCGTACATGGCACGCTCTTTCTGTTGGGCACGCCAGCGCCGTGCTTCCAGCGGCAGGGCGAACAGGGCCGACATCGCGCGCAGGGCACCGTACAGCAGCATGAAAAAACCTGCCAGTACCAGCACCATCAGGTTGAAGGAAACATCGAGCCGGTGCGGCGGCCAGAAGATGGTGACCACCGCCTGGTTGTTGCCCGCAAACAGGGCCACGGCCACGGCCACACCAAACAGGGCGACAAGCCAGAGAGCGGCGCGCATCGTTGGACTCCCTGTCCTTAACGGCCTGCAGCCGCGGTGGTCAGTGCAGACATGGTTTCGTCCAGGCGGGGCAGCTCGCTGGTCTTGAGCTGGCCCTGCACCTGTTGCAGCAACTGGGCCGCCACCTGGGTCTTGCGCGAAGCGGAATCAAAGTATTTGCCCAGCCAGGCGTTGGCGCTCAACAAGTCGGCGCGCGCGGCTTCCGTCTGGCGTGACAGCAGGCCAAGGCGCGCATTGAGCAGCTTGAGCTTGAGGTTTTCACGCAGGAAAAACGACTGTTCGGGCGACAGCAGTGCCGCCTCGGGCTGCTCGATGCGGCTGACGCGCAAGAGCTTACGGGCTTCTTCGCGCAGGTTGTCTAGCGTTCGCTGCGCCCAGGTATTGAGCACCAGCTTGTCAAACACCAGCAGCGAGGGCTGGGGCGCGGAAGCGCCGTTGTGCGGGGCCGACGCCGCCCCGGCAGGGCCATTCGCCCCACGCGCCGGCGCCGCAGCCACCATGGCATTGGCCAGCGGCAGGTCGTCGGCCAGGCGGACCAGTTCGTCGAGCTTGAGCAGCAGCACGGGCACATCGGTCAGGCTGGCCGCCTTGATGCGGTCCATGTCGCGGGAAATGGCGCGCTGCAAGGGGTTCAGGCGGGGCTGGGCGGCGCGCGCCAGGCGCTGCTCGGCCGACCTGAGCGCGGCGAGCAACGGCTCGGCGCTGCCGGTGAGCTGGGCCTGCTGCTGGGCCAGCCGCAACGCGGACTCCATATCCACCACCAGATTCTCATCCCGCGAGCGTGACAGGCTCTGCATCAGCTCCTCGAGTTGCGTGCGCTGCAGGCTGACCTCGCTGATGCGAGTTTCCTGCAAGGCCAGCCGGGCGGAGAGCTCCCGCATGCCTTCCTGGGCCTGGCGGGCCAGCGTGCGCGCTTCGATCGCCTGCGCACCCGACTCCGTGCTGCGGCGGGCGAGTTCTTCCTGGATGTTGCCGAGCTTTTGCCAGAGCAGGCCGCTGGCGAGCAGGCCAGCCGCCGCCAGCACCGCCACCAGGAGCGCCCATTTACGGGGCACTACCCAGGCATCTGGCCGAACGGACTGCGGCTCGGCCTGTACCAGGGCGCGCTCCAGCACAGACTCGCTGTCGGAAACGGGTTGTTCGGGCTGGGCAGGATGGCTGTCACTCATGGATGAAGTGATTCTATCGAGCGGACAACGGCCTTGATGTCGTTCAGCGCCGGACGTGACTCCACAACAACACCCCAGCCCGCGGCACGCACGGTATCGGCAATGCGCGGATGCGTGGCCACGGCACGCGCGCGGCGCCAGTCCATCGCCGGCAGGGCGGCCAGGTTGGCCACTGCTTCCGAGCTGCTGAACAGCCAGACCGACCCATCGGCACTGGCCGCCCTGGCACGCTGCAGCTGCGCGTCGGTCAGCACCGGCACGCGGCGCTGGTACACCACCAGAAAGTCCACCTGGGCGCCGGCTGCTTCCCACTGGCGTGCCAGCCAGTCCCGGCCCGGCGAACCGGTGCCCTCGCCCGCCGCACCGGCGCTGTGCCCGCGCACAATCAACACCCGGCGGCCCTGCCAGCGGCGCGGGCCCACCACCTCCCACAGGGCTTGCGAATCAAACTGGCTGGCATCCGGCGCCGGAGCGTCGATCTGCGCCGCGGGCACGCCAGCGGCAAGCAGCGCCGCCACCGTGCCCGGGCCCGGCGCCATGAAGCGCAGGTCAGGCAAGGGCCGGTTAAAGACGGGAGTTGCTATGTTATTAATAGCTGATTGCTCATTAAATTCAAGGCTATCAGTCGAATTTCCTCTGAAAAAATGCTCAACAGCATTGGCACTGACAAACATGCAGGCAGCATAACTGTCCAGCAGTTTCCAGGCACGCTCCAGCGCCTGCAGGTCCGAAGGGCTGCTGGCCGGTGCGATGTCAATCAGGGGCAGGGCCTCGGCCTCGATGCCGCCTTGCTGGAGCTGCTGCACCCAGTGCTGCGCATCGCGAGCGGGCCGGGTCACAATGACGCGGACAGGTCGGGAAATGCTCACTCGGCCCCCGGCGTCAGGTATCGGAAGGGAAAGGCGTGTTGGCGGCCCAGACCGCGCCGCCGGCACGCAGCTGCGCCGCGACCGCTTCACCCAGCGCTTCGGCCTCGGAAAAGCTGCGCACCACCGCTGTTTTTTGCACCCGCACCAGCGGGGACACTGGCCGGCCGGCCGGCACCTCGGCGGTGGCCGGATCGCCCCATGCCGCATGCAGCAGCATGCCCTCAGCGGCCGGACCCTGGGTGTAGGCGGCCAGCGGCATGGAACAGCTGCCGCCCATGGCACGCGAGACGGTGCGCTCGGCCGTCACCGCGAGCCAGGTTGGCTGATGGGCCAGCGTGCCCAGGGCCTGCATCAAATCACTGCGGTCGGCCCGCACCTCGATGCCCAGCGCACCCTGCCCCGCGGCCGGCAGCATGTCGACGGGCGCAAAAACGCTGCGAATGCGCGCCTGAAGGCCTAGCCGCTTAAGCCCGGCCGCCGCCAGCACGATGGCGTGGTAGTGGCCTTCGTCGAGCTTGCGCAGCCGCGTATCGAGGTTGCCGCGCAGCGGTTCGATGTTCAGGTCAGGCCGCAGCGCCTTGAGCAGCACCAGCCGGCGCAGGCTGGAGGTTCCGACCACCGCGCCTGGCGGCAGGTCAGCCAGCGAGGCAAACTGGCTGGACACGAAAGCGTCGTGCGGATCTTCACGCTCCAGCACGCAGGCCAGCGCGAAGCCGTCGGGCAGGTCCATGGGCACATCCTTGAGCGAATGCACGGCCAGGTCGGCCCGGCCTTCGCTGAGAGCGATTTCGAGTTCCTTGACAAACAGGCCCTTGCCGCCGACCTTGCTCAGCGAACGGTCCAGAATCTGGTCGCCCTGGGTCGTCATGCCCAGCAGCTCCACCTGCCAGCCCAGCCGCGATTCAAGCAGCGCCTTGACATGTTCGGCCTGCCATAGGGCCAGCCGGCTTTCGCGCGTGGCGATGACGATTTTTCGGGGGGCAAGCGGGTTGCCGGGTTGAAACGCTGCAGACACTCGTAACCTGTTCGTAATCCTTGGGGGAAGTGAATGCTAGCATGTGAGGTTCAAGAACAGGTCCAGAACCAGAGGGTAGAGATGGTCATTTCAGCACGCGCCAGGAAGCTCAATGAAAACGCCAAAGACGGCACCACCCCCGGCAAGGCCTCCGCCCGGTCCCGGGACAACGAGCGCCCGCTGGTGGAAGACATCCGCCTGCTGGGCCGTATCCTGGGAGACGTGATTCGCGAGCAGGAAGGGGTCGTCGCCTATGAACTGATCGAGCAGGTGCGCAAGCTGTCGGTGGCATTTCGGCGCGATGCCGACCAGGAAGCCGACAAGGCGCTCAAGAAACTGCTCAAGGGCCTCAGCGGCGAGCAGACGGTCAGCGTCATCCGGGCCTTCACCTACTTCAGCCACCTGGCCAACCTGGCGGAGGACCGCCACCATATCCGCCGCCGCGCCGTCCACGAGCGCGCCGGCGACACCCAGGAAGGCAGCATCGACGTGGCACTGGCCCGCCTGCGCTGGGCGGGAATATCCCCCAAAACCATCGCCACCACGCTGGCCCACAGTTTCGTGTCACCGGTACTCACCGCCCACCCCACTGAAGTGCAGCGCAAAAGCATCCTGGATGCCGAACGCGACATTGCCCAGCTGCTCACCGCGCGCGATGACATCAAGGCGCTGGCGCTGGCCACCAACGCCGCGAAGGACGCCCTCACGCCCCGCGAGCTGGCGGCCAACGAAGCCCAGCTGCGCGCCCGCGTGATGCAGTTGTGGCAAACGCGCCTGCTGCGCTTTTCCAAGCTCACAGTGGCCGACGAGATCGAAAACGCGCTGAGCTACTACGAGGCCACATTCCTGCGCGAAATCCCCAAGCTCTACGCCAACCTGGAGCGCGAGCTGGGCAACCAGCCGGTGCACAGCTTCCTGCGCATGGGGCAGTGGATAGGCGGCGACCGCGATGGCAATCCGAATGTCAGTGCGGACACGCTCAACTACGCGCTGGCACGGCAGGCCGAAGTGGCCCTGCGCCACTACCTGACCGAAGTCCACTACCTGGGCAGCGAGCTGTCGCTGTCGGCCATGCTGGTGGAGGTCAGCCCGGGCATGCAGGCCCTGGCTGAAAGCTCGCCGGACACCAACGAACATCGCAAGGACGAGCCCTACCGCCGCGCCCTGACCGGCGTGTACGCCCGGCTGGCCGCCACCCTGAAGGAGTTGACCGGCGGCGAGGCCGCGCGCCACGCCGTGGCGCCGCAAAACGCCTATGCCCGGGCCGAAGATTTCCTGGCGGACCTGCGCACGATTGAAGCGTCGCTGAGGTCCAATCACGGCGAGGCGCTGATCGCCCAGCGCCTGCATCCGCTGATCCGGGCGGTCGAGGTGTTTGGTTTTCACCTGGCGACGGTGGACCTGCGCCAGAGCTCCGACAAACACGAGGAGGTGGTGGCCGAACTGCTGGCCGTGGCGCGCATCGAACCCCGCTACGCCAGCCTGGACGAAGCCGCCAAGCGCGCGCTGCTGGTCCGCCTGCTCAACGACGCGCGACCGCTGCGCGTGATCGGCACCACCTACTCGACGCATGCGCAGAGCGAGCTGGCCATCTTTGAAGCCGCACGCACGGCGCGCGCACGCTTTGGCAAGGAAGCCATACGCCACTACATCATCAGCCACACCGAAACCGTGAGCGATTTGCTCGAGGTGCTGCTGCTGCAAAAAGAAGTCGGTCTGATGCATGGCACGCTGGACGACAAGGCCACGAACGACCTGATCGTGGTGCCGCTGTTTGAAACCATCGAAGACCTGCGCAATGCCGCGCCCATCATGCGCGAGTACTACGCGCTGCCGGGCATCGCCCAGCTGGTGCAACGCAGCGGGGCCGAGCAGGACATCATGCTGGGTTATTCCGACAGCAACAAGGACGGCGGCATCTTCACCAGCAACTGGGAGCTGTACCGCGCCGAGATCGCGCTGGTCGAGCTGTTCGACCAGCTGGCAAACTCGCACAACATCCAGTTGCGCATGTTCCATGGCCGCGGCGGCACGGTAGGCCGGGGCGGCGGCCCGAGCTACCAGGCCATCCTGGCGCAGCCTCCGGGCACGGTGCGCGGGCAGATCCGCCTGACCGAGCAGGGCGAGGTCATCGGCTCCAAATACGCCAACCCGGAAATCGGCCGGCGCAACCTTGAAACCCTGGTGGCGGCCACGCTGGAAGCCACGCTCCTGCAACCCACCAAACCGGCGACCAAGGCCTTTTTGCAGGCGGCTGCCGAGCTGTCACAGGCCAGCATGGCCGCCTACCGCGCGCTGGTCTACGAAACGCCCGGCTTCAACGAGTACTTTTTCAGCGCCACACCGATCCGCGAGATTGCCGAACTCAACATCGGCTCACGCCCGGCCTCGCGCAAGGCGTCGCAAAAAATTGAAGACCTGCGCGCCATTCCCTGGGGCTTCAGCTGGGGCCAGTGCCGCCTGACCCTGCCCGGCTGGTATGGTTTTGGCACCGCCATTGAAAAAATGCTCGACGCGGGCGGCACACCCGCCACCCGCAAGGAAACGCTGGCGCTGCTGCAAAAAATGTACAAGCAGTGGCCGTTCTTTCGCACCCTGCTGAGCAACATGGACATGGTGCTGGCCAAAAGTGACCTGGCGCTGGCGTCGCGCTACGCCGAGCTGGTGAGTGACGCCCGGCTGCGCAAGAAGGTTTTCACCACAATCGAGGCAGAGTGGCACCGCACCGCCGAAGCCCTGACCCTGATCACCGGCGAGAAACAGCGGCTGGCCGGCAATGCTGCGCTGCAGCGCTCGATTCGCCACCGGTTCCCCTACATTGACCCGCTGCACCATCTGCAGGTCGAACTGGTGCGGCGCTACCGCGAAGGCAAGGCCGACCAGAAAGTGCAAACCGGCATCCATATTTCGATCAACGGGATTGCGGCCGGATTGCGCAATACGGGCTGATTTTCCGGTTTTCCGGACCGGCCCACCCCGGCGGCCCTGACTGCCCTCACCGCCCTGACCGGCGCACCGTCTCCCGCCGCCGGACCCGGCCGGTCCGGGAGCAGGGGCATTCCGGAGCGCTTGCGGCAGGCGCTGTAGGCATTGTCCTAGTCAAACTCCAGAGTCGTCTGATGTCATTTCGCGGCGTCGCGGCTTAGCATGGATGCAAACCATGGAAGATCCGCGCGCATCTCGCTGCGCGGAGACCGTCCAGACCTGTTCCGGGAGCGCAGCATCATGACGACCCTTGAGATCCTGGCCGATTCGTCGTCGGCCCGCCACCCAGATTTTGTGTCCACGGACGCCGCCAACCTGGCGTCCCACATGAGTCACTGCGCCAGCTCACGCAGCCGTTTCTTTGCCCTGCACTCTGCGCTTCAATCCATTCATGGCCTGGTGAGCCCGCGCATTGTCACGGTCTCGGCGGTGCTGGCAATCTGCCTCGGTCTGCTTGCCATAGCCTGAGCGTGTGAAAACGGCTCCCATCGAACGGCTGGAGTCCTTAAGTCCCTACGCCAGGAAAGTCATTTTTTCCCAGCGCGATGAGTTGCAGGAGCCCATACGCGCGGAACTCTTCGGCGCGCAGCGGTTTGAGCAGCATGGCCGCAGCTTGGCTCAGGCGCAGACGGTGCGGCCCGCCGGCAGCCCCGATCGCGGGCCGCCCTTTTTCCCCCGGGTGAAGGAAAACATCGCCGCGCTTCGCCAGGCCTACGACTACATCGCCCTGACCTCGCAAAGCGGCCACTACGTGACGCCCGCGGCCGAATGGCTGCTCGACAACTTTCACCTGATCGAAGCGCAGCTTCAGCAGATCCAGGAGGGCGTTCCCCACCGCTACTACGCGGACCTGCCCAAACTGGCCGACAAGCCGCTGGAAGGCCTGCCGCGCGTCTACGGCATCGCCTGGGCCTATGTCGCGCACACCGACAGCATGCTCGACCCGGTGCTGTTCACGGCCTTCCTGCATGCCTACCAGGAGGTCAGCGAACTCACCCTGGGCGAACTCTGGGCCCTGCCTACCACCCTGCGCGTGGTGCTGCTGGAAAACCTGCGCCGCATGGCCGACCGGATTGCCTGGAACAAGGTCGCGTGGGAAGTCGCCCACGCCGTCTGGGATTCGGCCGATACCATGAGCGTGCAGGCGCTCGATAACCTGCACCAGTGCGTGTGCAGCCGCGGCCTGGAGCGCAACTTTCTGACCCAGCTGTGGCAGCGCATGCCTGCGGAACGCCTGGATTCGGCCGTTCCCCTGGTCGGCTGGATTGAACACCACTGCCCCGATGGCCTGGCCCTGATCGGCGAGGGGCAAACCAGCCAGGTCGCGGCCAACCTCACGGTCGGCAACATCGTCACCACGCTCCGGCTGATTGGCCAGGTGGAATGGGCCGAACTGATTGAACCGGTGAGCCACTCGCTGCAGGTCCTGCGCCGGCTGCCCAGCTTTTCCAGGGAAAGCGAGATGACGCGCCAGCAGATCACGCGGGCGATGGAAAGGCTGTCCCAGCAAAGCGGCCGCTCCGAGCGTGCCGTGGCCGAAGCCGTGCTCGCCGCCGCCCGGCAGCCCAACAATTCGATGGTCGCGCGAACGGCAGGTTACTACCTGCTGGGGCCGGGCCGCCCGCTGCTGGAGGCGGCGCTGCGCCCGCCCGGCGCGCCCCTCAGGGCACTGCCGGCCAGACTGACGCGGCGCGTCTGGCGCCTGCCGCTGTATGCCGCGGTCTGGCTGGCCGGCACGGTCGCCGCGCTCTGGTGGGCCGTGCCTGCGCCGGCCACCCTGCACTGGACGGGCTGGGCAGGTGTATTCCTGATGGCGTGGCCCGCCTCCGAAGCGGTGGCCTCACTGATTCACCGCCTGATTGCGGAGTCGACCCGCATCCAGCCGATGGCCCGCCTTGACTTCAGCGCCGGCATTCCGGCCGAGCACCGCGTGCTGGTGGTGATTCCCGCCATGCTCAGTTCAACCGCCTCCAATAGCGAACTCGTGCACCGGCTCGGCCTGCATTGGCTGGCCAGCCGCGAAATCAACGCCCAGTACGCCCTGCTGACGGACTGGGTCGATGCGGATATGCCCACCCTGCCGGATGACCAGGCCCTGCTCGATGACGCCCTCGCCGGGTTGCGCGCGCTCAATCGCCGCTACCCGCCGGCCGCCGGCGCGCCTCCCCGGTTTGTGCTGCTGCACCGCCCGCGCACCTGGTCCCCCACAGAACGTCGCTGGATAGGCTGGGAGCGCAAGCGCGGCAAACTCGAAATGCTGCTGCGGCAATTGGCAGAAGGTTCGGCATCGGCGTTTGCACCGGTCAACCCCGACATGCGCCTGGCCGACGGCGTGCGCTATGTCCTGACGCTGGACAGCGACACCACCCTGCCCGCGGGCGCCCTGCGTGAACTGGTTTCCATCGCCGCCCATCCGCTGAATGCGCCGCAGATTGACCGCAAAGGCCACCGCGTGACCGCCGGCTACGGCATCCTGCAGCCGCGTGTGGTGACACCCCTGTCGGCGCACCACGAGCGCTCCCCATTTCATGCGATGTTTGCGGGCCAGTGCGGCCTGGATCCGTATGGCAGCAGCGCCTCCGACCTGTACCAGGATGTGTTTGGGCAGGGCTCATTCACCGGCAAGGGGCTGCTCAATGTGGCCGCAGTTCATGCCGTGCTGGACCAGCGGCTGCCGGAGGGCGCGGTGTTGAGCCATGACCTGCTGGAAGGCAGCATCACCCGCTGCGGCTACGTCAGCGACGTCGTCCTGCTGGAAGACCACCCGCATCACACCGGTGTGGCGGCCTCGCGCGTTCACCGCTGGACACGGGGTGACTGGCAGCTGCTGCCCCTGATGCTGCGCGCCCGGCACTTTGGCATTGACGCGCTGGGTGTGTGGCGCATGACGGACAACCTGCGCCGCTCGCTCGTCGCCCCCGCGGCACTGGCGCTGCTGGCGTGGGTGATCTTCACCGGCGCCCTTCCGTTGCTGACGACCCTGGCATTCGTCCTCTCCGCCTACCTGGCCGGCCCGCTGATGGGGGCGCTGGCAGGTTTGGTGCCCACGCGCCGCGGCATTGCATGGCTTCATTTCTTTCATGTGGGCTTGCGCGAGGTGGCCCGCAGTTTTGCCGCAAGCGCCTGGCAGTTCAGCCAGCTCGCGGTTCAGGCCGGCCTGATCTCCGACGCCATTGCGCGGGCCCTGTGGCGCATGGCCGTCAGCCACAGGCGCCTGCTCGAATGGACCATGGCAGCGCAGGCGCAGGCGCAGGCGAAATACACGATGGGCGCCTTCCTGCGCCGCCACGCGGCGGCGTCGCTGCTGTGCGCGGGGCTGGCAGTGGCCGCCTGCTGGAGCCCGCACCCCTGGGCCGGCCCTGCCATGTTCCTGCTGTGGGCCATGGCGCCCCTGACCAGCTGGTGGGCCAGCAAACCGGCGGCACGCCCGCCACGGCTGACGCTGGACGCCGGGGACCGGGACTACCTGCATCGGCTGGCCCGGCAGACCTGGCAGTTTTTTGAGCGTTGCGTCGGGCCCGAAGACAACCACCTGCCGCCGGACAACCTGCAGCTGCTGCCCGAGCCGACGCTCGCCCACCGCACATCGCCCACCAACATCGGCCTGTACCTGCTGGCCACGGCATGCGCGCACGAGTTCGGATGGATCACCCTCGCCGATCTTCTCGCGCGGCTGGAAGCCACGCTCGGCACGGTGGAGCGCCTGCCCAAGCACGATGGCCATCTGTTCAACTGGTATGAAACGCGCACGCTGCAGGTACTGCTGCCTGCCTACGTGTCGACCGTGGACAGCGGCAACCTGGCGGGCCATCTGCTGGCCACTGCGCAGGCATGCCGGAGATTAATGGCCCCCACGCTTGTCGCTGCGCGTACTACGCTGCCCCCCGGGGGGGCTGAACTTGCTCGGGGCGGCCCTTCGCTGCGTTCGATGGCCCCCACGCTTGTCGCTGCGCGTACTACGCTGCCCCCTGAGGGGGCGCATTTCGCCTTGGGGCGGCCCGGCGGCGAAACCCTGGCCCCCACGCCTGTCGCTTCCTTGACCGCGGAACAGGCGGCCAGCCTGAACCACCTTGCCGATCGCTGCGAGCGCCTGTGCATGGCGATGGACTTCAGCGGTCTTTACAGCGCCAAGCGTCACCTGTTTCACATCGGCTTGCGCGTGCACGAGCAGGCGCTGGATGCCAGCTACTACGACCTGATGGCATCCGAGGCCAGGCTGACGAGCTTTCTGGCGATGGCCAAGGGCGACGTACCGCGGCGCCACTGGCTGGCACTGGGCCGCGCCTTCCTGACGGTCGGCATCACGCCCGGGCTCAAGTCATGGTCCGGCTCCATGTTCGAGTACCTGATGCCCTCGCTGGTCATGACCGAACCCGACCAGGGCCTGCTGCATGTCTCCGGCCTCGCGGCGGTCAAGGAGCAGCAGGCCTTTGGCAGGGCGAACCACCTGCCCTGGGGGGTCTCCGAGTCCGCCTATCTGGCGCAGGACCACACCCTGGCCTACCAGTACGCGCCCTTCGGGGTGCCGCGGCTGGCCCTGCGCCGCACGCCACCCGGTGACCGGGTCGTGGCACCGTATGCCAGCGTGATGGCCGCCATGTTTGCCCCCCGGCAGGCGGTTGCCAACCTGCGCCGGCTCGAAGCACTGGGCGCGCGCGGAGACTGCGGCTTCATGGATGCGGTGGACTTCACGGTCTCCCGGCAGCCGGCGGCGCAGGCGCTCAGCGTGGTCTACAACTTCATGGCGCATCACCAGGGCATGTCGCTGGTGGCGCTGTGCAACGTACTGTGCGACGAGGCGCCGCGCCGCTGGTTCGCGTCGGCGCCGCTGGTGCAGGCCCACGAGTCGCTGCTGCATGAACGCACGCCGCGCCAGATCATCGAAAGCGCCGATCCGCGCACCCTCCCGGAGCCCGACTCGGTCGTGGAGGGCCCCCTGTACCACTCGCGCGACGTGGATCCGGCGGCAACCGGCTGGCAGCCGACGCAGCTGCTGTCCAACGGGCGCTACAGCGTGGCCCTGCGCGCCAGCGGCGCAGGCGTGAGCCGCTGGCGCGCGCAAAACCGCACTTACCACATCACACGCTGGCGCGACGACCTGCTGCGCGACGAGTACGGCACATTCATCTACCTTCGCACCGAAGGCCAGGCGCATGCCTCATCTCTCACCTACCATCCCGCGCCGAATCCCGACTGGCATTACTCGGCCATGTTTCTCGCGGACCGGGTCCAGTTTGACGCGGTGTCCAGCGACCTGGAGGTGACGACCAGCGTGCTGGTGAGTCCGGAGGACGACACCGAGATCCGCACGGTCACGCTGCACAACCTCTCCACGGCCACGATCACGCTGGAGGTGATTTCATGCCTCGAGGCGGTGCTGACCGACCCGCGCGCCGACGAGGCCCATCCCGCGTTTTCCAACCTGTTTGTGCAAACCGGGTGGCATCCCGAGTGGCGCGCCCTGATCCTGTCGCGCAAGCCGCGGCTGCAGGGCGATCCAGGCATGGCCATGGCGCATTTCCTGGCCGATTCCGATGCCAACGTGCGGGCCATCGACTTCATCGCCGACCGGCGCGCCTTCCTCGGGCGCAACCACCCGCCCGGACAACCCGCACTGCAGGCACAGGTCAGACAGGCCGATGGCACCCCCGTCAATGGGCTGGACCCCGTCGCTGGCCTGCGCGTGCGGGTGCGCATCCGGGCCGGCGGTGTGGCGCGGCTGAGCTTTGCGACCGCCGCCGCGGAGACGACCGAGGAGCTGGAGCCGCGCATCGACAAATACCTGCAGACCATGCATGTGGAGCGGGCCACCCGGATGGCCGCCACGCTGGCGCAGGTACGCCTGCGCGATCTGGGCGCGGATCCCGAAGAAAACGAGGCCTTGCAGGATCTCAACACGGCGCTGATGTACACGACCGCACGCCCCGGCACCGACCGCGGCCCGGTGGACCAGCGTCAGCTCTGGCGCTTCGGCCTGTCGGGCGACAAGCCCATCGTGCTGGTGCGCATTCACTCCAGCAACGGGCTGGGTCTCGTGCGTGCCCTGCTGCGCGCCCAGCCCTGGTGGAGCTTTTGCGGCCTGGCGACCGATGTGGTGATCCTCAACAGCGAGGTCAACTCCTACCTGATGCCCCTGCAGCAAAACATCCTCGCCCTGCGCGACCATACCCTTCAGCAGGCGGAAAACAGCTTTCCGCGCAGCGACGTCGCCGGTTTCTTCCTGCTGCGCGACCACGAGGTGACACCCTCCGAAAAGGCCGCGCTGTCCGGTCTGGCACGCATTACCCTCATCGCAGACGGACGCCCGCTGCCGCTGCAGGTGGCGGCCTGGAAGGAACTGGCCGAGCCGCCGCGCCGGAGCCAGCGAGCTGCCGCGCCCCTGCTCGAAGTGGCGGCAGCCCCCCCGTCCACGCAACCTGTCTCGCCTGTCTCGCTGCAGGTGCCCGCCGGTCGCTTCGACGCCGCCACGGGGGAGTTCCAGTTCGAGATCGATCCCCAGCACCGTCCGCCGCGCCCCTGGATCAACGTGATTTCGAATCCGTCCTTCGGCTTTCAGGTGTCCGAAGCGGGCGCCGGCTACACCTGGGCCCTCAACAGCCGCCTGCATCAACTCACGCCCTGGTCCAACGATCCGGTGCGGGATCCCGGTTTTGAACACTACCTGCTGCAGGACCTCGATACGGGAAAGCCACTCGCCCTGAGTCCCGCCACCGAAAGTGGTTCACAGCAGGCGTTCTGCGTGCGTCACGGCCAGGGCTACACCGTGTTTGAATGCCTGCACGGCGAGCTGAAGGTGGAAACCACCTTCTTTGCCGACCGCAGCGATGCCGTCAAGATCGTGCGGGTGCGGCTGCATCAGCAGGGCACCGGCAGGCGTCGTCTGCGCGCCCTGGCCCTGGTGGAGTGGCAGATGGGCGCGGCACGCCACGACCGGCGCACCGTCCACGCCTGGAAAGCCCAGGATCTGCCCACCGTGCTGGCGCAGCAGCGCGAGGGCCGTGCCGGTTTCGGCGGCAGCAGCGCCTTTTTGTCGCTGACCGGTCTGTCCGGTCCGCTGCAGTGGACGTGCGACCGTCGCGAATTTTTCGATGCCACGGGTAGCCTGGTGCTCCCCGGCGTACTGGGCCAGCAGACCGGCAGCGGCGTCGACCCCTGTGCGGCGCTCGCCGGGGAGTTCAGCCTGTCCGCCGGCCAGAGCCTGGACCTGTGCTTCATGCTGGGCCATGCCGGCGATGCCGCAGGTGCCGAGCAACTGGCACGCAACTGGCAAGTCAGGGATGTGGACGAGGCCCTGGCGGGCGTCAGGAACTTCTGGACCGGCCTGCTCGGCAAAGTGGAGGTACGCACCCCCGACCCGCTGTTTGACGCGCTGGTCAACCGCTGGCTGCTCTACCAGACCCTCACCTCGCGTCTGTGGTCCAAGGCGGGCTTTTACCAGGCTGGCGGAGCGTTCGGGTTTCGCGACCAGTTGCAGGACGCGATGGCCTTTGCGCTGATCGAGCCACAACGGCTGCGCGAGCAGATTCTTCTCAACGCCTCACGCCAGTTTCCCGAAGGCGACGTGCAGCATTGGTGGCATGCTCCCGGCGGCGAAGGCGTGCGCACGCATTTTTCCGACGACCTGCTGTGGCTTCCCTATGCCTGCGCGCACTATATTGCGGTGACGGGCGATGCCGGCATTCTTGACGAGAACGTGCTGTTCATCGAAGGGGCGGCCATACCCGACGGCGCGGAGGACGCCTATTACCCGCCCAAGGCCAGTGACGAAACGGCATCGGTCTTTGAGCACTGCGCGCGCGCCATAGACCGCAGCCTCGCTGTGGGCGCTCACGGCCTGCCCCTGATGGGCACCGGCGACTGGAACGACGGCATGAACCGCGTGGGCCACGAGGGACGCGGCGAATCCGTCTGGCTGGCCTGGTTTTTGTGCAGCGTGGTCGCGCAGTTCAGCCCGCTGGCCGAGGCCCGGGGCGAGCGCGCCCGCATGGACAGCTGGAACACCAGCCGCGCGGGCTGGGTCGCAGCACTGCACCGCGAGGGCTGGGACGGCCAGTGGTTTCGCCGCGCCTTTTTTGACAATGGCGCACCCCTGGGTTCGTCGGTCAATCAGGAGTGCCGCATTGACCTGATCGCGCAGGCCTGGTCGGTGCTGTCGGAGGCCTCCAGCGCCCCCTACACCGTGCCGGCCATGCAGGCCATGACCCGCGAACTGATAGACCCCGAGGCCGGCCTGCTGCGCCTGCTGCACCCGCCCTTCGTCACCTCGGAAAACAACCCGGGCTACATTCAGGCCTACCCTCCCGGCGTCCGGGAAAATGGCGGACAGTATTCGCACGCCGGCGTCTGGGCCCTGATGGCGCAAGCGAAAACAGGCGATGCCGAAGCAGCCTGGGAAAGCTTCAAGGCGCTGAGCCCCGCCCACCGCAGCCGGCACCCCGAACGCGGCCCGCAGTACGAGATCGAACCCTATGTGATGGCGGGCGATGTTTACGGCGCCGCGCCCTATGTCGGCCGCGGCGGCTGGAGCTGGTACACAGGTTCCGCCGCCTGGCTGCACAGGGCTGCGCTGGAAAACCTGATCGGCCTGCAGGTGCGCCAGGGCGAATTTTGCATGTCACCCTGTCTGCCGGCCCACTGGCCGTCGGTGGAGGTCACGCTCAGGCTGCAGGGCCGCGTCATCCACATCCGCTGGCAGCGCGCCGGTGTCGCCACCAGCAGCGACTTCAAGCCCGAGTACACGGTGCAGCCCGGCCAGTGGCTGGCGTTCGCGGCGCTGGGCCCACGCACCGCACTGCTCGTTCAGGAGGGTGCCATCACCAACGCCCCATCAATGCCAGCGGCTGTCTATAGCTGACACCGCGAAGAGCGTGCATGCCGCACATGGCGCGCATATCGCATGCCCGGCTTCCCGTGCCCGATCACACTGACACACTCACTGTCCGCCGGGCACCAAGACATGGCCATCCATCAGCCGTCGGGCGCTTCGACTCATGATGGCCCTGGTGACGGTCCAGGTGCCGCTCACGGACTCAGCCGTGGCCCCCACACACAGGGTTCCCGAAGGGTGCCCAAAGCGGACCTCTGGCTGGGCCCCCTTGGTCAAAATGCGACTGACCAGCGTGCCGGGAATCGATGCGGCAACCGCGATCGCGACCGCCCCGGTCCCTGTCATGGCATGGTGGAGCTTGCCCATGGACATGATGCGGGCCAGCAGGTCAATGTCCTGCGCTTGCACCGCCTTCCCGCTCGAAGCGGTGTAGCCCAGCGGCTTCGCCACAAAAGCGAGCTTGGGCGTGTGGGGGCGCGTCTCGGTGGCCTCCTTCGCACTTGGGGCCAGACCCATGGCGACAGCGCATTGCGCGCGGATGGATTCGCACAGGGCCAGGAACTCATCATTTGAGTTCACGTCTTCCTGCAACTCATGGCCTGTCAGGCCCACGGTGGCGGCATCGATGAAAATGCTGGGATTACCCGCATTGATCAAGGTCGCCTCAATCCGGCCGACACCAGGAATCTCAATCCGGTCAATCATCCAGCCGGTGGGAAACATGGCGCCGCCCTCACCTTCCCCGTCAGCCCCCGGATCGAGGAATTCCAGCTTGATCTCGGCCGCGGGGAAAGTGACCCCGTCCAGCTCGAAGTCCCCAAGCTCCTGGACTTCACCGCCGGTCATCGGGACATGGGCGATAATTTTTTTCCCGATGTTGGCCTGCCAGATGCGCACCTGGGCCATGCCGTCGCGCGGTGCGGCCACCAGCCCCCGGCTGATCGCGAAAGGGCCGACCGCCGACGTCAGGTTGCCGCAGTTCCCGCTCCAGTCGACCACAGGCTTGTCGACGGAAACTGCGCCAAAGAGATAGTCGACGTCGCAATCCGGCCGGTCGCTGCGGCTGACGAGGACAACCTTGCTGGTGCTGGAGGTCGCGCCGCCCATGCCGTCGATGTGCTTCGCATAAGGGTCGGGGCTGCCCACGACGCGCAGCAGGATCGCATCGCGGCTCGCCGGGCTGTCCTGGGCCGCCAACGGCAGATCCTCGGGCGTAAAAAAAACACCCTTGCTGGTGCCGCCTCGCATGTAGGTGGCGCGGATCGCGATTTGTTTTGCACTGGGGTTCATGGGAAAGCTTTCTTGAAGGCGATGCATACCGGACTGCCGGTTTCAACAAGGGAGTGAAAGATCAAGGGTTCGGTGCCAGCACCGAGCGCGGCACAGGCCACCGAGTCGCTGTCTTCGTTGGCCACCAGCAGATGTTGGCCGTCGGGTGTGGCGCAGACAAAGCGGGGCGTGCGTCCAGAGGTCACCGACCAGGTGCGGCCTGATAGCCGGCCTGTCTCCTGGTCGATCAAATAACTGGCGATGCTGTCATGCCCACGGTTGGACACATGCAGAAACTCCCCGCTGCCAGAGATCGCAATGCCGGCGGCAGAGCCGGTTTCAACACCAGGTGGCACGGTTGATGTGACGTCATCGAGCACGAGTTGCCCATCCGCAGGACTGAACTCGCAAGTCATGACGGTTCGATCGAGTTCGCCGACCACATAGGCCCGCGCGGCGCGAGGATGGAAGATCATGTGCCGGGGGCCGCTGCCGGCCGGGAAAGAAGTTTCTCCCGTGATCGTCAATGCGCCGCTTGCCTCCGGCAGAGACAGCGTGAACACCTTGTCCAGGCCCTTGTCCGGCACCAAAATCCAGCGCCCCGTGGGATCCAGACAGAGCTGGTGGGGGTGCGATCCCTGCTGCTCTGCACGCGGGCCATGCTGACCCGGCAAATCGATGGAGGACGCCAGCGAGCCCAGCGTTCCGTCCAGTTTCACCGGCAGGGAAACGATGTTGCCACTCGCGTAGTTGGCGACCAGCAGCCACTGTTGCGACGTGGACAATGTCAGATGCACGGGATTGCGGCCACCCGTGTACTGCCGGCCTGTTTGCCGCAGACGTCCGCTGCCAGGCTCGATGGCGAAGCTGCTGACCTCGCTGAAATCGCCATGCACGCAATAGAGGCGGGACTGCGCCGCATCCAGGCACAGGAAAGAGGGGTTGACCAGCCCTTCCACCCTTTGGATGAATTCCCACCTGCCCGCGGCGTCAACGCCGTAGACGCAGAGGCCCTTGCCGCGTGCGTTGCGCTCCAGGCTGGTTCGGCAGCCAATGTACGCAATCCAGCGATAAGGCCGCTCTGCCATCAGGCCGCTGCCTTCATGAACTCTGTTTCGATACGCTGCAACAAGCCACCGGCGGAAAAGATCTGGCGCTCCTCTTCCGTGTCGATGCGGCAAACGACTGGCGCTCTGGTCACCGATCCATCGCGGCGGTGAATCACCAGCGTGAGCTCCGAGCCGGGGCCGGGCATCCCCTCGTCAATGCCTTCCACGTCAAATGTTTCGGTGCCGTCAATCACCAGTGATTTGCGGTCAATGCCCGGCGTGAACTCCAGCGGCAGCACGCCCATGCCGACCAGGTTGGTCCGATGAATGCGCTCAAAGTTTTCGCAAACGACGACCTTGACGCCGATCAGGCGAACACCCTTGGCCGCCCAGTCACGGGACGAACCGGAGCCGTAGTTCTTGCCCGCCACGATGATCAGCGACTGCCCGCGCTGCATATAGGATTCCGCAGCCTCGAAGAGACGCATGACCTTGCCCTCCGGCTCCAGGCGGGCGAGCGAGCCTTCGCGGCCGGCCATGTCATTCTTGAGCCGGTTGCTGGCAAACGTGGCCCGGATGGCGACCACGTGATCGCCACGGCGCGTGCCGTAGGAGTTGAAGTCGGCAGGCGCCACGCCGCGGGACATCAGGAACTCGCCTGCCGCGCTGTCGCGCAGGATGGCACCGGACGGTGACAGGTGATCGGTCGTCACGTTGTCACCCAGCACCGCCAGCGGCCGCAGGCCCTTGAAGTGGCCGATGGACGTGAACTTCTTTTCCCAATACGGAGGGCGGCGGATGTAGCTGCTGCTTTCGCGCCAGGCAAAGCGCACCGGCACGGCCTCCGCCTTCGCGCCGTCGGCAGCACCTTTGCGCGGGAACATGGGCTCGTAAACGCTGTTGAATTGTTCAGGTTTCACATGGGCCTGCAGCGCCGCATCGATCTCGGCATCCGTCGGCCACAGATCCGTCAGCACGACCCCGACGCCATCCGGATCCACGGCCAGGACGTCAGACTCCACATCCACGCGGATCGTCCCGGCGATGGCGTAAGCCACGACCAGGGCAGGTGATGCCAGGAAGGCTTCCTTGACGTGCGGGTGGACGCGACCGTCAAAGTTGCGGTTGCCCGACAGCACCGCCGTGGTGTGCAGCCGGCGTTCCAGGATCTCGCCTTCAATCGCGGGCGACAAGGGGCCGGACATGCCATTGCAGGAGGTGCAGCCAAAGCCGATGATGCCAAACCCCAGCCGCTGCAGCGGCTCCAGCAGGCCGGCCGAGATCAGGTAGTGCTCCACCGCTTTTGATCCGGGGGCCAGGGAGGTCTTGACCCAGGGTTGGCGCATCAGGCCGCGTTCCACGGCCTTGCGGGCCAGCAGCCCGGCCGCGATCATGCTGCGCGGATTGGAAGTGTTGGTGCAACTGGTGATCGCCGCGATGACAACCGCGCCGTCGGGCATTTGGCCGGCCGGGGGCGCTTGCGGCTTGTCGTGGGCGATGCCCCGGGTTTTCAGGCTGGCCAGCGAAATCCGCTGGTGCGGGTCGCTCGGTCCGGCCAGGGAACGGACCACGCTGCTCAAGTCAAATGCCAGCGTACGGTCGAATTCGGCCTGCGCGAACTGGTCGGCCCACAGGCCCTGCGCTTTCGCATAGGCACGCGTCAGCTCAACCTGCGCCGGCGCGCGGCCCGTCAGCAACATGTAGTCCAGCGTGCGCTCGTCAATCGCAAACATGGCGGCTGTGGCGCCGAACTCCGGCGCCATGTTGGAGATCGTCGCCCGGTCCGCCAGAGGCAGCGCCACTGCACCGGGGCCATGGAACTCCAGGATGGCGCCGACAACGCCCTGCGCCCGGAGGTACTCGGTCAGTGACAGCACCACATCGGTGGCCAAAACGCCCTCGCGCACCTGGCCGGTCAGGTACACCTGCACAACTTGCGGCAGGCGCATCCAGATGGCACGGCCCAGCATGACGGATTCTGCTTCGAGCCCACCCACACCCCAGCCCACGACGCCCAGGGCGTCGATCATCGTGGTGTGGCTGTCGGTGCCGACCAGGGTGTCGGGGTAGGCGATGCCGTTCTGCAGCTGAACCACGGGCGACATGCGCTCGATGTTGATCTGGTGGAGGATGCCGCTGCCGGGCATCAACACGTCCAGATTGCTGAAGGCTTTCTTGCACCAGGCCAGAAACTCAAAGCGCTCGGCGTTTTTTTGCTGCTCGAATTGCATGTTCTGCTGCATGGCGTTCGCCTCGGAACCGGCCACCTCGACGTTCAGCGAATGGTCAACCACCAGTTGCGTCGGCACGACCGGATTCACCCGGCGCGGGTCGCCGCCCGCCTCGGCCACCGCATCACGCATGCCTGCCAGGTCGACCAGCGCCGGTGTACCCAGCAAGTCCTGCAGCACCACACGGGCCGGATAGAACGGGAAATCGTGGTCATGGGCACGCCGGGCCAACGCCTTCAGCGCAGAAGACAGGTCCTCGCGCGAACTTTGCGCCTCGTTCTTGCGCAACAGGTTCTCTGCAAACACACGGGAGCAGTAGGGCATTTTGGCAAAGGCCCCGGGCTCAACGGCCTCCACGGCCGAACGGACGTCGTAATAAGCGTGGGTTGAGCCTGGCAGGGGAACGGGAGCGATGGAGGTCATGGTTTATACGGATGGAATGAAAAAGGGAGCGGCTTGATTTCTGATTAATTGTATTTTATGATCACATAAACCATCGGTCAAGCAACAGGAGTTTTTGTGACCCACTTCAATCGACGCGTTCTGCTTCAAGCTCTTGGAGCGACCGCCACGACCTCAGCCCTTGGGCTGGCAGCAAACCTTGCGTCCGCTCAAGGCCGGTTTCCCGGCAAACCCATCACGCTTGTCGTTCCCCAGCCAGCGGGTGGAGACGCAGACGCGGTCTGCCGCACACTCCAGACCAGGATGCAGGAACTGCTTGGCCAGCCCGTCATCATTGACAACCGGAGCGGCGCCGCCGGCAACATAGGCACGGCATTGGGCGCCAAGGCGGCAGCCGACGGGTATACGGTGACCTTCGTCAACCAGGGCACGATGGCCCTGAACCCGACCCTGTATCCCAATACGGGCTACACGGTGAGCCAGTTCGAGCCGGTCACCCAGCTCGCCTCCATTGACTTGATCATTTGCGCAAATTCAACGGTTCCCGCCAACACGCTCAAGGAATTCCTGGCGCTCGCACGCAAGGAGCCCGGGAAATACACCTATGGAACCGCCGGCAATGGCAGCGCCAACCACCTAGCAGGCGAAATGCTGAAGGCCATGGCCAGGGTGGATATCACGCATGTGCCCTATCGTGGAGGAGGCCCGGCCATCATTGGCGCCCTGGGCAATGAAACCCACCTGGTAATCGCATTTCCTCTTGCCGCCTTGCCCCATATCAAGGCAGGCAAGCTCAAGGCCCTGGCCGTGACCGGCGGCAAACGCTCGAAAGCGCTGCCCGACGTACCCACCGTGGCGGAAAGTGGCGTGAAAGGCTATGAGTTCTCGTCGTGGTTTGGCCTTGCCGTACCCAGGGGCACGCCGGCGGACGCTGTGGCGCGCATCAACTTTGCTGCCACCGGCGCACTCAGGACGCCGGCGATTGCGGAAAAACTTCAGGCTGGCATGACAGAGCCCATCGGATCGAGCCCACAGGAATTCGGCCGTCTTATTGCCCAGGAAGGCGCTCGCTGGTCCAAGCTTATCAAGCAGTTCAACGTGCAGATCGACTGAAGGACCACAACTACTCTCGAGGACCATTGAGGCCCATTTCGATCGAACTAAACTATGTTGATGCGCACCTCATCACCTGACGAACTCACGCCCCTGCAAGCGAAAGTGGCCCGGGAAATTGTGGCACTCGTGCGTCGGGAAGGCCGCCGCGCTGGCGATCACCTGCCCGAGGTCCAGCTGTCCGAGCAAATCGGCACGTCCAGGTCGCCGGTACAGGCTGCGCTGCGACATCTCTCGAGCCTGGGTGTTGTCCAGCAGGATCTGAACCGCGGCTTCTTCCTGATTCAGGATGCCAAGGACTGGGGCGAGGTTGCGGCCAGGTTTTCATCCCAGCCGGACGATCCGCTGTACCTCGCCATTGCAGAGGAACGCCAGGCCGGCCGGCTCGCTGACGAGGTGAGCGAAGCGGAACTGATGCGCCGCTTCGACGTGGCCCGCAGCACCCTGCGCAAGGTGCTGGCCCGCATCAGCGAGGAAGGCTGGATCGAGCATCGCGTAGGCCATGGCTGGTGTTTCCAGCCCCTGATTGATTCGCCAGAGGCCTACGAGGAGAGCTATCTTTTTCGGCAGGCCGTCGAGCCCACCGGCCTGTTGGGCCCCTCTTTCCAGTTTGACCCGATACAGCTTGGGGAGCTCCGCCGGGAGCAGCAGCGCATCGTCGACGGCGGCTTCAAAAGCATGACAGCCATTGAACTCTTCGAAGCCAACAGCCGTTTCCATGAAACGCTGGCGCAATGGTCCAACAACCGCTTCGTGTTCCAGTCGGTCAAGCGTGTGAACCAGTTACGCCGCCTGGTGGAGTATCGCCAGGCGTCCAAACGCGGCGCCCGCCAGACCCAGGCGCAGGAGCATCTGGGAATCCTGGATGCCATCAGGCAGCACGATTTTGTGCTGGCAGCCTCGCTCATGCGCGCCCATCTTGACGGCGCGCGCCGCGCCAAAGTCCACGGCAAGGACGTCTTCACCTCTTGATTCAGCTTACAGAGCCCATTGCCTTGGCTCGCCCTTTAATGATTAAAGTGATCACATAATTCAATATGAGTGGCATGACAAAAACACCACCCTCCCTCCTTCGCCGCGAGCTTTCCGCCACCGGAAAAAACCGCGCCAGGAGAACCTGCTGCCCACGTTTTCCCGATTTCCCTGCAACCCCCAGAAAGTGAACTCTCCATGAACCCCATTTCTCTACCCAAACGCCGTTCCCTGATTGCCAGCCTGGCGGCCGCGTCATGGCTGTGTCTTTCCCCGATGTCGCATGCACAGCCTGCCTACCCGAACAAGCCCGTCAAGATCGTGGTGGCCTTCGCACCCGGCGGTGGCTCTGACTTCATCGCGCGCCTCCTGGCCGTGAAACTGGGCGACAAACTTGGCCAGCCCGTGATCGTCGAGAACCGCCCCGGGGCGGGCGGCAACCTCGGGGCTGAGCTGGCACTGAAGGCACCGGCTGACGGGTACACGCTACTCCTCGCAGCAGCCAGCTACACGGTCAACCCGAGTATTTACAAGCTGTCCTTCGATTCCGTCAAGGACGTCACCCCGATCGCACAACTGGCGCGGGGACCGTTCATCGTGGCAATCAACCCCAAGCTCCCGGCGAACAACCTGAAAGAGCTGGTGGCGCTGGCCCAAAAGCAACCGGGAAAGCTGACGTATGGCTCAGCCGGCAACGGAAGCATTGTTCACGTGGTTTCCGAGTATTTCCTGGACACGGCAGGTGTCGATATCGTGCACGTCCCCTACAAAGGCACTTCACCGGCCTTGACCGATGCCATTGCGGGTCACATTCAGCTGGTCTTCGGCACGGTGGCCTCCACCCTGCCTTTTGTGAAATCCGGCCAATTGAAAGCCTTGGCCGTGACCACGCCCAAGCGCCTGCCCGCGCTGCCGGACGTGCCGACGGTGATGGAAGCTGGCTTTCCCGGCTATCAGGTGACGAACTGGCATGGCCTCGTGGCCCCGAAGGGACTGCCCAGGGATATCCAGGCCAGGCTCAGTAAAGCAGTCAACGAAGCACTGACCGCCCCCGGAATGGAGAGCGGCATGGCGCAGGACGGCTTGACTGCCGTGGGCGGAAAACCTGAAGAATTTGGTGCGCTGCTCGGCACTGAAATTGAGCGCTGGGGTACCCTGGTCAAGAAACGCGGCATCAAGACCGAGTAAGGGCCAAAGAAAGGCGGCGCGGCCATGCCCCACACCATTCTTGCCCTGCGGACCTGCGCCGGGCCCGCGCACCCGGTGGCGGCGCGGTCAGCCTTGATCCGGCCGATCGGTCTGCGCCGGCTTTTCGCGCGCATAAGCCGCATGCAGGTGCGCGGGTTTGGCGGACTTGCTGCGCATGCGGATGTTGAGCATCTCCACCGACAGCGAGAAGGCCATCGCAAAATACACAAAGCCCTTGGGTACGTGGTACTCGAAACCTTCCGCAATCAGCACCACACCGACCACGACCAGGAACGACAGCGCCAGCATTTTGATGGTCGGGTGGTCCGACACAAAGCGCCCGATGGCGCCGGCAAACAGCATCATCAAACCGACCGAGACGATGACGGCGGCAATCATGACGGGCAGGCTGTCCACCATCCCCACGGCGGTGATGATGGAGTCCAGCGAGAACACCATGTCCACCACCATGATCTGCACGATGACGGCAGCAAACGTGGCCTGCACCGCACTGGAGGCATGGCCTTCCTCGCCTTCGAGCGACTGGTGAATTTCCCCGGTGCTCTTCCAGATGAGGAACAGGCCGCCACATATCAGGATCAGGTCGCGGCCTGAAATCTCCTGGCCGATCACGGTGAAAACCGGCGCTGTGAGACCCACAATCCACGACAGCACCATGAGCAGCCCGACACGAATGAACATGGCCATGAACAGACCCAGACGGCGCGCCACCTCTTGCTGCGCCTTGGGCAGCTTGTCGACCAGAATCGAGATGAACACGATGTTGTCAATGCCCAGCACCAGTTCCAGCGCAGTGAGCGTGGCAAAGGCAATCCAGGCTTGCGGGTCGGTGAGCAGTTCCATCATGGCGTGGCCTCTTTCTTTTTTTCAATGATCCAGCGCGGCCATGGTAGCGACCGCAGAAGTTTTACACCAGCAGGGGCCGCGGGACCGGCTTTGCCAGACCGCAGGCGCAGCGGCCCCCAAGGGGCTGGAGCCCGCGGCCTGCAAGGCCTCGGGAGCTACACGCAGCGAGCGAGCGTGGGGGCTCTCCAGCCCAGCCGGGGCCGCGGGACTGGCTTCGCCAGACCGCAGGCGCAGCGGCCCCCCCGGGGGGCAGGGAGCTACACGCAGTGAGCGACCGTGGGGGCCTCATTTCTAAGACCCCAGAAACTCGCCAATGGGTTTTAAATCATCGATCCGGTCGCAAACAGACTTGACGATCATCAGAATCGGTATGCCGAGCAGCAGCCCCCATATGCCCCATAACCAGCCCCAGGCGAGCAGGCCCACAAACACCGCGACCGGACTCAGGCGGCTGGCACGGCTGGTGAGCCAGGGCGTCAGCAGGTTGCCGACCAGCATGTGGATGAACAGCGAGGCACCCGCCACCACCATCGCCATGTTGAGTGAACCAAACTGCAAAAACCCCACCAGTCCCGACGCGCCGGCCGTCACCAGCGAGCCCACATAAGGCACGAGGTTCAGCACCCCGGCGGCAATGCCCCACACCGCGGCGTTCTCCAGCCCGATCATCAGCAGGGCCAGCCAGGTCAGCACGCCGACCAGTGCGCTGGTCAGCAGCTGCACCTGCAGGTAGCGCTGGATCTGCCCGGTGATCTCCTGCAGGGCCTGCAGCGTGATCTTCTTGCTGCTGAGGCTGGGCGCCAGCTTGATCAGCTTGCGGCGGAAAGCGTCACCGGAGATCATCAGAAAGTAGGTCAGGAAGACCACTACGGTGAACTGGCCTATCAGGGTGAGCAGGCCCAGCGTGCCTGTCCACAGGTAGTCCCGCACATTGAACGTTGCCGTCTCCACCACGACCCGCATGGCACCGCGGGCGTTGCTGGGCGCAGCGCCGCTTTCGCGCGCCGCCTGTTCAATCTGGGAAGCGGCTTTCTGCACGTTTTCCAGCGCGCCGTCCGGCTTGCCGGCACGCGTTTTCACCGCCTGCCTGAACTTTTGCGCCGCCAGCGGCAGCGACTCCAGCAACTGGGACGCCTCTTCGCGCAGCGAATAGGCCGTCGAGCCGATCGAGCCCAGAATGGCCAGCAGCAGCACCGCGGCGCTGAGCCAGCGCGGCACGCGTCTGAGCTCCAGCCAGTTGACCACGGGCGAGAGCGCATAACTGAAGAGAAGACCCAGCATGACGGGAATGAAGACCGCCTTGGCCCAGTGAAGCACAAACAGGCTGGCCAGCACGGCCAAAATCACCAGCGAGACATTGCGGATGTCTACCGGCATGTGCAGCAGCAGCCGGTCCGGCTCCGGCAAAAGCGGCGCCTGCGTCTCGGCACCTGGCGTATTTTTTGCGACTTCTTCAGTCATTGTTGCTCCTCATGGACCCCACAGTTGCAGGCTATGCCTGTCGTACCGGCAGAACCCCGCGAAAACCCGCGGAGCTCCGCATGGGGCAGTCCCCATCATCGTGATGCATCCATTGGGCCTGACCAAACCGCCTGTCGGTGTAGGACGCAGGCACCGGAAGGGATCAGCCGCCGTGCCCCGGTGAACAAGGCTTTTGACCGGTTGCATCGGCAAACCGTTTTGCACGGCCCCGCATCGCCCCGCCGGTCACCCCGCGATGGCTTCACGCACCGCACTGAGCTGGCGGCGCGAGACGGCCAGCAATTCGTCGATGCCATTGAGCCGCACCGCCCAGCCTTCGCCTTCCTCGGGATCGAAATGTTTTTCGAGCGCGCGCACGGCGCGCCGCGCAATCAGCGCATTGCGGTGTATGCGCATGAACTGCGCGGCATGGCGCTCTTCCAGCTCGCTCAGCGAGCCGTCCAGGATGTAGCTGCGGCTGGCGGTGCGCACCGTGATGTATTTGAGCTCGGCCTTCAGGTAGAGCACCTCGGCCAGCGGCACGCGCTCCGTACGGCCCCGGTCCTGGATGATGAGCATCTCCTGCGAGGCATCCGCCTGCGGCCCCGGCACGGTCTGCGCCAGCCGGCCCACCTTCTGCAGCGCCTGCTGCAGGCGCTCCAGCCGGACCGGCTTGGTCAGGTAGTCGATGGCTTCCAGCTCGAAAGCCTGCACGGCATGCTCCGAATGCGCCGTGACAAACACCACGGCCGGTGGCCGGGGCAGGGCCGCAATGGTGCGGGCCAGTGCCATGCCGTCAACGCCCGGCATGCGGATGTCCAGCAACACCGCATCGAAGCTGTCCTGCCGCAGGGCGTTCATGGCCTGGACCGCGTCGCAGGCCTCCGCGGCCACCACCGCCTGCGGCGCCGTACAGTCAGCCAGCAGCGTGCGCAGGCGCGAGCGGGCAAGGGCTTCATCATCAACCAGCAGTACCTTGAGTTTCATGCAGGAATCTCCAGCCTGACCTGAAATACACCATCCTTGAACACAGTCTTGAACTGTGCGTGCACATCATGCAGCAAAACCAGGCGCTCGCGCACATTGGCAAGGGCCAGCCCGTTGCCGCGCTCCCCCACCCCGGCAGGGGTCGAATTGGTCACCTTGATCACCACCTTGCCGCCGCGCCGGAGGGTCGCTATGCGGAGTTGCGCCCCGCTGGCACTGGGCTCCACGCCGTGCCTGACGGCATTTTCCACCAGCGGCTGGAGCAGCAGCGGCGGCAGTTTGGCCTCATCGGCGCTGGCGTCCAGGCTCCACTGCACCTGCAGGCGATCCCCAAAGCGGATCTGCTCTATCGCCAGGTAGCGCTGGGCCAGCGCAATTTCCTGCCCCAGCGTCACGGACTCGGCCGGATCGGCCAGCGCATGGCGAAACAGCTCGCTCAGGTCTTCCAGCACGGCCTCGGCCTTGGCCGGCTCGGCTCGCACCAGCGCGATGGCGCTGTTGAGCGTGTTGAACAGGAAATGCGGCCGGATGCGTGACTGCAGCTCGGCCAGCCGCGCGGCGGTGGCTGCCGGCGTGCGCGCCTTGGCGCGCCACACCAAGCCCGCCAGCACCATGGCCGACAGCAGGGCGCCCGAGGCGGCGCTGGCCCACCACGGCGCCGGCTGCAGCAGCCCTATCAGTGCCAGCAGACCGCAGCCATAAAGTCCGGCAGCGGCACCCAGCGCCATGCCGGCCAGCCACTGCTGCGAGGTATTCAGCCGGTTCAGCCGCGACTTGAGCGCGCAAATGGCGATCAGCCAGGCCAGCGTGGCGGGCAACACCCCGCCGGTCAACAGCGCAAACCGCAGCAGCCAGTCCAGCACCTGGTTGGCACCAAACATGGCGCCAACCCCCGCCACCGCCTCCACAAACAGCACCGCGCGCAGCACCACCCCGACATGGCAGGCGTCAAACATGCCGGCACGCGCCGGCGGCAGCGCCACCGCTTCTTCATCGCCGGGAATAAGGCTCCCCAGCAGCGTGGATTCCCCGAAGGTCTGTGGATCAGGCAAAGGCTTCATCGGTTATGCGGGCGTTCCCGGGTTTATTCGGGGCTGTTCGAGGTTATTCGGGTTTATGGCCGTGTCTTGTTGCGGGACGCGGCATGGCGGTCAGTCACAGATAAAATCACCGGAAACGAGTATGGCACCGGCCGTGGCCTTCCAGCCCGGGTTGAAACCCGAGTTAAACCCGGCCGCGCCGAATACCTGCGAATACCTGCCCAGAATAGCGCACCTGGCGCCCTAACCCATGGCGCGCGGCCTCACAGCCCTGCCGCGTAACCGCCCGAAAGAAAGCCCGACGTGAATCAATTCGACAAAAAGTCCCAAGCCTGGTCAGCCCTGTTCTCCGAACCCATGAGCGACCTGGTCAAGCGCTACACCGCCAGCGTGTTTTTTGACAAGCGCCTGTGGCAGGCCGATATCGCCGGCTCGCTGGCCCACGCCGACATGCTGGCCGCGCAGAAAATCATCGCAGCCAGCGACCTCGCGGCCATCCAGAAGGGCATGGCGCAGATCACCGCTGAAATCGAGGCGGGCACGTTTGAATGGAAACTGGACCTGGAAGACGTGCACCTCAACATCGAGGCGCGCCTGACCCAGCTGGTGGGCGATGCCGGCAAGCGCCTGCACACCGGCCGCAGCCGCAACGACCAGGTCGCCACCGATGTGCGCCTGTGGCTGCGCGGCGAGATTGACCTCATCGGCGGCCTGCTTGGCGACCTGCAAAAGGCGCTGGTCGACATCGCCGAGAAAAACGTCGACGTGATCCTGCCCGGTTTCACCCACCTGCAGGTGGCGCAGCCGGTCAGCTTTGGCCACCACATGCTGGCCTATGTGGAAATGTTTGCGCGCGACGCCGAACGCATGGCCGAGATCCGCCGGCGCGTCAACCGGCTGCCGCTGGGCGCTGCCGCCCTGGCCGGCACCAGCTATCCGCTGGACCGCGAGCGCGTGGCCAAAACCCTGGGCATGGTGGACGAGCAGGGCCGCGCCTGTGTCTGCCAGAACAGCCTGGACGCCGTGAGCGACCGCGACTTTGCCATTGAGTTCACCGCCGCCGCTACCCTGGCCATGGTGCACATCAGCCGCATGAGTGAAGAGCTGATCCTGTGGATGAGCCAGAACTTCGGCTTCATTCACATCCCCGACCGCTTCACCACCGGCTCGTCCATCATGCCGCAGAAGAAAAACCCCGACGTGCCCGAACTGGCGCGCGGCAAGACCGGCCGCGTGGTCGGCCACCTGATGGGCCTGATCACCCTGATGAAGGGCCAGCCGCTGGCCTACAACAAGGACAACCAGGAAGACAAGGAGCCGCTGTTCGACACCGTCGACACGCTGAAAGACACGCTGCGCATTTTTGCCGAGATGGTGGCTGGCATCACCGTCAAGCCCGAAGCCATGGAAACCGCCGCGCTGCGCGGCTACGCCACCGCGACCGACCTGGCCGACTACCTGGTGAAAAAAGGCCTGCCCTTTCGCGATGCGCATGAAACGGTGGCGCACGCCGTCAAGGCCGCCATCTCGCATGCGGTGGACCTGTCGGAGCTGCCGCTGGCGGTGCTGCAGCAGTTCAACCCGAGCATCGAAAAAGACGTTTACGATGCCTTGAGCCTGCGCGGCTCGCTCAATGCCCGCAACATCCTGGGCGGCACCGCCCCGGCCCAGGTGCGGGCGCAGATTGCACGGCATCGCGCGCGGCTGGCCTAAGTTCTGGCTAAGGTGTACTTTGTAGACTGAACAGCTACGAAGGACACAACAATGCGCTTACCGCTAACCAGCGAGCCCAAACCAGCCAGGGCCGCGGAACCGGCTTCGCCGGGCCGCAGGCGAAGCGTCTCGCGAGCCGCGGCCTGCAAGGCCTCGGGAGCTACACGCAGTGAGCGACCGTGGGGGCTCAAATAATGCGCTTACTGCTGGTGGAAGACGACGCCATGATTGGCGAGACCGTGCTGCACGTGCTGCGTGCAGAGCACTACGCCGTGGACTGGGTGCGCGACGGCAGCATGGCCGACCAGGCCCTGCGCAGCGAGCAGTATGACCTGGTGCTGCTCGACCTCGGCCTGCCGCAGCGCGATGGGCTGGAAGTGCTGCGCTCCCTGCGCGCGCGGCGCAACGCCACACCGGTGCTGGTGGCCACGGCGCGCGACGCCATCGGCGACCGGATCGCGGGGCTGGATGCCGGCGCCGACGACTATGTGGTCAAGCCCTATGACATTGACGAGCTGCTGGCCCGCATACGCGCCCTGATACGGCGCAGCGCCGGCCGGGGCGAACCGGTGTTTGAGCACAAGGGCGTCAGCCTCAACCCCGCCACCCGCGAAGCCAGCGTGCACGGCCAGCCGGTGTCGCTGTCCGCACGCGAGTGGGCCGTGCTGGAGGCCCTGCTGGCCCGCCCGGGCGTGGTGCTCTCACGCGCCCAGCTGGAAGAAAAACTGTTCAGCTGGAAAGACGAGGTCAGCAGCAACGCGGTGGAAGTCTATATTCACGGCGTGCGCAAGAAGCTCGGCAACGAGCTGATCCAGACCGTGCGCGGCCTGGGTTACCTGGTGCCCAAAGAATGAGCCAGGACACCCCGCCAACGCCAAAACGAACCGCCAGCACGCACTCGCTGCGGGGCCGGCTGCTGTGGTTTGTGCTGGCCGCCATCCTGCTGGCAGCGCTGCTGCAGGCCGCGACCGCCTACCGCGGCGCCCTGCAGCAGGCCGACGCCATGTTCGACGACCATCTGCAGCAGATGGCCCGTTCGCTGCGCAGCGGCATTCCCCTGGGCTCGCCGCTGATCGACGGCGACGAAGACGCCGGCTTTGACCTCTATGTGCAGATCTGGGGCCAGGACGGCACCCAGCTCTTTCGCTCGACCCGCTCGGCCTTGCCGCCGCGCGCGGTCTTGGGCTTTTCCGATGTCGAGGCCAACGGCAATCGCTACCGGGTCTATACGCTGCAGACCGCCCTGCAAACCGTCCAGATCGCACAAGACCTCGACGCGCGTTCGGCGCGTGCCCGCGCACTCGCCCTCAGGGCCGTGCTGCCCTTCGCACTGCTCACGCCGCTGCTGATGCTCGCGGTGTGGTGGGTGATCAGCCTGTCGCTGGCGCCCATAGAACGCGCCCGCCGCCAGGTGGCCGGCCGGTCGGCGGACGACTTTTCTCCGCTGGCCAACACCGGCCTGCCCGACGAGGTGCGCCCGCTGGTCGACGAGCTCAACCTGCTGTTCGGCCGGGTGCGCAGCGCATTCGACGCGCAGAAGAACTTTGTCGCCGATGCAGCGCACGAGTTGCGCTCTCCCCTCACGGCCCTGAAGCTGCAGGCCCAGGCGCTGCGCCGCGGTGATGACGACCCGGCGGAGCGCGAAGCGGGCATTGCGCGACTGAACCAGGGCATAGACCGGGCGATACGGATGGTGGAGCAACTGCTGGTGCTGGCGCGCGAAGAAGGCGGCCCGGGGCAAAGCCCCGGGGGCAGCGACAACGTCAACCTGCACGAGGTGGTCAGGCTGGCGGTGGCCGACGTCTTGCCGCTGGCGGGGCACAAGCAGATTGACCTGGGCCTGGCCGACCCGCCGGGCGCGCAGGTGCCGCCAGTACCCGGCCAGGGCGAAGCCCTGCGCATCATGCTGCGCAACCTGCTCGACAACGCCGTCAAGTACACGCCGGCGGGCGGTCAGGTCGACGTGTCGCTGCAGCTGCAGCAGGGCCAGCCGGTGCTGACGGTGGAAGACAGCGGGCCCGGCATTGCGGCGCAGGACCTCCCACGCGTGTTCGACCGTTTCTTTCGGGCCAGCGACGTGATGCTGGAAACCGGCAGCGGCCTGGGGCTGGCGATTGTCAAGGCGATTGCCGAGCGGCACGGTGCAACCCTGGCGCTGGACCGCTCGTCCCGGCTGGGAGGGCTGAAGGTCGAGGTCCGCTTTGCGCCTCGCCCCCTTGCGCCCGGCGCTGGGGCCGCAGCACAGTAGCCGCTGCGGGACCGCGCTCATCCGCTCACTCACCTACTCACTTTAAGCCTCGTCTAAGGCTGGCTCCCCATAGTGGGTCCTGTGGGCACCGGGTGTGCCCGATGTGTACCTCCAACGCAAGGAAGCCAACCATGACATCTGCAGCATTGAAAAATACCCGACTGGTCGTTGCCCTGCTGGCCGCTGGCGCCATGGGTGGCGCCAGCGTCAGCGCACTGAACGCCCTGCATGGCAGCGCCGTTGCCGCCCCTGCCCCCGCAGCCGCAGCCCTTGCCGCTACCGCCAGCGCGGCCAGCACGCCCGTCGCGCTGCCCGACTTTTCCCGCATCACCGAGCAACACGGCCCGGCCGTGGTCAACATCAGCGTCACCGGCACCACCAAGGTGTCCAGCGACTCACCGCTGGCCCAGGGCGGCGGCGATGATGACGCCGACGCCCTGGCCGGGGATCCGTTCTTCGAGTTCTTCCGCCGCTTCCAGCAAGGGCCGGGGCGGCAGGGCCGCGGTGGCCAGCAGGAAGTCCCCACCCGGGGTCAGGGGTCCGGCTTCATCGTGAGCAGCGACGGCATCATTCTGACCAATGCGCACGTGGTGCGCGATGCCCGCGAAGTCACGGTCAAGCTGACCGACCGGCGCGAATTCCGCGCCAAGGTGCTGGGGGCCGACCCCAAAACCGACGTCGCCGTGCTGCGGATTGCGGCCAGCAACCTGCCGGTGGTGACCCTGGGCAAAACCAGCGAACTGAAGGTCGGGGAGTGGGTGCTGGCAATCGGTTCGCCCTTCGGCTTTGAAAACACCGTGACGGCTGGCGTCGTCAGCGCCAAGGGCCGGTCCCTGCCCGACGACAGCACCGTGCCTTTCATCCAGACCGACGTCGCCATCAACCCCGGCAACTCGGGTGGCCCGCTGTTCAATGCCCGCGGCGAGGTGGTCGGCATCAATTCGCAGATCTACTCGCGCAGCGGCGGCTACCAGGGTGTGTCGTTTGCGATCCCGATCGATATCGCGGTCCGGGTCCAGAAGCAGATCGTGGCCAACGGCAAGGTGGAGCATGCGCGCCTGGGGGTGGCGGTGCAGGAAGTGAACCAGACCTTTGCCGACTCGTTCAAACTCGACAAACCGGAAGGCGCCCTGGTGTCCACGGTCGAAAAAGGCAGCCCGGCCGAGAAGGCGGGCCTGCAGTCCGGCGACGTGATTCGCAAGGTCAATGGCCAGCCCATCGTCTCCTCGGGCGACCTGTCGGCCCTCATTGGCCTGGCCGCTCCCGGAGATACCGTGGCGCTCGACATCTGGCGCCAGGGCGCGGCCAAATCGCTCACGGCACGGCTGGCCAATGCCGACGACAAGTCCGCCCAGGCGGCCGCCAGCAGGAAAGACTCGCCCAACCAGGGCAAGCTGGGCCTGGCCCTGCGCCCGCTGCAGCCCGACGAAAGGCAGGAGGCGGGCCTGGACAGCGGCCTGATGGTGCAGCAAGCCAGCGGCCCGGCGGCGCTGGCCGGCGTGCAGGCTGGCGACGTGCTGATCGCCATCAATGGCACACCGGTCAGGAATGTCGAGCAGGTGCGCAGCGTGGTCGCCAAAGCGGACAAATCGGTGGCGCTGCTCATCCAGCGTGGCGACAGCAAGATTTTTGTGCCGGTGAACCTGGGCTGAGGTCAGCAGAAGCAGCAAAAAGGATGGGTGCAGGGTGAGTAGTACCAGGCGGGCGATGCCACGGGGCAGCCCTGAAGCGCAGTGGCCCCGCAGCGCGGATCAGCCGCGGGCCTGCGGCCCTTCCCTGTCCCAGGTATCGGCTGTTATTCCCTCTTTCTGCAGCCGAAACTTTTCCACCTTGTCCGTCGGGGTTTTGGGCAGCGCGGGCAGAAACCGGAAGTAGCGCGGAACCATGAACCGTGCCATGCGTGTCGCGCAAAAGTCGGCCAGCGCCTGGGCGCTGATATTGGCGGACTCACGCGCCACCACGCAGGCCATCACCTCTTCTTCCGTCATCTCACTGGGAATACCGATCACGGCACATTCCAGAACATCGGGATGAGCTTCCACGACCATTTCCACTTCCGCGGCGGAAATGTTTTCACCGCGCCTGCGCACCATGTCCTTGCGACGCCCCACAAAATACAGGTAGCCCTCTTCGTCGGCGCGCAGTACGTCTCCGGTATGAAACCATCCATGACGAAACACCTTGAGGGTTTCATCGGGCATGCCGAAATACCCTTCCATGAGCATCGACGGCGCGGTGGCACGAATGACGAGTTCACCCGCAACGCCGGCAGGCACGGCAATGCCCTCTTCATCCACCAGCTGAACCTCGAACGGCCCGATCGGCTTGCCACACGAACCCGGGCGCCGGGGCGCATCCAGCGGCGTGTAAATCATGGCGCCCACTTCGGTTGAACCATACAACTCCACCAGGCGGCAACCGAACCGCTCCTCAAACTGGGGCGCCCATTCCGGTAGCGGTACACCCCAGCCCAGGCGCGCGGGGTTGTCCCTGTCGTTGGGTTGGGGGGGCTGTTTCCACAACATGGTGAGCGTCGCGCCCATGAAGTCAAACACCGTGGCGCCAAGGGCGCGCACTTCATCCCAATACCGGGAAACGCTGAATTTCTCACCGATGGCGGCCACACTCCGCAACAGCAGCGCCGGCGCAATCGTCATGACCGCCGCATCCAGGTGAAACATCGGATAAGGGCAATACAGCACATCGTCATGGCGCAGCCCCAGCCCTTTGATCACCAGGCTGGCGTGCCCCAGCACGAAGCGATGAGAGATCATGGCGGCTTTGGACCGCCCTGTGGTTCCCGAGGTGTACAGCAGCAGTGACAGCTCGGAAAAGCTGATTGCCGGGGAAGGCGCGGGGGATTCCTGCGATGCGAAGTCCCTGAGCGCAGCATAGGCCAGCAGGGGCCGGCCGGCTATCGCTGGCGAAGGTGGCGAAGGTGGCGAAGGTGGCGAAGGTGGCGAAGGTGGCGATAGTGGCACCTCTCCGACCACCACAATCTTTTCCACCGTGATTAGTTCCGGCAGAACCTCCTGCAGCAGAGCCAGCAGCGACGCATGCACAAGTACAAGGCGGCTTCTGACCAGGTTGATGGCACTGGCCAGGACGGCGCCCCGGAAGGACGTGTTGACCGGGGCTGTCACGGCGCCAAGTTTGGATAAGGCAAACCAGGTCATGGCGAACTCGATGCAGTTGGGCAGCATCAAGGTCACGTTCTGCCCTCGCCCCACGCCCTGGCGCATCAAACCATGGGCCAGGAGATCCGTCTCGACGTCCACCTGCCGGTAGGTCCATTCGCCATGAAGCATCCGGATGAAAACCTTGTCGGGAACCTCGGTGGCGGCATGGCGCAACTCTTCCCCGAGGGTTGCGCAAACGGAGGGCGTCCAGCAGGCCTCACCCGCATTGGCAAGGCTCTCACTCATGCTCATGCTCATGCTCATGCTCATGCCCACCCATGCCCATGCCCATGTTCACGCGCCGCTTCCCTGCGAATCAACAGGCGCACCGTTGCCCGCGGAGTCACCCCCGAACGCCGCTGTCTCCCCATGCGCTGCCACCTTCCAATGTTCACGGCGGTTGGGTACCGCGCCATCGATGCGCAGCGTGGACCCCGAGATAAAGGCCGCCGCGGGGGACAGCAGGAAAGTGATGGCGGCAGAAACCTCCGCCTCCGTTCCCAACCGGCCAGCGGGAACCAGGCTCGCAAAGCGGTCGATCATCGGCCGGTACCGGTCCGGGTATGTTTCCAGCCCCGAGGAGGCAATCCATCCGGGAGCTACCGCGTTGACCCGTATCGGCGCCCATTCATACGCCAGCGTCTCTGTCAGGTTCAGCATGCCGGCGCGAGCGGCGCCCGAATGCGCCATGCCCGGCATTCCCATCCACATGTCGGCCAGCATGTTGACGATCACCCCACCGTTTTGAGCCTTCATGTACTGGCGGTAGACCTCCCGCGCCATCAGAAACCCACCGGTGAGGTTGTTGCGCACGACGGCGTCCCAGCCGTTGGCCGAAATAGCCTCTGCCGGACTGAAGAACTGGCCTCCGGCGTTGTTGACAAGCCCGTCAATGCGCTGGAGGTCATGCAGGGCCTGGCTCACCGTTGCAGTCACGCCGCCTTCATCCCTGATATCGCAGGTGTACACGAAGGCCGCACGCCCGGACTCGCCAAGGGATTCGCGGGCGCGTTCGAGCTTGGCGGCATCCCGCCCGATCAGCGCAACGCGCGCGCCCAATGACGTCAACTCTCTGGCCAGCTTCAGGCCGATTCCCGAACCGCCGCCGGTGATGAGGTAGGCCCTGTCCTCAAAAAGCCCGGGCCGGAAAATCGACCCGTAGGCCGCAGCGCTGGATACGGGCGGAGATACAGACAAAGGTACAGGCCGAGGTGCAGGTATTGAAGGATGTGACATGACTTGATGTGGGCGAAAAATATAAATATGATTATGACGTCAGTTTTTTATTAATGCAATAATCCTGCACCTGATGATCAATCCCCATCACCCATCGCGATCACCCATCACCATTCCATGACCGACTCAGCAACCCTTGAAAGCGCCGCCGCGGACCCGACCGTCTTCGCTTACCGCGACGTGCTTCTGGCTCAATCCGGGCAGGAGGGCCTGCGCAAGGGGGCGCGGACCGAGCTCCGGATCCGCTGGGCGGCATGCGCACTGCTGGAGGAATGCTCCCTGTCCGGCCTGAAGGTTCAGGACATCTGCACCCGCTCGGAAATCGCCCAGGGAACTTTTTACCAATATTTTCCCGACCGAGACACCTTGCTCAGCGCGCTGCTGAGCGATTTCGTTTCCTTTCTGGGAAACCGGACGATAGCGGCAACATGGGGAAGCGAAGGCCACCTGGATTCCGTTGCCTTGTCCACGCGGGCCTTTTGCGAGCTGTTCGCGCAGAACCGCGGCCTGATGAAGTGCCTGCTCAATCACGATGAAGCATTTCCGCAGGCGCGAAAGATCCTGCAGACACTCAACACGGCCTGGATAGAAAAAGTCGTCAGCTCGATCAAGAAGAAACGGCCTCCCCAGGCGGGCAAAAAGACCTCTGACCGTGAGTTGCGCCGACGATGCTACGCGCTCGGCTCCATGGTCGACCAGTACCTAGCCTCCATCTATCTGTATGAGGATGCGGACGTGAGTGCCGTGGCGGGCGACCTGGACAGCATCGTGGCAACGCTGACGTTTATCTGGAACCAGGCCTTCGCGCAGGAGTTTCTACCGCAGCAACCCAATCACCGAACCTGACACACGCACAAGCACAAAGAAAGAAACCACGGAGACAAGCCATGTCACAAGTACTGTTTGAAAAACACGGGCCCGTCGCCATCATCACGCTCAATCGCCCGGAGCGCCTGAATGCCATCAGCGAAACGCTGCTGGACGACCTGCACGCCGCCCTGCTCAAGGCCGAGCTTGATGAGGGCATCAAGGCCATTGTGCTTGCCGGCGCAGGTCGGGCATTTTGCGCGGGTGCCGATCTGAAGGAATTTTCCGGGCAAGCCGCCACCGCCCAGGACACATCGAACTATGCCGAGAAAATCCAGCAGGTCACGCGCGACATCATGTTCAGCGGCAAGCCCGTTGTCGGGGCCATCCAGGGGTTTGCCGTGGGCGGGGGTTTCGAGTGGGTGCTCAACTGCGACATGGTGGTAGCGGCCGACGATGTGGTCTGCTTCTTCCCCGAAATGAGCTGGGGACAGTTTGTGACCGGTGGCGTCACCCACCTGCTGCCCCAGGCTGTGGGCCACCAGCGTGCCATGGAGCTCTGGCTGCTGGGCGAAAAGCAAAGCGCCGACACGCTCTACCGGCTCGGCCTGGTCAACCGCGTGGTGCCCAAGGAGAAAGTGCTGGAGACCGCGATCGCGCTGGCCGAAAAGATCAGCGAGCGCTCCACTTTCACCGTGTCACGCCTGAAAAAGATGGTCAATACGCAACTGTCGGGTCAACTTGCAACCGCCTTGCAGCTGGAAGCCGAAGCAGCGGCCAGTGCCATGGGAAACGAGGACACCCGACAACGCGTTGCGGGCTTTACCGCCCGATAACCCGGGCAGCACCCCGCACCGCTGCAGCCTGTTTTTGAATCGCACCCCGGCGAAATCGCTCGTTTCAGCCGGCGTAGCCAGGCGTGGGCACGGGCGCTGTTGACTGAAAATTGCGCAAGGGTGGTGACCGCGCCTGCCTGGCCAGGGTCTTGATCCGGATCCCGGCCGGCCCTCGGCATTTGCCCGCCGGGGACGCACCAGACCGCATGCCCGCGTGAGAAAAATTACACCGGCGCGCCTGATTCCAAAAAACTTTCAACCCGCCGGGCGGCCAAACTGGCTACGATGCGGGTCGAGAACTCAGGAGTTACCCCACCCATGCCCGTCATCACCAATATCGAAGACCTGCGCGTTCTGGCGCAAAAACGTGTTCCCCGCATGTTCTACGACTATGCCGACTCCGGCTCGTGGACGGAGAGCACCTACCGCGCCAACGAAAGCGACTTCCAGAAGATCAAGCTGCGCCAGCGCGTGGCCGTCAACATGGAAAACCGCAGCACGGCGACCCGGATGGTGGGTGTGGACGTGGCGATGCCAGTGGCCATTGCGCCGGTTGGGCTGACCGGCATGCAGCATGCGGATGGCGAGATTCTGGCGGCAAAGGCGGCTGAAAAATTTGGCATTCCGTTCATTCTGTCCACCATGAGCATCTGCTCGATTGAGGACATTGCGGCCCATACCCATTCACCGTTCTGGTTTCAGCTCTACATGATGCGTGACCGGGACGCCATGGCGGCGATGATTGAACGTGCCCGCAAGGCCCGCTGCACCGCGCTGGTACTGACGCTGGACTTGCAGGTGATCGGGCAGCGTCACAAGGACCTCAAGAACGGCCTGACCGCGCCCCCCAAGCCGACCCTGGCGAACATCATCAACCTGATGACCAAGCCGCGCTGGTGCCTGGGCATGGCAGGCACCAAGCGGCACACCTTTGGCAATCTGGTGGGCCATGTCAAAGGCGTGAGCGATATGCGATCGCTGTCGGCCTGGACCAACGAGCAATTTGATCCGCGTCTGTCGTGGGCCGATGTGGCCTGGGTCAAAGAGCGCTGGGGCGGCAAACTGATCCTCAAGGGGATCCAGGATGTGGAAGACGCAAAGCTGGCCGTGCAAAGCGGCGCTGACGCCATCGTCGTCAGCAACCATGGTGGACGCCAGCTTGACGGCGCGCAGTCCAGCATCGAGGCGCTGCCTGCCATCGTCGAGGCCGTTGGCGCCAACATCGAGGTCTGGATGGACGGCGGTATCCGCTCCGGTCAGGATGTGCTCAAAGCGTGGGCGCTGGGCGCCAAGGGCACGCTGATCGGCCGCGCCATGGTCTATGGCCTGGGCGCCATGGGCGAAGCAGGCGTCACCAAGGCACTGCAGATCATCCACAAGGAGCTGGACATCACGATGGCCTTTTGCGGCCGGACCGACATCAACACTGTGGACAAGGGCATCCTGCTGCCCGGCACTTACCCGGCCTGACGGGCGAGGCCGGCGCGCAAGGGCGGTGGACGGTCCAGGCCGCCCCCTCCCATCGCCCCGCCTGCGCCTCAGCGCCCGGAGCCCAAGGCCTAGAAGCTGTGGCGGATGCCCACCTCGTAACCACTCGACTTGCCCCCCAGCGTCGTCCCGGTGGCCGTCAGGCCCTGAACGCCGATCGATTTCTGGGCGCCCGCCTTGTTGCTCAGGTGTCCATAGCTGCCATAGAGCTGCGTCCGCCTGGACAGGTTGTAGCCATAGCCGACGGCGTATTTGCGCCAGTCGGCGTTGCTGGAGGCCGTGTCGTAGCGGCTGACCTGCGCACGCACTTCACCGGCACCGACAGGTGCCGTCAGCCCCAGCTCAAGGGCGGTGATTTTCGTGGTGCCGGTTTTTTCGGTGGCCCACAACAGCATGGGCTTGACCATGCCCAGATCGTAGGAGGCCCCCACGTTGCGGATCTCGATGTCCTGCACCGCGGTCGCCCCCTTGAGCTTGCCGGCAGCCAATGCCGCATTCACCGGGCCGCTGCGGTAGCCAAAACGGGCACCGGCATAGTTGCCCTGGTGGGTGTTGGTGGCCGTGGCAGGCGGCTCGCCAAACGCGTACTGCACCTGTCCGTAGAAACCGCCCAGGTTGCCGGGCAGGAAGTAGCTGACCGCATTGCTGATCTGGATAGGCGCGCCGAGCATGATGAAGGCCATGTTGCCTCCAACGCCGTTGGTGAGGAACGGATCGAAGATGAGGGTACTCAGGAAGGTGGCCGAATCATCGCGGCCCAGGCGCACTTCGCCGAACGGGCCGGACAGGCTGACCGTGGAACGGCGGTTGAAGCTCAGGCCGCCGCCCGCCCCCTTGCCGTTGCCGGTGTCGACGTCCAGCCCGGCTTCCAGCCAGAAGCTGGCGGCCAGGCCGCCGCCGAGGTCTTCCGTGCCGCGAAAGCCCCAGCGACTGATGTTGGCGCCGCCGGTAGACACGCCGGTCTTGGAGATGCCGTTGCCCGTCAGGTGTGCCACGCCCACGTCAAGTACGCCAAACAGCGTCACGGAAGACTGGGCCGATGCACAGCCAGCCGCAGCCATCGCCGCGACGGCGATCAGGGATTTTTTCATGAGTTTCTCCTCCGGCCAATGTGCCGGTTGTTGGTTTTTTAAAAATAAGGCGGGGAGGACGGGGCCCTCCGGCCGAAGATGCGGCCAGCTCCCAAACCCGTCCAGCGGGAAATTCAGCGGTCCGGGCTCACAGGTCCAGGGCCAGCGAGTCGCTCTTGCAGCCAGAAACGCACAGCATCATGACCTTGTTGCTGGCGCGCTCCTTGGCGCTGAGGATGGAGTCGCGGTGATCGGGCTCGCCGGCCAGCACCCGGGTCTCGCACGAACCGCACACGCCCTCGCAGCAGCTGTGGTCGACCGCCACCCCGGCATCGAGCAGCGTGTCCAGAATTGACTTGCCCGGCTTGATGGTGAAGGTGCGGCCGCTGCGGCGCAGCTCGACGGTGAAGGTTGCATGCGCATTGGCCGATGGCGCCACGGCCACGGCCGAAAAGCGCTCGATGTGGGCGTTCTCGTGTCCGAGCTCCCCGCAGATTTTCTCGAACGCATCGAGCATGACCGTCGGGCCGCAGGCGTAGTAATGCGTCTGGGCGTCGGGTGCGCGGGCCGAGAGCAGTGCCTTGAGGTCGGGCGGGCCGCCCTTTTCGTCGTCGAAATGCAGCATGAGCGGCATACCCAGCGCTTCCAGTTCGGCCACAAACGCCGCGCCCTGGCGTGAACGCGCGAAGTACATCACTTCGAATGCAGCACCCGTCGCCTTGAGCCGGCGCGCCATGCTCAGAATGGGCGTGACACCGATGCCACCCGCGATCAGCACGGTGTGCCCGGCCTCTTCGTGCAAGGGGAAGTTGTTGCGCGGGGCCGAGATGGGCAGCCGCATGCCGACACGCAACTGCTCATGCACGCAGCGCGAGCCGCCACGGCTGGCCCGGTCACGCAGCACACCCACCACGTAACGGTTACGGTCCTCGCACGAATTGGACAGGGAGTAGCTGCGCTCCATGCCGTTGGGCAGGTGCAGGTCGATATGCGAGCCCGCCGTGAACGCCGGAAACTCCGCTCCGGGCAAGGGCCGCAATTCGACGCTGATCACATCGTCGGCTTCATGGCGCAACGTGTGGACGAAGGCGTTCAGGGTAGTGGACATGATGGCTCCATGGCGGGCTCAAAGGGTGCTTGAAGGGTACTTAACGGATGCTCAAATGTGAGTCAGGTCGGGTTGCCGACCCTGGCCGCAGCAGCCTCCAGCTGCTCTTCGGCCAGGTTGCGCAGGTGGCGGCGCAGGCGCACCACGCCGATGTCGTGCTGGTAGAGGTTTTCATGCTGGTTCGCATCGGGCTCCATTTGCTCCAGCATGATGCGGTCCTGCTCAAGTACGGCCCAGTGGCGCGCCTCCAGCCGGTTGCGGTACAAAAACCTCCAGGTGTCACGCTGCCAGGACGACACCTTGCGGCAACGCCAGAAAAACACCGCGGTCAGGCCGCCGTCAATCGGCGTGGCACAGCCAATAATTGCAAAGTTGCCGCCGGGGCCGCCGGTTTTCGGGTACGGAATTTCCAGCCGCATCCAGTGCACGCCGGTGCTGCCCCATTCCGTCCAGTCGAAGTTGACGCCGCGCTGGCCGGTCTTTTCGAACACAAAGCCCGTATCGGTCGTGCGGATCTGGAACGTGGCCGTGCTGTCGCCTTCTGCCATGGAATGCGACTGCTTGTGCAGGAAGGTTCCGTGCATCGGGTCCATCACATTGTCGAGCGCATAGCGGTAGTCGCCCTTCCACTCGGCATAGCACAGGAAGTGCGAATACTCGGGCGAGCTCAGCTCTTCGGGCATGGTCATGGGCGGCGGTGTCTCGATGTTCACGTCGCTGTTGTAGAGGAAGATGGCTCCGTATGCTTCCTGCACATGGAAAGACAGCGCCGCGCGCGTGCCTTCGAGCTTGCAGCCCGGGCTTCCCGGCACCTTGGTCACGGTGCCGTCGCAGCGCACTTCGACCCCGTGGTAGGGGCAGGCGAGGCGGTCACCCAGCACCATGCCCTGCGACAGCGGCGCGCCGCGGTGCGGGCAATGGTCTTCCAGCGCGTGCAGCGTGCCGGCCGCATCGCGCCACAGGGCGATTTTCCTGCCCAGCCGGCGCAATGAAATCGGCCGCTCGGCGACAAAGCCGGACGGACAGACGGGATACCAGAGATTCTTCAGCCCGTCCTTGAGCAGCGCGTCGACGGGGTCTTTGGTGAAAGTGATGGTGTTCATGGTCTCTCTCCTCTTTCCTTAGTTTCCAAGGCGGGCCATCAGGGCCTGGAAGCCCGCCTCGGTCCATGGCTGGCCGTTCTCGCTGGACGGACCGGTGCGATTGAGGCAAGCCACCAGTTCGGGCAGCGTGTGGGCGCCTTCCGCAAAGGCGCGCTCGATGGCGTCGCCCAGCAGGTCTTCAAAGGTGGTCGGGGCACGCCTGCGTGCCTGGTGGGGTTCGAGGTAGCGGTCGGTTTGCATCAGGGGTCTCCTTTGATGTCAATCGGGTCTGTGGGTCAATGAATTCAGTCAGATCGGTCAGGTCAGCAAGTCAGCCGGATCAGTCGGCCTGGATGCCGAATTCCTTGATGATCTTGCCAAAGCGTTCGTAGTCGCCAGCGTTGGCCTTGGCCAGCCGCGAGGGATCGCCGCCGGAAGGCAGCGCACCGAATGTGGCCATCTTGGCGACCACGTCGGGCATCCTGAGAATCTCGTTGAGGTGGCTGTTGAGCGTTTTGGTGATGTCGGCAGGCAAGCCCTTGGGCCCGAACAGTCCCTGCCAGGCGCCGACCTCCACGTCCTTGTAGCCCAGCTCGGTCAGCGTCGGCACATTGGGCGCCAGGGGGGAGCGCTGGTGTTCCGCCACGGCCAGCGCCACCACCTTGCCTGTGGCAATGTGCGGCGCCACCGGGCCGTAGGTGATGAAGGTCATGGGCACATGGCCACCCAGCAGGTCGTTGACCGCCGGCGCCACACCGCGATAGGGCACGTGCGAAATTTTCACGCCGGCAGACTTGTTGAACATCTCGCCCAGAATGTGCATCGGTGAGCCGCTGCCGGGGCTGGCATAGGACAGCATCCTGACCTTGGACATCGCGACCAGTTCCTTGACATCCTTGGCACCCATGACCGGGCTGGCTGCGATAAAGAGGGGCTGCAGGCTGGTCTGAACGATGGGGGTGAAGCCGTTCAACACGTCGTAGCTCGTGCCGGACCCGCTCTTGAGCACCAGCGGCGCGATGGAAAATGTGCTGGGCGCGAGCAGCAGGGTATAGCCATCGGCCGGCGCCTTGGCCACGTAGGCGCTGCCAATGGTGCCGCTGGCGCCGGGGCGGTTGTCCACGATCACCGGCTGGCCCAGGCGGGCCGTCAGTTTTTCGGCATACAGGCGTGCCATGGCATCGGTATCTCCACCGGCCGGGTAGGCCACGACCAGCGTGATGGGCTTGCTCGGATAGGCCTGTGCCATGGCGCTGCCCGTGCACAATGCAGCACCCATGCAGGCAGCCAGGGCGAATGCTTGACGACGTGTGAATTTCATAATGGTTTCCTGAAAACTAAAAATAAAACCCGGCATCACCGGAACTGGGGACAAAGATGGAAATGGCGCCGGCGGCGGCCATGATGATCTGGGACAGGCAGAGGCGTCGCATGATGCGTTACTTCCGGTCGGTGATGAACTGGCCCTTGGGCGCGACGGCGCTCTTCTGGCGACGCGTGTTGCCGTCAATGCCGCCATCGATCGCCCATTCGGCAAACACCGTCGGGCCGGGCTCGAAATCGCGCGGCTGCCAGTCGGCAGTAAGCTGGTCTTCGTCGGCGTAGTACTCGACGAGTGCGCCAGCCGGGTTCTTGAAATACCAGAAGTAGGCCGACGAGATCGGATGCCGGCCTGGGCCCAACTGGGTCTCCCAGCCGCAGCGCGAGATGTGCATGCCGCCGCCAAACACCTCGTGGATGTCGCGCACCGTGAAGGCCACATGGTTGAGCCCGGCGTCGCCCGCGGGGCGCTGCAGCAGGAAGATGTCATGGTGGCCGCCGTCGGGGGCGCAGCGCAGGAAGGCGCCACGGCCGGGGTAATGGTCGGACGCCGCGAAGCCGAAGTTCTCGACGTAAAAGCGCTCGCAGGCGGCCACGTCCTTGACGAAGAACACCACGTGGCCGACTTCGACCGGCTGGGCGCGCTCGTAGGCCGGGCTGGCCTGATTGATGCGCTCCTTCCGGTTCCAGGTGTTGAACTCCGCGCTTTGCACCTCGATGGCACGCTTGCGGGTGACCTGCAGGCGCACGGCCAGGCCGTTGGGGTCGGTGCAGCCGATGCGGCCGGCCTCCTGCACGAAGCCGGGCTGCTGGCGGATATTGCCGGCATAGCGCGCGAGGTCGGCCTCGCTCTGCACACCCCACACCACCTGGCGCAGCGTCGGCCCCGCCTCCATCGCGGGCGGCAGGCCGGCGCGGCTGGTGGCGGCCACGATCACGCGGCAACCATTGAGGGTTTCAAACACCAGCTGATCGGCCTCCTCGTTGACCAGGGACAGCCCCCAGTCCAGGAAGAAGCGGCGACAGGTCGGCAGGTCGTCCGCGCCGTAAGTGATTTCGTCGATGCCCAGTACGCTCATGGTGTCAGTTCTCCATGTGATGTCAGTTGATCCACGCGCTGCTCGCAACGTGAACGCCATTCCAGCGGCCGCCGCGGAACCGGCTTCGCCGGGCCGCTGGCGGCGCCCCCTTGAGGGGGGAGGCGGCTACACGCAGTGAGCCCGCAACAGGGGTGTTTTTCATGCTGCCCACGCCAGCGGTTGTTCGTTGAGGCCCCAGTACAGGCTTTTTTGCTCCATGTACTGCAGGATCCCGAGACGGCCCTTCTCGCGTCCCAGGCCGCTGTCGCGCCAGCCGCCGAACGGCGTCGAGATGGAGAACTGCTTGTAGGTGTTGATCCACACGGTACCGGCCTGCACTGCACGGCCAATGCGCCAGGCGCGCTTGTAGTCGCGCGTCCAGATGCCGGCGGCCAGCGCGTAGAGGCTGTCGTTGGCCTGGGCCAGCAGGTCATCTTCAGTATCAAAGGGCATGGCCACCAGCACGGGGCCGAAAATCTCCTGCTGGCAGATCTGGTCGGTGTTCTTCACGCCTTCCAGAATCGTGGGCTGGTAGTAGTAGCCCCGCTCGTATAGGCCGCCCTGGGGACGCGCACCGCCGGTGCGCACGCTCGCGCCTTCGCTCAGGCCCAGCGCTACATAGCGCTCGATCGATTCGCGGTGTCTGGCGGTGATCAGCGGCCCCATCTGGGTGCGCTCGTCGGCCGGATCACCGACGCGCAGCGCAGCGGCGCGGGTGGCCAGGCGCTCCATGAATTCGCCATACAGCCTGCGCGCCACGAAGAGGCGCGAACCGGCAATGCAGGCCTCGCCCGACGAGCTGAAGATACCGTAGAGCACGCCGTTCACCGCATGGTCCAGATCGGCATCGTCCAGCACCATGGTGGCCGACTTGCCGCCCAGCTCCAGCGAGACCGGCATCATCTTGTCGGCCGCAATGTGGGCAATGTGCTTGCCAGTGCTGGTGCCGCCCGTGAACGACACGCGCTTGACCAGCGGGTGCTGGGTGATGGCATCGCCAATGACCGAACCCCGGCCCGGCAGCACGCTGATCAGGCCCCTGGGAATGCCGGCCTCCTCGCAGATGGCGGCGAGTTCGAGCGCCATCAGCGGGGTGGCTTCCGCCGGCTTGATGACCACCGCGTTGCCCGCGGCAAGGGCCGGCGCGACCTTCTGTGCTTCGCTCGCAATCGGCGAGTTCCACGGCGTGATGGCCGCGACCACGCCCATGGGCTCGTAGACGCTCATGGTCATGAAATCGCCGCGCGATGGCGTGATGGTTTCTTCCAGCGTTTCGCAGGCGCTCGCAAAAAACTGGAAGGTGCCGGCGGCGCTGGCCACCAGGGCGCGCGTCTCGTTGATGGGCTTGCCGTTGTCCAGGCGCTGGCGCTGGGCCAGCGGCTCAGCGCGCTCGCGGATCAGCGACGCCACGCGATACAGCACGGCCGCCCGTTCATGCGGCTTGCGCCGGGCCCAGCCGCTGGTGCGAAATGCATGGTCGGCGCGCGCAATGGCTTCATCCACGTCGGCCAGGCTGGGGGCGCGCAGGCGCGCCACCACCTCGCCGGTGGCCGGGTAGAGCGTGGCGGATTCATCGCCGCCGCCCAGCCGCATCTCGCCGCCGATGTTGATGGGCAGCAGCTCTTTCGATTCAGTGATCAGTGCCATGACAGATGTCCTCAGATGACGAGCGCGCGGCCCCGGTTGAGCAGCGCGCGCACCACGCTGTACACGGTGAGCGCGGATGTTTTGGGATTGGCCGCCAGCGGCTTGCCGCGCATCGTCAGCTCGAAGCTGCCGAAGGCTCCGTGCGCCGCCACGTGGTGAACGTTGTCGCTCACACCCGGATCGGCAAACAGCTGAACCTGCGTGCGCTGCAGGCCCAGCCCGGCCAGCGACAGCGTGGCCGCCACATTGGCGTTCTTGGGGTAGAGCTGCGCGGCCTGCTCGGCACTGCCGTCAAAGATGCAGTGCGCGACGGTGAGGCTGTCGAGGTCGCAGACGGCTTCGGCCGGCGTGCCCTTCCACGCAGTCGGGGGCTTGCGGCCGGTGTACACCACCGAATCGAGTCCGCCCACGCGCGCGGCGGCCAGCGCGTCAATCCCGCCGATGGCGCCGGACAGCAGCTGCACCTGGGTCTTGCCGCGCCGCGCGGCCTGCTCCAGCAGCTGCGCCATGCCGGGCGCGCTCAGGGCGCCCACCGAGGTCACCACGCAGGCAATGCCGCGCTCCAGCGCCGGCACCACATGCGCGGCAATCGCGCCGTGACCGGCACACTCGACCACCAGGTCAGGCGCGTCATCGGCGGCCAGCATCTCCAGCACCCGGGCCCGCGGGGCCCAGCGGGCGACTGCGATCTCCGTGCGGTCACGCGCCTCCGGCACCGTGACCACCCGGTCCACCACCACGTCGGAGTCGCCATGCAGCAACTCCAGCACGCTGGCGCCAATCGCGCCGCAACCAATCATGGCAATTTTCAGCATGGCATCACGCTTCAGGCCGCGACCGCGACTTTGGTCGGCGGGCCGGCAAAAGCAGTTTTGAAGCTGCCGATGGAGAGCATGTCGATCTCCAGAATGAAGGGACCGCTGGCAGCCAGCGCCTTGTCCAGGCCGGCGGGCAGGTCGGAGAGCCGGCTCACGCGCGTGTGGCCCAGCTGCAGGGAGGCGCACAGTTGCGCGTAGTCCGGCGTGTGCAGGTCGACATAGCAGCGGCGGCCGCCGTACTGGGCATCCTGGATGTTCTGGATCACGCCATAGCGCTTGTCGTTCATCAGCACGTACACCACGCTGGCTTTCTCCTGCACGGCCGTGGCGAGTTCGCCCAGGTTCAGGATGAAACCGCCATCGCCCGACAGGCAGAAGGTTTTGCGGCCCGAGGTGGTGACGGCAGAACCAACGGCAGCCCCCACGCCCATGGCCAGGCCCTGGCCAATGCCGCCGCCCAGCGCATGCACGCCGGCACGCGGGTCGAAGATGTGCAGCTGGCGGTTGCCCCAGGTGCTGTTGGACACCGTGACGTCACGCACCCAGTTGAAGTTGCGGCCGGCGGCCTGCTGCAGCTGGCTCACCAGCTCGGTGTAAGGGCCCAGGCCGTCGAGCAGGCTTTTCTCGGCCGCGGCACGCGCGGCGCGCAGGTCAGCCATGAAGGCCGGGTCAACCGACAGGCGGCCTTCGAGACGGTCGGCCAGACCCTGCAGCACGAGCTCGGAGTCGCCGTGCACGAAGTAGTCCGTGGCGTAGCAACGGCCTTCGGTGGCGGGGTCGGCGTCCACGCGGTACAGCGGGCGCGGCAGCTTGAGTTCGTACTTCAGGGTTTCGTTGCCGCGCAGGCGCGAGCCCACCACTACCATGGCATCGCAGGTCTGGTAGAAGTTTTCCACCGGCTTGTGCAGGTTGTAGGCGCCCAGCGAGCGGACATCATCCTCGGGCACAATGCCGCGGCCCTGGGTGCTGCTGACCACGCCCACGCCCATGGCCATGAGGCGGGCCACCGCCGCACCCGCATGGCGCGCGCCACCGCCCAGCCACAGCAGCGGACGACGGGCCCTGGCCAGGCGCTCGGCGAGCTCGTCCAGCGCATGGGCGGACGGCTGGTGCGCCACCACGGGCAGCGGCTTGAGGTCGGCCGGCAGGGGCATGAGCGCCGCCTGGATGTCGATGGGGATCTCCACGCTGACCGGGCCGGTCGGCGCCGTCAGCGCGGTCTGCACGGCCAGCTTGATGGTACTGAGCGCGGTCTCGACGCTGCGCACGCGAAAGGCCGCCTTGGACACGGCCTGCAGCATGGTGAGCTGGTCGGGCGCTTCGTGGATGTAGGACAGGCTCTGGTCGAGGTAAGGCGTTTCGATCTGGCCCGTCAGGTGCAGCAGCGGCGTGCCGGCGGTGAGCGCTTCCACCATGGCGCCGGCGGCGTTGCCGGCGGCGGTGCCGGTGCTGGTCAGGCACACGCCCAGGCCGCCCGTGGTGCGGGCATAGGCGTCGGCCATGTTGGTGCCGCCGGCCTCACCGCGCGCCATCACGAAACGGATTTTTCCGCGCTCGTTGAAGGCATCGAGGATGGGCATGTTGTGGATGGAAATAACGCCGAAGGCGGCCTTGACGCCGCACTCCTCGAGGAATGCGGCAATGGCGGCGCCGACCGTGATTTGGCTGTTGTCAGGCATGATGGGAAAGACCTCCGGAAACATCGATGTGGCTGCCGGTCGTGTACGACGACAGGGGGGTGGCGAGAAAGAAAATGGCGCGGGCGGCCTCTTGCGGCAGCCCCAGACGGCCCAGCGGAATGCGTTTGCGTGCGGCGAGCTCGCCGGTCCAGGCGGCCCAGTCCAGCGCACGGTCCTCGCGCGCCTCGAAGCGGCGGCGCCATTGGCCGGACTCGATCAGGCCCACGAGGATGCCGTTCACGCGCACCCCTGTGGGGGCGAACTCGGTGGCCATGGAGCGCACGAGGTTCTTGATGCCGGCACGGGCCGCCGAGGTGGCCACCATGTGCGGCTCGGGCTGGGCGGCCAGCAGGGAGTTGACGCAGACGATGGCCGATGCGGCCTGGCGCCGCAGCTGCGGCAGGAAGGCCCGCGTGGGATGGATGACCGAGAAGAACTTCAGGTGCAGCTCGTCGGTCCAGGCGCTGTCTTCGGTATCGGCAAAGGTGGACACACGGCCCTGGCCGGCGTTGTTGACCAGAATGGAGGCGGCGCCCAGCGCGTGTTCGCTGCTCTCGGCGAATCGCTGCACATCGCCAGCGTCCAGCACGTTGCAGGTGGCGGCGAACAGGCGGGCCTCCGGGAACCGGGCGCGCAGCCCGGCCTCGGCGTCGCGCAGGCGCTTTTCGTCGCGGCCGCAGAAGGCCACGGCCGCGCCGCCTTGCAGCAACAGCTCGACCGTGGCCAGGCCGATGCCCGACGAGCCGCCGGTGACGACGGCCACGGTATGGTTCAGGTCAATCAGGTTCATCGCGAAGGCACTCAGCGCAGGCGCAGGGCGACGACCGTGTTGAGGCCGTCGCGGCGCGGTTGGTAATTCAGGAGGCGGGACAACTCGTCGGCCGACACGCGCACATGCCGCACCATGTCGTCGACCAGCCCGGTCTCGATGTGGGCCGAGGGAATGGTGGTTCCCAGCGCGGCGATGATGCGGCCGCTGTCGTCGCGCACCGGCGCGGCAATGGTGGAGATGCTGGCCTCGTAATAGCCCTCGCCCATCACGTAGCCGCGCTGGCGGTCCGCATCCAGCAGGTTGAACAGTTCCAGCACGGTCTTTGGCGTGCTGGCGGAAAACACTTCCAGGTGGTCCTCGGGGTAGAGCGCGCGCAACTCGGGCAGGGTCAGGTCCTGCAGCAGCACCCGGCCCAGCACGGTCGCGTGGGCCGGCAGGCGCGTGCCCACACGCACCGAGCTGGCGAAGGGCGTGGGCGGCGCGACCTTGGCCACATAGACGATCGAACGGCCGTCCCGCACCACCAGGTTGCACGAGTAGTGGATTTCGTCGCACAGCCGCGCCAGCAATGGCTGGCCCAGTTCGGTGAGCTCCAGCGAGGACAGGTATTCAAAGCCCAGGCGCAGCACGGCCATGCCCAGGCGGTAGTCGCTGCCGCCGCTGGTGCGCTCGATGAAGCCCATGGCCTCCAGCGTGTTGAGCAGGCGAAACACCGTGGAGCGCGGCAGGTCAAGCCGGCGTGCCAGTTCGGGCGCGCTCAGCGTGCGGCTGTCGCGGCTGAATTCTCCGAGCAGGCGCAGGCCGCGCTCCAGCGCGGGCACGATGTATTTGTCGTTGCCGTTTTCTTCGGCGATGTTGTCACTCATGTTGCGTGGCTCCGTTTGGTTGCGTCGCGGCGCGCGTGATCAGGCGCGCGACCGCTTCAGGTTGCTCCACAGGGCTGGCATGGCCGGCTCCCTTGATCAAGTCAAAGGGCGCAGCATACAAGTCCGCCCAGCCACGGCAGGCGGCGGGCGGTGTGACCACGTCGGCGTCGCCGCAGTGCACCTCCACCGGCATGGCCAGACCCTGGCTTGTTCCCAGGTCGCTGGCGCACAGCAGCTCGACAGCCTGCAGGTAACCCGCGGGTTGCAGGCGGGCGGTGTTCCATTGCACCCAGGCACGTGCCGCGCTGTCTGCCGCCGGCGAGAGCAGGCGCTGCGGGATGCGCTCGGCCAGGCCGCTCACGCCCAGCGTCTGCAGCGCATCGCGGCGCTCGTGGCGCACGCGCGCACGGGTCTCGGCCTGCGCTTGCGCGCCGTAGCCGCCGGCCGGGCTGATGAGCACCACGCGTGTGACGCAGTCCGCGCCCGGACCGCGGGCGTAGGCGCACGCCATCAGCGCGCCCAGCGAATGGCCGACCAGCACGCAGCGGCGAACACCCATCGCCTGCAGCAGTTCATGCAGGCGTGCCGCATAGTCTGCGTCCGTGGGGGCATCGCCCCGAAGCGGGGTGGAGTCGCCATAGCCGGGGGCGTCCCACGCCATGACCCGCACCTGCTCGCCGGCCCGCACGGCCGCGTGCAGCCATGAGGCCGCCCCGGAACTGATGCCGTGCAACAGCACCACGGTGGGCGCATCGCCGGATGCACCGCACTCGCGCACCGCAACGCGCGCGCCCGAAGGCAGCGTCACGATGCGCTGGGGGAAACGACTCTCCAGCAGCGCCAGGGGCGCCTGCAGCAGATCGTCAGCGGTGCGGGTTGCGGCATCCATGGCGTGAATGCTCAGCGTTTGATCTTCGCCAGCGGGTGCTCGGGCGGGTAGGTCGGCGTGATGGGCTGCTTGGCGCCCAGCATCACGCACATCAGCGCGTCCTCGCCGCCGATGTTGATTTCCTCTCGATACACGCCGGGCGGCACCGACACCACGTCACGGTCGGTCAGGATGGTTTCAAAGCGCTCGCCGTCCTTTTCCAGCACCAGCTTGAGCTTGCCGCGGATGACGAAGAACACCTCTTCCACATCGACGTGCAGGTGCGACGGGCCTTCGTGGCCGGCCGGGATCACCATGGTCGAGAAGGTGAAGTTTTCCGCCGGGATGGTGTTGTTGTCCGATGCAACACCGGTGCCGCCGGTGCCGATGTAGCGCATCTGGCCACGGCGGTATTTGGGGTCGAAGTCCGCCTGGAACTTCAGGGCGTCGAAGTCATACTTGCGGGTGGAAAAACGCGCCACACGGCTTTCCATCCAGGTGGCGAAGTTCGCACCCTCGGGTTGATCCCAGCTTTTTGGGAGTTGCCGCTGTTCAGACAGATCACTCATTGTTTACTCCTTTGAAATTGCGTTTGGCGGATTGGGGGGTTGGCGGGGTGACGGGGTCGGCGTCTTCAGCGCATGACGAAGCCGCCATTGACGGCGAGAACCTGACCGGTGACGAACCGGGCCAGATCGGACAGCGCATAGAGCACCGCGCCCGACACATCCTCGGGCACCTGTTCACGCGGGATGGCGCGCTGGTCGATGTATTGACGGTGCCGCGACTCGGGCACGTACTGCGTGGCTTCCACCAGCACCAGGCCGGGGGCGATGGCATTGACAGTGATGTTGTCGGGGCCCAATTCGCGGGCCAGCGAATGCGTCATGGCAATCACGGCGCCCTTGCTGGCCACATAGGCCAGCAGATTGGGCGCGCCCCACATCGCGGTGTCGGAAGCGAGGTTGACGATGGCGCCGCGTCCGCCGGCGCGCAGGGCGGGGCGGCAGGCACGCGTCATGAGCCAGGTGCCGCGCACGTTGACGTTCATCACCTGGTCCCACTTGGCGATCTCGATGTCGTCCATGCCGCGGCCACCGGAGTCGGTCACGGCGGCGTTGTTGACCAGACCGTCCAGGCCACCAAGAGTGGCCACCGCCTGCTCGGCGCAACGCTGGATGGATGCCGGATCGCCCACATCCACCACGACCCCGCTAGCGTCAAAGCCCTGGTCGCGCAGGATGGAAACGGACTGCTGCAACAACTCTTCGCGCAGATCGGCCAGCACCACCCGGGCGCCACTCTCGCACAACGTGCGGGCAAAGGAAAACCCGAGGCCGCGGGCCGCACCGGTCACCAGGATGCGGCGACCCTGCACCAGTCCCGGCTGGCTATGCGCGACCATGAGTCACCTCCTGGCGGGCCAGCGTGCAGGCGTGATGCCCCACACTGCGGGGATGGCCTTCGACGTGAACGATTTCAAGCATGAGAAACCTCGGCTGAAGATTTGGAATCTGACTTTGTTTTGTTTCACTTATGAAACAACGATTAATATCTGAAACGATGAACGAAGCTTAAAGGCGATTTTCTGCTTCAAAAATAGGTATAAACCCTAGTAAATCCGGCAAAACACCCCGTTCGGCATGCGGTGTGAGCCTGAACACGGGTGTGAGAAGACCTCGTGATTCACCACCGGCTCTCGCCTGCGTGGCACATGGGGCGCAGGTGCGTGTTCGGGACGCGTGTTCACGCCGGTGGCGCGCACCAGTGGCGTCGCTGCGCCATGCCCTGAGCAGGGGGTTTCAGGGCGATGACAGCGCGCGTTGAATGGGCCGGGCGGTATTGCGGCGCAGGTATTCGCGCCATGCGATCACCCCGGCCCGCTGTGTCGCGTGCCGCGTGGCGGTTGGCGGTTGACGCGGCCGGATCAGTGAGGCTGACGGGGTCTGCCAGGCTGTAGCCCCACGCGACATTGCTGCCGGGCACGGTGTGACCGGGCGCCGTGGGATGGCAGCAGAACGTGACGACTGCGCTGAAGGCTCTGGCTGCGCCGGAAATCATTCGCGAGGCGCTGGCCATGGCATCGTTGACCACGCCGATCGGCCGGCGACGGCTGACGCCTCGCGCGCGTCACACGCCGCACATGCGTCTCAGGTGCCGCGCGCAATCCGGTTGCCGATGCTCCAGCGATGCACCTCCGACGGGCCGTCGTAAATGCGAAAGGCACGGATGTCGCTGAAGATGCGGGCCACGATGGTTTCATCGGTGACGCCACTGCCGCCCAGGATCTGGACGCTGCGGTCCACCACACGCCACTCGGCTTCCGAGCAGAGCACCTTGGCCACGCTGGATTCGTGCCGCCCCTTGGCGCCACTGTCGAGCAGCCAGGCGCAGTGCCAGATCGTCAGGCGCGCGGTGTGCAGGTCCATTTCGTTGTCGGCCAGCATGAAGCTCACGCCCTCATGGGCCGCCAGCGCCTGGCCAAACGCCTGCCTGCCCCGCGCATAGGCAGCCGCCACCTCGTGGGCGCGTCGCGCGGCGCCCAGCCAGCGCATGCAATGGGTCAGCCGGGCCGGCGCCAGCCGCACCTGGGCGTATTTGAGGCCCTGCCCGACTTCGCCCAGCACGTCGCTGGCAGGTACGCGCAAACCTTCAAAACGCACCACGGCGTGGCCGCCGGTGAAGCACGAGTCGAGGGCATTCATTTGCCGTTCAATCTGGATGCCAGGCTGCTTCATGTCCGCCAGAAACATGGTCGGCGCGCCATCTTCGATCCTGGCCATGATGATGGCGAATGCGGCGCCGACCGCGCCGGTGATCAGCCACTTCACGCCGTCAATCACGTAATCATCGCCATCGCGCCGAGCCGTGGTTTGCAGCATGGCGGGGTCGGAGCCCGAGCCGGGCGCCGGCTCGGTCATGCAAAAACAGGAACGGCTGTGGCCCTGCACCAGCGGCAGCAGCCAGCGGCGCCGCTGCTCGGGCGTCGCCACCACCTCCAGGAGGTGGATGTTGCCTTCATCGGGCGCGTGAATATTCATGGCCACGGGTCCCAGCGGTGAATAACCGGCCTCTTCAAACACCACGGCCTTGTCCACATGCGACAGGCCCAGCCCGCCGTGGCCTGGCGACGCGTGGGGCGTGAGCAGACCCGCCGCACGCGCGTGCCCAATCAACTCCGTGCGCAGGTCCTCGGTGGGGCCATGGGAGGTCTGGCGCGGGTCATGTTCGTAGGGCATGACGACATCGCGGACAAAGCGCTGCGTACGCTGCTGCAAGTCGCGCTGTTCAGGCGAAAGACTGAAGTCCATGGCGGGTGCTCCGGGTTGGAAAAATGACACGGCGCAAACATGCACGCGCGGTCATTATGGCCAGAATCCGCCGTGCGGCGTCTGGTGTGACGTCTTGTGCGGCTCGTACCCACGCGGGCAACCGGCCGGCTCAGGCCGGCTGATGGACCTTGGAAAATATCTCGGCGCCATGTGAACGCAGCAGTGCCAGCAGCCGTTGGGCAGCGGGCGACAGATAGCCCTCGCGGCGCTGGCTGACGCCCAGCTTCCGGGTGAGCGTGGTTTCCTTCAGCGCCACCTCCTTCAGGCCGTGCTGCTGGCCCGGCCCCATGGTGTGGCGCGACACAAAACTCAGCAGATCGGTGCGTGCAATCAGGCGCGGCAGCAGGGGAATCGAGTTGGCTTCGATCCGCACGCGGGGCCGGGGCAGGCTGCGCGATTCAAAGGCGGCATCGAGCCACTGGCGGCTGGGAATCGAGGGCGCCGGCAAGACCCAGGAATAAGCCAGCAGCGCACGCATCGTGACTTTCGGCAACGCAAACACCGGATGCGATGCGGTCGCGGCCACCACCACCACGTCATCGATGATGGGGTGGCACAAAAACTCGTCATCCGACTCGGGCATCAGCCCCATCAGCAGATCGATCTGGCCGTGCCGCAGTTGCTCGCGCAGCGCTGTGCTCGGGGCCACGGTGATCTCCATCGTCACGTCCTTCACCTGTGACAGCAGCAGGCTGCAAATCTCGGGCAGCACGTCATCCGCGGCAATCGGCCCGGTGCCAATGCGTACATGCCCGCTGTGGCCCTGGGCAAAGTCGCTCACCTCCCGGATCGTTTCCTCTGCCGACGCGCGCAGCAGGCGTGCCCGCGCCAGCAGCACTTCGCCGACGGGCGTCAGGCGAATGCCGCGGCCGTCGCGCTCGAACAGCGGGCTGCCAAAGGCCTGTTCCAGGCGCTGGATGCTTTTGGTCAGCGCGGGCTGGGTGCGCCCCAGCTTCTCGCCCGCCTGTCCCATGTGGCCCAGCGTGGCCACGGTTTCGAAGTACTTCAGGTCCCTAAGCTGCAAGTCCATGGCATCACCTTTTTCATGAATTCCAGGAATGAATAAATCAACATTATCGATTGGACGGAATGAGTTGAAACCCCGACACTCCCTCCCGCAATCCCCATTTCCGGACAGGAGACATTCACATGGTTCAGTTTCGCTTTCAATTTCCATTCCGCCATCTGGCCGCCGCCATCGGGCTTGGCCTGCTCGCCGCCGCCGCAGTGGCGCAGCCAGCCTGGCCCGCCAAGCCGATCAGGATCGTCGTGCCCTTCCCGCCGGGCGGCGGCACCGATTTCATTGCGCGCATCGTTGCGGAGCGGCTGGCCGCAGCAACCGGCGCCACGACCGTGGTGGACAACAAACCCGGCGCCGGCGGCAACATCGGCCTGGACGCGGTCGCCAAATCACCGGCCGATGGCTACACGCTGGGCCTGGGCCAGACCGCCAACCTGGCCATCAACCCGCACCTGTACAGCAAGATGCCCTATGACGCGCTGAAGGACTTCACACCGGTCGGCTCGGTCGCCTCCCAGCCCATGGTGCTGGTGGTCACGACCCAGTCACCGCTGCGGTCGGTGGCCGACGTGGTCGCGGCCGCCAAAGTGGCGCCGCAACGCGTGCGGATCGGCCTGGCCGGCAGCGGCACCGTGGGGCATATGGCCGGTGAAATGCTGGAACGCCGCGCCGGCGTGCAACTGCTCAATGTGCCCTACCGCGGTGCAGGCCCGGCCATGACCGACCTGCTCGGCGGCCAGTTCGACATCTATTTCGGCAACGCCGCCTCGGTGCTGCCGCAAATCACCGGCGGCAAGCTGCGGCCGCTGGCGGTGACGTCGGCCAAACGCCTGCCCGCCCTGAAAGACGTGCCCACCATGATCGAGGCCGGCTACCCGGGCTTCGAGGCAGTGACCTGGTCCGGCCTGGTGGCCCCGGCCGGCACGCCTGCGGCCATCGTGGCCAGGCTCAACGCCGAGATCGACAAGATACTCAGGCAGCCCGAAGTGCTCGCCAAACTGGCCACCGAGGGCAGTACCGCCACCGGCGGCAGCGCAGCCGAGTTTGGCGAGAGCATTCGCGCCGAGCACCAGAAATGGGGCGCCCTGATCCAGGGGTCCAACATCAAGATTGATTGAACGCAGCGACTCTCGCCAACCGTTCAGCTGTTCAGCTGTTCCACCGTTCATTCGTTCATCCGTTTATTCATTCCTCCGCCCACGCCTCAACCCATGACTCACACCATCTTTGTGACGGCCGCCACACTGGCGCAGGCCGGCTCGCAAGCCCTGCAGGACGCCGGATGCCGCGTGATCTACCTGAAAGATCCGTCCGACGCCGCGGAAGTCGAGGCCGTGATGGCCCGCGAGCCGGTCGATGCGGTGATCTCGCGCACGGTCGACCTGAGCCCCCGCGCGATCGAGCGCTGTGCCACCCTCAAAGTCATCTCCAAGCATGGCGTGGGCGTGAGCAACATCGCCGTCGATGCCGCCACGGCGCGCGGCATTCCGGTCTACGTCACGCCGGGCGCCAACGCCACCTCGGTGGCCGAGTTGACGCTGGGGCTGATGCTCGCGGCAGCCCGCCGCATCGGCAGCATGAACACCGCCCTGCACGCCGGACACTGGACGCGTGCGCAGGACGGTCTCGAACTGCGCGGGCGAACCCTGGGCCTGGTCGGCTTTGGCCAGGTCGGCCAGCGCGTGGCCACCGTGGCGCTGGCGCTCGGCATGCCCGTGATGGCGTTCGACCCTGCGCTGCCGGGCGGCGCCAGTCCGGTGCCCGGCGTGCGGCTGGCCGCCAGCCTGGACGAACTGCTGCGCGCCAGCGATGTGCTCAGCCTGCATATCCCCCTCACGCCGCGCACCCGCAACCTCATAGGCGCAGCGCAGCTGGCGGCCTTGCCTGCCAACGCCATCCTGATCAACACCGCCCGCGGCGAAATCGTGGACGAGCCCGCCCTGGTGGCGGCGCTGCAAAGCGGCCGGCTGTTTGCCGCCGGCCTGGACACGATGGCCGTCGAACCCCTGCCGGCCGACAGTCCGCTGGCCCAGTTGAGCAACGTCGTGCTGACACCGCACGTCGGCGGCTCCACACCGGCGGCGCTGGCTGCGATGGCGGCGGGCGCCGCCAACAATGTGCTGGGCTTCCTGCGTGGCCAGCCACCCCATGCGGCGGCCTGCGTCAACCCGCAGGTTCTGTAACTCAGCTTCCATCAACCTGATCCATCTGATCCACATTCCACCGGAGAACTGACTTGACCACATCCCCTTCGACCGACACCGACACCGGCAGCAGGCCCGTCTGGCCCGCGGGTTACCGCATCGAGCCGCGCGTGGCGGGGCCGGCCGCCGATCTGGTCACGGCGTTCCGCGACATCCCGGTGGCCGTCGCCGGCGACTGCATGGGCCGCAGCATTGGCGCCATGGGCTTGCGGCCCTACCATGGGCGCATGAGCACCGTGCTGTGCGGCCCGGCCGTGACCGTGCGCGTGCGCCCCGGCGACAACCTGATGATCCACAAGGCGCTGATGATGGTGGAGCCCGGCGACGTACTGGTCATTGATGGCGGCGGCGACCTGACGCAGGCACTCGTCGGAGGCCTGATGCGCACCACCGCCCTCGCCAAAAAACTCGGCGGGCTGGTGATCGACGGCGCCATCCGCGACCTGCAGGAATGGGCCGAGGACGGCATGCCGATCTTTGCGCGCGGGCACACGCACCGCGGCCCCAGCAAGGAAGGCCCGGGCGAAATCAACATACCGATCGCCTGCGCCGGCCTGGCGGTGCTGCCGGGCGACCTGATGCTGGGCGATGCGGATGGCGTGATCGCCATTCCTTCGGCGGACGTAGCGGCGCTGCTGCCGGCCGTGCGTGCGCACCTGGCGCGGGAGGCCAGGATCCGCGCCAGCAATGCCGCCGGCACCTCCGACCCGGAGCGCTTCAACGCCCTGCTGCGCGGCAAGGGCCTGCCGGTCTGAGCAGGCTGCAACACGCATGGAAACCCTCGATTGCGCCGTCATCGGCGCCGGCGTGGTCGGCCTGGCCATTGCCCGCCAACTGGCCATGGCGGGCCGGGAGGTGGTGCTGATCGAAGCCGAAAACGCCATCGGCACCCACACCAGCGCCCGCAACTCTGAAGTCATTCATGCCGGCATCTCGTATGCCGCGCGCTCGCTGAAAGGCCGGCTGTGTGTGGCCGGCAAGCCGGCGCTGTACGCCTACTGCGCGGCGCGGGGCATTGGCCACCAGCGCATCGGCAAGCTGATTGTCGCCACCCAGGCGGCAGAAGTTCAGGAATTGCATCACACCCTGGACCTGGCCGCCGGCAACGGCATTGTGGACCTGCGCCTGCTCACGGCTGAAGAGGCCCACGCCATGGAGCCTGCCGTCCGCTGCGTGGCCGCACTGCATTCACCGTCGACCGGCATCGTCGACAGCCACGCACTGATGCTGTCCTACCTGGGCGATGCGCAGTACCACGGCGCCCTGCTGGCCGTCAACAGCCGCGTGGTGGCCGGCCGCGCCGACAGCCGGGGCATCGTGCTCGACGTCACGGGCGAAGAACCCATGACGGTGCGCTGCCGCACCGTCATCAACGCGGCCGGCCTCGGCGCGCAACAGGTGGCCGGCTGCATCGCCGGCATGCCGCGCGAATGCATTCCACGCCTGTACTACGCCATCGGCCACTACTTCGCACTGGCCAAGGCCTCACCGTTCCGCCACCTCGTCTACCCGACCACGCGCGATGGAGCTTTGCGCGCACATGTCACGCTCGACCTCGGCGGGCAGTGCAAATTTGGCCCGGACCTGGACTGGCGCGACGCGGTGGACTACCGCTTCGACGCGTCACGGCAAGACCGCTTTTATGAGGCCGTGCGCCGCTTCTACCCAGGCCTGAACGACGGCGACCTGACGCCAGGCTACACCGGCATCCGGCCCCGCCTGGCCGGGCCGGGCACGTCCACCCATGCCGCCGCCACGGACTTCGTGATTCAGGATGCCGCCGTGCACGGGGTGAAGGGCCTGATCAACCTGTTCGGCATTGAATCGCCGGGCCTGACAGCGTCGCTGGCCATCGGCGAGCATGTGGGCCGGCTGGCCAGAAACCAAGCTTAAACACAGGTTTGGGGCCGGCTGCCGCAACAGCCGACCGGACAAAAGGACAAGAGGACAACCGGGCAACTGGCCCACAGCGCAACTCGCCCATGCGATCGACGCTATGCTTGCCCTGTGAATGTTTCCACCCTGCCCGACAGCCCCAAACGGCGCCGCATAGCCCACCTCGACATGGACGCTTTTTTTGCGTCCATCGAGTTGCTGCGCTATCCGCAGCTCAAAGGCCTGCCCGTGGTCATTGGCGGCGGGCGGCGCAAGGTGGACGAGGAGCTGCTGGCAACGCAAGGTGAGCGGGCCCTGCGCTTCATTCCGGTGGAAGATTTTCCGCTGCTCAAGGACTATGTGGGCCGCGGCGTGATCACCACCGCGACCTACGCGGCGCGGCAGTTTGGCGTGGGCTCGGCCATGGGCATGATGAAGGCCGCCAAACTCTGCCCGCAGGCCATTGTGTTGCCGGTCGATTTTGAAGAAGTGCGCAAATACTCGCGACTGTTCAAAAGCACCATCACCGAGATTGCACCGGTGATGCAGGACCGCGGGGTGGACGAGGTATACATCGACTTCACCGATGTGCCCGGCGGCCAGCGCGAAGGCGGCCGGGTGCTGGCGCGGCTGATCCAGAAAGCAATTTTTGAAAAGACCGGCCTCACCTGCTCTGTCGGTGTGGCGCCCAACAAGCTGCTGGCCAAGATGGCCAGCGAATTCGACAAGCCCAATGGCATTTCGATTGTGTATGAGGAAGACCTGCAGACCCGCATCTGGCCGCTCAACGTACGCAAGATCAACGGCATTGGCCCCAAGGCGGGGGAAAAGCTGGCCAGGCTGAACATCCACACCATCGGCGAGCTGGCCGCGCAGGCGCCTTCGTTTCTGGTCGAAAACTTCGGCAAGGCCACGGGCGCCTGGATGCACGAGGCCGCCTGGGGCCGCGACGACCGCCCGGTGGTCACCGAGAGCGAACCCGTCAGCATGAGCCGCGAAACCACTTTTGACCGCGACCTGCATGCGGTGCGCGACAAGGCCGTGCTGGGCGCCATCTTCACCGACCTGTGCAGCAAACTCGCGCAGGACCTGCAGCGCAAGGGCTATGTGGCCAAAACCATAGGCATCAAGCTGCGCTATGACGACTTCAGGATTGCAACGCGCGACCAGACCGCCGACAGCTACACCGCAGACGGTCAGGCCATCCGGAAACTGGCGGGCCTGTGCCTGAAGCGGGTTCCGCTGGAGAAAAAACTGCGCCTGCTGGGCGTTCGCGCCGGCACGCTGGCCAAAGCAGGCGACGAGCCACATCCCGAACAAAAGCAGCCAGCAGCCCCATCGGGACGCTCACCCTCCGCGATTGAATCGACAGCCATCGACCAGCTGTTCTAGCGCGGCGCCAGTGACTTGGCATTGACTTGCCAGTGACTTATTTGAGGGTTGCCAGGTAGGCAATCAGGTCGGCCCGCTCCTGCGAATCCTCCACCTGAAAACCCATGCGCTGCCCTGGCACCAGCTCCTCGGGGTCTTCCAGCCACTTGTTGAGCGTCTGGGGTGTCCAGCGCAGGCGCGACCGGGCCAATTCGTCAGAGTATTGATAACCCGGCAGGCCGCCCACGCGCCGGCCCATCACGCCGCGGTGCGCCGGACCGATGCTGTTGCGGTCCACGGCGTGGCAGGCCGTGCAGCGGGCCTGGTACAGTGCCGCCCCGCGCTGCGCATCACCGGGCGGCGGGGCGATCCATTCGCGGGCTGGCGCACCGGCTTTTGGCGCGTCCGCCTGCGCCTCGGCATGGCCGGGACAAAGGTGAAATAGCAACCCCAGCAACGCCGCCGCCACAACGCCGGCACGTCGATGGCGTTGTCGTTCTGACAGCTTCACAACCCGGTCGCCCGGCTCGCCAGTGGCTTGCATGGATCCCTCCCCATCGTTCTCATTCGCCTTTTTGAAATTCCTGACATCAACACAGTCAGGCAGCCCGCCAGTAATACGTGCGCGGGTTCCGCTCCGGATTCGGTTTGGAGCAAAAAAAAGCTGATCCACCGCGCTGGCCACAGAAACCTGAATCCAGCCAGGGTCCGGCCCCGTATACCCCTGCGCTGGCTTACTTATTTTTTCGTTATTTACCCACACCCATCAGGAGCACCATGAACAAGAAGTTTGCGACCACTTTGATTGCGGCCGGCGCCGCTGTGTTTTGCGCGGGCGCCCAGGCCGATACCGGCAAGCTGCTGCTGACGGGCGGCGTCAGCAGCATTGACGGCGCGGCCGGCGGCGGCCTCACCCCCTGGGCGGTCATTGGCAGCAACGCGACCGCTGACGAGATTGGCGGCTCGGCCTATGTCACCAACGTGGGCACGAAGGACTACGGCCTGAACATCTACGGCGCCGCGGTCGGTTTCAAGGACCGCGTCGAGCTGTCGATCGCCCGGCAGGACTTCAACACCCGGGGCACCGGCACCGCACTGGGCCTGCCCGGCCTGCACCTGAAGCAAACCATTGTGGGCGCCAAGGTGCGCGTGCTGGGCGATGCCATCCTTGACAGCGACACGCTGATGCCGCAAGTGGCTGTGGGCGTGCAATACAAGACGCTGGGCTCGACCGGTCTGGACGGAACGCTGGATGCACTGGGCGCCAGGCGCCACGGTACCGACTTCTATGTGAGCGCGACCAAGCTGTTCCTGGGCCAGAGCCTGCTGCTCAACGGTACGCTGCGCGCCACCAAGGGCAACCAGAACGGCCTGCTGGGCTACGGCGCGACGCTGGGCGGCAACGAAGACAGGTACAGCCTGCAGCCCGAATTTTCCGTCGCCTACCTGGTCAGCAAAAACGTTGCCGTGGGCGCCGAGTACCGCTTCATGCGCAACAAGCTTGAGACGGCCGGCCGCGCGGCGGGCCTGGGCAGCGGACTGCGCTCGGAAGACTGGAAAGACGTCTTCATTGCCTGGGCGCCGTCCAAAAACCTCTCGCTGACGCTGGCGTATGTGGACCTGGGCGTCATCGTGCCGGCCACCACCGGCAACCGCAAGCAGACCGGCTACTACCTGTCGGCCCAGGTCGCTTTCTGAAGTTACCCCCCTCGTCAAAATCATTGAAGGAAACGACATGAAAAAAACACTTATCTCTTTCGCGCTCGCGGCCTCCGGCCTGCTCCTGGCGGGCGCCTCCTTCGGGCAGATGGCCCCGCAGGACGATCAGCTGTACAAGGCCTTCGGCGAAAAACCCGGCCTGGTGTCCCTGATGGACGACTTCATGACCCGCCTGCTGGCGGACCCGCGTACCGGCCCCCACTTCAAGCCGGCCAACCAGCAGCGCATCAAGGAGCAACTGGTCGAGCAGCTCTGCGCACTGGGCGGCGGCCCCTGCGTCTACAAGGGCGCCGACATGAAAAGCTCGCATGCCAACCTGGACATCAAGAAGTCGGATTTCCATGCGCTGGTGGAAGTGCTGCAACAAAGCATGGACGCCAAAGGCATCCCCTTCGCCCGGCAAAACCAGATGCTGGCTTTGCTGGCCCCGATGAACCGGGACATCATCACGCCCAGGTGACCCGGTGAAGTGAGGCAACGGCCGTGGGCTGCCGCCTCGATGATCCACGCCGCCGCATCAATGCCTCAACGCCCAACGGTCCGACGCCATACTGAATGAACACACCATGAAGAAAACCCTGCTGTTAACGGCGCTCTGCCTCCCGTGGGCCTGGGCGTTCGCCGGAAACCTCGTGGTCTCCGTGCTCGACAAGGACGGCAAACCGGTGCCCGATGCGGTGGTGGTCATCAGCCCTGCCAACAAGGCGGTGCTGCCCAAAACGCCCTTGCCCGCCCAGGCCACCATCAACCAGGAAAAAATGCAGTTCATTCCTGCCGTCTCGCTGGTGCCGGTGGGCGCCAGAATTCATTTTGTCAACAACGACCCCTGGGACCACCATGTCCGCAGTTCGCCTGCCGGCATGGGCCAGTTCAGTGCAACGAATGCCGGCTTTGAGTTGCGGCTGGAAGGCAAACCCGAGGGCAAGCCGGCGAAATCGGTCGACGTCACGCTGGACAAGGCCGGCGTGCTGGGCGCCACCCTGCTGGGCTGCTTTATCCATGGCTCGATGCGTGGCTACGTGTATGCCAGTGAATCCCCCTGGGCCGCCAAGACGACGTCTGAAGGCCTGGCGGTCTTTGAAGACCTGCCCGACGGCCCGGCCCAGGTCAAGGTCTGGCAGGCCGACCAGGTGCTGGACCTTGCGCCGCAGCAGGTCGCCATCGGCGCCGCGCTGGCCAAAAGCGTCATGCAGCTCACGGTGGTGCCGCGCCGGCGCAGGGGCTGACGACCGGTCCCGCCCCAGCAGGCTTGCCAGGGCTTGTGCCACCCTGTGAAATGGGCGTGGCGACATTGACAGAACCTTTCACGAAACTTACAGTTAAGTCTCTGCATGGAGGCTTTATGTCGGACCCTTCCAGATACCACCCACACCACCTGACCCTGGTGCAGTTCCAGCGCGTCAAGGACTGGCATGTGGCCCAGCAGGGGGCTCATCCGGTGGAGCGCCAGGTGTGGGAGGCCGTGCTCACTGCGTGGGTCTTGGGCTGGACTGGCTGGCTGCCCGCCTACACCTTTGAGGCGCCCTGGGCGTATCCGCTGTGCCTGCTGGGCGTTTTTGCGCCGCGGCTGTATGTGCAGTGGCGGGCACATGCCCATGCCAGGCAACTCATCCGGTGTGAATGGCTGGACTTGGTGAGCTGAGCTGGACTTGGTGGGTTAGCCTGGGCTGCCTGCGCTCAATGGGCGACCAGGGGCCACCAAGATCATCGGTCAGACGCTTACTCTTGCCCCGCCAAGGCGGAGCCTGAGCGAGGGGTCAGGCGCCGCCTTGGCGCCCAGGTTTCCTGAACCTTGGCGGAAAGCACCACCAGGCCGCCACGACGAGCAAGCCGAACAGCGTGTACACCGCACTGAAAACCCAGGGTGGCGCCTCGTAAAAGAGCAGGCGCTGAACCCAGTGCTCAATGAAACTCTCGCGGTACAACGTCGATCCGGCCTGTATTCGAAGCCAGGCTTCCGCCGCTGTCAGCGGGCAAATCAGGCCCAGCCACGACTCGGCCACAACCATCCCGATGGCCGCGAGGTGCCCGACGCGAAACCACAGGCTGTTGACCCAACGCCAGGCCAGCAAGTTGCCGGCGACGACTAAAAGCAGGCCACCGACAACGAACAGGACCACCGCGAAATGCAGGACCAGCACCGCGTCCGCGAGAAACTGATATGGCAGCGATGCGGACATTTCGAAGGCGCCTGATGATCGACGTCAGGCCTCACGCGGCTCCACGCGCTGCGCTGCAAGCAGGGCAAGTGTCTGGCGATCAGGCTCGCCCCGGTAATACCTGTTCAACGCCTGGCCGAAAAGCGAATCCGGGCCCTCGATCTGCGAAAAGAGCGTCAGGCAGGACCGGAACTTGGCCGCGTCAACCTCGCCCAGGACTTGGGTCGCACTCACATCAGGGAGCGCATTCAGGGCCGCTACGCACGCCTTGAGCCTGGGGCCCAGCAACGGATGCTCGATGTAGGCGCGAGCCTCCGCCATTGACCTGATCGCATAGAAGGCCGACATCTCGCTCGAACCCAAACCCTGCACCTGAGGCAGGATGTACCACATCCAGTGCGTCCGCTTCTTTCCTGCGCGGAGTTCGCCGAGGGCTCGCTCGTAGTCACTCGCCTGGGCCTGAACGAAGCGGTCGAGGTTGTGCGGGTCAGGTGGTTTGTTTGACATGAGGCTGGAGTTGCGAAATGAGGGATTTCGTGAGGCCTGGCGTAGCGCTCAGCCGCGCCTGCGTGTTGACGTCAGCTGCAGTGCAGCGCGCGCCTGATGGGCAGGTCAGGCCTCACCCCCCATGAAACACTGCCTCAATATTGTGGCCATCGGGACCGATGACGAACGCACCGTAGTAGTTGGGGTGGTAGTTCGGACGCAGACCAGGTGCGCCGTTGTCTTTCCCGCCCGCTGCGAGTGCGGCGGCGTGGAACATGCGCACCTGCTCCCGGCTCTGCGCGGCAAAAGCTATGTGTATTGGCCCCGGACTATTGCCGAATGAGCCAAACCAGAACTGACCCTTGCGGTCTTTGCCGATCATGGCCCAGCCCGGACCTTCGGAAACGATGCCGATACCCAGAGGCTGCAGCGCCTTGACGAAAAAGTCTTTGTTCTTCGCAAAGTCTGAGACGTTGAAGCCGATGTGATCAAGGACCATGGCGAAGCTCCTTTGAAGCCTGACATCCTGGCTAACCGGCGTCACATGCACAGCACAGCACATAACGCTCGCGTTGAATGATGGGCATGAATGCTACTACCGTTGCCGTCGATCCTGCAAAGTCTGCCGTTCAACTCGCCGTGGCCAATGCGACCCTCCGCTTGGGGTGCGCGGCGCTTTTTACCGCGTACCCCTCCAGGCGGTTGTTATGCGATGTAAAGCCAAGCAATGACCTTTGCTTTTTTCAGGACGCCCGAAGCCGCCGCGACCCCGCAACGGCAAGGCGGGGCCGCTGCTGGCTTTTACGCGGCGTCCGGCGGAACTCACGCCCACTTCTTGCCGAGCGCCTCCAGGCCAGCTTTTTGCAAATCCTCCGGACTCATCAGAATGCGAAATTTGCAGTTGGCCTGGAAGTTGAGAAAGAAGGGCTCTGCAAAGGCGGGCACATCCGACGGCGTTTGCACGTCAATCACGAAGATTCCACCGCGCGTTCCATCTTGCTCCGTGAAGTAGGCCGTCTCTGGCTTGATTGTTTCGAGGATGCGCCCAATGATCTCGCCCGCCTTTCCACTTCTGACAAGGGAGTTAAAAGGCTCATGTGGAATTTCGACCGTCAGCAGCATTTTCATGATGATCTCCTTCTTGCGGCATTTGAAGGCGATGCCGCATACGCCTCAACGTTCGGCATGAACGGCCGACGAAGGGTGTAGCCCTTGGGCTGTCCGCCCGATCGACGTGTGGGGCGGCCATTGGGCTTCGTCTCCGGCATGCCGCCTCATGGCTTATAGGCAATGACCTCAATCTCAATCCTGGTGCCGACCATGTTTTTCCCTTGCATCGTCGAGCGCGCCGGCTTATTTCCGGGGAAGAACTCGCTGTAGGCGCGATTGAATTCACCGAAGTCGCTTGCGTCATCGAGCCAGACCATGGTCTTCACCACGTCCTCGAGCGTGCAGCCGGCCAATGCCAGTGCGTGAGCGACATTTTTTATCGTCTGGCGCGTGTGAGCGTCAATCCCCCCGGGGATGAGGTCGCCGTTTTCATCCCTGGCCACCTGGCCGGACACAAACACAAAGCCGCCGGCTTTTGTCGCCAGTGAGCGCGGCAATGTTCGTGTCCCCGCATTACGCTCCTCGAAGAATTCCATGGTCATCTTCGGCTCCTTTCGCGAAGAAGGACGCATCGATGCTGCGCGACCGGGCTACTCGCGCCCACCTCATGGTCCCGGCAGAACCAACCGTCGGACCCGGATTGTCCCGCGTTGGCTGAGTCTCCGCAAGCATGGCTTTTTTATCCGCTGGCACGGCCGAGCCGACAGGCACAGGGCAAGGCCGGAGCGCTGGCGGGGCGGGTCAACCACACCGCAATACGCGTGGCGTCAGGCGGGCCATGCCCGGCACTGCACTGCAAGGTTGGCCAACCCATGTGCAAATCAACTACACAAATACCACTTACTGGCGTGCCATCCGGATATTGGCCGGCAGGGCCTGCGGATGGCTGGTGCGAAACGGGTTGATGTCCAGCCCGCCGCGGCGGGTGTAGCGGGCGTACACCGACAATTTCAGGGGTTTGCAGCGCGTCCACACGTCCATGAAGATGCGCTCCACGCACTGCTCGTGAAATTCGTTGTGGTTGCGAAAGCTCACCAGGTATTGCAGCAGGCCTTCCTGGTTGATTTGCGGCCCCGAGTAGCTGATTTGCACACTGCCCCAGTCGGGCTGGCCCGTCACCAGGCAGTTGCTTTTGAGCAGGTTGCTGGTCAGCACCTCGCTCACCGGCTGCTCGTCAAAGCTGGCGGTCAGCAGCTCGGGCGCGGGCGTGTAGCGGGTGCACTCGACGTCCAGCCGGTCCAGGCTCAGGCCGTCGAGTTCATGCACCGGCTCGCGGTCGAAGAGTTCGGGCAGCAGCAGCTTCACGCCCACTGATGAGGGCGAAGGCGCGCCACGCCACGCGGCTTCGCTGATGTCCGCGCGGATGCGTGCCTGCACCTCGCCGGCATCTGCAAACCGGGTGTTGTTGAAACTGTTCAGGTAGAGCTTGAAGGACTTGCTCTCGACGATGTTGGGGGTTTCACAGGGCACGGTGATGTGCGCCAGCGCGAGTTGCGGCTTGCCGCGCGCATTGAGCCAGCTCAGCTCGAACGCGGTCCAGATGTCGGCGCCAAAAAACGGCGGCGTTCCGGTGACGCCAATTTCGGCACGTTTTTCCGCGCGGGGAATCGGGAAGAGCAAGGAGGCATCGTACTGGTCAATATAGGCCGATGACTTGCCGAGCTGGGAGTGTTCAGGGGTGTTCATGATGGATCGGGCTCCTCTGATTAGGGCCTTCTTACGCTATTTTTGCAAGTCTTGACGGACGGACTGAAAGTGCGGAATCAGCAATTTCAGCAGATGCTCCACCACGCCGGGCGGCAGATCATGGCCCAGGCCCTCGATGCCGGCCAGCTTCGCGCGGGGAATGCGGCGGGCGAGGTCTTCACCGCAGGCAAACGGCACCAGCGGATCGGCCTTGCCATGCACCACCAGCGTAGGCACGGAGATGCGGGCCAGCGCTGCAGCACGCGTGCTGTCGGCCACCGTGGCCGCCATCTGGCGGGCAATGCCCCGGGGATGGTAGCTGCGCCCGGTCGCGGCCGTCACGCGTTCGCGCAGCATCGCATCATCCATGGGAAAGCCAGGGCTGCCGATGGTCTTGAAGAGTCTGACCGTATGGTCAATGGCGGCCGGCATGCCCTTGCCCGCCGGGCGGCTGAGCAGCACTCGCGTCACCGCCGGCCGGGCTTCGGGCAGGCCGCGCGCGCCGCTGGAGCTCATGATGCAGGAAAGACTGAGTGCACGCCCGGGGGCCAGCAGCGCCAGCCGCTGCGCGATCATGCCGCCCATACTCACGCCGACAATGTGCGCCTTGTCAATTTGCAGCGCATCGAGCACGCCCAGCGCGTCGCGCGCCATGTCCTCCACGCTGTAGGGCGGTGTGATGCGCATGCCAATCCGGTACTTGAGCCCCTCCCACAGCAGGTTGGGGGTGCCCAGGTGGTCAAAGCGCTGGCTCAAGCCGGCATCGCGGTTGTCAAAGCGCACCACGCGAAAGCCGGCGTCCTGCAGGCCCTGCACCAGCTCCGGCGGCCAGGCGATCAGCTGCATGCCCAGGCCCATGATGAGCAGCACCGCAGGCCGGCCCGTGGCATCGCCCGGATGAGTGTCCTCGACTTCGATGTCGATGTGGTTGGCTTTGATTTTCATCTGGTGATTATGTGATTATGTACACCCCCGTTGAGGCTCACTGCGTGTAGCCTCCTCCCCCCTTGCAGGGGGCGGCGCCTGCGGCCTGGCAGAGCCAGTTCCGCGGCCCCTGCTTGCGGGGGATTCGTTCACCCCTGTTGACTGTGTGTAGCCCGACTTCACCAGCGGGGGCCGTGGGTCCGGCTTCGCCGGCCCACAGGCGCCGCCCCCTGCAAGGGGGGAACAGGCTACACGCAGTGAGCCTGGACGGGGGTGTTACACAAACTCCCGTTCACGCAGCCACTTGGTGGCAATCCACTTTTCGCCGGCCTTCACGGGCTCGCCGCCGTGTTTGGTGAGGCTGGCGGGATTCGCAGCCGGGTAGCTGAAAAAAACCGCAGTGCCGCGCCGGGGCGTCACCTGCAGGCCAATGTCCGGAAAGATGGTGGCGCCGCCCTGCTCCGGTTCGTTCAGGTACATGATCAGGGTGGCCACGCGCTGCCCGCCCCGCTGCAGTATGGCGGGCGTGCCGGGCTCGGCCGGGTCAAAGTAGTCGTAGTGGGGCTTGTACTGGGCGCCCTGCCGGTATCGCAGCACCTGCAGGCCTTCGCCCCTGTCGACCGGCCAGCCCACCAGGCGGGCAATGCGCGCTTCCACGCGCTGCACCAGCGAGTTCTCGCCCCGCGCGAAAAACATGCCCTGGCTGGTGCGGTCCCGGTTGCGCTCTTCACCCCCGGTCTTGGTGTTCACCGTGAGTGAGCGCGCCAGGCGTGGCCGCGCCGCTTCCATCAAGGCTTCGCATTCGTCGTCGCTGAGAAAATTACCGAACACCACCAGATCGGGCAATTGCAGACGCTGCAGCACGTCAACCCACCGGTCGCCGGCGTCCATGCTCATGCTGACACTTTCTGCCGGCTGGGCATGCGCTGCAAACGCAGCTTGTTCCTGCGGGGTCAGCTTCAGGGCCCGGCAGGCGGTCGCGTGCTGCCAGCCGGCGTCCAGCATCGCCTGGAACAGGGCTGCCCGCGAATGCCCGTGGGCTGATTGGGCAAGCAGCCACGCCCGCAACTCACGGCTCACAGGCTGGGCGCTGGCGGGCTGCTGCTTCACACCGGGCTTGACTACTAACGCTTCAGGCCGCCTGCCGGCGCCGGAACACGAGGCGGTCGGCCTCCGATGCGGCGGGGTCGAAGCGGTAACCTTCGGCATCAAAGCCTTCCAGCTTCCTGACCGTGAGCAGTTTGTGCTCGGTGGCGTAGCGCACCATCAGGCCACGGGCACGCTTGGCCATGAAGCTGATGATCTTGTACTTGCCGGCCCTGAACTCCTCGAAGACACAGCTCACCACGCGCGGCTTGAGCGCCTTGCGGTCGACCGCCTTGAAATACTCTTCACTGGCGAGGTTCACGATGACGGGCGTGGCGTGGGCGGCGGCGCGCTGATTGAGGTAATCGGCAATCTGCGAGCCCCAGAACTGGTAGAGGTTCTTGCCCTGGCCGGTGGCCAGCGCGGTGCCCATCTCCAGCCTGTAAGGCTGCATCCAGTCGAGCGGGCGCAGCACGCCGTACAGGCCGCTGAGGATGCAGACATGCTCCTGCGCCCAGCCAAGCTGCTGCTCGCTCAGGGTCTTCGCGTCCAGCCCCCCATAGACATCGCCATTGAAGGCCAGCACGGCCTGTTTGGAGTTTTTGGCCGTGAATTTGGGGGACCATGCCTGGTAGCGCGCGACATTCAGGCCCGACAGCGCATCCGACAGCTTCATCAGCGTGCTGATCTGCTGCGGCGTTTTTGTCTGGAGCACGTCAATCAGCTCAGCCGACTGGCGCGTGAACAGCGGCCTGGTGTAGGTGGCGACGTGCGGGGGGGTGTCGTAGTCCAGCGATTTGGCGGGCGAAATCAGAAACAGCATGGTCCGGCAGAATTAAATTGACAAGCAGGCCTGTGACTGTACGACAGCCCAGCCGGGCGCCCCCGAAGCACCGGAGGGCTGCGACAGGCCCTCCCGCACAGGGAGCAGGTTTCTCAGCGCAGGTCGCTGGCCAGCGACGCCAGCGATTCCGCCGGAATCATCGTGTGCGCCGGGTAATTGGTGTGGTCGCAGCCCAGCTTGACGCTGGCACCGGCCTTGACGGCAGCGCACATGGCGGGGTCCAGCTCGAAACGAACAAAATGCACGGCCGAGGTTTTTTCGTCGTTTTCGCGGTCCATGTCTTCGTCGGCAATCGCGTACACGCGGGCGTGGCCTTCCACCTCGACAAACAGGCGGTCTTCCACGCCGATCAACCGGGCCAGTTCACGCTTGCGCTCGTTGACGTCGGGGTACTCCAGCATCATGGTGGCTTTCCAGTTGCTGCCGTCGGGCATCAGCGGCGCATAGGCCTCGATCTCCTGCTCAATGCCGTCTGCCTCGAAGATTTTTTCGAGGCGCAACATCTCCTGGATCTGGTAGCGGATGCTGGTCTCGCTCTCGAACTGCACATTGATGTGCTCGCCCAGGCGCACGCTGCGCAGCTTGCGGTGGGCCATGATGGCGGGCTTGTGTTCCTTGCGGTATTTGCTGTAGGCCTCGAGACTCATCAGAGACTCGCGCGTGATTTTTCCTGTCGTCTGCATACTGTGCACTCCAAAATGTGTCATGCCGGACCTGATCCGGCATCCATGTCGCTCAACCATGAATTGCGGGTCAGGCCCGCAATGACAGGGTAAATATTATTTAAGACCGTAGGCGATGCGTATCAGGCTCAAAGGATGTTTCTGCGGCGGCGCGCCCAGGTTGTTGACGTCAAACCCCTGGGCGATGTGGTGGCCGCCCAGCGGGCAGTCACTGCTGATGACATCGGGCAGGCCGCCGTCCTTGTGGTTGGCCATGGCCTTGAACAGCGGCTTGCCGATCTTCATGGCCTGCTGGTGGTAGGGCACCTTCACGCCGAAAGTGCCGGCATGGCCCGAGCAGCGCTCATGCGTGTGCACGCTGGTGCCGGGCACCATCTTGAGCATTTCCTCGGTTTTCTTGCCGATGTTCTGCACCCGGCCGTGACAGGGAATCTGGTAGCTGATCTTACCCAGCGGCGTGGGAAACTCGGTCTTCAGCAGGCCGTCCCGCTTGCGCGCCATCAGGTACTCGAAGGGGTCCCACATGTGTTCCTTCACCAGTTGCACCTCGGCGTCGTCCGGGTACATCAGCGGGATCTCCTGCTTGAACATCAGCGTGCAACTGGGCACGGCGCTCAAAATGGCAAAGCCGTCGCGGGCGTATTTGGCCAGCACGGGGATATTGGCTTCCTTGCTGGTGTTCACCGAGTCCAGGTCGCCCAGCTCCAGCTTGGGCATGCCGCAGCACTTTTCCTTTTCCACCAGCACGTAGGGCACTTCGTTGTGGTCCAGCACCTTGAGCAGGTCGTGGCCAATGCCCGGCTCGTTGTAGTTGATGTAGCAGGTCGAATAGATCACGACCTTGCCCGGTGTCTTGGCGCCGTCTTTCACCGGGTGCGGCGGTGACTCCGGCGCACCCGAACGGAATTTTTTCGTGGCCAGTTCGGGCAGCCAGGCGTTCTTGTCGACGCCCAGCGCCTTTTCCATCAGCGCGCGCGCCGGCCTGGTCTTGTTGACCGCGTTGGCCACCTGCACCACGATGGGAATGCCGGCAAATTGGCCATGCACATCGGTGGAGGCCAGAAACCGCTCACCCGCGCCGACCTCACCGCTCTTGAATTTGATGGCCTTGGCGCGCAGCATGGTGTGCGGAAAATCCACGTTCCACTCGTGCGGCGGCACATAGGGGCACTTGGTCATGTAGCACAGGTCGCACATGTAGCACTGGTCCACCACCTTCCGGTAGTCCTTCTTGTCGACCCCATCGACCTCGCCGGTCTTGCTTTCGTCGATCAGGTCAAACAGCGTGGGGAAGGCGCCGCACAGGCTGACGCAACGGCGGCAGCCGTGGCAGATGTCGAAGATGCGCTCCAACTCATGGAGGGTCGCCTCCTCGTTGTAGAACTCCGGATTTTTCCAGTCGAGGGGATGACGGGTGGGCGCTTGCAGATTGCCTTCTGTAGCCATGGTGCTGTCTCTCGTTTTGAGGATGAAGGTTCAAGAAACGGCTCTGCGAACAGGCAAACTCCGAGGCAGAGCTTTTTCTTGAACTCGCTACCAGAGGGTAGCGAGCTGTGTGAACAGGCGGGACGCTACCGCCGCGGGTGCATTACCCGAAACGGCGCCGTGCGCCCGCTTCAGCGCCGGCCAGGCCGGCGCGCTGGTCAGTCGACCAGTTCAGCCAGGGCCTTGGTGTAGCGGTTCGCATGCGAACGCTCGGCCTTGGCCAGGGTTTCAAACCAGTCGGCCACTTCGTCGTGACCTTCGTCGCGTGCGGTTTTGGCCATGCCCGGGTACATGTCTGTGTACTCGTGGGTTTCGCCCGCCACAGCGGAGGCGAGGTTTTGCCGGGTGGCGCCGAAAGGCATGCCGGTGGCCGGATCGCCGCACTGCTCGAGCCACTCCAGGTGACCGTGCGCGTGGCCGGTTTCACCCTCTGCGGTGGAGCGGAACAACGCTGCAACATCCGGCTGGCCTTCAACGTCAGCCTTGTTTGCGAAATACAAATAGCGGCGGTTGGCCTGTGATTCGCCGGCAAATGCGGCTTTCAGGTTCTCTTCCGTCCTGGAGCCTTTAAGAGCAGCCATGGAAATCTCCTTCGTGGGTTGATGAAAAAAACTTGCTTGAAGCTTCGGGCAAGCTAGCCGAAGACTGTACGACCTTAGCGCGGTTGACGTCACCCGTCTAATTGCCGTAATCAATGCACATCATTGAAGATAACTATCAATAAATAAATACCGATACCAATTTTCAATACATGAATCTTAGCAGGATCTGGAACAGGGCGACAGCGTTCCTTTTGGATGGTGTTTAAAATTACGTTATAGTAAATGCATTACGGATAGTTAAATTTTCAACTTCGCCGGCTGACGGCACCAACCATGGAGACTGCACATGACTTCGCTCGCCACAGGGTTCCCTTCCCGTACTACTGATCTTTCCGGCACCCGCCCTGCCACCCCCGAAATGCCGGCGGCCGCCCCGATCCGGCAGCTGCACCATTTCGCCTACCGGGCCAAGGATGCCGAGGAAACCCGGCATTTTTACGAGGACATCCTGGGCCTGCCGCTGTACCACATCATCCAGAGCGACTACGTGCCCAGCACGGGCGAATACTGCCCCTACACCCACTTTTTCTTCCGCCTGCAGGATGGCTCCTGCATCGCGTTTTTTGACCTGGGCAACGATGAAGCCGCCCTGCCCTCGCCGAACACGCCGCTGTGGGTCAACCACATCTCGTTTCGCGTCGATTCGGTCGCCGACCTGGAAACCACAAAAACACGGCTGCAAGCCAATGGCATTGACGTGATCGGCGTGACGGATCACCATATCTTCAAGAGCATTTATTTTTTTGACCCCAATGGCGTGCGGCTCGAACTGACGGCCCAGCAGGCCAGCGAAGTTGTCATGGACGAGGAAAGCAAAACCGCCCACGCCCGGCTGGCGGAGTGGACGGCCTGCAAGGAGCAGTGGCGCAAGGACCGCGCAGCCGGCAAGGCCGGCAGCGCCCTGAAACCGCAGCGCAATGACCGGCCAGAAGTCGCCGCCAGGGCAATGGCGCGGCCCTGAAAGGCAGCCAGGGATTGCAGTAGAGACAGCAGAGCATCGTGCAGGTAACGCCGGCAAAAATGCAGGCAGGAGGGACACCCCATGCAGGAACATCCGGACTACGCCGAAACCGCCTTCACCAACGGTTATGAATTCACGCAAGGCACGGGCTACCAACTGCCCGAATATCCGTTTGTCGCACCGCCCGAACTCACCTCGGGCGAGGTCAGGCGCCACCCGATTGTCGTCGTGGGCGGGGGCATCACCGGCCTGACGCTGACCTGCCTGCTGGCCCATTACGGCGTGCCGGTGATACTGCTCGACGAAGACAACACGGTAGGCGTCAAGGGCGCTTCGTCACGCGGCATTTGCTACGCGCAAAAAACACTCGAAATCTTCAAGCGCCTGGGCATTTACGGGCGCATTGCCGCCAAAGGCGTGCAGTGGAGCGTGGGACGCACCTTTGCCGGCGACGACGAGGTCTACAGCTTCGACCTGCGCCAGCAGCAAACCCTTTCCCTGAGCAAGGAACCGCCCTTCATCAACATCCAGCAGTTCTATGTGGAGGGCTTCCTGGTCGAGCGGATTTACCAGCTGGCCCAAACCAATCCCGGCGTGGAGCTTCGCTGGCGCCACCGGGTGACCGGACTTGAGCAGAATGGCGAAATTGCGACGCTGTCCATCGACACGCCGGCCGGCACCTATTCGCTGCAGGCCGACCATGTGGTGGACTGCAGCGGCTCGCACAGCCCGTTTCGCGGCTGGTGCCAGGCCACGACCACCGCCAAAAAGGGCGACGACCGCTGGTGCATTGCCGACGTGCGGTTCAGCAACCCGCCGCCTGCGGAGCGCCACACCTGGATCGAGGCGCCGTTCAACGAGGGCCGCGCCGTCTGGCAGCACCTGATGGCCGACGGCGTCTGGCGCATTGACTACCAGATGCCCCCCGATGCCGACCTGCCATCAATGAGCCGCGAAGACGTGGTGCGCGCCCGGCTGAACGCCCAGTTCAAGCGCGAGCTGAGTCCCGAGGAGTGTGAAATCGTCTGGGTGGGCCCTTACGCCTACCGCAGCGAATGCCTGGACATGCTGCGCCACGGCCGGGTGTTTTTTGCCGGCGATGCGGCCCATGTGGTCAGCCCCTTTGGCGCGCGCGGCGGCAACTCGGGGGTGCAGGACGCCGACAACCTGGCCTGGAAACTGGCCGCCGTGGTGGAGGGCCGCGCCGCGCCCCAGCTGCTGGACAGCTACAGCGACGAGCGGCGCGAGGCGGCGCAGTTCAACATGCGCGTCACCAACCGCACCACCCGCTTTTTGCGCCCCGTCGACGGCGCCGAACGCCTGTTCCGCAACGCCGTCCTGAGCCTGGCCAGGCAGCATCTATTTGCCCGGCAACTGGTCAACACCGGTCGCATGTCCACCCCCAACACCTACACCCACTCCAGCATTTGCAGCAAGACCGGTGGCCTGGCCACGCAGAACACCGCCCTCACCTGGCCCGACGGAACCCGCGGCGAGCTGATTGACCTGCTCAACTGGGCCGGCAGCCGCCTGCTGCTGCTGGTGTTTGGCGACCTGCCCGCCAGCGCCGCGCGGCGGCTCCAGGATCTGGCCCTGCAGACCGACGTGCGCTGCGTGCAGGTGATTCCCCCCGACAGCCGGGCCAGCGCGGTGGAGCATGTGATTGACCAGGAGGGTCATCTGCAGGCCAGCTGCCACGTCTTTGGCCACGCCTGGGCGCTGCTGCGGCCCGACAGCTACGTGGCGGCGACCGGCGAAAGCATTGACACCTCGCTGGTGCATGCCATTGCCATGGCACTCGGCACCCGCTGGAGCCTGCAAGGAGAGATCGCATGAAAAACAGCCTCAATTTCCAGGATGCCGATGCGTTTTACGAGTCGCTGCTCGACGCCCACCACGGCCTGAGCCGGGAGCAGTCCGAGCTGCTCAACGCCCGCCTGATCCTGCTCATGGCCAACCAGATTGGCAACACCGCGCTGCTGCAAGCCTGCATCGCGGCCGCCGGCGAACCAGCGCCCCGGCCCGCCATGACCCCGCACTTGCACGGGACGTGAATCGGGCGCATTCTCTGTATACGCCTGCCACGGCGTATCCCGGGAGTTCATCATGCGTGCTTTGCTTTTCCGGCCGCTTCTTGCCTTGTCCCTTGCCTTGGCGCTGGCCCCGGGAGCGCTCACACCGGCACTCGCTGAGAGCCCGCCGCCCCCCACGGTTCAGGCGGTAATCGATGCCCTGAGCAAAGCCAACGCAGCGGTTGTCGGCATCCAGGTGACCGCCATTCCGGATGCGCGCTCGATACAAACGCTGGGCCGCGAGCGCACGGGCTCGGGCGTGGTGATCGACGCCGATGGCCTGGTCCTGACGATCGGCTACCTGATGCTCGAAGCGCAACGAATCGAAATCGTCACGCAGGACAACAAGAGCTTGCCGGCCACCGCTGTGGCCTATGACATCGCCACAGGTTTTGGCCTGGTCAGGCCTTTGCTGCCCTTGCGCGGCGTGACGCCCGTGACGCTGGGGAGTTCCCAGGACGTCAGCCCCGGCGAGGCACTGATGGCCGCCACCGGCGCGACCGCCGACGGCGACGACGGTGACGTGAGCATGACGCAGCTGGTCAGCAAGCGCGCTTTTTCGGGTAACTGGGAGTACCACATCGACACCGCGCTGTTCACCAGCCCGCCGGTCACCGCAGGCCAGGGCAACCACAGCGGCGCGCCGCTGTTCAACCAGAAGGGCGAGCTGGTCGGCATAGGCTCCCTGCTGGTGATGGACGCCAGCGGCGAAAACCGCCGCCTGCCCGGCAACATGTTCGTACCCATCGATCTGCTCAAGCCCATCCTGGCCGAGATGCAGCAGTCGGGCAGCACCCGCCAAAGCCACCGGCCGTGGCTGGGATTGACGTCGAATGACCACGAGGGGCGCATTCAGATCATGCGCGTCAGTGCCGACAGCCCGGCAGAAAATGCCGGCCTGCAGCCGGGTGTGGTGGTGCTGGCCGTGGACGGCACCGAAGTCACGACGCTGGAGGGCTTCTACAAAAAACTGTGGGAACGCGCGGCGCCCGACGCGCCGGTGACGCTCACGGTGCGCCAGGGCGATGAAGTCAAGACGATTGTCATCAACCCCGAGGACCGGATGCTGACGCTGAAGAAGCCTGCAGGGATTTGAGTGGTGTAAAACCGGGTGGCAAACCGGGCGCAGCACCGGGCCCAAAACCGGCCCCAGAACCGGGGATTGGCCCGGACCAGGCGCCGCACAGGCCCCCGCTGCCCAGTCGAATAAAATCGGGGCAGTTTCCTCCAACACCAAGCGGCATCCCCGGATGCCGCTTTTCCATTGCCCCATGACCAACGCCGCCACGCCCATTCCCACGCCCGCCAGCCCCGCTCCCGACACCGCCCGGGCGCCTGCTCCCACGCCCGGCCTGGACAGCCTGGCCAAGTCCTTTGAACCGGCCGCCATTGAAAGCCGCTGGGGACCGCTGTGGGAGCAGAGCGGGCAGTACGAGCCCACGCTGGATGCGGCCAAGCCGTCGTTTTCCATCCAGCTGCCGCCACCCAATGTGACCGGCACGCTGCACATGGGCCATGCGTTCAACCAGACCATCATGGACTCGCTCACGCGCTACCACCGCATGCGCGGCCACAACACGCTGTGGGTGCCCGGCACCGACCACGCCGGCATTGCCACGCAAATCGTCGTGGAACGGCAGCTGCAGGGCGAAGGCAAAAGCCGCCACGACCTGGGCCGCAAGAACTTTGTCGCCAAGGTCTGGGAGTGGAAAGAGGAATCGGGCTCGACCATCACGCGCCAGATGCGCCGCATGGGCGACTCGGTGTCGTGGAAGCACGAGTACTTCACCATGGACCCCAAGATGTCT